>FTEL01003314.1_pt1 | contig 14937 bp, 9 predicted proteins | sample 1658911 | NCBI WGS metagenome assembly FTEL01 (sample SAMEA3914869, study PRJEB12502) | metagenome | biome: forest; material: soil | place: USA | collected 2012-03-12 | depth 0.1 m
GGGTAGGGCTGGTGGTCGGTGCCGTCGGTGAGGAGGCGGTGGGGTTGAGGGGGGTTGGCGAGGGGGAGGGTTTGGGTTTGGGGGGCGGGGGTGTAGGAGCGCTCGTCGGGGTGGTGGGATTGGGGAGCGGCGGGCTCGTCGCCGTAGATCTCGCGGAGGCGTTCCTCGTCACGGCGACGGCGGTCTTCGGAGGTGTCGATTGGCTCGGACTGGCGCGGGGCGGGGGTTGGGGTGCGGGCGTGGACGAGGGAGGACGAGGCGAGCTGCATGGCGGAGGCTGGGCGGGAGGAGGCGATGGCGTCGAGACGGCTCTGCATGGCCGACGCCGGGCGGGAAGACATAGCCTCCATCCGGCTCTGCTCCATGGCAGGCGTCTCTGCCCGAAGCATCTCTGCCTTCACCGCTGCGGCCGCCTCTATCTCAATCGCCCGTTCCAGCTCCTCCTCCTCCCGCCTCCTCTCCTCCTCCATCTCCAACTGCAGCGCCCCCAGCTTCTCCAACTCCGCCTGCACAGCCAACTCAACAATCGGCTCGACCTCCACATCCACCCGCTCCATCTCCCTCCAGCACGCCTCCCACGCCCCCGCCCTCATCAACCCATTACTGGCATACACCTTCACCCTAAACACCCTCCCCGCCCCAAGCTGCTCGAACCGAATCTCCCCCTTGCACGTCCCACACCACTCCGTCTGCTCCCCATCCTCCTCCTCCGCTCCATCATCCTCCAAATTAGCAGCCCCCAAATAATGCCCACACGCCAAAATCCTCGCCCTCCTCCTGAGTGGCAACTCCAGCGCCTCCAACAACCGCTCCTCCAACACCTCGTAATCATTCTGCGGATGCGGCAGCAACACGCCCCTCTCCAACACGGTATCGCCAACCCGGTCCTGCAGCATCCGCCACGCATCCCTCAACGCGCGGAGCGCGGGGTCGGAACTCTCGCACTCACTTCCCCCCTCTTGCGAAGAGAGGGACACGATATCCCCCCACGCCCACCGCAGCGGAAGCAGCGTCACGTGCAGCAGCACCAACGGTGCCGGGTCGGGGCGCGGGGGTTTGAACCGCGGCGGGGTGCGGCCTTTGGGGGAGTACTGCGTTGTTGAGAGTGTGGTTGTCGGCGTGGGGCTGCTGATGCGGGAGAGGGAACCCGACTGGGAGCCACCACCGGTGTTGCGTTTGCGGCCTGAGCGCACAGGGGAACTGCCGTTGAAGACGGAGGGGGTGGGGGAGGAGAGGTGCATGGCGCGGATTTCGGAGGGGGTGCGGAAGGGGAGGCGCGCGGTGGGGGTGAAGGACTTGTCGTCGAGGGAGGGCGGGTCGTCGTCGTCGGTGTAGTGGGAGAGGGAGGAGAGGGTGGAGAAGCCGGAGATGGTGCGCGGGGAGTGGGTGTGGTTGTTGGGGAGGCGGGCCGTGGAAGTGGAGGTTGACGTGGTGGTGGCGTAGGAGTCGCGGCGGGAGGGCTTGTCTTTGGCTTGGGGGGTTTTGGCGGCGTCTTCGTCTGAGGGGGGTGTCGGGAGTGCGTCGACCGAGCAGACGGAGCTGCGCGCGCTGCGGTCGCTGAAGAGGTCGTCGTCGTCGGGGTCGTTGGGGGAGGAGCTGTTTCCCGCGTCGTCGCTGGAGAGGGAGTGGGAGGGTGCGTGGCGGGGTTTGGGGCTGCTGACACGCTCGGCTTCGTAGGTGCTCTCAGTGTCGTCGTTGTGGGAGTCAGTGCTGAGGAGGGAGTTGTCAAACTCGTCCTCTTCGACTTCTTCGAGGGCTCCGCTGTTGCGCCGCTCGATCTTGGCCATGACCGCGCGGGCTGCAGCTTGGATTAAGGCCTCGGTGCGGAGCGAAGTCTTGCGGTTGACTGCGGGGGAGCGTGGGCGGGGAGCCTCCTCGAAGTCGGCATCTGCATGTGTGTCCTCGGCCGGCTGCTCTTCCTCCTGTGCCCGGGAGGGCTCCTCAGCCACCGCCTCGTCGGATGATGCAAGTGTGGTAGGTGTGTTGTCGTCTTGTGGGACAGCTGGCTCTGCCTGCGAGGCCTCGGTTTCCAAGTTTTGGGGCTCGAGGTCGGCGTTGTCACCGGCGGGTTCCATCTCTTCTGCAGCCTGGTCGACGCTGGTGGGTGCTTCCTCGGTCACCGACTGGGGTTCCTCTTCTTGGGCCGCCTCCGCCTCAGCTCCGGTGTCTGACATTTCCGTTCCTTTGTCCTGTGTGGTCTCCGCGGTTGCTGTTTCCTCCTCAGCATCTTTGGTCTCCCCCTGTTCTTGTTCGTCGTCTGTCGGTGCTTGCTGTGCTACAGCGGCCTCTGGTTCAGTTGCGGGCTCGTCTGTGGGTGCGGCGGTGTCCAGATCCGGGGATGCTGCCTCCTGTGCCTCAGTAACGCTGGGCGTGGTGGGGCCCTGCACCTCCTCAGGCGAGGTGGTCTTCGTCTCGTCGTTCGCGTGCTGATCCATGATCTCGCTCATCTTTTCGTAGTCGTCATGCAGGGTAAAGTCCAGGTCCAGGGCTGCTGCCTTGCGTGGCATGGTGGAAGAGCAAATCTGGGACAAAGGCGGCGTGCCGGCGGGTTTGTGTTTATGATGGCACACGCAGGTGCCCAACCCCCTGATGGCCTGAGATCGATTGCCTGGCAACCGGGGGTGCCAATGGGAGTGACGGGTCGGGTGGAGAGGCTAAAGCAGCGATGCGCTGGCAGTCGACGAAACGTCGAGGCGGGCCCGACTGTTTTGGTCGCGGGCGGACCCGACTGGTCTGCGGGCCCCTGGGAGGCGGTGACCAGCTCGCCTGGGCATCTGGGGTGTGTGAGGGGTGCAGGGCCAATGATGCGGGCAGTAAACAAACAGTTGCCACGGCGACGCGCTGTCGGTTGGTCTTGGCGTGCTGCCCAACGGCTCCACATTTTAGCTAATCCGGCCCCACATTGCTCCTGCATGCCAAGCCTTACCCTAACCCCAGCCCTAACCCCCGTTTTCCCCGGACCTCGACCCCGCGCCATCGACGACCATCCAGCTCTCAACCAACTGAATCCTGGTGTCCGTGAAATATCACCAGGTTCACTCACGGTAAGTTCCGAGGAACGTCAGAGCCTGGTGTTTTTTTATCTCCGAGGAACATGATGATGTCGCGTTCAACTCCCAAGCTTGCAATACTACACCCCTCTCCCTTCCACAGCACGAAGCACCTCAGCTCAAGGTTCTGCTGAAAACTGGACAAGGAAGAAACAATGGACACTCTCAAGCAGCCAAGTCTATGAAGCCATCCACTTCTCATGCCTCGACATACTCATAGCAAAGGAAGTCACCCTGGATGTCCAATACATCGGCAATCGTCTTGTTCGGGCTGTTGCCGTACATGTTGAGGATGTGGCCCAGTGTCGTCGTCGTGCCAGGGTCGCCCGCGGCACCTGTCGGCTTGCTAGATTACAGGTGGCAGTGAATTAGCAAATATCCTCGTGGCTTTTACGGATAAGGGCGAGAGGACTTGGCTTGTAAAATGCACCGGCAGAGAGGGGATAGGAAGGACTTACGGAATGTTGTTCGGCCTCGTCGGGAACCCCGGGATATTATCCGGCGCAATATTCGTCCCGTTGATGCTCGTTGTGCGCGTGGCCCGGTCCAACGCCTGCCAGTCCCAAAAGACCTTGTCCAGCCAGGTGTGGTGCAGGTAAAACAACGGATCACCCGGCGAGGACACGCCGTTGAGCATCTGCCAACACATCAGTCTCCATCACCCGCCATAGCGACGCCTCCAGAAGACTCACCTGCCCTCCAACGCCCCCATGACCCCCCGCGTGCGGACTCCCTTCAATACACGGCCACGCCTTGTCAAAAGTCGTCATGGCAAGGCACGCCGCCACGCTGGCTGTCGAGGAACCAGTGCTGATCTGGTCGTTGACCGCCCTGTTGATGCAGTGATCGGTGACGAGATACCCGGGGCCGAGCGCGTTGGTGTAGTTGGCGAACGGGCCGGTGGTGATGCAACCGTCCTTGCCGCTGCCGTCGCCGCCGAAGCCGTAGGTTGGGTCGAGGAGGATGGAGGTCTTGAATTTCCCTGCGTCACGCTCTTCGGCCCAGTATCTGGCGGGTGTTAATTAGTCTGGAGTGAGTGAGTGGGAGGCTGGGGGGGGCGATGCTCACGGCTGGTAGCCTGTGTAGTTGCACTCGTTGCGGAGGGCGTTCTCGTGGGAGAGCATCATCATGCGGTGGAAGGGGAGGAATGCGCCCTGGGGGTTGTCAACGGTCACGTCTTGGCCGGGAGCATGGGCTTCCAGCGATGGGCTTGGAGATCGGCTTACCACAAAGTGCGTGGCGTAGGCCTGGAGCTGGTGGATCGCCTGGAGCTCATCGAAGCGGGTTCTGGCGCCTGGCAGGCCCAGGTTCGCCGGCTTCTTCATCAGGCAAAGCTCGGCGTTGATGTACTCGAGCTTTTCATCGTTGGCCAAGGTGTGCCTAGGTAGAAGGGTCAGCAGTTCTTCGCTTTTATGAGGTGGACAGGCAGCTAGTCAAGGCTGCCTCATCCCTTGAATAATCGACTCACCATGCTCTACGCTTGGCTGGGTTGGTGCATGCGGCAAAGGCCGAGCACACCATGAGCAGGAGCGTGATGATCTTGGACGTTTGAGCCATAGCTGCTGATGGAAGCTTCAAGCCTAGTCGACGGTCTCAGCAATGAAAAGTGGAAACACAAAACACGGTGTACATTCTATTTTGACGTTGAACCGGCTCTCAATAATATACAAATCTCCAACACCTTTTACTCGAAATATAGACTTGATCTTCCGGGCCCTGTCGCCGTCCCTGGCAGCAGGGCTTAATTTCGCCCCTCTTCGGTTGGTTCCGCGGCCCATACCAGCGAATGGAGATCCAATTCGCCCGTATACCTATATTACCATTACACCAGCTTGCGTGGAAGTGAGCGTTCAAGTCTTGGCCTCTCCTCTCTTTTCTATTCTGGACATGCATGTTAATTCCACGCGGTGGGGGACTCGTCATCACCTGGGGGTTAACTCGCATCCACTCTATCTGTAGGCGATTGGTGTTCCTGGCGAGTGTGGTTGCCAATGCGAGAATCCTGCGGAGGGTGGCACCCCGGCCAGTTTTGGCTGGCAAGGGACCACGGCGGCTGGCTTTCGTCAACTTTAGCCGGGTTCTAGAGGCACATCCCGTTAATGTGCAATTTCCGACCCAAGTCCCGCTCCTCCGGATGCCCTGGTGGTGTACAATATACAGTGTCGTCTCCACTGCCTATCTAGGGTGTTGGTTGCGGGTGGCATGGGCTCAGAGCACAGTGGTACCCTGGGATCGCTACATAAATACCTTAGATACCTTAGCAAAAGAACCCTTCTTTCCGAGGCGAGCAGGGAGCCCAACCAAGACAACAACCAACAATTCCATCACCATGGTCCCTGTCTTCTCACAGGGTTGGGGTCGTGCACCAGCCAAGAAAGCTCACGCCGCTTAGACTCCTTATGGAGAGCACAGCAAAACCCCAAAGCGGGCATAAACCGCCATGCTGCCATTCTACAAACCGCCCTCAATGCCCTTCTTGTACGCGGCCAAAGCCCTCTCTCTCGCAAGCCCGTGGTTAACAATCGGTTCGGGGTACCCATTCTTCCTCGCCAGGGCACGGGCACCTCTCGCATACGGCTCGTGGATTGCGCTGCCCTCAACGTCCTGCAGCTCAGGCACCCACTTTCGGATGTAATCACCGGCCTCATCGAACCGCTCGCTCTGGAGTGTAGGGTTGAAGATGCGGAAGTAGGGCTGCGGGTCGACCCCGACCGAGGCCGAGAACCCCCAGCCGCCGTTATTGGACGCGAAGTCGCCGTCGATAAGATGCTCCATGAAGAAGCGCTCGCCCATGCGCCAGTCGAGAAGGAGGTCCTTGGAGAGGAACGAGGCGACGACCATGCGGCAGCGGTTGTGCATCCAGCCCGTCTCGCGCAGCTGGCGCATCGCCGCGTCGACCAGGGGAAAACCTGTGCGGCCCTCGCACCAAGCGGCGAAGTGGGCCTTGTTGTACGACCACGAGATGTTGGAGAATTCGGGCTTGAAGGGCTTGTTCATGCTGATGGCTCGGTTAGTTTGGACAGGCTCGGTGGATTAGAGGCAGAACGGATTGGGGGGGCCCGGGGGCGGAGGGGTCCATTCTCGCGACCAAGCTGCACGACGAAACGAGGAAGAGCGTGGCGCATAGCGCGTCAGCAGGAGAGGGTAAGGTACGTACCAAATGTACGGCCAGTTTACAAGCACATGCCTGTAAAAGTCCCTCCACGCCACCTCGCTGATCCAGGCCTGGATGCCTTTGCTTCCCGCATTCAGTTGCCTGCTGCGGTTCCGGTCCCTGGCGGCACGCACTGCGGTTCTGGCACTCAGAGTTCCGCTTGCGAGATGGACCGACAACGACGACGTCCCCGTTTCCGCCGGAAGGTTTCGTTTCTTGTCGTAGTGCTCTATCCGCTGCTCGCAGAACACCTCCAGACGCTTCTTGGCCTCGTGCTCCCCGGCCGGCCATAACGCGCGGAGCCGGCCAGCTTCCTCATCAGCTAGGTTCTTGTTCCTCAGAGTCGTAGGTATATCCGAGTTGAACAAATGCCCCAAGACGGTTCTCGCCGACTCGGGATTCCTGGGCGGCGGTTCCAAAGGCTCCAGAAGCTCGGGGTTCTCCTCAAGGTGTGCAATCCAAGACCGAAACCAGGGCGTGTACACGGCATACTGCTTCCCGGAGCCGCTCCGGAGCCGGCCGGGCGGCACAACGCAGGTATCGTGCATCACCTCCACACACATACCCTTATCAGCGAGCATCCTGACCAGCTTCGCCTCCCTTCTGAGCTCATCCACCTCGTACTCCATGTTGGCGTACAAGTGGCTGGCACCCCAAGCCCCCATCAGCTCGGCAATCCTCCCGGGGATCTGCCTCCTCTCCTCCACCGTCTCCACGTACAGCGGGATGTCCAACCCGGCCAGATCCTCCCTCAAAATCCCCAGCGTCCTCAGCACAAAATCAACCCGGCCAGGCGCCACCAAGTGAGCCTCGAAATCCTGCGGGCTGACGAGGTACACCGTCACCAACGGCACGCCGGCCTCCCTCGCCTTCCGGCCAGCGCAGAACAGCGCGTGGTTGTCGGCCGTCCGCAGGTCCGTCTTGAACCAGTGCACCACGGCGTCCTTGACCGGCACGCTCTCCCGCGCCTGCGAAGTCGCTTGCAGCGCCGCATCCAGCTGCTCGATCGGCCGCGGGAGCTCGCCCGCCTGGTATGCGCGCGCCCGGGCGTTGCTCATCTCGGGTGGGTAGAATTTTCGGAGGACGATGCCGTGTTGCGATGCCTCTTCGTGCAAGGGGTGCGGCTGCTGGAGGGGATCCAACGTCGGCGGTGCCGCGGGAGGGGCGGGTGCAGGGGAAGCGGGCTGGCGCGCCCTGGGGTTTTGGGGGGCGCTGCTGGCGCTGCTGCTCGCCGCCTGCGCCTGTGCCTTTCGCTTTGTGCCCCGGGGGGACATTTTCGAGGAGAGGTTTCGGAGCAGTGATGGCGGCTGTGCTGCGCGCACGGGAGCGGGAAACTGACAATGTGTCTTGATGTGTGTTGCTGGGCGTGTGTGTGTGCAGGAGGAAAAGGCGGCAGAGGGCCGGCTGAAGGATGGAAGAGCACCAGCGCAGAAGTGGCGCACCCCCAACAGGATGCGACAGCGCAGATCGCGAATGGTGAAATGGCGACTGGCCGGAATGAAATCGCCCAAGGCAACGAGAATGAACGACATGGGATAGATAAAGTCACCGATCCTTGTGTTTGAGGCTACGCCCTTGCCTGTAATCGTTGATCCTGTCTCAGGTCTACCCTCGACTCGATTTGCCCCGAATTTCCCCATCTCTCTTGCGTGACGTCATCGCGATGGTCAGAGGGAGCTTCGACCGCCTGGGTAGCGTCGCCTGAGTCAAAGATAAAGTAGAGCAGCTGTCGTTGAAGGGCGGAAGGGTTAGTTATGGACAGGGAAGACAGGGGTACTTGGTAGGTGTTGGCTTAATTAGCACTCAGGAAACCAGCCGTCGCTGATGTTGTCCATTCGTTAGGTACTACCAGGAGAGCTCCCACTCCCCCGAGTTTCCGCTCCCCAAGTCACTGCAGGGTTCCCATTCACCCTCGAGCCCCTACTCTCCGCCCACAAGCACCAACGCCCGAGAGCGGCACGATGTGCGAGGGTAGTACCTGATCAAGAGCCCTGTGCAATTGTCCTCCCCGTCACCGCTCTGACTACAGCATTGACCCTGTTCCAACAAGGCCTACATAGCGCTGACCCCCGCTGCTTCACCTTGCGCGGCACGATCTGATGATAGGTGATGGGCCTGTTGTCGTCGTCAAATCTGACAAAGTGGCCGTTCCGAGGCACTAGCCTGCTCGTTCGACTTAAAACATTGCCACAGCCGTTTGCGGCGCAAAGCCATTCCGTCGTCAACCGCGTCTGGCACATTGTAAAGGCGGGGAGGCGGTGCTTCCTGGGACTTGGGATTAGTTATTGAACTTGTTGCTCGTGCGTCTGAGGGAAACAGCGCTACGCACAGGGAGTTGTATGTAGGTTGCTGTGGGAGGATAGGTGCCTGAAGTATGTTGCTTGAGAAGTGACGGGGGATACAAGACGCTGACCGTGGTGAGCCACGGTAAGTTGAAGCGATGCTTGCGCACTGTGAGGGGGGATGGATTTTCAGTGGGCTCTGAGTGGGTTTTCAGCCACGTTTTGCTGTGGCATCCAATCGATCCTCGAGAAACTCGGAGAGGATTCGTCGATATAGTACACAGTGTGTACACTTCCGAACTCGAATTGAAGCTTCGCTTCGATCAACCACAGCCTCGAAGGAGGGAACGTGTATCTTATTTATCTCCCTGAGGTGGTCCCATCCCACCACCTAATTGCAGTTTGTGCTCGACTCTGCATATCCAATGATTCATCCATCCGCCTCAGATAGTCCGTCGCGAGAGCGAGGGCACCATAAATCTACATAGTAGCCGGGCGGCTCGAGTGTGGGTGTACAGGACCCAGCTGAGGCAGCCCCTTCACTTGTCATTGAGCGGTTGGCCGCTTGATTGGGCGCCACAGGGCGCCGCGATCTTGGAGGATAGAAGTTGAGCAGTCAGGAAATCCGAAAATAGGGCGACCTGCGGGATTTCCGATCGATTGGTGGGCCAGCCCCCCCCAAGAGGCCCTGCCTGTCAAGCCACTTCACATGGGGGCGTGACGGTGACAGGCTCGTGAGTTGAGCCGCTTCGATAAAGATGCCAGGGGCAACGCGGCCACACCGGGCAGTTGCAAGCCTCGGAGGCTCGAATTCTTGGTATTGAATCTGGGAGGGAGCAAACAGGTCGACTAGGCACTCTGCTGCATCCTCAGGCGATCTTGGTGTGCAAATGGAAAACTGCCTGGCTGGAATGCTACAAAATGTAGAAGCTGGAAAGGTAAAAGGTTAAAAAAAAAGACAACAGCGATGATTCCCCACCTAGTCATCACCGAGCTAAGTACTGGCTCAGTTACATGGAACTTTCACTTTAACATGGGCAAGAGTCGAGAAATAAGGGGTCTCGGGGCCTATAACAGCTACCTAGAATATCGGATTGTAGCCAGAGCAGCAGAACCCTAGCATAGCGGCCTTCCTTAAAGACTTCAGCGAGATGAGTGGTTATTCTTTGTTCCATGGTCTACAAACGGGCAGAAGCACAATGCTGAAGGTGTCTTTAATGTGGCGTCGATAGACGGGTGTGGTTGCAATTAGCAGGGAAGGACGCCGGGCGGGGATTGCGGATCGTGGCTCCGGGCAGCTAGCCCCTTCTTAACCGGAGCGCCGACATCAGTGCGAATCCAGCGGTCGAGCGCGGAGTCACAATCCTCGAGACCACTGCCATAACGAGAAATATCATGCTTGCCGAACCGTCAACACGCATCCCTCTTTCAAGGAAGGTCACACCGCGATCGAGGGGGCTGTTGAATGCTAGAGAAAGAGCCGAGGCCACTCCGTGTTGAGCTGCTAGAGAAGAACGACCGCTTTGCTCTGGCCAACCTTCTCAAGGAGCGAGAGCGTGGGACCTGGTTTAACCGTGACACCCAGTCAGAGTGTTTGGCTTACAGCTTGACGCGTAGACCTCGACACTCACCCGCGCCATCATCCTCATCGTCCTATCATCGCGATTCCGAAACATGGACGTGTTGTTGTCCTAAAGAAGGCAACTTAAGAGGTGCAATTACATGTGCCGCGCGCTTCGAGGTCCAGCATCGCGTACGAAGACTTGGCGAAGGAAAATCCGAGGCGAGGGTGGTTTGACGGGCACCCATTGGAGCGGCAAGTCGGACGGCAAGTCGGTTAAGCATGTACCAAGCTTTTAGGTTAGGGTTCTGACACGCATCTCGGCAACGGTCCGCTTTCCCAATCTAGCAGTCCTTCGCACCCATAACGGCCGTTTTTACGATAGCAACACCTATCTCAACGATAGCAACACCTATCTCAACGATAGCAACACCTATCTCAACGATAGCAACACCTATCTCAACGATAGCAAACTGCACTTTGGTCTTATCTGATCAATTTCACGGCCGTTGGAGTTGCTGAGGTCGGTGCGCTGCGTGAAGCTACGCGAGTGCACGACCTCCGTCTTGATGCTGGTCCGGATCACCTCGTCGGTGCCGGATGGCGTGCATGCCGGTCACAGCGCGTCATTCTCGAACTCGCCGTCTTCACCCAGCACGTTGGTCGTGTTGCTACGGCGCCAGCCTGCCCTTGTATACCATCGCTGTCTCGAAGCACACGGGCGCGTTGCAAGCGCAGCTGTATGGCGACATCCCTACAAAGTTGAACTTGCCCATGGCGGCGAAACAGCACGCGACCACGGGCGGATAGGTCGTGACGGTGGGCATTTGCTGAAACGGGAAGCCTTCGTAATCGCTGGGTGAGTTGGTGGGCAAAAACGGGTGGAGTTATCTGGCATCTTACCGAGGGAGGAGGGAGGAAGCAAGCAGACAAGCAAGAAGCAGGCGGGGGAAACAGTGGAGCGCTTTCTCCCGTGATGCGGGAAAACAACTGCGTTAAGGGAAAACATGTTGCCATGCACGAAGACAAGGCAGGGAAGTCTCTCGTACTTCTTGGAGGGACAAGCGCCATCCGACTCAACTCCATCCATTCATCCATCGTGTATTACTCAACTTCCACGTCCAAAACCCCAGTCCATGCTTCCCATGACCTTTTTCAACTGCAGTTATTGCAATCCGGGTCAGGATTGTTGCCCCAAGTCCTTGTGGACAAGCCCAACGCCACCCTGCTCCCCGTCGTGGGCTCCAACTCGAGCACGTAGACCTGGTTGGTCCCGCTGAGCCACGCGCCAGGCACCCACAGCTGCTGCTGTGGCCCGATCGCCCAGTACCTGCCTATATTCCGGCCGTTCACGAACACAACGCCCTTGATGCCGCTGGGCAGCGATAGGTACGTGTCGGCAGCCATGCCCGTCTGCGTGTTGCTGAATGTCCCGTGGTACCACGCCGGAGCCGTGGTGTTGGATGATATCGTCTTGATCGACCCAGCGGGGATGCTCGGTTCGACTTCCAGCGGGAAGAGGTAGTGGTTCCACGACCCAGACAACACGGTTCCTCCGACGGTGACGGGCCCAACGATGCCTTTGCGCTGGTCCGTGATGCCATCTTTGACGCGGCCGAGGTTCTCGATGAAGAGCCAGAGCTTGTCTCCTTGGTAGAGGCTGATGGTCACGGCCGGGCGGGTGTTGTAGATGGCGTCCAGCACGCCCTTTCGCACGCCGTTGACGTAGACAAGAACGCGGTCGCGAGGCGCCCCGGTTCCTACTTGGATTTGGCCCGAGGCCGACCCCGTAGCGACATACTCGTACCTGGGATTTCACAATTTGTCAATTAGATGGGCCGATCCTACGACGCTCGGGTTAATTAGGGGATTGCGTACAAAATGTAACCAAAGCACTGGCCAAGTGCTTCCATGACTTGCGGCGACGACTTCGTAATTGGCGGTGGCAAAGAGTCAAAGAGTCCCGCTACCGGTGTCAGGGTGAATTGGGGAATGCTCTGCAGAGGTGGTATTGACGGCACGGCGGGCGCTGCAGAGTTGTACTTGAGACAGGTGCTGCGGAAGTTGCTGTAGATTGGAGCCGGCCTTCCCGACTCGTCCAACGGGGCAGCATAATCGTAGCTCGTCGTAAATGGCTGGAGGGGATTCGGTCCGCCAGCGCCATTGCCGAAAGGGAAGCTTCCGCCGCCGTGAAACATGTAGATGCTAAAGTGGTTGCCGTTGGAGAGAATCCAGTCAAGTGTGCTTGCGCCGTTGTTATACCCCGCATGGCCGTTCTTGTGACCCCAAGCGTCAAACCATGTAACCCAATACTCGCCGTCGACCAGAGGCCCAAGTTCGCTCTGAGTGGTGATAACTTGGTTGCGGAGAGTGAAGCCGTTCTGCGGATCAGTACCGTCCACGACCGCAAGTGCACCAGGGAGAGAGCCACCTCGAAGTGCCCCAGCCGAGCTCCCATCATTGGTGTACTGCTTGGTGTTTGGGAAGGCGGAGGCCATCTGGTTGGACAAGGCCTGTTTGTAGTTCATGTCGCTGCCGACGTATCCGTATTCGTTCTCGATCTGTGCCATCATGATGGGCCCACCATTCGAGATAAGGTACGGTCGGAGCTGCTTGCCGACTGCGTTGAAATATGCGGCCGTGGCGTTCAAGAATGGTCCGTTATTAGCGCGGGTCTGCATGTTGGGGATCTGACTGAGCCAACCGGGCAGACCGCCCCAGTCACGCTCAGCAGTGACATAAGGGCCGGGGCGAAGAACAGCCATCATACCAGCGTCCTGTACGGCCTGGTAAAATGCGGCCACGTCGTTGATGCCGGTGAAGTTGAAGTTTCCCTGCTGGGGCTCGATGTAATGCCAGAAGAGGTACGAGAATATGGTATTCAAGCCCATCGACTTGGCCATCTGGATCCTCTGCGCCCAGTACTCCTTGGGAACGCGCTGCGGATCGATCTGGCCGCCGATAATCTGGAAGGGTTTTCCGTTGACGTAGAACGTCTTGGAGTCATATGAAAAGGTGCCGCTGGTGGATGTCGGAGGGTGGGAGCTTGAAACAAGAGTCGCAGACTGGCTTGCTGTTGTGGTGCTGATCCTTGTTGTAGTCACGCCGGATGACCCAGACATGGAAGTGGCGGGCGCTGTGGATGGAGGTTGTCGAGATGGTTAGTTAATAGATCTATATCGAGCAAAACACGGGAGATATGGGCTTCTCTAGGTACTCACCTCCGGCGCCTGTGGTACACTGCGCGTAATATGGATTCATACTCTGTTCTCAGATCATTCAGGTTAGCCCCCAAGGCACACGCCCAAGAAGGAGAGCGGAAAGGATTATGAGGCGGCGAGGTTGTGGACGCATGCTTACCGAGCAGAACGCGGGAGGGATACAACTAGTGTAGCCAGACCATCCGATGCCGCCGCCTGCATAGGTATTCAATCTCAGCATTCATGGAGTGCCGTGGAGTTGACGCTTCTAGTGAGTGCGCTCACACTGTCCCCACATGGTCTGCTGCGCCGTGGCAATGCTTGCCACTGAGGCAAAGGTTGCTATGGACAGCTTCATTGCAGAAGATGCCGGCAAGGGAACGTTGGAACTTGGAAGAAGGGAGAGCGCTCCTTGGCGACAATGTCGAGGACGACGGCCACAAGAGGATTACCAGCAGCTGTAGCATAGCCTTCAGGTCTTATTTATGGGAGACCTGAAGCGAACTGCGGAATAAAATGCGTCAAATGGCGATCCCAGGGCTCCGGGCCTTTGCTGTGGGACGGACTCATTGGCCCGGCTAGCGGACGGAACAACTGACAGCCCCCAGAGTCATGATGCTACACACAGTGTCAACCGTTTAGCCGCTCCAGTCATAAATCTTGAAGTTTATGCAACCAAGTTCAGAATGGTTAAGACCTCCGGTTTATGTTGTACTAGGCTGGCTCTACATCGCGAGCCACGAAAGGGGGAGGCTCGATCGTCAGAACGCAACTTCACCCTCCGAGATCCTGAATTTGCAGCAGGCCATCCACACAACAGCTGGGTGACCGGCCCGCAAACCCGCTTGCGGTGAGGAGCATCTGCGTCCAAGTACCTGATGACGGTGAGGGGCTGGTCGCTTGCTGGGGGGTCGAGCTCGACTCGGCCATAATAATTTCCGCAATGTGCCGATTAGTAGGTAGTCTTGGATGTTGAGTCTCTCGTCCTGGCGGTTCAATGCTCAATTCCCCTTGATGCTACGTGTGTTCCGTTACGTTCGAGAAGGAGCTGAATGCCCGTAGGCTCGCGTTGCTGAACTGAGCTCGGCCATGAGGCGCAGCCTGCTGGTTGGGCTCCGTTGAACTTGGGAGCCATGCGGCTAAAGCCAGTCAGATTGCAAGCCCCAAAAAACTCGGGTGGTGTTGGTTGAAGCCGCAGGGATGGGATGCAGTAGGCCTCAGCGGGGTAACAGCTCGCAAGTTGTGACGCAGCCAACCGCTCTCTCCCGCAAACACTGAGGGGGCGGAGTTCCGTCGAACTGAATTTACTCGAGTTGCCCTTCTCAACTCAGTCATCGTTCCCTCCGGTCATTCCGCAGCTCTCATCACGAAATCGCCGTCCTTTTCCAAGATCTGAGACAACCTGCAAGCAGCCATGACGTTACTACTGATCCTCTACCCTATAGTACGCCATTCCCTCGTACCGGTTCCTTCGCTACGTATCCTAACAGTCTCCTAGATCATCCTCGCCCTGCTCGGCTTCGCAATGTAAAACCCCTCCTCCCTGACAACCTCACCGACATACTGACCCAACTCCCCCTTCCCTTAAGCTACCAACACATGTCCATCCATAGCCTCTCCCTCCCCATCCCTCCCGCCCTCACAATCGTTACCATCCTCCTACCCCTCCTCTCCCCCCTCACCACCCTCA
>FTEL01007193.1_pt1 | contig 14934 bp, 11 predicted proteins | sample 1658911 | NCBI WGS metagenome assembly FTEL01 (sample SAMEA3914869, study PRJEB12502) | metagenome | biome: forest; material: soil | place: USA | collected 2012-03-12 | depth 0.1 m
GAGGTCAAGGGGGGAAAGGGGGAAGTGCAGGCGGATGAGTTCAAGTGAGTAGACAAGCAACATAGGCGGCGTGGAAGACGGGAATAGCATTGGTCTGCGGCCATCGGTTGCGGTTTGCCATATCGGATACGGGTTGGATGCGGGCTTGATGCGGGCCATCCAACGACATCCTGTGCTGTCTCCTCTCCTGTCCATCGCCTTGCCCCTTGCCCCCGTACCGCCAAACGTAGAGGATATTCTCCTATCCGTACACCGGTCCAGTCCCTGGTCTCTCAAGCCGACTCGGCTCGCCCGTATCCCTGTCCCAACCGCCTCTGCGCGGCCCGAAAGCGTTCGGGACTGCCCGGCAGGCAGCCTTCTAGAAGGTGCGTGGCCGGCAGCCCAATCGGACGGAATCAACTATCGCCAATGCGGAACCATTCCGATTGTCTCAGATTCGTGGGGGGCAAAGGGCCAGTGTCTCGCCGACACGGCGATATCGCCACCAAGGGAGCCGGGCGCGAGACAACGCAACCAACCCCACGCAGTCACCCACACGATCGGGTAAGCCCGGCACAAACAATGAATGCCAACAGCTCGTCCGTGCCTCACTTCTTCTTGGCCGCAGGTGCCGAGAACGAATGAATCTAGTTGTCCGGCCTCGGCATCAGCATCAACAGCCCCCACCATCAGACAGACAAAAGGAGAAAAAAACCAACCTTCTCAGCAACACCCAACCACTCCTCCACACCCCTCAAGTACGGATCGGCAGCGGGGTCAACGGAAGCCTCGTGGCCCCAGACGACCATCTGGTCGAACTCGGCCTGGGCCTGCAGCGAGCCCTGCGGCAGCTCCGGCTCCTCGAGGTCGATGACGGCGGGGGCGTCCGGGTCTTGCTCAGTGGTGGCCCCAGATGCGGCGGTGGTGGTGGTGGCCACAAGGCCGCGGTAGCCCGCGGGGAGGGTCACGGTGGTGCCTTGGAGTTTGCGGCCGCGGAAGTAGGCCGTGCTCGTGCCGTCTATTGTTGTTGTTGAGGGTGGTCAGAAAGTGTTTGAGACTTGAAATCCCTACAAAAGCAGGGAGGGAGATTCTCACTCTCGCCAGTCTTGGGGTCCCAGAACGAGTCGACGGGCTCAACGGGGCCAGTGTGGTGTACCCGGCAGGGGAGGAGATGGGGGGTCGCCTTGGGGGCGTCCTCTTGGGATGGCTGGGCGGCCGATTGGAGGCTGAGGATGGGTTGTTGCTGGGTCATGGTGGTGGTGGTGGTGGTTGTGGCCGGTTGTTTTCGGGCGTTGTTGGTGGTGGTGACTTGGGTGATATGTGGTTTGTGATGGCCTGAGACGGTGTGCAGATGGCAGACAGTTGAGTTGAGACGATGCGGGAGACGCGTTGAGCCACGACGAGTCGGAGTTGAAGTTTAAGTGGAACGCGTTCCCGTGGTCGCGAGCCACTCATTGACGCGCGCGCAGTGACTTCCAGTGGCTCAGCCGCTAAGAGAGACAGGGGGTTGAACTTTTTTGAGCCCCTCCCAGAGGGCCAAGGGCCCACTCCTCCATCATCCAGCTGCGATGCAAGTCTCCCATCCAACTCGACCCAACTCCGACAGTCACTCAGCTGCCTTCGATTGCATATCTACCCCGGCTTTCCAGGGCCTTGGGTCTATCTCATCCATGCCTCTGGGCTTTAATTCGACACGAGCCTGCACGCTGCGTGGCCCGGCCCGGGATCCCCCCCTGCTCCACCTGCCCGAATCTCAGACAACATCTACATGTTGTACAGTATGACGGGTCCGTATGTCGGGGTTACCGGAGAGATATGCAGAAGCTTGTCATGTCCTGAAATAGCAATGCCGAGGCAGTAACCGACACTGAGAGCTGGTGGTGACCAACCGACGACGCTACCCCATCCTCTTGGTCCAGCCGTAGACATGCGGAGGGGACAGTGGAAGAAGACGGTGGTGTTGTGTGTTGGTGAACTAGCTACAACGCCTATCCAACCACCATGTTACCGAAGCACGGCTCTCGAGTTACTCCACGCCCATGATATCCTACCATGCCTTTGTGGCCGATTACCATGGAACAGCTTCGCTTGTCCTAGCCTAACCACACGAAGAGCCAGAGAGACCAGGAACTCGAGGACCAAGCGAGTGAGTAGGCAGCACAGAGTGCTCAGCACAAGTCACAAGATCTCCAGTGATCACTCCTCTCGGATGTTGATATTTGCAAACCTCAGTGGAGTCAAGTCTCAACCACATGACCCCCAACCTGCGCGACGTAAACAACGACACAGAGCCCACACTGTCCCCCTTAAAACCCCCATCACCCTCTAGCCAAGATCAGAAGGAGGTCAAGGGAAGTCTCTCCCGGGCCACCCATCCCAGATCGGGAGCCGGCCAACAGTGAGTGGCCCTATGGGAGTCACTGGCCGGACTGCCGGACCGGGGAGACCCGTCCCAAGAGCTACCTACGGAAGTCGACCCCCTGGAACCACACCTTGTGACCTCAGCTTGGTTCTTCCTGCCCCAGCAAGGCCTCAAATGGAGCCAAAAAGGGGAAACCTGCTCATCGGGCCGCGTGGAGTCTCGTCTCTCCCTCCCGCTCCCTCGGGTACAAGCGGGACATCCCTACATAATCTCCCATCTCCCACCCCGTCCTGAACAACCATCCCCCAGCACCGCCAACCAACCTCCCGTTTCGATATTACCACTAAATTTATTCCGACTGTTGGCTGCAAGCTTGATCTTTCGGCCGTTTAGCCTTGTCGCCCGTTGTTGTTGCCAGTCAGTCAGTGTCTATTCTTTGACCTCGGGCGTGCCGAGACTAACTAACACTGAGACCGCAGCAAAAAGAGCTTGCTTTCTCTCACCACACCTACCATCCATCCGAACTTCCACCACCCCCCTGCGCTTTTCTCTCCCTCCCTCCCACCCCCCGGCGCAAAATTCTTCACACTCCCCGACCATGAAAGGATAACAACCTCCATCCGACCCATCACAACCCTCTCTCACATCACCAAAAAGTCTACCTCCCCGGCCCAACCATGGCCCCATCTCTCTCCCGCCCGAGCCTCCCCGGCTTAGGCATCATCTCCCACCCGACCGCCTTCCTCCGCATCAAACTCACCACCATGGCCTTCGACGCGGCCACCGCCCTCGCCCGCCGCGCCGTCATCGCCCTCCTCTCATCCATCGACATCGGCACGCTGGTCGTCATCGACGAGCCCCACGGCGAGACCCTCGTTTTCGGCCAGGACGCGCCCACCTCCGTTATCAATGGCAACCACCATCTCTACTCCAAGCTCAACCATCCCAAGGTGGACGACCCCCCGCGGGCTGTCCTGACCGTCACCTCGGCGACGTTTTATCTCCGCCTGCTGCTCCTCGCTGACATGGGTTTCGCCGCGGCGTACCTGTTGGGTGAGGTGCGCTGCGCCGACCTGACGGGCTTCTTTTGTCTGTTTATTCGCAACCGCGCGGCGCTGAATAACGGTTCCACGGGCTGGTCGTCGGGGGTGTTGACGCTGCTTGCGCGTTTGCCGGTCCTCACCGGTGGTGGAGGACTGGGCGGTGGTGGTACCGGTGGAAGTGGTGGAAACAACATGAGCAACGCGCAGCTCAACGCCGCGGCGCATTACGACCTGGGCAACGGCATGTTCGCGGCGTTCCTGTCGCGGGACATGACGTATTCTTGTCCCATCTGGGGATCCTCCAAGGAGGGAGAGGATCTCGAAGCGGCGCAGATGCGCAAGCTGCACCGCATCATCGGCCAGGCGCGCATCAAGTCGACCGACCACGTCCTCGAGATCGGCACCGGCTGGGGCTCGTTCGCCATCGAGGCTGTCAAAGCGACCGGGTGCCGCGTGACGACGCTGACGCTGTCGCGCGAGCAGAAGGTGCTGGCCGAGGAGCGGATCCGCGCCGAGGGATTGGACGGCCGCATCAAGGTGCTGTTGATGGACTACCGCGCGCTGGAGGTGCCGCCGGTGCCGTACGACAAGGTGGTGTCGATCGAGATGTTGGAAGCGGTGGGAAAGGAGTTTTTGGGCACGTATTTTGGGTGCATGGACAAGTTGTTGAAGAAAGAGGGTGGGATTGCCGTGTTCCAGTGCATCACCATGCCCGAGGGCAGGCACCAGGCGTATTCGCAGCGGACTGAGTAAGTGGCGACCTGACACAAGAAAAGGGGAAGTCGCGGGCAGCCGTCAAGGCCATGCTGACAAGACTGCCAGTTTCATCAACGAGTACATCTTCCCCGGCGGATATCTGCCGTCTGTCACCCAGCTGCTGAACCACATCGCCATCGAGTCCAAGGGGACCCTCATTGTCGAGCATGTCGAAAACATCGGCGGCCATTACGCCCGCACCCTGCGCCTCTGGAAGGAGCAGTTCCTTGCCAAGTTTGACCAAAAGATCCGCCCGGCCCTGCTCGAGGAGCACCCGGGCATGGGAGACGATGAGGTGGACGTGTTTCGGAGGAAGTGGGAGGTGAGTTTCGAGGAAACACATGTTGCCGCAATGGCGAGCTGACCAGACCAGTATTACTTCACGTACAGCGAAGCGGGCTTCCTGACCAAGACGCTTGGAGACGTCATCATCACGGTCGGTCGGGAGGGCGCCATGGAACTGATGGAGGGCATCCCCGTTTGAGAGGTTTCTCTTGTTGGTCCAGTGGCGTTTCGGAGCACGGCTATCTCATCGCAAAGGGTTTTGGGACGGGTGGCTTCATGGAGAATTGGACAAGGCAGCGTGGCATGGCGCGGCATCGTGTAGCGTAGCGAGCGCAATGGTAGCGACCTGGGAGGCTTGATTTCAACGCCTCTTCGACTTCTTCGCCTTGCTGCCCTTTTTCGGTTTCGGTTTCTGCTTCGCCTCGTCCGGATACCGGTTCGCGTGCTCCATGTCAAAGGCTGACTTATGCTTCCGGAAGAGAAGCATAGCAACGCGCGCATCCTCGATACTGGAGTGTTGCCCCCCCTGGATGTCCACCCCCAGCAGTTCCTTGGCCAGCACCCGCAGCGCGGGTTTGGGTCCGTGGCCGTACTTCTTGAAGCCAGCAAACTTGGCCGTGTCCCGGATCATCCTCGACGCGTGGTCCAGCTCGAGCACGCGCAGGTCGTGCTTAACGTCGTGGCCCACCAGAATCCTCCCCTTCAGCAGCTCGGCCACCTGTGCCTGCGCATCGTCAAACGTCCTCGCCTTGGCCATGTGCTTGGGCCCGACGCCGCTGACGTGGGTCCGCCAGTCGACAACGCGCTCGCGGGGCTTCACAAAGGAGTCGTAGACCTGGCGGCCGTGAAAGTCGACGACGCTAACGCGAGCCAGCGAGTCGTCGTGGCCGCCGTCGCCCACGCCGACCATCTCGCAATCGATGGCCAGGTACTTGCCTACCTCGACGCCTGGGGCTAGTCCTTCATTGGGACGGGGCGGGTTGTCGGTGGAGAGGAGGGAGTTGGCTTTGAGACCGAGACCGTACGCTTCGGCGATGGACTCGGGCGAGATGTCGTTGTCTGCAGCCCAGACGGCGAGCGAGGGAGACACGCCGACTTTGGGGGGGACGGGGTCGATCTTGGAGGACTGGGTGTTGCCCATGGGGGGTTTGGTCCTGGGCTGAGGGGGCTTGGAGGGTGAGGGTTTGTGTGTCGGTTTAGGTTTTTGGTGGGAGGTCTGCAGCCTCTGCTTCTTCCTCGGGGCGTCACCCAGAGTATTCACGTCGTCCGCCTTCCTCTTTGTTGATACAGGCGCAGATGCTGACTCGGCCTTGATCTTGGCTTGTAGCTTCTTCCAGTTTGACGAGAGCCCAGCCATGGCTGGATTTAGTTGGTGGTGGTGATGATGGTGCTGCTTGTGAGTGTTTGCATGGTGTACGAGTGTGGAGGTTATGTGAAGGTCAAGCTCATGGTCAAGTCGCACAAGAGTTGAATGAGGGAGGGGACTTCGGATGAGACGAACTCTTTCTTTTCCAGGGACCTTCTTCTGTCTCTGCGACGACCAGGAAAAATCACAGGCTCGCCTGGCACAAGTGGGGTGGCGCTAATCGTAAGGGGTTAGCGGCTCCATAGCCATCAAGGTACCGCGACCCACCTGGTTTTTACTGGGAGCTTCTGAGAGTTTGCCCCTCCAACCCCAAAACACCAAACCTCCATCGCCGCGACATCGATTCCATCACGGCCTGCGCCGTCGCCATCGCCGTTCATCATGAGTCCGTCCGCCAACAATGGAGAGGCCGAAGTCGGGTCGGATGGGCCGCGCCTGAAGGGCAAGGCGACGCCCGATACCCTCAAGTAGGATACACATGCAGCTGTCCCCATGCTTTCCCCATCGTGCGCATCTTGAATCTAACCACACCTTGCACCCAGAATCGGATGCATCGCCCACGTCACAAAAGACGGCCAGCCCCGTCGCGCCGAGATTCTCAGCATCAAGGAAACCAAGAGCGGCCGGCAATTCTACTGCAACTTCGACAACTTCAACAAGCGCCTCGACGAATGGGTTCCAGTCTCTAGAATCGATTTCGACCAAGACGTCGAGTGGCCTAACCCGGAGAAGGACAAGCAGAAGGACGCCAAGAGCAAGAAGTCGACCGTGGTCGGGAAAAAGTCGCAGCCCTCTAAGAAGGCGCAAAAGAAGATTGGCAAGCGGGAGCAGTCGGTCGCCTCCGAGGGGCAGACACCACATCCATGGACCGAGTTCGTCGAGGCGCAGAGCAAGGCGGATGGGGATGACAAGGCCAACGCGAGCCTGGAGGTCGGGGCGACACCGGGGCTCGGGCCCGACGAGATGGAACTGGACGAGGACGAAACGCCGGCAAGCGCCGCCAAGAAGGAGCACGCCCAGTCGTTCAGCCGGGAGCAGGAGATCGAAAAATTACGGACGTCTGGCTCTATGACGCAGAATCCGGCCGAAATCTCGCGCATCCGCAACATCTCCAAGGTCGAGTTTGGCCGCTTCGTGCTGTTCCCCTGGTACTTTTCGCCGTACCCGGAGGTGTTCAGCCAGGAGGACTGCATCTACATCTGCGAGTTTTGCCTCAGCTACTACGGCGACCTCAAGTCGTTCACGCGGCACCGCATGAAGTGCACCCTGCAGCACCCGCCGGGCAACGAGATCTACCGCGACGATTTTGTGTCGTTCTACGAGATTGATGGGCGGCGGCAGCGCACGTGGTGCCGCAACCTGTGTCTGCTGTCCAAGATGTTCCTCGACCACAAGACGCTCTACTACGACGTGGACCCGTTCCTCTTCTACGTCATGACGACGCGGGACGACCGGGGATCGCACTTAATCGGCTACTTCTCCAAGGAGAAGGAGAGCGCGGACGGGTACAACGTGGCGTGTATCTTGACGTTGCCACAGTTCCAGCGGAAAGGGTACGGTCGGATCCTGATCCAGTTCTCGTACGAGCTGTCCAAGATTGAGGGCAAGCTGGGATCGCCTGAGAAGCCGCTGTCGGATTTGGGGCTGCTGAGTTACCGGCAGTACTGGTCGGAGCTTATTTTGGACTTGCTGCTGGGATTCAGCGAACGCGAGGAGAAGTGCACCATCGAGACCATCTCGACGCGGTTGTCGATGACGACGCAAGACGTGGAGCACACGCTGCAGGCGCTCAAGATGCAGGTGTACCACAAGGGCGAACACAAGATTGTGATTCCGGACAAGCTGCTGCAGCAGAGGGAGAAGTCCAAGACCAAGGCGAAGAGGGTGATTGACCCAGAGAGGATCCAGTGGAAGCCGCCCGTGTTTACGGCGGCCAGCAGGACCTGGGGATGGTAGTCTGTGTGGTGTGGGACCACCCATGTGTTCGTTTGCTTGTACTGTACTGAGGAGGGTGAGGGTTGGGAAAGGGATGGCTGGCTGCTTGGACGGGGCGTTTGGGTTGTTTGCGTTGTCGGACAGGGAAAAGGGGAGTGAATTGTTTTAGATAAATACATATACCCAATATTCGCATGAGCATCAGATCCTTTGTCCACACAAGCGCAACATGGATATAGCGGGTCCATTAAACTCGACCCCACTTCTTCGCGTGCCCCAGCGCGTCGCCGACCAGGTCGCGCGTTTTCTCGCGTTTTATTGATGGTGGGCCAGCGTTTGGTCCCTGCCCCTCGATTGGCAGCAGTGCTCTGTTTCCGCCTAACCACCAGCAAACGGCAGTCTCTCCCTGCCCGCCACCATCCAAACCAACCCCTCATCTCAACCTCAACCTGAATCTCGCCCTCCCCATCACAACCCGCACGCACCTCAGCCCGCCAACACACAACACTCTTCACCGCCAGAGATACCCCAAGACCCTTGGTACCCGACACCCAACCACGCACCGTTTGCCCGCAATGGCGACGCCCACAGGCACCCCCAGCGACACGGGGTTCATGACGTCGGATGGGCCCCAAGTGAGGACCCCGCGTGCCTCGCGTCTCCCCGGGTCGTCGAGTGGCAGGCCAGCGGCACCCCCCTCTGAGAGCATCGCTGGGCTCAGCGACGGCGAGGGCGATGGCTTCGCCGACGACCAGGTGCCCGTCCGCGCCCGGCCCACAGACCCCGCCAACATCCCGCGCGTCGAGGACAAGATCGGCCTCATCATCCAGGAGTCGTTTGAGCACTTTATCGAGGGGTAGGTTCTGGGTGTTTCTCTTCATTCAACCCGGCACTCGCTGACAGACACCCCCCCCGCAGATACATAGAGGCCCCTAGGCCGTCGGGCCAGCCCACCTCCAGTGCCGTCACCACCGACAAGTACTACGTCGCCCAGATCCACGGCCTGCGCACATACCAACTATCCACCTTCTACGTCGACTACAAGCACCTCGAGAGCTGGAACAATGGCGCCCTCGCCAGGGGCATCATGGAGTCGTACTACCGCTTCCTGCCCTTCCTGACCGCCGCCCTGCACAACATGATCGCCAAGTACGAGCCGCAGTACTTCCGCGAGCACCGCCAGCCCACCGCCTCGAGCCAGCACACGTCGGGCGCGAGCACCCTGGGCTCGGCCAGCCAGAGCGACCTGAGCAGCAAGACGGCCAACCAGCAGACCGACAAGCTCTTCGCCATCGCCTTCTACCACCTGCCGCTCGTCTCGCGCGTCCGCTCCCTGCGCGCCCGCAACGTCGGCCAGCTGCTCTCCATCAGCGGCACCGTCACCCGCACCTCCGAGGTCCGTCCCGAACTGGCCCTGGCCACCTTCTCGTGCGAGGCCTGCCGCAGCGTCGTACCCGACGTCGAGCAGACCTTCCGCTACACCGAACCCACCCAGTGCCCCAACGCCACCTGCCAGAACCGCACCGCCTGGCGCCTCGACATCCGCCAGAGCACCTTTGTCGACTGGCAAAAGGTGCGCGTCCAGGAGAACAGCAGCGAGATCCCCACCGGCAGCATGCCCCGCACCATGGACATCATCCTGCGCGGCGAGATGGTCGACCGCGCAAAGGCCGGCGAGAAATGCATCTTTACTGGTGCCTTGATCGTCGTGCCCGATGTCAGCCAGCTGGGGCTGCCGGGTCTGCGTCGCGTGGCTGTCCGTGACGACCGTGGTGCCGACGCCGGTGGCAGCGGCGTGAGCGGCCTCAAGTCGCTCGGTGTCCGCGACCTCACATACCGCCTCGCCTTCCTCGCCTGCATGGTCAGCTCTGACGTGGCCTCCATTGGCGCCTCGGGCGAGGCCCAGATCGTCGACGTCGTCTCTGCCATGACGGGTAGTGCCGCCCTCGAGACTGCCGAGACGGTCAAGGAGCTTCAGGACGCCGTGCTGGTGTCGTACACCCAGGACGAGATCACCGATCTCCGCGCCATGGTGCACAGCGACCACATCTACGCCCGACTCGTCCAGTCGCTCGCCCCGATGGTCTACGGCCATGAGGTAGTCAAGAAGGGTATCCTGCTGCAGCTGCTGTCGGGTGTGAGCAAGTCGACGGCCGAGGGCATGCAACTCCGTGGTGACATCAACATCTGCATCGTCGGCGACCCGTCCACCTCCAAGTCGCAGTTCCTCAAGTACGTGTGCAACTTTGCGCCGCGCGCCGTCTACACCTCGGGCAAGGCCTCCTCCGCCGCCGGTCTCACCGCCGCCGTGGTCAAGGACGAGGAGACGGGCGAGTTCACCATCGAGGCCGGCGCGCTCATGCTCGCCGACAACGGCATCTGCTGCATCGACGAGTTCGACAAGATGGACATCGCCGACCAGGTCGCCATCCACGAGGCCATGGAACAGCAGACCATCTCCATCGCCAAGGCCGGCATTCAGGCGACCCTCAATGCGCGCACCTCCATCCTCGCCGCCGCCAACCCCGTCGGCGGCCGCTACAACCGCAAGACCACCCTGCGCGCAAACATCAACATGTCGGCGCCCATCATGTCCCGCTTCGACCTCTTCTTCGTCGTCCTCGACGAGTGCAACGAGCAGGTCGACCGCCACCTAGCCGAGCACATTGTCGGCATCCACCAGAACCGCGACGCCGCCGTCACCCCGGAGTTTTCCACCGAGCAGATCCAGCGGTACATCCGCTTCGCGCGGACCTTCCGGCCGGAATTCACCGAAGAAGCCAAGGAGGTGCTCGTGCAGCGGTACAAGGACCTCCGCGCGGACGACGCGCAGGGCGGCATCGGCAAGAACAGCTACCGCATCACGGTGCGGCAGCTGGAGAGCATGATCCGGTTGTCGGAGGCCATCGCCAAGGCCAACTGCGTCGAGGATATCACGCCCGACTTTGTCAACGAGGCGTTCAACCTGCTGCGGCAGAGTATCATTTCCGTCGAGCACGACGACGTGGAGATTGATGATGATGACGACCTCCCGGAAGATACCAACGAGGCCCTCCGGCGCGCTGCGTCCGCTGCGGCGGGCGATGCGGATGGTGATCAGCACATGGACGAGGCAACGGCGGCGGCGGTGGCGGCCGGGAAACAGACGGTTACGCATGAGAAGTACAAGACGATGATGAATTTGTTTACGGACAAGGTCGGGTTGGAAGAGCGGTATGGGAGTGGGGATGGCGTCGAGGGCGAGGCTCTGGTGCTGTGGTATCTGGAGCAGGTGGAGGAGGAGCTGGGGAGTGAGGAGGAGTATAATAAGGAGAAGGAGTTGGCTGGGAAGGTGTTGAGGAAGTTGGTCAGGGTATGTCTTTTCTTCTTTCTTGCCTCCTTTAAAATCCATTGCTTTGTAAGGGGCATGCTAACAAAACATACCAGGACAATATCCTCATGGCGATCCGTGGGCAGGGCATGATGGATGGGGATGAGGCGGGCGAGAGCGCCTCGGCACAGACGGAGGATATCGTCTATGTCATGCACCCGAATTGCGCGTGGGAGGAGCCGCGGGGCGCCAGGGCGAGGGAAGAGGGTGCGGAGGGAGAGTGAGGAAGTTGCTGTGGGCTGATTGGCATGTCAGATGGTGTATGACAGCAGGACAGGGTAGGGGATGGGGCGTCTGGCGTTTTGGGCTGTTGGAAGGATGAGTGAGTACTTGGTTTGTCTGACTTGGGTTGGAGTTGGTAGATATCAGGGGAGGAGGTTCGGTCAAGCATGGAAAAGATTTGTGACAACACTGCTGTTCTCAGTCATCGCGCGCACACACACACACTTTTTATTGCCCCTTAGTGGCCAGGTAAACTACATACATACAGTACGAAATGCCACCAGTATTTATCTACTGGGTTTTGCGTTCTTCGCCCAACATCACAAACATCCCCCTCCCCCTTGCCAGTCAACCCCCTACGACAGCGGCGGCGCCTTCGGATCCTCCATACACTGATCCACCCGCATCAACTTCTTCCCCGTCGCCTTCGCCACCTTGATAAACTCCGGCAGCAGCTCCACCGTCGAATTATGCAGATAATGCATCACCACCAAGTTCCCCCCTTTCGCCACGTCCCGCTTGAACGCATCCAGCTGCTTCTCGGGCGTCTTGGTCTCGGCCCAGATCCAGTCCTCCACGTCCACACTCCACGCGACAATGTACGGGTTCGGATCTTGCAGGTTCGCCGCCAGCCGCTGGCGCATGCGGGCACCCTCGGTGCCGAACGGGGGGCGGAAGTAGTTGGTGTGGCCGTTGGGGCCGGTGCCGAAGACCTGCCGGGCGGCGCCGATGTCGTTGGTGAACTCCCAGTCGATTTGGGAGGTGTCGGAGAGGCCTTCCATCTTGGGGTGGGTGTAGGAGTGCAGGGCGATTTGGTGGCCGCGCGAGGCCATTTCTTTGTAGATGGTGGCCAGGCCGTTGGTCTTGTCGAGGAGGGGCAGGCCGACGGTGAAGAAGGTTACCGGGATGTTGGCTGCTTTGATGATCTCCATGACGCGCTTGGCATATTTCGGGTCGCCGTCGTCGATGGCGAAGGCGAAGGAGTTGGGGCGGGTGCAGGAGAAGACCAGACGGCCAGAGGCGAGCTTGGTTGGGAGTTTCCAGCCTGTTGGGAGGGTGTCGACAACCTCGATCTTGGAGATGGTGGTGGCCTCCGTGCTGTAGAAGCCCTTGAGGTTGAAGCCGATGACGCGCGTGAGGTTGACGTTGAAGTGGTTGATGGGCATGTAGATGTCGCGGGCGTTGCCGTAGCGCGCGGCCTCGAGCGAGTCCCACGTCTCCGGGTACGGCTTGATGCTGTCGTCGCACTTGGCGTTGTGCTGCTGCAGGGCGACGCTGAACTTGTTGCTGCCCGAGTAGGCGATGTGCAGGTAGCCGCCCGCGAAGCCGCGCAGGTCGGCGCACTTGTTGGTCAGCTGCGTGTTCCAGCCCAGGTCCGAGTCGTTGGTGCTGATGGTCATGACGTTGTTGCCAAAGGTGATCGTCATGCCGTCCTCGTCGGCGCCGTGCCACTCGCCCAGCGCGTTGGTGTCGCTACTGGCGAAGTCGTCGATCACGAACGCCTGCGCGGGAGCGGGAGCTGCTGTCGTCGAGCGCGTCACGGGCGGCGACGTGGCCGACCCGGCCTTGATCACGTACTCGGACGCCGTCGTGCCGCAGTAGAAGGACATGGGACCCAGGATGGCGGCGGCGTTGAAGTTGGAGAAGTAGATCATGGTCAACTTGGTGGCGTCGAGGCCCGTGAAGACGGACAGGGGGAACCAGTAGAGCCGCTCGGTGCCGTCAAAGGTCCACTTGAGCTGGGTGGTAGTCATGGTAACAGTCTGCGTGTTGCTGGAGCCGCACGAGGGCGCGTAGGCCATGGTGACGGCAAAGGTGGTGCCACGGGCCGCGCGGATGCGCATCGAGATGCCGCCGTACAGTTTGCTGGCGTCGAGGCAACCGAACTGGCTGTAGAAGTACGAGTCGGTGTTCTGCGGCGTGAGCATGACGCGGTGGCTGTTGACCACGATGGACGACATGCTCCCGTCGTCGCTCGAGGACTGGCCCATGGCGTTGTAGCCGAGGAAGGTCAGGCGGGACTGCGACTCCCAGTCGTCAATCAGCAGGTTCGAGCACGTCGCCGGCTGGGACGTGACGGGCGGGAGCGACGTGGAGCGGGTCGTAGTAGGTATGGAGGTCGACCTCGTGGGGAGCCCTATGGTGTGTGTTAGGGAGGGATTCTACTGAGGAAAGGGGTTGGGACCTACCAGAGGTCTGCCCAGCGGACACATCCCCGCAGACGAAGCTGATGCTGCCGATGGACCACTGCACGTTGCTCACTGAGAACGAGGACCACACCAGGGCGACGATGGAATCATAGTTGGGGTCATTGTCAAAGCCAATCAACGGCATGGTGATGGTCTGGAGCCGGCCCGTCAGGTCCGAGACGATGTTATAGCTGCTCTTGCGCGTGTCTGTGCCGTTAGCGCAGCTGGCTGTGGTCTGCAGATCCAGCGCAAACGAGCCACCGGCGGGCCCCTGGACGGTGAACTGGATGCCCCCATAACCGTTGGTAACGGGCTGTTGGCAACCGAGGGCCTCGTAGAAGTACGAGTCGCCGTCCTTGGGAATGAAGACGACCTGGCCGGCTGAGGCGGCAATGCCGCTCATGCTCCCATCATCTGCGGGGGTCTGTTAGCAGGACTGCGTTCAGAATAAGGGCGATTGTTGACGCACCTCCGTTCAACCAATCGAGGTTGTTTGTGCCGGCGGTCCACTTTGTAAAGTCGTCGACCAGGAGATTGGACGAGCACGCAGCATTGACGCTGGAGACGGCCGAGAGACCGGCCAGGCCGGCCAAGAGGCGACGGTCGAGCAGCATGGCGGATCGGCGCCAGTGTTTACAGCCAAGACAGCAGCAGCACAGGGAGTCGTGACAGTGTCTCGGAAGCTACCAGCAACACCAGGACCGTCTGGGTATATATCTCTTTGGCCGGAGCTAGCGGTACGGAGCCCGGCAGTTCAATGCTCGGTTGGCGGCACGCATAGCACGGTAGCACTGCTAGCTACCTCAGTCGTCTACCATAAGGAACGGGCTGGGTGGGTGGGCGTCCCGGGAAGCGAGAGACCGGGCCAGGCAGAGAGCGAGCGAGCCAGCCAGCTGAAGGAGAGAAACGAGTGAACCTGCTCATCACCAACATGGACGGAGTGGAACGTGTTTGCTGGAGTGGATTCGGGTTATATGGCTTACGCCATGCACAACCCACAGGCCCTGTCGAGCGTAATTAATGGCAGCGGGTGAAAGTGAGGGTAAATCTGGGGGCTCGCTGGGCATCTCGGCCAACACTCGGCGGCGCTGCCGACGGAATCTGGAGAGTCCGCCAAGCATCATCCAGAACGATCCCGAGGGAAACACTCGCCTAATTCGACAAACCAGGAAAGTCGGACGACACGTCTCTCAAGCTGTGGGTTTTGGGAGATACTATGTATTTCCAAGTTATGAAAGAAGGAGGAGCTCGTCCCGAAAAAGGGAGCCCACGCCCGGGGTGTGTGTTGTACGAGACATGGTAGTCCGCCCCCAAAAACAGGGTCGAGCTGGGAGCTGGATTCGGCAGTTGGGGTCTGGCCAGAAAGAGTCAACAGTCAAGGAGCCAGCCCATGATGCCCTCGGGTCCATATCCGCGCTGGGGAGGGC
>FTEL01005662.1_pt1 | contig 14931 bp, 14 predicted proteins | sample 1658911 | NCBI WGS metagenome assembly FTEL01 (sample SAMEA3914869, study PRJEB12502) | metagenome | biome: forest; material: soil | place: USA | collected 2012-03-12 | depth 0.1 m
AAACTAACCCACCTCCCCCACAGCTCTACAACGCCCGCAACGACGCCGTCTCCCGCGTCGTCGCCGAGACCCAAGCCCGCGGCGGCAACGCCGTCATCGCCCTGCGCTTCGACGCCGGCGACCTCGGCGGCTTCGCCCAGGTGTGCGCATACGGCACCGCCGCGATTGTGGAGAAGATTGATGAGGGGGTTGAGACGCATCCTCAGTTGGTTGTTTCGTGAGTCTGTGGGGTAGTCAGTTGTGGGAAGTTGGTTGTGCAGGTTAGGTTGGCGTTCTGTCCGTTTTGTTTCATGGCCTGGGCGGTGAGATGTCTTGATTTTGATTTTGGGAGCAAAGGGGGATGGACCAAAACTGCTGTTTTATGTGCAAGATACCTAAGCTATACACCGAAGAGAACAGTAATATATCAATACCCAATCATAAACGCCCGGACGCCGCCGTTGAATGCTCTCAAACCCATGTACCTGACGCCGTTTGCATTTCCAAATCTCACACCGGCGGGAGCGGCAGCGACCTCCTCTTTCCGTTCGGCTTCGGGTTGGCCACCTTGAGCCACTCGCCGTTGAACGCGTTGACGAGCCAGTTGCTCAGTTCTGCCATACTGTCAGCATACACCCTCATAATCCGCCGCGAGGAGGAGACACTCACTGTCATATACAATCCGATTCCCGTTGTGGAAATAGATGCTGTGATCACTGTCCGGGAACACATGCACATCATAATTCTCCACCCCGGCCAGATCCAACTTATCCAGCAGCGTCAGCGAGTTCTGGAAATGCACATTGTCGTCCGCAACACCATGCATCACCAAAAACCGCACGTTCTGCGCGAGCGCCGACACATTGGTAATCGCGCTCGTGTCGTACCCGTGCCCGTTGGCCTGCGGCGTGAGCATGTAGCGCTCCGTGTAGATGCTGTCGTAGAACCGCCAATCGGTGACGGGCGCGACCGCCATGCCATATTTGAACGTCTCCCCGCCGTCCCGCTCGAGCGTCTTGAGCGTGTTGAACCCGCCGAAGCTCCACCCCCAGATCGCGAGGCGGTTCTCGTCGACGTACTTTTTCGCCGCCCACGCCCGCCCGCCGCGATCTGGTCGTGCGACTCCCACTCGCCCAGCTTGCCGCGGATCACGACGCGGTTCTTGCGCCCGATGTAGCCCGTCCCGCGTCCGTCAACTGTGACGCACACGTACCCGAGAGCCGCGGCCACGTACGCCTGGAAGTCGACGCCGAACCGCTTGCTGACCGTCTGCGAGCCCGGCCCGCTGTACTGCTGGAACAGCACGGGGTACTTTTTGTTCTCGTCAAAGTGCGGCGGGCGCCGCTCGACGTAGTTGAGGTCGACGCCGTCGATGTTGATGGTGCCGTAGATTTGGATGGGTAGCTCGTGCTTCTTGGCGTTTTCGGCGAGGTCGGGGTTTTCCTCGACTGTGTGCTCGAACTTGTGCGGGTTGCTCGGGGTGCTGATGACCTTTTGCCACGGGATGCCGGGGCCTTGGTAGGTTAGGAGGGCGTAGCCGGAGCGGGAGGAGAACGACACGGAGTAGTAGCCTTCCGATGAGGTGTCGGAGACCGCGGTCAGGCCCTTCCCGCCGAGGCCGACCTGGTAGACGTGGCGCTGGATCGACGACTCCTTGGTCGCGACGAAGTAGACAACATTCTTCTCCAGGTCAACGGCATACGGGGAGTCGACGACCTCCCAGTCGCCCGAGGTGAGCATGATAGGTTCGGGGTTGTCCAGCGGGGTAAAGTAGGCCAGGTGGTTGCTGTCCTCATGGATGATCAAGTCGATGTAGCCGTCCTGGGCACGCCCCTTGGCCGGGTCGGCCGGGATGACCTTGGTTTGGTGGGTGATCTCGAACCAGCCGCCGTCAATGGCCTTGACGTCAGTCGTCCTGACCGTCTTGCCCTTGCGCCCGGCCACGTCCACCAGCACAACGCGCATGACGTCGCTGACCCTGTTCGTCTCCTTGACCAGCACCTGCTTGCCGGCCCAGACAACCTCGGTGATGAGGCGGTCGTCGTCGGCGAAGCCGCCCGAGATGTCGACCGAGAAGACGTCGCCGCGCACCACGTCGTAGAACTTGAGCTCGACGACGGGGTTGTGCGCGCCCGCCTTCGGGTACTTGATCATCCTCGTCTCCGGGTAGGCCTCCTCGCCGGGCTTGGGCATGGTCTTGCTGGGCCGCGACAGGAAGTACTGGACGGGATACTCGGGCACGCCCGTCTCATTGGTGCGCAGGAACGCGATGTAGCTGCCGTCTTCGGACCACCACGTGGCACTGGCCCCGGAAAACACCTCCTCCTCGTAGACCCAGTCCGGCACTCCGTTGAACACTTCCGAACCGCCATCCTTTGTGATCTGGACAACATTCTTGGAGCCGACTTGGCGCAGGTACAGGTTATTTTCCCGGGTGAAGGCGACGGCATCGCCGGCCCGATTCCACTGGGCCAGCTGGATGCGCGCGCCGGGCTCGGTCGGGATGAGGGGCTCGGCGGTCTGGGTCTCGACGTCAAAGATCCAGTAGACGGCAGTTGACGAGTGGCGCCAGTTGGACTCGACGTCGGTGGCGACCAGCACCCGCCGGAGGTCCTTGCTCGGCGCCACCCTGGAGACGCTGTAGCTCAGCTCGCCGTACTCGAACACGGACGACTTGATCAGAACGCGCGAGTCGGCCAGCTGGGCGCCGGGGGCACCAACGGCGGGGGAGGCGGCGGCGGCGTTCTGGGCGCGGACGTCCTCGACGACGAGGAACTTGTCCTCGCCGCCGCCCTTCTCCAGCAACAGGCCGTCCTCGCCCGCGGGGCCGGCAATCCATTGTATCGAGTGGACCTCTGGGCGCCAGAAGCCACCCATGACCTGGTCCAGTGTGACGGCCTTCCCCGAGCCGCGTACGACGGTAGCCTGCGGGTCGTGGGCGATCTCGGAGGCGGGCTTGTAGGCCTTGGTGCTGAGGTAGACCAGGAGGCCGGCGACCCAGGCGGCGATCAGCAGGCCGGCCGTGGCCAGCAGCACCCTGCGCATCCCCCGGTCCATGCCCTTCCCCTTGTGCTCGCCATGGTGGGCGTCGTCGTCGTCGTCGTCGTTGGCGTTGGCGTCGCCGCTCCGGTTCCCGAGGAAGGGGCCGGTCTCGAGATCGTCGGCGTTTTGCTCGTCCTTGAGGTCATCGTCGTCGTCGTTGGCATGGCGCTGCTTCTCGAGGAGGGCGGCTTCCTTTTCGGCGACGCGCTCGCTGATGCGATCGAAGACGATGCTCGTGGTGGAGACGGAGGACCCGGACTCGTGCGACATTCTGGAAGGGCTCTGGCTGCGGTCTCGACTCGACATTCGGGGGTTGTCGGTGTATGGAGGCATGGTGACGATCGGGCAGGTGACAGGCAAGCGGCGGATAGGGACGGACAGCAGCAGGACAATGAGCAGCGCAGTCCGGGGGCTGCAAGGGCGGCGGTAGCACGAGGGTGCCACACGCGGGGGGGTGGAAGGGGGGGTTTGGACGGCAAACAAACAATAAAAGAGGACACGACCGAATCAATTGCGCCAAACAAAATAACTAGACGGGCTGCAGCTTGTGTCGGGCAGAGCGTGCCACCATGGCTAGGCGCGGAATGGCCGCCTATTCAATCCCGAATTGGGGGGGGCGGATAAAGAAGAGGGACAGCGGCGGTCTGGGTGTGGTCTGGGTCTGGGAGATGGAACACCCATGGATGACGATGATCGAGGGAGCTTCCCAGTCCGTCGCAGCCAAGCCCAGGGCGAGCTGAGACATCAAGGTGCGCCAAGCAGGCAGGGGAAGTGACATACTGAACCCTAACCCTGACCTTCACTAACAACCCAACCCCTCCCCTCCCACCCAGCACTCCTCCCCTCCTCACTCCTTGCCACCCGCGGGCTTGCGACAGACAAAGACATACATGGGCGTAAATATTCCCTTCTTGCCCCCAATGGCCACGCCCTTGGTGCAGTACCACATGGTGTCCATCAGGGTCGACACCTCGCGGGGCGCCCTCCCGAGGACGATCATCAGGCGATAGATGCAGTGGGCGGTGCCGCGGAACGGCTCCCACATCTTGAACACCTTCCAGAAGTCGGGCCAGCCGGGCATCTTCCACGCCCACCAGATGTCGCCGGCGGGGCCGTAGTACCACGGCGCGGGGGCGCTGCGGAAGGCCATGTCTTCTTCCTCGAGGAGTTTGAAGCCTGTCTGTTGTCAGTCCCACCGCTGTATAACTGGGCAGGGAGGGGAGTAAAATAAGACTAACCAGCCTTCTCGACACCAGCACGCATATCAGGCACCCACGGCATCCTGGCAATTCCATTCCCAAACTCGATCCAGTTGCGGATCTTGCGGTGCTCAGGCACGCCCCCGTCAAACCTTTCCGTCATGGCAAAGTCGTGGAAGGTAAAGGGCGCGCCGGGTTTCAGCACCCGCTTGATCTCGCGGTACACCTCGGCCGGGTCCGGGGCGTAGCAGAGCGACTCGACCGAGTAGGCCGCGTCGAAGGACTCGTCCGGGAAGGGCAGTTTCTGGGGACATAGGGGGTCAGTTTGTTGCCAAGAAATGGGGGTGCAGGTCGGGACGGGCATACCAAAAAGTCTCCCTCGACCAGCGTCACCATGTGGTCCAGCCCGGCCTCCTTGTTCAGGGCCGTGCCCCGCTTGACGTGCCAGGCGTTGTTGGTGATGCCGACGATGGAGCACCCGACGGTGGAGGCGATGGTGCGGGCCGGTCCGCCGATGCCGCAGCCCAGGTCGAGCACCGTCATGCCCTCCTTGAGGCGGGCGATCTCGGCAAAGGTCTTTTCGTAGGCCGTCATGCTCTCGCGGATCGACATGCCCGGGGTGAGGGGCGTGTAGTGGAACTGCTGGCCCCTGAGATGTGCTGTTTGTCAGTGACGTTCGCCGAGTCTCGTCCCATAGTGTAGGAACTCACCATCCCTGCTCGTACAGCGGCGTGACGAGGTCGTAGTAGTCCGAGGCGACCTCGCAGTAGTTCTTGACGCGCTCGCTGCGCTCCTCGTCGGTGGCCCAGCTGATGGCGTCGACGTCGAGCACCGAGAGGTCGGACGGGTTGCGGGTCCAGTGGGCGAGGTAGCGATGCAGCCGGTCCGCGCCGTAGTTCTCGGGCATGTGGGAGGCCATTGTCGTGCCTGTGGTTCCTAGTAAGGAAGGTATCACAGAATCAAAATCTAGGCGGGACTGCAAGATGCAGCAGAAGATACAGCAAGACGGAGATGCAGGCGACAACAACAGGAGGTCAAAGGATGCCGAGAGAGCAACAATCCACGAACAAGCCGCAACTCAGCGGTCTGCCTCGAGTACATATCATGCCTCTCCGCTCCATGGCATCTTCCGTTGGATGCTGTCCTTTAGTCTTTGTTTGGTGTGAATCTAACCCCCCATTCCCCGCAGCCTTGGTGTTGTTATTGTTCAGGGGGTCTGTTGGTTGGAGTTCACATTGTTCTCGGATTCCTGGCTGAGAGCAGTCGACAGATGGGGACAAGTAACCCTAACCCTGGAACAGGAAACCATTTTATTTCCTTTTTTTCCTCACCGGTCGCTCCATTTGGCCCCGCTCCGACTTCCGCCAGGACCAGAGCACGCCAGGGCGGGCAAACCAACGCAAGGGATGATTTTTTGTCACAATCCATTCAGCCGCGCCCGCACCTGGCCGTCCCCGGGAACCCACGCGAGTGAGCGAGAGAGGGGAGAGTTGTCCGAATTGAGGACAGGACTCTCTGCGCTTCTGCGTCACCGGCGGGAGGGCGATTCGACGGCGATGGCAGTGCGTGGCTGATGCTCTTTGTTGGCCCAGAGGTCCAGCCCGGAGCGGCCCTCGACGTCTCGCTGACACCCTGAACCCGACCCGTGCCGCCCACACGTCAGGTCCAGGCCGGGCCCGTGGCATTGTCTGCTCTGCCGCGCCGCCGAACGCGGCAAACGAGGCCGCCCTGTTGTTGTCCCGATCTGTCCAAAACCGGATCAGATGAAACAAGGATGGCCACGACAACGGCCAACCTGCGCATCACGCTCATCCACGGTTCTGGAAAGACATGAGCAGAGCAAAGCAGCTCCTTGAGCTGTGGATGCTATTTTTTACCAGGTTGAGCAGTGTCGAGTGCCCCAAATATCAATGCTGATCTCCCCTGGGCTGGCTCTTGTGGCCGACGACGGCTCGTACCAACAGTTCACAAGGCCCAAACAAAGCCCCCCGTTCCTGGCCCCGTTCAGTTTGCGAACCCACAGGCCGGCCCGGCTCATGATGGCCGGGCCCATGGTGACTCGGATCGTCTGGATGGCTATCCTGGAGCAACTAACTGTGTTTTCAGGCCCAGGATCCCCCGACTCGGGGAATAATTAATTTTGCCTGTCCACCACCTTAGCTCGGTCCCAGCCGTGAAAGACGGACTACTTCCTCTCTCCCTTGATGTAAACCACTCCCCATCACGTCTCAACGCCATCTCTCCCCTACATACCCGACGGCATACTCACCTTAACCCACCACCACCACCAAGCCACCAAGCCACCCCCCCACACACACATCCACACATACACATGCCCCCCTACATGTACGTCGAGCGCGCGCGCCAGTCCTACGGCGCCGTCGACCAGTCGGCGCTGGCGGTGCGCATGACGCGGCCGGAACGGGCGCTGCTGCGCGCGGGGCTGGTGCGCGGCGAGCGGTGGCGCGCGCTGCCCGTCGAGGGGCTGTACCAGCTCGTCATCGCCGAGGTGCTGGACAATGGCGCCTGCTGCGCGCTGGAGAGAGGAGGAGGCAGGGCGTTTGCGGTTACGGGCGTGCTGGATTTGGGGTTGAGGATGATGGAGAGTGATAGGGGGAGAACGGGTGAGTTAGATCTTGAGGAGGGGAGGAAGGGGTGTGTCAGGGGGGTTGGTGGCTGACGGTAGTGATAGCGCTCGAAAACCTCGCCCGCAAAGCCATCTGCATCTGGCGGGAGCGGCCTGTCCCCGGCACGGTCGTCGAGCCGTGGCAGATCGACGTCCCCGCCGCTGTCGACGAGTTCCTGCGCTCGGTGCGCTATCGCTTCCCCGTCGTCAAGCTCGACGACCGGAACGGCTTCTGCCGCGAGCCCGAGAACGACGCGCTGCCCTACGCCTGGGTCGACGAGTACTCGACCCTCGAGAAGCTGCCCTTCAACCCCAAGGCTGCTGCGGTCCTGCACCTCAACTGGCAGCTCGTCGAGAAGCTGTACTGGACGCGGCTGAAGGCCGACGTGGCTCGCCGTCAGCGCCGCGAGGATGAGCGGCTTGCTGAGACGGCAAGGTTTCATCGCTTGCAGTTCCACCTCGCGGCCATGGTCACGCACCATCTGTGCCACCTGTTTGTCAACTTTCTGCGCGCCTCGGAGGATCTTGCCTATGGCGTCACCGACGCCGACTTTATGCGGCTGGTGCGCCGGTATGACCCGGGCGCGGAGTTCGAGATTGAGTTCTTTGGCGGCCGGCCCAAGCTGTTCCTCGACCACCACGGCCCGCGCGAGGAGGCCTACGCCGGCCAGAGCTACGTCATCAAGCGCGGGCGGAACGGGGGTAGGATGGCGGCTGTTGTTGCTCAGTACAAGATCGAGAGCTATCTCCAGGGGGGTGAGTTTGAGTTGACTTACTTGAATTTGATGAATAAATGCTGACCCTTGTTTGGCAGATTTCTCCGTCCCGCTCCACACCGAGGTGCAAGGGGATGTCTTTCCCATGGAGCGCTACCAGACCGTCAAGCGTCGGCACGGAGTCTCTGGGCACGAGAGCTGCCAGTGGAAGGAGGGGGAGACGGGTACGCGGCGGCGGGTGGCAGAGGCTGGCTCGGCTGACCAACAACACTTGGGCGTGCCGTGGGATATCCAGGGGGCGGAGTACCAGATGCTGAAGAAGGCGTGCTTTGATCCGGCTGTGAGGGTTGTCGATCCAAGGGGAATCTAGATGAGAGGAGGCGAAGGGAAAGGCAGAAACGGGAGGGAGGCCTCGGGTGAGGTGGGTTGCGTGTGGGAGGGGAGAGTCCAGCCATAGACCATAGACCATAGACCGCAGGGCATATCGTAATGACGGGGAGCAGTAATGACAAGGGACTTGGCAGAACAGAGAGTGACTCCCCCCTGTTGGTTCCCATCCAGCGTGTGCAAGTGAGAAACTAAGGGCTACCAAGGGATGAGGCCGGCGTGTCCCTCACCCGTCCTCATGGATCCATCGCGACACACTTCCGCCAGCACTGAGCACAACACTTCAGCAGAGACCCATCCCCCGGCCCTCCCCGAACCTGACAAGATCCGGGCGAGCAACCACACTCCCTCCCCAGCAAATCAGCCCTCCACCACCAACCTCGCCATCAACGAGGCTGAAGACACCTTCTCCCCCCCTCGAGAACCTTCCACAACCCACTCTGCCTCCCACCCCACAGCCTCTCGCGGCCCTCTTTCACCCCCTTCAACCACGCAGGGCATTCTCCCATGCTGACTCGCAACCCCTGCACTGCCGAATTCATTGGCCGTCGCGTCACGACTCCGGGTGGCAGAGCCTCATGTGTGGCCTCTCTTACCGTGGCCACCCCCAACGTGCTCAACCCTGGGCCGGCCTCTTGGGTGTCGAGGGGCAGGGGGTTGAGGGGGGCAAGCCGTTACCGTTCCAAACTCTGCCCCAGAAACACCCCACCAGCCAGTGACAGCGTGCCAAACGGCGTCTGCCCTCGACTTTTGCGGCGGATTGGGCTGTTCGCGTCCGGGGCGCTGGGCCCAGACGTCCACGGGTGTCCTCCCCAATCACCAATGAGGTGGTGCGAATTAGCCGCCGGCGGTCCGCCTCAAGCGGCCACACGCGGCCGCATGGGCCGGGTGGGGCATCCGAGACCCGTCCCGCGCCAGATCAGACGGGGAGACGGCGATCGAAGACCAGTGTTGCTCACGCGATCGCGTGTTTTGGGGGGTTGCGGATGGGTGGCTGCGGGTTAGGATGCAGGGGGGTTGGTGGTGGTGTTGAAGTTGGGGTTGTGGCTTGGGACAGACACATCCATGTGTAAGTGGTTTTGTGGGGCCACACCACCAACCCTGGCACACACCTCACCTACGCAAGAGACAGTTTTGTCGATGGAGCTCCCGTTGTCATCTGTCCAGACAGACGTCCTCAGGAAGCCACTTCACCAGGCCAGGCCAACTGGCAAGTGCCGCGTGCCCCCCAACCCGGCTTCGGTCACCCACCCTGCGCATCCAATGCCATGCCATGGCCACACCCGCAGCCAGCCATGTCTGCCCAAGGCACCCCCTCGACAGACAAACCCCCGTCAGGGAGGAAACCCATACCAGCGCGCGTTGCCCTTCCACGGGCCCGTCGCGGTCTTCCACACGGGTCAGGCCGACCCAGTTGGCCTGCGGTTGGTTCCATCGCACTTCCGACGTGGGCGGGCTTCTTCCCTGGGCTGCAGACGACTGCTTCAAGCCTCCCGGGGCGCGATGCGTGTCTACCGCGGTCTGGTATCGCAACCGGGATACAAGCGAACATGGGGGGAGCAGGGGAAGGGGGGGCCCATTCAGCAGGCTGACTCACTGATACTTACGGAAACTGAGTGGAAGAGTGATGGGTGTTGGAAAAGTGCCTTGCCAACCAGCCCGTGGGGAGCACGCCCCGATCTGCCTGCCGTGTGGCCGGCCGGGGGGGACGGTAAACGCCTCCCATGATGCCCGGCGGATATAAGGAGTGGAGGTCGGCCGGGTTGGTGAGGACGGCCAGACACTGGGGGGAGAAACACTTCTCTTCTTGCTATCCACACTTACGCAGCATCGGCCTTGACGTCTTCCATTATCCTCAGCATCATCTTCCTCCCTCACAGGAGTCAACAATACTCAACAAGTGAGTCCACCTCTTACCCTGCGCCATCTCAAGACTGACATGGCCCAGTCAATAAACGATGACTGCCCCCCCGCACGAGAACCCGCTCGCCATCCTGGTCCGGCCCCGCGAGGAGCTCCGGGTATCCCAGAACAGCCTCGAGGTCAACATCGCCGAGGACTCTTTGGGGAGCCACAGCCAGCCAGCTGCCCACCTCCCCCCCCTGCCCCGCTCCCAGACCATGGACAGCACCGGGTGGAACTCCCCGCCCGCGACGCCGCCGCCCGAGTCCGAGACAGAGAGCCACTTCATGGACGGCATCGGCTGCCTGTTCCCCACCGCCCTGCCGTCGCGGGCAACTTCCCTCTCGATGGGGGGTGACAGCGATCCCGACACCCCGGCCAGCACCGACAGCGCTGCTGCTGCTCAAGTGGTGGAGAACGCTCCCGAGATCCACGGCCTCCCCATCCTCAAGAACGACGACTTCCTCGCCACGCCCCGGCCCAATCTCGGCACCTGGGACGCCCCAGCCCGCTCTGCCGTCCTCGGGGCGAGCACCTTCGGCTCTGTCTTGCCTTTGACACCGGGCCTGACCCCGAAACGCAAGAGGGAGCCCAGCTCGCCGTCGTCCCCGCCTCCCGCCAAGCGGGTCAGGAGCCAGACTCTCCGGGCGGACCAGGAGTTCCACAGCGCGCGGCAGCTCACCATGCACCTGCTCGGGTCGACCTCGGGCGGCTCGGTTGAGGTGCCCGAGGCAGAGCAGCAGGAGGAGGTCCTCGAGTCGGCCAACGCAAGCAGCGTGACGTGGTCTCTGCTCAGCGGCCAAGTGGAGGGGGAGGTTTCGGAAGGCGAGCTTGGCCGACTGCCTTCCACAGCGGACCCTCAGCTAACAGCACCTCCAGACGAGGGCTACTCCAGCTCCGATACCATGCCGGCACCACGCACCACCACCACCAACCCCGCCCCCCTCCACGCCCTCGAAGTTGAGTTCCTCTCCGAAGACGAGATCGAGTCCCACCTGGCCGAGCTGGTACGCGCCTACCGCGCGTTCCACCTCGACCCGGACGAAAACGACCCCACCGAACACCAGCAGCCCCCCGACAGCGTGCGCGCGGCCGCCAGCCGCGACACGCTCCGGGCTGTCTTCGCGCGCCAATTGCGCTCCATAGAGGATGAGCGGCGCCTGCTGCTGCGCGGCGAGGAGGAGGACGTGCTCAACGCGCTGTCGGCGTGGGTCCGCGAGACGACGGCGGCGACGACCACGGCGACGACGCAGGGGGCTCCGGCCCGTGGTATCCGCCGCGAGACGTTCCAAGACGCGGGCGCATGCCTCGAGCGCCTGCAGGCGGCTACGGGCGAGCGCTTCGTCAAGCGCATCTGGTAAGCTTGCCTACCCCTTGGGTGGCCTATTGAGTTGGCCGTGTGTTGTCCTGCCATGATTTCACCTCCTTTTCTGTGAGAAGTTAGCTAACATGACTTTCCCAGCTTGTCCAAGCAGGTCGGCGGATCCCTGTTCACAGCGCAGCTGCCAGGTCGCGGGTTGGAAGGGACGGTTGAGTGGGAGCTGGACGACATGCAGAGTTGGCTCGGCAGTGTTTGAGCGGGGTGCTGTGATTGGCGGGCAGAGTGCGGGGAAGGACCAGGAGGGCAAGGTGCGAGGGGAGGGGAGCGAGGCGTCAGGTGCATCGTGCGAATTCGTGTTTTTGGGGGTGTGGTTTCCATTGTCATCGGTATCGGGTTCGGGTTCGGGTTTCCTTTAGCTAGAATGCAGTTTGTTCGTTGTGAGAAAGGGTCGAGGTTGCTGTGGATTCGTAGCTCTTAGTTGTGCTGCCAAGTTGAGGTGCTTGGTGGGCGATGCGAAACGCCAAACGGGAGCTCTGTGACAATTTCTCCGGGATTACCCGGGAAACGAGCCCTTGCCCCAGCAGCAGCACGCAGCATCCAGCATGGCACATGGACATGCCCGTGGGCATCATCAAGCTAGGCCGGCGCTGTGCTGCTAGGTCTCGAGTGCAGAGACGAACCCCGGATGGAGGTAGGTCGCCAGCGGGGGAAGGCAGGGTGAAGAGACCCGCGCGCTGTCTGTCTGCAGCTGCTTCCATGCTTTTGGAGCTGTTTGGGGGTGGTTGCAGGCGCTCAGAGTGGAATCGGCCGGGGCCTCGGGCAGTTGCTCGCCCTGCCCGCCCTGCAAACGGCTGCTCCCATGGCTCCCATGGCTCCCGTCTGGGAGCGAGGTGCTGCTGCTTTGCTGTTGCCAGGTGGATCCTTCGGGAGAGCCTTTGGTTGAGCAAAATTCTCGCGGGCGGGTGATTGGCCAGTGCTCAGCTCGGGACCCGCCCTGCCTCCTCCAACCAAGGCCTGGCCAGCCCTTTCCTGACAATTTTCCTCACGCCGGCCTCTCCAAACTCCCATCAACACCTCTTCTCAATCTCCCCTCTCGCAGTTGCAACCCCGATTGCAATTGTTTCCCCTCCACCCCAAGAGGCGACACATTCCCCGAAAAGATGTTCCGGACCGCCCTGCGACAGAGCACGCGTGCCGTCGGCGCCCTCGCTGCCTCGAGCAGAGTCGCCGCAGTGAGTGCTCCTCCGCCCTCCCTGCTTCTCCGCCCGCCCGACCCGGTCCCCTCCCCAATTCCCATCCGCCCAGTGCTCGGATGCCATCTCAATCCGCCCTGCACGCGCCCGCGAAGCTCAATTGAGCTCCCTTGCGCCCGCGCATCGCGTTTTGCTGGCCGCCCGGAGCTTTGGACGGCACCTGGCCCCTCTGCCTGCGCTTTTGGCGCGCCGCCGCTCGCTTTTCGGCTAGGCTAACTGCTTTACCCCCGACAGCGAAATGCCGCACCCGCCGTCTCGGCCATCCAGGCCCGCACATACGCCGAAGCCAAGGCCTCGCCGACCGAGGTCTCGTCCATCCTCGAGCAGCGCATCCGCGGCGTCCAGGAGGAGTCCAACCTCGCCGAGACTGGCCGCGTCCTGTCTGTCGGGTACGTCTTTTTGAGCGCAAACATGGGGTTCAGAGATGGGGTCTTGGCGGCGGACACCAACGACGCATCGGCCCCTCCCGACCACGACACACATGTCGATGTCGACACCCGGTCTGCGCGCCGATGTGGGGGAGCTGATGGCATGGAGTCGGGAGGATGGGTGTCCAATGTGGAATTTGCGACGCTGACCTGGACGCCTCCGCAGTGATGGTATCGCCCGTGTGCACGGTCTGGCCAATGTCCAGGCTGAGGAGCTTGTCGAGTAAGTTGAGCCCCGCCCCGCTTGGTTTCCAGCGACACTTGGAACGCAGGCAGCTGACGACGCGCTACAGGTTCGCCTCCGGCGTCAAGGGCATGTGCATGAACCTCGAGGCCGGCCAGGTCGGTGTCGTGCTTTTCGGTTCCGATCGTCTCGTCAAGGAGGGTGAGGCCGTCAAGCGTACCGGCGAAATTGTGAGTTGGCCGGGCATGTGGCCTCCGGAGCGCACCGAGCCAGCCTGCTAACCTGCGCATAGGTCGATATCCCCGTCGGCGCTGAGATGCTCGGCCGTGTCGTCGACGCCCTTGGCAACCCCATTGATGGCAAGGGCCCCATCAAGACCACCGAGAGGCGTCGTGCCCAGCTCAAGGCTCCCGGCATTCTCCCCCGCCGCTCCGTCAACGAGCCCGTCCAGACCGGTCTCAAGTCCGTCGACGCCATGGTGCCCATCGGCCGTGGTCAGCGTGAGCTGATCATTGGCGATCGCCAGACCGGCAAGACCGCCGTCGCTCTGGACGCCATGCTCAACCAGAAGCGTTGGAACAACGGCACCGACGAGAAGAAGAAGCTCTACTGCGTCTACGTCGCCGTCGGCCAGAAGCGCTCCACCGTCGCCCAGCTCGTCAAGACCCTCGAGGAGAACGACGCCATGAAGTACTCCATCGTTGTCGCCGCCACCGCCTCCGAGGCCGCTCCTCTGCAGTACCTCGCTCCCTTCACTGGTTAGTTTCTGCTTGCATTTCTTTCCCCCTTGCATTCGCTCTCGTTTTTGTTGTGATTTTGTGTTACCTGCCTTTTACACATTTGCGTTTCGTTTTGTCTTTCCTGTTTCTGTCGACCTTTACTCTTGCTTGTCTCTTTTTAGTTGTCTCTTCTGATTCTGTTTTTCTGTTGATTTGTCCTTCCTTTTCGTCTTCCTGTCCTTTTTTCTTTTGATTTGTCCTTCCTCTCTGTCTTTTTTTCTGTTCTTTTTTTCTTTTGATTTGTCCTTCCTTTCTGTCTTTTTTCCTTTCCTTTTCTTGCCATTATGTCTTCTCCTACGTCGTCTATTTTCTTTGCGTTCATCTCTTGTCCTGCGCTGCCTCTTGTCTTTGCGTTCAAGTCTTGTTGCGTTCAGGTCTTGTTGTGCTTCAAGCCTTGTCGTGCTTCAAGACTTGTCGTCCTTCAAGCCTTGTTGTGCTTCAAGCCTTGTCGTGCTTCAAGACTTGTCGTGCTTCAAGCCTTGTCGTGCTTCAAGCCTGCTTCAACTCTTGTTGTGCTTCAGCTCTTGTCGTGCTTCAAGTTGTCTTGATGCGTCCAAGTCTTGTCGTGCTTCAAGTTGTCTTGATGCGTCCAAGTCTCGATGCGCTCAAGTCTTGGTGCGCTCGGATCTGCTTCGTTTAGATCTTGCTGCATTCGGATCTACTTGTTCAGAGCTTGCTGCGTTCAGATCTGCTTCGTTCAGATCTGCTTCGTTCAGATCTTGCTACGCTTAGATCTTGCTGCGGTTGAAGTCTTGTCGCGTTGAAGTCTTCTCAAGCGCCATCTCCTTTCTTTGCCTTTTTGTCTTCTCCTGCGCCATCTCCTTGCTTTGGATTTCTGCCTTCTCCTGCGTCATCTCCTTTCTTCGCAGTTGTCTCTTCTCCAGCACCATCTCCTTTCTTGGCGTCTTTCTCTTCTCCTGCGCCATCTCTTTTCTTTGTATTTGTCTCTTCTCCTGCGTTATATCCTTTCTCTTGGATTTGTCTGTGGCGTTTGTCTTTTTTTCTTCCTGTTCTTCTGTCTTTTTTCGTTTTTTCTCTCCTCTCCATCTCTGCCTGCTTGATCAAGACACTCTGCCCCACCGACGCCCCACCCGGCGCCCCACCCACCCTGTGTC
>FTEL01004111.1_pt1 | contig 14919 bp, 19 predicted proteins | sample 1658911 | NCBI WGS metagenome assembly FTEL01 (sample SAMEA3914869, study PRJEB12502) | metagenome | biome: forest; material: soil | place: USA | collected 2012-03-12 | depth 0.1 m
CCAGCAGCGGGAGCATAGAGCTCGCCGCTGATCTGCAGCATAAAGGAGGGGAAGGTGACTTTCGTAGGGGCAGACATTGTGGGAGATAGAGATGACCAGAAATAGTGACGATTCTCGAGTGTGGATTGCATACTGGAATAGATTACGGTTTTCGTTAAAGACGAACGGCCTTTTATCCTTGTGCATTAAGGTTACGTCTGACACACACCTAGGTAGCTGTGACGTCAGCGGCCTAGTTTTCCCCCGAAATCCTTTGCTACGATCGGAGCTGGCGCCATCCTGCCCGGCGATAAAGTCTAACTCCGTTGTCGACGACGGACATAATGGCTTAATTCTTATCAGGTCTTCTTATGCGAGGATCACCGGCCTCGTCGCCGGCTGGGCCCACAATGAGCCCGGCACGACGACGGCCTGTCCCTCGAACAACCCTTGGGGCATCGAATGCTGCTTCGTGTCAGGGTCGCTCCGTTTCCAAGTAATTCCGTTTGCGAACTTCCTCCGTTTTATCAACTTCTGTTTCGCGCTTTTAGGTGATCATGCTGTCCAAGGATCACAGTTCCGTGGCAAATCCACCCCCGAAATCCGCCTAGTGGGTCTGACAGTCCCATGAGCCTGAACCTGACTATACCCTAACCCTCTAGGGGCCTGATAAACTGCTTCTTTCGTTATACTATAGTCAAGCATAATATGTTTTGATCAGCTAGGCGAGGGGATATTCCTCGAGTATAGCCTGTGTCTCAGTATGGCTAGGATCTTGGTTGTCAGGAACGACTGGCAGACAAGAGACCGGGAGCGGCGAGGCTGACTTCATAATGCGAGTTGCGCGCAGGATGCAACTGTTCAGTTGCATTGGTGATCTTTTGATCGTTGGCCGAGGTGGACACTGCGCAGCCTCTGACATTAGTATAGCCTGTACCTCAGTTCGGTCAGCAGGTCGGTGAAGGCACCCCGCGGCGCGGGTCCATTTCGGCGACCCCAACACCTCGCTCGCGGGCATTATGATGGTCCGGAACTGGCAGAGCGGATGGACCTCCAACGCGTGCAGGCGGTAGAGGTGTGAGCTTGACCACGTCGGGCAGCGGGTGACGTTGTGCCAGAGCTTGGTGGGCAGGGGCGGCAGCAGGACCGAGGCGTCGTCCGGGGTGGCGGAGTCGGCCGTTTCTGTCTCTTGCAGGCGTGGCCGGTTGAGAAACAGAACGTCCTGTGTTGGGTCGATGTGGAGGGCGTAGAGGGGGCGGTCTAAGAGGCTGATCTGCCTCTGGGCGGTGATGCTGTGCCAGCAGCGCCGGACGTCGATGGTGCGCGGGTTCTTGCCGCGGCGCCACGAGTAGTACGCCTGGACTGCAGCGCGGGCTTCCTTGTTGGTGCGCAGGAGGTGGTTGACCGCGTCGCAGGCGCGCAGTCATGCCCGGTTTGAGTTGGTCAGGCGCGAGCTGTGGGCACGAGACCTGAAGTCGCCGTCGATGAACATGTTGACCACTTTGGGGTTGTCTGCCCGCTGTTCGATGGCAGCGGTCCAGATCAGGGCGCGGAGTTCGGCGGGGAGGAGGGGGAATTGCGGAAAGGTGCGTGCGCTCGCCCGTGTATCAACCTCACTTGTGCGTGGCTCCACGCGGTCAGCCCCATGAGGGTCAAGAACGCGTTTGAGGTCCATATTATCGGTATCCATGACAGGGCTGATGAGAACTTTTGCGGAACTCTCACGTTTTGAAACGATGTGATGGTGTGCCTGGCGGTCGTGAGGGGTTGTTGTCACAGGATACATGTTATATTGGCTCAACATGTCTGCCTGTTTCCCCGTCCTGCACCGCACCGACACGTGACGTATGCCAGGCATCCAGCGAGCGCGGTCGCTGACGAGGGCCCGTATGGCGGTTCCGCAGTCGGTTCGTTGGCCTGCGATGACCAAAGTCAAACGCAGTTGGGTGAGGGATCTGATATGGCGAGCTGTCAAGACCCAGTCTGTTCTAGCTTTGTTGTTTCACTAATCAACGCCCCCCTTGACCCTCGCAAACCGCAACCTCCCGAGTTTGAAGGGGGCCACCCTCGGATGCTGCGGCGGCAAAGTCTTGAGGTCCGCATCGCGGAACGCCTTGAGATGCAGCTCCCAAGACTCCCACACGGTCTTCATAACCAAGACATCGCGATGTAGGCTGCTCTCCACCCGCCCATTATCCGCATGTTGCTGCGTCGCCTCACCCCACACCCTGTGGATCTCAGCGTCCGGAATAAACTCAATGTCCTCCATCTGCAGGTTCCGCCCGCGATACGGGTCCCCCACGAGGGCGATGAACGTCCGTCTCCTGTCCGACTCCCCCACTGGCTCTGCCAGGCGTTCGAAAGACCAGTCTAAAAACGGCGCCGTGAAATTGAGACACAGGCGGCGGTCCTCGAGCGGCGGTTCCACCAGCCCCTGCACCGGCATGATGACGGTGCTGAACTGGCACAGGAGCTCTGCCTCCAGCCCATGCAGTGCGAGCGAATGTTCGCTGCGGAAGGGCTCTCGCCGCCGCAGCGCCCAGGCGGAGACCCGCGGGGGGATGGGCGGTAGGAGTATGGGCACGTCGGCTGTGCTGGGTTGTCCCCCCTCCTCGGCAGCGGGGTGTGTCCCAGTATTTCTCTCGGCGGCGTCGAGGTCGAGGCCGTTGAGAAACAAGACGTCCCATTTTGGGTCGGCATGAACACTCAGCAGGGGGGAGCCGATTTCATTGATCCGAATCGCTGTGATTATCCTCCGGGATTGGTATACCCGGATGCTACGCTCGCTGGCTCCTGGGCGCAGATCGAGGTATCGCCTGGCAACGGCGCGTGCCTCAGCGCTCGCGCGTAGCAGGTTGCCGGCGGCGTTGTGCGCCCGCAGCCATGCTAGGTTCGTGATGGCCATGCGGCCGTGGTCCCAGGAAAAGGGGCCCCGGATGAACATGTTGATCACCCGGGGAGGCTGTAGCCGCTGGTCCGTGGCGGCGTTCCAGATCAGGATTCGGAGCTCGGCTGGCAGGAGGGGGAACTGCGGGAATGCGTGGTTCGTGATGCCTGTGGACGTGTCCTTCGCGGGTTCCTCTGATGAAGGGGGGTCGTCGGCACCGTTGATCCAGCCATAGCCAATGATGGGGTCGAGGAAGATAGGGTTTATATCCATGACGGGTGAGATGAGCAAAGCTCCGTCTCAAAGGTTGCGTATTCAAGGCCGTTGAGTTGTGATGGTCGTAGGGGACGTCAAAATTTGTATGAGTTGTGTTGGCAGATATTCTTCACAGCTTTGCATCTTTCGCGGGCCATCCTGCACAACACGACACGTGACATACAACCCCGGCCATTTACAGAGCGGCAGTGACTGCCCATGTTCGAGAGATTGTCGCGGTGGAGCTTCTGGCGTTTTCGGTTCGATTCAGCCGCGATCCTGTTGCTGTCAGATCGCAACCCGCAGGTACATTCTAATTTCTAGCTTGGTTGTCCATGACAAGCCCCTTCCTTGACCCTCGCAAACCGCAATCTCCTCCGCATCGGAGACGGCAATTGCCACCAGTCCATGAGCACTGTATCCCGGCTGCCCTCGTCCACCTCGGTGCCGCCGGACGTCCAATACGCCCAGATGGCCGTCATGACCACCACGTCTCGGTGAAGCGCGCTCTTCGCGTAGCCGCTCGCCATGTCCTCCCTCGCCTCTCTCCTGACTCTTGCGAGCTCATCGTCCGGCAGAAACTCGATGTCGTCCATTCGCAGGTTGCCGCCGCGGTACTGGTCGACCAGAACAATGAACATCCTGTCGTTTTGCGCACCTGTCCTGTACCCTCGTGGCTCAGGGCACGAGGAGACGGTGTTCTGGCAAAAGAGATCCGTGAAACACCCGGCCGGGCCTCTCCCGGCTCGGGGGCCTCGACCAGCCCCTGTATTGGCATCACGACGGTGCGGAACTGGCAGAGGGCGTAAAGCTCAATCATGCTCAGGCGGAAGGTGTGGAGGCGTCCCCATACGGGTACGATGTGTGCGAGTGTCTCCAGGCCGCGAGGTAGGGGCATTGAATGGCTGGGTTCTCCCTCCGGTGGGACCGGGGCGGCTGTGTGGGTGTCCAACCCGTTGAGGAAAAGAATATCGCGTGTCGGGTCAGGCTCCAGTTCGATCAAAGGCTTCGCCAATGCCCTCCCAAATCGGCAGGTTTTCGCATTGCCGGCAATGGCGAACGCAAGCTTCCTGGCAGGAACTCGAGGGGGAGACCTGAGAAACGCCTCGGCAGCGGCCCGCGCTTCGCGGTTGGTGGCGAGCAAGTTGCCGGCCCTGCCGTAGGTCTGTAGCCACGACTTGTTGATCACATGTAGTCGAGGAGGGTGGCTGCGGTCCCATGCTTTGGCCTTGATCAATATGTTGACCACCCTGGGGCGTTGTGATTCCTCGTCGATGGCGGCATTCCAGATGAGGAGACGAATCTCAGCTGGGAGTTGACCGAAGCGGGGAAAGGAGCGCTTTGAGCGGTTGGCGCGGTGAGATGAGCCTGTGTGGTTGACGGACAGGTCGTCGACGGTGCGGGAGCCAGGAGTGCGATCAATACTGTCTAGGTCCATGACTCAGTCAAAGTTTGTCTTGTCGGTGCCCTTTTGGTTGTAGCGATAGGGATTGTGGTGTAAAGTTGGAGGTTGTGAAGACCAGTTGATAGCGTGCGTGATGGTCGGAAGGATGGAGATACAGTTCTTGATTTGTGCAAGAGGATGGCGTCCATGCATCCCTCGCACCGAGCAGGTATTCAACACAGCACAACACGTGACAACTGATGAGCTTACATGCATTAGTTCGCGCCGCGAAGGATCGAGCGGGTTAATTCCATAAGTCCGACCCCTGTCAGCAGCTGTATTATTACACAAAGAGTGCGTGAAAGCCTACATAGTCACCCCCAGACCAGTACAATTTCGGTGGGGAGAATGTACTTCTCGGAGTTCCCTGTACGACTGACGTACTTGAAGACGACAGGGATGACACGTCGGATGATTTCCAGGCGTTGTATCGCTTCCGTACCAAAAGCTACGAGATAATCGAAGATCCTTCCAAGATTGTCTCGACATTTTTATACACAGAGCTGCCCCTCCTCGAATTTGATGAAATGCTGCGATATCTGTGGCGTTTCGTACCAGTGGACCTGCCTTCGCCAATCCACATGTACGCTGCTCTGGAGAAACGGATCATCGTTGTCGAGGGTATCTGACAGCATCTGTTTCGGGATCGTACCGCCGTTTACCTGAAGCCTCTCCCACGTTCTCTGCTCAATCCGGAGTGTTAGCAGACCACATTACAGTTTCCTGAAAGTTGTGCGTGTAATGCTGCTGTACATCTGGGTGAAGGCAGCACCGACAGTTCGTGCCTGAGAGAGCCCCGGAAGATCGCGCTGGGATTCTTCCATACATACACCTGCCTTGTATTCTCGGAGACCGACTTCGCTATTGCGAACGAGCACTACCTCCTGCCTCGAATGCTCGACGGTTCAACTATCAAATGGACGCACTGGAAGAAGCTTGTGAGGGAGCTCCGACAGACATACGACGCCGGCGAGATTCACCCCCGATTTTTACGGGCGGAGCTCATGTACGCCGACGAGATCCCGCGTCTTTGGATTACCCATCGCAACATCCTCGCTTTCCGAAGTGAGATTAGTTTCAACCATGCGATCTTCGTGACGATTACGACATTCGCTGTCTTTGCCGCCTTGGTGCTCACGGCAATGCAGGTCGGCCTTGCAACCACACACCTGCAGGAAAACGACAGGTTTCAGCGTACCTCATATATCTTACCGTGTCTTGGTTTTGAACACTTTTGTGATTATGCTTAGCATAGGATTATTGTGAGCGCTGGGTTTGGAGTTAACGGATTTAGTGATACGTTCCAAGCGACTCATTTCCACTGTTGGGTAAGTTGTCTCCTTAGCAATAACGGGGGGACGTATCGTTAGATTACTGAGGAGCTATAATAAGGTATCCGTGAGTTAGTTGACTCTTTTGGACAGGTACCGTTTTTTGCTCCAGGGTTAAGACTGTGGTCCTCTTCGCGTCTTCTGTGTCCTGCTGGAATGAAGCTTGTAACCCCCTGATCCAGTCCGCTCACGAGCCAATCGGGATGAGCCTCGCCACCGTCTGCTGGGCATGAGGGCACAGTACATGTCTTAGTAAGTAAGCTGTGGCGTAGAGTGACGTCTTTGAAGACGATCAAAGCCGAGTTGGCTGTCCGTTTAATTTTCGCAACCAAACTTGCCAACACATCCAGAGCTCCAGGAAAAGAAGTCAAGCCTTAAGATGCCTCCCCGAAAACGCCTCAAGAAGGAAGTTCAAACTTTTCCCAGATCTCCGGTTTATCCACCTCCGGGTGTCCCATCAAAGGCCCCGGTCAGCGATGAAAACAGGGACACACATAAAAATATTGAAGAAACCCCAACTACCGACGATGGCGCTGGTCGTGCGCCCACGCCAGAGAGCATGATTTTCGAGGAAGACGAAGGTTTACACGATCTCGGGGACGCCCTCGCCGAGCCTGCGCAAGGTGCCGGGAGCCGCCGAGGCTACGACGCTGCTGGAGGGTACAATGCGCTCAAGTCGTTCAACGGCCGAGTCTATTCGGGGATGGCTATCGGCGGATCACATACGTGGAACTACGATCAGGGTCAGTGGAAAGAAACCAAAGTGGAACCAGATCTATGGAAAGTCGACTTTGAAACGACAAAGCGCCGAGCGAGAAACGCACCAAAGGGAAGCGGCGCCCCTGTTGGGACCGAGTACCACTGGCTGGTGGTCGCGCACCAAGTAAGTTTGTAAACGGAAAACGGTTATTTTCTCTCTCGAAGGCAAAAACAGACCCGCTGACCGCCAATGTTCTGCTTCTCGCGATGGACAGCATGTCAGGAAGATCGACGCGAACACATACGAAACACGACTGGCGGGATCCAAGTACAAACTCGCGCACAAACTCGCTTCCTCGAAATCCTGGTCTATACCAACGACAAAAGCTCAGCGAGAACGCGAAGTTGAACTCCTCGAGGACGCCAAACGACGGGTACAAGGATTGCCTCCAGTGGTGGCCAGCGAGAAGGTAAGGTCGACGAAGGAGGAAAAGGGTCAACTGAAGCTGGATGCCCTGTTTGCCAGAGCGAAAGGAACGAAGGGCTCGGTGAGCAGTGATGCAAAGAGGAGACGAGAGGTTATCGGGGGGGATGATTCGGAGTAGGTTTCTTGCCAGACAGTGGCAAAGCGGTTGTTGTGGACGGGGGCATTCTGTGATGGTATTGTGAGAGCAGATTCGACCTAATCGGATAGCCTCGTATAGAAAATGACACCAATCGCATACTCATGAAGGCAGCTCATGCCGTGCTGACGGCATAAGGGCGTGCATCTCGTGCCTCTCCGTGTTGCTAGGCAACTCTTGCGCCTGTCCTAGTGCCTTCCCGGGCGTCTGTGTCTCTTCGTGTTTCCAACTCTCCGTTGCTCCCAGTTCGCTTGCAGCATTTGTAGGCCTCCTCTTCCTGAACAAAAAAGCGCCCAGGGCCGCTAGCATGGCGAGCCCGGCGACAGATCCTACCACGGCCCCGGCGATGCCCCCGGGCGAGAGAGATGAACCCCCTCCCCTGACCCCTCCTCCACCGCCGCCTGGATCTGTACTCCCCGGGAGTGGCGGCGGTGTCGATGTACTTGTAGATGTTGTTGTGGATGGCGTCGTTGTTGTGGAAGAGATGGAGGAAGAGGGCGGCGAGCAGGCCGTTGTCGCAACCGTCGCGGCCAGGCCGAGGGTCGACGTCAGCGTACCGCTACCGGGGAAGCACCCGACGCCGAAGTTTGAGCCGAGGCTGCTGTCGTTCTGGTAGGCGCCGACCATGCCGGGCAGGCAGCACCAGCCGCCCTGGTCGACCTTGCCGCCGACGGCCCACAGCTCCCACGATTGGGAGGGACACTGGCAGCCGCGATTGGAGTCAGTTTCAGGTCCCACATACACGGAGATATCGAGGAGGAGGGAGGGCGGTTGGAGGGGTCGTATCTCACTTCGGGTACCGAGGACGCTTCCGAGCGACAGTCCTGGCCTTTCGAGGACGAAAGGGCCCGTTAGCGTAGGTTCTCTGTGGCAATCGGCCACAGCAGGCATACGTGCATCGGCTGAGGGAGGCGGCTGGCCGACTCACCGGGGAGGCAGCAGTAATTGCCCTGGTACGCGCCGTCGCCGGCGCATACGAAGCCGCTGGGGCAGCAGCGCGGTTGCAAGCCGGTGCCGCAATCTATGGGCGCGGTAGGCGGGCACGCGGTCAAGTTGCTTCGTAGAGCCCATCCACCGCTGTAGGGGCATGTCGCAGCGGCGGCGCCGCCCGGGGCAGCAGCGAGGAGCAGGGCCGGGAGAGATGCGAGACCCCGCGTGGCGCGCTGCGGCGCCGATGCGGCTCGGTTTCGTCCAGGCTGTTGTCGCGCAGCTCTCGGCGGCGGCCGCTCGGGGAAGCGGTCGCTGCCCATTGTTCAGGGCAGAGTTGATGATGCCCCTGTATCGCAATGGCTGTCGAGCAAGCGCGAACGCGGGTGAACGGAGAGAATCAGTAAGCAGGTTCCCACCCCGGCTGGATAAGCAGTCGCGTTGCTTTGATGACAGACAAATCATGTGCGCCCACGTTCCGTGACCGTACGGATGTGTATTTCCAAGCATCCTCACATCCTGGCAAGTAATCCGTACTTCAGCGAGTTAGTTTCAGCCATCAAGAAAGCCACATGGGACCTTTGCGTGCATTCGCCTTACTTGCGTAATCTGTACAGGGGGCTGAACCAATCATTATATAAAAGCAAGCGGAAAGAAAGTGGGCCAGGTTGCATTGCTTACCCTGTACGGAGTAGCAATCTGTAATTACCGAGCAAATACTTTTGCAGTACTCCGTATAGTTACATTACTGCCAGCCTCGTTCAGTCAAGCGAGTTAAATCTGTGGTGCCCCGGATTATGCCGTGCCAGACCGCCCAGAGCCACATGAGGTTCCAGGAGGAGCTGGGCTAAACTGGCACTGGACCTGGACTGGCGTGACCTTCGGAACAGGCAGGCAGTATCACCAGGTTTCTCTCTGCCTGCCTGTTCCATGCGACCAGACCCTCCCGTCCCGCCAGCTCCTATTCACGACCAAGAAGGACGCGCCGGCCGCCGACGTCCTCCAGGGCACAGACGCCTGCGTCCGCTCGCCCGGCGTCACCCACAACGTGACCGACACGGTGTCCATCCCGGCCTATCTCAACCAAGGCCGCGACTCGTGCAACGTCCTCTCGCCGGGCCCGCCGCCTGCCGCTATGTCTGCGCCATCACCATGGGCCTAGCGGCGGCTGCCGCCGCAACCAAACTCACGCCCGCCGCCTTTTGCGACTCTGTCGCGAGCACCACCCCCACGGCTTCGGTGAAGAGCAAGGCGGCGACGACGGGGATGGCGCGTCTCTCGTGGCGGCTGGCAGCTCTCCCTCTCTTGTCCGGGATCGGTGTGGTGGCGGGGTTGTACTAGGGACCTGCCGAAAGTCGTCGGCTTGTATTGGATCACGCGGTCTCTTCCTTGATGGCGCGATTTAGTTGCTGTCGGACCGCGCGTGGCAATGGGGGCCAAGGGCTGTGCGCGGGAGCTGGACCGGAGAGATAGGTGGACAGAGGGAGAAAGGAATAGTTGCCGTGGGGAGCGCGCATTTTCCAGTGTCACGATAGCTCCCGGCCCGGCCCCCGTGGGATTGTGCTGTTGAGTCAGTACTATGTAATGTGTATGCGCCGTGCCAGGAATAGTAATAATTCTTGTCTCCAGCCCCTGACTCCCGGTTCGTGGCATGCCTCCCCTGGCGGTCTTCCCCGAACTGACGTCCATGCCTACGCGTTGGCTCATCGGGAACTTTCCGTTGATCTGGCCCCATGTGCGGCATGGGTCTGTATGCTAATTCCAAACAAGCATATCTGTTCGGCCCGCTTCTGCGCGGGACTTTATCAAAAACGACTCAAATAAGCACCAGCAAGTCGAGCCCGGCAGCAGGGTTCGTATCCTGATGCAGTACGGAATACGTTTGGCACAGCTATAATTCCTTGTGCCGATCAACCGGATCCTTCGCCCTTCAAATTATGGCGCAGACTGGCCACCACCTTCGGTGGCCTCGACGAACCTCCTTCCCTCCTGGCAATGCCACCATCCACCGAAACGCCCGCATCAGGATAGGACAGGCATCCCCGTGCGTCCGGATTTGCACTGAATGATACAAGTCAGCGCGGTGACGAGTGGTTCCCGCCCAGCAACTGTTACTTACACATGTCCATATCGAAACTACCTTCATCTTGCCGCGTGTTTTGACGGGGGGTGGCGTGCTCGAGGCCCGGAGCCGTAGCATGCCGTCGTCGTCCCAGCCAAAGCTTTGCAAGGGTTCCTAATCCTTGGTGTGTGACGCTTAGACTGGGAAGTTCCGGCTTGCACCAGACGAGTTCACCTAGCCTTAGGACGCAGGATTCCGTCGTTCCTGTCTGTCCCGGTCAGAGACTTGCGCTCGTTCCCTCTCCATCGCGTCCATACGTTCCCTCTCCGCGTCCATGCGTTCCCTCGCGCTCCTGTACATGCGTCCCCTCTCAGCGTCCATACGTTCCATTTCCGCGTCCTTGCGTTATCTTTCCGCGTACCTGCGTTACCTCTTGCTCCTGTACATGCGTTACCTCTCGCTCCTGTACCTGCGTCGCCTCTCCCTCTTGTCCATGCGTCCCTTCTCCCACGCGTCCATGTGTTCCCTCTCCCTCTCATACATGTCGTCGACAGGGTCACGGAGCAGCACGGATTCGATCTCCCTGGTGTATCTGCCGTCGTACCCGTCGTGGTCAGCCGAATGGGCCGGTTCCCCCACCACTATCTGTGGCAGCTGGTTAGGGATGCTGCTGCTCACAGCATCCAAGGACGACCCGTCTCGGGGTGGGGCAGTGCCGGTCGTGCTCCCACGGGACAATTTCGCCTCATAGTCGGGCTCATCGCCATCCCAGTCTGTGTCCCGGTCCGCGAACCGGGCATGGACCCAAGAGCCCTCATCCAAGGGGTCGCGGCCTTCCCGATATATTCTGTCTGTCTTGGAACCCCGGGGGAATAATTTGTCAAGTCTCGTCAACTGAAAATTCAGAGGCATGGTGTAGATTGCTTGGCTTCGCTCGGGTCGTCCTATCGTAGCGCGTGGCAATGTGGGTAAGGCAAGGAGAGCAAGTTCTTCCTGGTGGGCGGCGACGTGGTCCTTGAACTCTTCGGTATTGACTAGAACCGTCAAGTTGGGAAGCAAGCGACTGGGGCCTGTTGATCTCTGGCGAACCTTTGAGTCCCATTCAGAGCAAAAGGGGCAATCGCTCGGTGGGAATTCTTTGACGATGCCTCGCCCTCCCTCCTCGAGCATCGTCAGCTGGCTGTCGTTGAACCCGGGATGGGAAGTAGAGAGGTGTTGGCGAAGGGCCGGTCGGGACAGTGGGCCAAGGTTGCACAGGAGGCAACGATATGAAGCACGATGGGCCTGCAACTCGTGTTCAAACCAGCTGTCGCGGTCTCCAAACAGTAGCTCATCGCATGTCGGGCCGGGGCTCGTGCACATGTACGGCTTCAGATCGTGGAACGCGTGGCGCCTGCACGCAACGTGGAGTCAGCAGGGGCGGGGCCACATCACTTCGCTCTGCATGGATCATGGACTCACCGCCACGAGGTTTCGCTTAAGAATGATTGCGGTGTGAAACATATCGGACACTGGAACGACACCCCAGGCCTGGCAAAGTCCGTCAACCGGGGTATGGTGGGAGGAGAGGTTTTGTCGTCGTGTGCTCGCTTGTCAGCCGGCCCTCGACCAGAGGTGGTGAGCGAGCGGAGCCTCGAGAAGCTGTCTCGATGCCGTGTCGGAGGCGCCTTGGATCCTACCGCTTCCCCGCTCTCTGCCGCACGACCAAACTCCATCATGACGTGGCGCCGTTTTGCCGCACTTCTCCAGAATCGGCGTTCCAGATGGAGATGGGATGGGATCGTTGGGTTCTCGTAGGATGCGAGGGCTGCACGAAATCGATCTGGGCCGGGTGTATTGATAAGAATCTGCAAACGAAAGAGAGAGCTGATGGACTCGGAGATGACCGTGACAAGGGTTCGAGCTTCGTCCGAGCCCGAGTCAATGCCTGTCTCCATCGCAGCATCTTTTGACTGCGTGATGGATAGCTCGCCACGCCCGAGGTGGTCATTTAGCTCGATGGCTGTTTTTCGGTTTGTGGGTGTTCCAAGGGTTATCTCCTCCACTGCCAGCCCTTTAGCAAGCGTCCCAAATGTGGGGTTTGCAAGAAGGTGACTTACGGGCCGATATAGCTTCTACTATCTCGTCGAGCTGGCGAGCTGTCTCCTCCATGACACTCGCATTGTTTGTCAGGAGACTGGCGGGCGGTGCGTACAAATCAGCCTGGACCATTGCACCTTGGCTTCCAGCCCATAATTTGAACTTTCGGCTGCATCGGTTATCGAATCAGCGGGCATCACATCCGCGTCCGGTCTCAGCACAAGACTCAAGCCCTCAAGCCTCGTCTGTATGCATATCAGCAGGCTCTCGCCGCCGACTTTCATGTCCTTCGAGTCTGCCATGGCCGCGGCGACTGTGAAACGCCGTCGTAAATGAGCGCGAGTCTCGTTCCTGGGAGCAAGGTGGCTGAAGGGGGGGGAACGGGAGTAGTGGAACGTCGTGACCACATGTGCGGCTCGCAGAGCCTTGTGCTGCTCCAGCCGTCGGATTACCCCGGAGGTATTGGCTCCCGTGACGCGGGGGAGGGGAGGTGCTCGATGCCCATGCAACTTGCACTGCGCGGCACCGGCTGGGCCGTGGTCTGCCCCCTTCCACACTGCTTGAGCAACCTCACACCTTGAGCAACCTCCCGGACCGACGCAGCAGTCAACGACATCAAGAAGAAGCAACCTTCAACTCCACAATGTCGGGATTTGAGGTCGCAGGGATCGTTTTGGGAGCTTTCCCATCGCTATCACAATGCTCGAGAAATACCGCGAGGTCGCCACATGACTTGGCTTGTTCTACAAGGTCCGACTCGAATACAAAAAGTGGCGCGACGATTTGGAATTCCACCAGCTGTTGTTCATCAGGCAGCTGCGGCAGCTCCTCCTGCCTCTCGTCATCGACGACGACGAGGCCGAAGCCTTGCTCGCCGATCCTGGGGCCAAACTGTGGAGTGACCCGTCCATTGCGGCATTGCTGAGGAAGCGCCTCGGGGCCTCGCACCAGTTGTACCTGGAGTATATCAATGGCATGAACAGAGTGGTTCAGGAGATACATCGGGAGTTGTCAGTCGACGTGGCCGCCATTCAGAGTCAGATGCGGGGGGCCGTAAGTCTAGCCTTCGAAGGCCTACCGAATATCCACGAGACCCTAACCTGAAGGTAGAATCGAGACCCTACGACCAAAGACAAGTTGATCTTTCAGCTTTTTCGACTTAAATTCAGTAACAACGAGGTCGTCCGAAAGCGTCTCTTCAGCGAACTCGAATCATACAACGCGAAGCTGGAAAAGTTGCTCGACTCGAGCGACAAAGACACCTAGGTAATACGCGACCGGGCAATGGCCGCCAGTCAACTCGATCGTGCCATGTGCGGTTTCTGGGTGCAGGCCCGAAACATCTTCAAAGCACTTGCCGTGACCTTCACCTGTCGCTGCGACGAGCACAGCGCGAAGCTGCTGCTTCAGCACCGGACGAGAACCACGCTGGAGTTTGACCTGATCGTCACGGCATTGTCCTCGTCTCGTTGGGAGTTGCACAAGACGAGGATCTCACATGGGGGTAAAGCCGTGGCATCACTGAGCGGCGGCAGCAGGACCCTCCCGGGCTCGCAGCCGAGCATACCGATCCGCCAACAATCGCCTTGGCCCAGGGAGAGCCGTCTAGCCAGGCCCTTGTTCCAAAGGGGAAGCCAAAGCACAATTACAACCGTTCAACATGTCAGGTTCGTCCCCGCTCCTCAACCACGGTCTCTGGCACTAGAGCAACAAGGAAAAAAATTAGTCCAGCGCGAAGCTAACATGAACTGAGGGACAGGACCCCGAGCAGCGTTTTACTTACAGCGACAAGCACGAGCGCGCAGCTCCACGTGGTGGCGCAACAGATCACAAACCTTTGCGACGTCCTTAAGATGCCCCCGAACGCCTTGCGTGGGTACCTATACGAGGAAGACTGCCGCTACCACGTCCACAACGTCTCCCACTATGCAGCTGACAGCCCCCCGGCCACGATCAGCCTCGAAGCCATCCTCCGGGGGGAAATCCAGCCTCCTCCCACCCGCTCGCAGCGTTACGTCCTGGCCCAGACCCTAGCCTCGTCCTTTGTTCAGCTGGCGGAATCACCCTGGCTGCCCTCCTCGACGCTGACAAAAACGGACATCCACTTTCTCAGTGACCCCGCCAACCCCAACATCTTTCTCCTTGACCAGCCACACATCACCCACACATTCACCCCGACGCCCCCGAATACCCCGGACCCTGCCACCACCGTTCCCAGTGCGACCCCTCCCAGCATCCCTGCGGACCCGGCACCCACCCCGCCGCTGAACAACACGCCCCCGGCCAATGTACTCCGCACCAACCTTCCTGTTCCAGGCCCAGTCGGCACCAACCCAACCGCTGCCAACCGTCCAGCTCCCAACCACCCCGTTACCATCCCCGTGGCCGAGAGCCCTTCAACTGGATCCCCTCGTGCCACAAACCCAGCCCTTGCCAACCTTCTCGTTGGAGAACCTGGTGCCATCAGGCCTCCTATTACCAACCCAGCTGGTCCCAACCCACACGCTGCCAACTCATCCGCTGCCAGCCGATCTGCTCCCAGCCCACCCCTTACCAAACCACCCGCTACCAACCCACCCGCTGCCCCGTCACCTGCTACCACGTCACCCACTACCAACCCTCCCGTCCCCAAC
>FTEL01002748.1_pt1 | contig 14915 bp, 23 predicted proteins | sample 1658911 | NCBI WGS metagenome assembly FTEL01 (sample SAMEA3914869, study PRJEB12502) | metagenome | biome: forest; material: soil | place: USA | collected 2012-03-12 | depth 0.1 m
CTGCCCCCCCCCCCCCCCCCTCCCTCACTTCGTGGCGCCGCCAGATACTCGTGGTAGTACATGTTTGGTAACATGCTTTTCTGGATAGGAACAAACGGAGCCATACGGGGAGGGTACGCGAGGTCACCGTTTACCTAGGCAAGCGGGGTTTCCAAGTCTTTGGGCTGTTGAGTGCAGCAGCAAGACTAATTATGGTGAAGAAGGGGGACTGGGAAGAAAATATGAGAGAGGAAGTTCTTGTTGACGACGACAGCGCAGCGTTTTGAACAGGCATAGACCACCCGCGTCACCCGTTGAGGCACATTGGGATCTACCAGGGTCCTGGTAAAAGACCCCAACTCTCTGTCAACAGGCATGGCAACTCTAGGTGGTAAGAGATGGACACGGGAACCTTATGTCACAAGCTTGCAAGTCCGCCACACCCCATCCCTCTTGTCATCAGGTTGTCCCCACCCTCCTCTTCACGGTAAGACACTCTCACTTCTGTTGCCAGAACGTTTGCCACCACATTTTCGATACCAAGATCCTAGTCTAGTCCTACTCAGACCGCCAGATTCCAAGTACATTTGCTCCCGGCACGCGCGTGATCCGTACTCCCCATGAACCTAACACCCTAAAGCCCCCATCGATGGACTCTTCCCCCCGTCCCCTAGTTCCACGCAGCCACACAGACCCAACATACCACCTTCCCCAGCTCTTGTAACAACCCCCCTTCCTTCCCCACCTCCCCGCCCCTCAGCGGCGCTTCAGCTCCTCCTCCGTGTCAATGATCTCCTCCTCCTTAATCTGCTCCCCAGGGCCGAGCTCGAACCCGCCCTTCGGCTTGCGCGCAACCATCTTGCTGTTGCCGCGCCTGCCGGCCAGGCCGCGCGCCTTGACCTTGAACTTCTCCTCGGTATCAATCTCCTCCTCCTCCTCAATCTCCTCGCTCGGGCCGGGGTTAAACCCGCCCTGGGGAGAACGAGCCTTGACCTTAAAAAAGCCATCAAACCCGCCAAAGTCGTCCGCCCCCGTGATGTCCTCCTCAGTGGTGGTGTCAGCCTGGGCGGCGGCAGCGGCGGCCTTCTTCGCGGCGGCTTTCTTGGCTGCTGCGCCCTTGTTGGCGGCGGAGGCGGCGGCGGCTTTCTTCGGGGGCGGGGCGGGCTCGTCGAACTCGTCGATTTCTTCGTCGACAATCTCCTCGTCGGGGCCGGGCTCGAAGGAGCCCTGGGGAGCGCGGGCTTTGACCTTCTTGAAGAAGTCCTCGGTAAACTCCTCGGACTCGTCAATGGTCTCGTCAAAGTCCTAGCGGGTTCGGAGCTTCTTAAAAAAGTCCTCGGTGAACTCTTCCGACTCGTCGATGGTCTCGTCAAAGTCCTGAGGAGCGCGAGCTTTGAGCTTCAGCTCCTCCTCAGTGTCGATGATATCCTCCTCGACGATCTCCTCGCCCGGGCTGGGGTTGAAGCCGCCCTTGGGAGAGCGGGGGATCGTCTTGGTGCCCTTACGGTGAGGCTGGGAAAGCGTGTTAGCACCGAATTGTGAGCTGTGTGTGGAAGGAAGGGAGGTGGACGTACAACGCGGGCAATGATCGCAGGCAGGCCGTGGGCGGGAGCGGCGAGGGCCAGAACGGGGACCTGAGATGTGAACTTTGGTCAGTGTCTCTTGTGATTCGAGGTCTTGTGGGTGTGCATAGTGTTACGGGGATTAGGATAATTACCGCGATGCGGGCGACCTCAGTGCCGGTTGCGCCAAGGGAGAAGCCCGAAACGGTCGAAGTGGCGATGATGGTCGCAACCAGGAACTGGCCGAAGGTGGTATGCATTTTGGCGGGCGTGGATGGTTGGCTAAAGTGCGTGGACAGGCTGACCAGCAGCGGAAAGTGACGGTTTGGTTTGAAGAGAGAGTGAAGAATCGAAGAGGAGCGGGCAAGGAGATCAACCTGATTTCGCGTCAAGCGAATCTGAGTGGAGAGCTGGAGTGAGGGTGTTGGATTTGAGTGTTGAGGTTTTACAATGGTCAGATCTAGAGAGTTTATATCCATCACCGTGTTGCTCATCTTCGCTCTCCCACGCACTTCCATCCAGTCGACTCTTTCGGCGAGCGTCAACCGACATCACGTTCTCCGGGAGCGTCCCAAGTCACTATCCGAACTTGCTGCAGCGCCATTTCTTCCCCACAGTGACGGCATCCCGAAATCCGGACGCCATCGAGTCGAGACGAACGCGCTCCGTGTGTTAGCCATCGCAGGCAACCGCTGATGGTTTCACCTGATCTCTACGAGAGGACAGAACGAGGCGCGCAGTGGCTGGTGTGGTGGAACGCAGTGAGCTGGTGCCGGTCTTGGACGTCTGGCCACTTCATCTGATGAAGCGTTGAAGGGGGACGGACGACAAATGCGGTGCATGTGATGGCGTGATGTGTCAAAGATGCACTGTAGCGGCTAGTGGTGGCAGAGTTCGACACGCTCGGGCCTGTTGGCCGTGGTGCCGGTAGAAGCTCTCGTAGACAAGCCTTTCCCCAAAGGAACCATGGAGAGGGGTACTGGGTCCGTGGGAAGGAGGCTGTGCCTCTGGGTGTGGGGGATCGCCGTGCGGAAGCTCGTCGTCGGAAACTTTGCCAAGACGGGAGAAGAGCCAGGCAGTCCGGCTCTACTGGCACCCGCGTTTTCAGTTTTGAACTGAAAGGGGGACGGAGATAGCAAGCTAGAAATCTAGGGCTCGCTTGAGGCTCTGCTGAAACAGCCTTACACCTATTCATGATGCCTCACCATATGGCATTGTAAAGGCGTTCATCCTTCGAAGGCATCAAGTCGTACTTCCAGGTTCCGTAATCGTGCCCCGGCTCAGGTCTCGCATGTGCTAACACTTAAAACACGGCTGCGCGGACGACAGCGTCCGGCATCAGCTGGCTCTGGGCCAAAGCAGAGGATGTAACGTTGCTTCGCATGTGTGTTGGCCGGTCTCGCTTTTCAGGTTGTCGCGAAGAAGCAGCGATGACCTGTCCCAACCGAGAGAACAGGGGCAGGACAACGTCGGGCTCGGACTTGACGCGTCCTGGTAGCCCGCAGCATTCGAGCGCCTGTGTTGGATTCCTTCCGGCAAGTTACCTATTTCACGGGCACTCTAAGGTGCAAAAATGCGATACTGAAGGAATAGTGAAACACTAAGCAGTTCCGGGGAGGAATGCTGTCCATGTCCCAGGCCACACTGCTCTCTCACTGTGTCCAGGCATCCCACCCCATCCACTAAAGAATTTCAGCCGTTTTATCGCGGTCCTCGTTGATTTCGTTCAAGGGGTTGTTCCGGGCGGTGATCTGATACGTCCAGTATCTCGGCTTGTCCCCCAGATAGTTGCTGATCAGCAGGTCAAGGGGTTCCTAGATGCGCGCTGTATACATCAGGTACCGTTCCCGGTCCGAAGCCCTGTAGCGGTCATCTAGAGTGTCCCAAAAGGTCGTGCACTCACCAAACCCAATATAGAGCTTCTTCAGCCCTGGCAACGCCGTGATGGGTAACGCACGAACGACCCTCCACAACAGTCGCCCTTGGGGATCATCATCACCGGCTGGCATCCGGCAGCGCGGCTGCACAACCCACTCCAGAGATCTGATCAGCGAGAGATGGCGGGCGGGAATGAGACCCACGAGCGGGTTGTGGTCCAAGTCGCCGGTGTCGATGTGGAACGTGTTGGTGCCGTACAGCACCTCGATGCCCTTGACGTATCTGCCCTCTCATCCGGTGTTAACGAACAACCAACACCACACAACTCAAAGCATTCCTCGACCTATACACCGACAGCTTACGCCTGCGGAGAGCAACGCAACCATCCCACCACCTCAATAATCAAGCCCCGATCCCGCAACATGGCCGGGCGCTTCTTGAGTTCAAACATGCAATGGTCCGCGGCCGGGCTGGTCTGCGGTTCTGATTCATGGCCGGCTTGGCAGACACGAGACGGTTGCTGCGGATGGAGCGTGCGGTCGCCAAAGGCCGCAATCAGGATCCGCCTTCGCAGTTCGGGGGCCACCCTACATAAGTATTGAAGCGGAGACCTCTTTCCTCAAAACACCACTCACAACACCACCACACCCATCGGGCGGTGATTCTTGGCCTGTCACACAGAGCGCATGTCAACACGCACGAATGTAGAAAGTGGAAGTGCGGATTGCTCCACGAAGAGAGTTTCAATTGGAAATCCGAAACTTATGTCCCTCTGGCCACACGAAGGGCACACCTGTAGCCTGAGCCGCGAGTCAAAAGTGGTTGTAAAGCAGTTCATCTTGCTAGTCGGCTTGCTGATGTAAAACTTAGTTGCCCGCTGAAAATAGCAGACCTGGACCCCGACGGCATCCGCTCCTTTTTTAGCCCGCCTAAGTATAACGCCTACTGTCGACCCAACTGGGCCCGGCCGCCGAACGCGTTCGGGAGCTTTTGTGCCGGTTGCTGGCACGGGCTCGGAGGAATAGGAACATATCATGAACCCCGCTCGCATCCGGGATGGACTTAGAGCAGCCCAAATCCCCCCTGGCAGTGCTCTGAAGCCCTCAAGCTTGCGGGCCATCTGCCTCAGCAGCTTCACAGGAGACCCTTATCCAGAATCGTTGGGCGCCTTTGGTACCCCAGATCACCCATCTCTGACGAGTCCATGTAGGTGGGCGTTCGTAACTGCCGTGGTTCACGCAGATGATAACCATGCAAGCGCCTCCGGTAACACAACCCCTATGCGCTCCAATGGGTCGTCACCATCGCCGGACTAGGCATCCCCAATCCCCCTTCGGGCATCAACACTTCCAATCTTGCATCGGCTTCAAGAGCACAGTGGTGTGAGTGTGATTAGTTTTCGGAGAACAGCCGACTGGCCAGAACCCATGCCCTTTCCAGATGTCTCACGGACTTGATCCCAGCGCAACGGCTGACCGGCTGCCGAAACCAACATCCGCAATGTTGCTGGTGCGGAACATTCCAGGCTCTCACATGTGTATACTCTTGTGACACTTATGCCATAAAACCGCATTGCCAGGCACATATGATGTAGGTACCTTAGGTAGGATGGGTGTCGTCCATGGGCCTTGGCAGGGGCACAACTCGCCAGGGCGGGCGAGGGAGAGACGGAGGGCTGCCGACGAAGCCTTCCACACCAACGACGAGACAGAACCCCCTCGGTTCGAGTCAACTGAGATCTCCGTTATTGGCGCACAAGCGCCGGGAGGGCGCACAGGGGTGCGGGATTCCCGATCCTCAACCCGCGGCACAGGATAAATTGGAGATACATTAAAGATGCCCGCGGCGCCGGTATGCTATATATCCCTTTCCCGGGTAAGACAGAGCACCTCCCAATCACAAACGAGCGCTCCGGGCCCCGAAGAAGTGTAAAAAGTCCAGGTTTCCGAAAGCGGCAACGGAGCGGTCGCCGCACGACAACGACGCCGCGCATCCCAACTCCTCCTGCCCGGCCAAAGGACTCTGGCTTAAACCCGGTATATGAACACGTGCACCCCGCACAATATGGCTGCTCGCAGTGTTACGTCCGGACCTTCTGGAAGGCGCATTAAGCTCTTAATCGTCTGGATAATCATGCGGCTCCCCCTCTGGGGCATCAGGCCAGCCATTTAGACGGCGTCCGGGTCTTGATTTGGTTTCGCTGGCAGCCCTGCCCACTCCCCAATTCTTGCGCGCGGGTAGACGGAGAAAATACACTTTGCTACGAGCCCGGTATCGCCAATGTGATGAGAACCGGTCGTCTCGGGTGACCCGAGCGGGATAAGTAGCAGGGAGGCTGCCCAGAAATTCTCCGGCTGTGCAACGCGGATCACAGCGCAACAGTTCAGGATAGACGATCTACACACACCAAGACGCCCTCCAACATGCACGTATCAAGCATCCTCTCGGCGGTTGGCCTCGCCAGCCTCGCCCTGGCCGGTCCGGTGCAAGTGGCCGAGCGGCAGGCCGCCAAGCTCAAGATCAGTCAGACTCCCCGGTCTGAACCAAGACGTCAGTGTCAGGCGCTGACAAGAAGCTCTAGTGCCCCTCGGCGACAGCATCACCGAGATCACCTGTTGGCGGGCGCTCGTGTGGGACCAGCTGGCCGAGGCCGGGCTGGCCAGCCAGGTGCAGTACGTCGGGTCGCAGAACAGCAACCCGCAGAACTGCAAGCCGGCGACGGCCAACTGGGACCAACACCACGAGGGCCACTCGGGCTGGCTGGCCATAGACATTGCCAACAGCTACCTGACCAACTGGCTCAAGAGCACGCCCGCCGACATCGTCATGTTCATGCTCGGCACCAACGACGTGTTCCGCGGCAAGTCGACCGACGACATCATCGCCGCCTACACTAAGATGGTCAACATCATGCGGGCGTCGAACCCCAAGACCAAGATCATCGTGGGTGTCCCCCCGTCTTCTCTGTCCCCTCCTTCTCTGGCACAGACACCCTCCCACCATGCCCCAGACACGACGATGGCTAACACACCTACTTCCCCTGCCCAGGTCGACCTCGTAATCCCCCTCTCCCTCGGCTCCAACAGCGCGATCCAAGCCCTCAACGCGCGCATCCCGGCCTGGGCCCAAGGACTCAACTCGACCGACTCGCCCATCGTCATCGCAGACTGCTACACGGGCTTCTCGACCTCGGACCTGCGCGACGGCGTGCACCCGAGCGCGTCGGGCGACAAGATCATCGCGTCGCGCGTCGGCCCGCTGCTGCTCAACTATGTTAAGCAGTCGCTGGGGAAGTAAATTGAAGGGATGGAAACGTGGGAAGATGGTGTTAGGGAAAGGAATACCGCACATGTATGTAGGGCTGGCTGGTCGGTGGCGAGATGGGACTCGGAAGCTCACAGTGCAACGAGCAAGACAAAATTCCAACTCTATCACTCGACATTTGGCCCTGACTTGAATCAGCCATGGTCACAAGTTCATTACGTGCGAGTTCGGTTTCGGTCAAAATGGAAAGCAGGCATTCTCAACACCACACCGGTCCATCAAGCTGGTCGAGACGGAGGAAAATAACCGCCATGCCCAACAACAAAAAAACCTCCGGTACGGGGAATCGAACCCCGAGCTTCGCGGTGAAAACGCGATATGTTAACCGCTACACCATACCGGACCCAACAGCACCCCCAGCGGCTGTGTGGAGTGCTGATTGGCGGAGTAGAGTCTTGGTTGTGTTGATCGAGATATCATGGAGTCCTCGTTACTTCGAGATGGATGGTTACCGCTGTAAAGCAGTCGTAAGATCGTGAAATAGAGCCAACTAGGGACAGTTGGCATTCCCCATCACTACCTAATTTCGAGGTTCAGAGTAATTACTAGGGTATTAACGACAAGGACAAACCCGGTGCCTGCGTAGTTGTGAGCACCGCCACACCAGGCTTAACTTGACCCGTTTTGGAATTTTATCTGTCCTGAACTATGGTTCTTGCGTCCTGGAATTCTGCATTGGGCGCCAAATCACCAGTGGATATCCGTGCCAGCGGGGACCTGGTATCGAGCTCGGGCGGTAGCCCGGCATCGAGCTCTACCGGGCGCTCACAATACAGCTCTGCTACGTCCCGTTCCGCGCTCAACTCGTTCGGCTCTGGTTTCGGCACCATCCCGTTACCATCCAGCTCGGGCTTTCCCCACCCCCTTTGTTGGGCACTGCCGGTTTCCCCCGTCGTCGTGCTCGACGCCGGCGCAGACCGCGACCGCGCTCGTTTCCGTCGCCAGTACCAGAGTAGCCCGATCCCGATAATAATCAACACCGTAACGCCGCCGATGGCAACCCCCATGCCAACCTGGACTTGCCAGGCGCTGTGATCATCCTGGACCAAGGCCGGTACTGTGACTGTCGAGCTCCCTGGCTCGGTACCAGTGGGTTGCGGAGCTGCGGTCGTGGCCGGCGACTCGGATTCTAGCAGTCGAGTGTCAGTCAGTCAGTAGTAGGTGGCCGGCCCGGTCCCAATCCATTGATGGATCAACCCCCAGCAGATAAAGTGGCGGGGGCGTGAGGGGTTGACCGCCCATCTTACCTGTCGTGCCACGCGCAGTCGAAGACGCCGACGTCCCATTCGGACTCCCCGTGCCCGTCGCCGTCGCCGACCCCATCCCCGACGCGGTCCCACTCCAAGGCGAAGTCCACGCTTCGTAGTCCGCCGTCTGTATAGCCATCGCGTTCCCGATGCTAGCTCCGCGTGCCGTGAACACGTTCAGGTGCGTCTGGCAACACTGCGACCCCTCGCCATTCGGATCGCAGCAGTACGCCCCGGGCGACTCGTACCCCTCGTCGCCGTTGCACTCCCACACCTGCACGACGCCGGCGCTGCGCTTCCACCCCGTCGAGTTTGTGTCCGTGTCCGTGTCCGTGTCCGGGACTGATGATGATGGTTAAAACGGGACATATTAGGGAATCCGGAGCCGTGGATCGATCGAGGCTAGGAGTCTAGGACTGCTGCGGACTCCTAGCGACAGGGTAGAACTCACACACTGTACACCACCACGGGCAGTTGCTACCGAAGAATGCCTTGTCGGTGCACGACCCGCGCGCGAAGCTGGTGCCGCGTCTCGCGCTGGTGCCCGGCATGAGGCAGAGGCCGGACGAGAGGCAGGCGTCGGCGCTGGCGCAGCACATACTTACCTCCGCGTTTGGATCGCACGGAACATGGTCCGAGAGGGCGCCGGAGGGGAAGTAGCATTGTCGTTTGGAGGAGGAGGCGGCTGTGGTGGCGGCGGAGGCGGGTTGGGTGAGGGTTAGGAGGAGGAGGAGGAGTACCCAGGGGAGCGACCAGCGGAGGAGTGGCCTCATGGTTTCCCCCCTCCCTTTTTTTCTTTTTTTCGTTTTGTTATTTTTTAGAACGCAGGGACGGAGGGGGCCAGCGGGGTTTGTGTTGGGGATAAGGGAGGAAGGGAGAAATTCGGTTACAGCGTTCACTTCTGCAGACGCTGAAACCCCCCTCCCCTAGCCTCTCTCCCCCTAAGCCGAGCCGTGAGAGGCTTCTTTCTAATAATAATCAACCGCGCCGCGAAGCCGCATGATTTTGGGGGCCGCATGGGCAGCGTTTTCGACCAAGCGACAGTGCCACCAATCACCGGGTTGCATCGAAATGAAGATGCAGTCGGCACCATAAACACAAGTTCTCATGGTGATTAGTGGGTCTCGTCCTCTGCACGCAACCTCAGGCACCAGAGCAGATGGAAGCCGCAGAGGGTCGCTGTGCTGCGAGCAGTAACTCCTGGGAGACGAGGCAGCAATTCTTCCTTGGCCGACTGTAGAGATTACCTCTGGTTCGGAGTTGCGAAATGTCTTGTCTGTATGTATGGCCAATCCCACAATCCGTTGTTTTGGATTGGTGCTTAAAAACCCGCAATGCAGTGGACCATTTAATTGCGTGCTTCCTCAGCTTCCTCCACCTCCGCCATCACATCAGGGCGCTCAGAAACCATAACCCTTCAGCAACGGCAAGTCGTGCGGCGTGCCCCTGGAGAAGCATTGCACTCATCATCAACACCACCAATTCTTTAGATCCAAGAGAGCTCGAAACGATGGCGCGCGTTGTATTTGCCCCTCCCTCAGCCACTCTGTGCAGCATGAGCCAGATGTTGACGCTGTCCCTTGAATCCGACCACAGGCCGTCGGCCAGTTGACCTCGACGGCCAGCATGGCCCACAACCTGGCCCAGTGCCGCGTGCTCGTCAAGAAAGCAGTCCAAGCCGGCGCGAAGGTAAGCCTCCCCTTCCCCCCGGCTGCCCTTCACACCCCAACTCACAACAATCCCAACCCCCCCAGGCCCTCTTCCTCCCCGAAGCAGCAGATTACATCGCCTCCACCCCGGCGGAAACAGTCTCCCTCGCCAAGTCCGTACAGGCCAGCGAGTTCGTCCTGGGGCTCCGCGACGAAGCCCGCCGCGAGCGCCTGCCCATCCATGTCGGCGTCCACGAGCCGGGGATCGACGCCCGAAAGGTCAAGAACACTGTCCTGTGGATTGATGAGCGGGGCGAGATTACCCAGAGGTATCAGAAGGTGCATTTATTTGATGTGGATATTAAGGATGGGCCGAGCTTGAGGGAGAGCAAGTAAGTGACGATTCCCACCTTCCGCTGGGCCGTTGGACTGATGGTCGACCCGAAAACAGTTCAGTCGAACCCGGCATGGAAATCCTTCCCCCCTTCCCTACCGCCGTTGGCAAAGTCGGTTCCGCCATTTGCTTCGACGTGAGCCAGGTCCCCCCTCCACCTTCGCTTTGCAGCCTCGAGCGTGCTGACCAACCCCCTCCAGCTCCGCTTCCCCGAGATAGGCCTCACCCTTCGCCGCCTCGGCGCCGACCTCATCACCTTCCCTTCGGCGTTCACGGTCCCCACGGGCCAAGCCCACTGGGAGATCCTGCTGCGCGCGCGCGCCATCGAAACGCAGTGCTATGTGGTGGCTGCCGCGCAGGTGGGGAACCACAACGAGAAACGGTTGAGTTACGGGCATAGTATGATTGTCGATCCGTGGGGGGTTGTTGTTGCCGAGGTGGCGGGCGAGGGGGGTGGTGAGCCGGAGATTGCGACTGCCGAGGTCGATTTAGGGTTGGTTGAAAGGGTGAGGGCGCAGGTGCCATTGAGGAGGCGGACGTGAGTTCTTCCGTGCAATCTGGGACTGCGTAGGAGGTTTTTGATAGCTGACTTGTTGTAGAGATGTCTATCCGGAGGTATAGGTTGAAGGAGACTGCCACTTGGCCCATACATCCGGGAGAAGGTCTACACAGCATAGGAAGCAGGCCCAACTTCAGACCGCTGTACACACAACTCAGGCAGAACAATCAGTTTTACTCTAGAATACTCCGTATGTGTAGAAAAGGTATGTACGACCACGACTCAGTCTCTGACCAAGCCGCGGATCAAGTATCGACAAGAAGCAAAAGGTCTATGTACAAGGATCTATCTTGTTGGCATCCATCGTCATCTCACCCCCTTCATGCCTTACAGGCACTGCGAGTACCAGTCGTTACCGTACTGGCAAGTGTACGGCGCGGCGCACGTCTTGCAGCCGGTGTACTAAGCATTCCCTTGTTAGCGACCTCTTTCTGACTCCAGCTAGATGTCCGGACAGAAGAACTTACCCCGATACCGTCGCACTGCGCCCACCTCGCGACCGTGCAGCCCCCAGGAGTGCTGCTGGTGACCGGTGCCGAGCTGGTGCTGCTGGGCTTGACGCTCGTGCTGGATGTCGTCACAACCGTCGACGACGACGCCTTGGTGGTCGAGGTCACCAGGGTGGTCGACGAGACGGCCGTCGTCTTGATGCTGCTCGGCGCGGCGCTGCTCGACGAGCCGCCACCGCCGGTGCCAGAGCACCCGATGCGCGACGACGCAACGGCAATATCGTCATACCAGAAGGTGTTGGTGTCCCCGCCGTACGACTCCCAACCGAAGTACACGGCCGACGGCTTGGGGATGACGGAGCTGCGCTGCCACTGGGCCGTGTTGGCGTTGGACACGCCGGGGGTCTGGGTGAGCCCGTCGATGGCGTTGCCGTTGAGCCAGGTGGCGATGCTGCCGTCGGCGCCGATCTTGTACTCGAAGCACTCCCAGCTGCCGGCGGGGAGGGCGGTGGAGGAGGCGATGCCCTGGGGGGAGAGATCGGGCATGGTCGCGTCGTCGGACTCGCGGTTGTACATCAGGATCTTGGACTGGCCGCCGATGCGCAGGTGCTTGTTGGTGCCCTGGGCCGGGTCGGGCATGGTGATGAAGGTGACGTGAGAGTCGGTGAAGGCCTTGGCGGCTTTGCTGGGAGGGGGGTTAGCGAGCTGATTTGTTCGAGATGGATGTGCCCTGGACAACGTACAGCCACACGCGGACGTAGAAATCACCGGCCGGGATCTTCGTGGTGCCAAAGAACATGTGGCCGCAGTAGCCGCCAGCGCCGTCAACGCGGATCGAGTTCTTGCCACTGTGTGCGGTGGTGCTGTCGAGGCTCACGGCGCCGCCCTGGTTGCAGTCGTTGGCGTACGTGGGCCATTCCGTCTGGTCCCACCCGCTCTCGAAGTCACTCGAGACCTGGGCGGCGGTGAAGGGCACCAGGGCCAGGGCGAGGAGAGCAGTCTTGCTGAACATGGTTGCGGACGGGCGCAGACGAGCCGACGGCAACGACTTGAAAGGGGGGAGAATCAATAGAGGTGTGGGTAACACAGGAGAGAAAAGATGGGAATCCAGAAAGCGATCGATGGTGACGATGGTGACGATCAAATATGCCGCCCTACAGATTAAAGGGGCCAAGCATCCGGGGTACGGAGAGCGACGCCCAAGTCGCGGCTCCAGATCCACCACTCCGGATGCCGGTGCAGCCCTGGGGGTAGCATCGGGCGCGCAGCCCTGGGGCAGCGAGTGCCGCGGCGATGCTCCGTGATGCTGAATCCGGAAGCGTGGCGCGGGTCTTGTCCAGACGTGTTTGGTGGCACCGGGAGCCGGAATAGGCAAGGAGGCGGGCGCACCGGACCGGCGCCAGGGGGGCCGGGGGGGTGCCTTCATTTATCCCATCAAGCCGAGCCCGGATTACCACCCGCCCCGCACACGAGTACCAGGTCAGAAGCCCCCCTCGAGACGCTTAAGAGCCGCTGTTTGGCCCATCCCTCCGCGCGTCCGTTGCCACGCTGCCAGCGCAACCCGTACATCTGACATCTTGCTCGGAGGCTCTCTCGGAGGGTGCTGCCGGGTCAGCCAGCGCGGGATCCGGAGGGAGCAGCGGGCAGGGATCCGCCCTGTGTTTCATGTTTGGGGGGCCGCTCCACATGAACCTGTTTCTCTTTCCGTCCCTCGACCGTGGGTGGCAGTCGTAGCCCTCAGACTGACGCGTTATGCATGGAGGTTGCTAATTCCGGCAATAGGTATCCCCTGAAAATATGAAAACCCGGGAAACGGAGACATGGTATTGGAATACTATGTAATATCGACAGCTCGACGAGGCGGGCCTGGCTGGAGATATGTAATGTCGATTTACAGCTTCTCACAAACAGAGCAGCATGACAGCTAGGTCATGGGGGTTGACGGGGCATGTCGGCACAGAATAGGGGGCGGAAGAGGATGCCCGTCACCAGGGAAGGGGGACCGACATGAGAGTTGTCGTATCGTCGGCGAGAAAAGAATGGAACCGTGTGTCTGGCGGAGTCTAGGATACGCCGCCAACACAGCCGTACGAAGTCGCATGTATGGGACGGAAGGAAGACTAGGGTCAGCGACGGCATTTAATCGTGGTGCCAACATGTCGTCGTGGCTGGGTCAGCGGAGTTCAGTCCGAGAGACAACACTCTCCGCAATGCGACTTGGGTCGTGGAGTGTGATGTGTGATGGACCTTTCTGGTCCATCTCCACCAACTCTTCCATCATGGATGGACCCCAAAGTATGTCCCTCCCCCGCAGGCATCAGCCCCCCGCCCTCTCCTCCGTACCTCCGACGTAACCCAATGCTTCTGCAAGCCACACACCCGCATCCGCCGATCGTCACCCTCAGAGGCAACACCGCCGATTGGCGGCACAGTAGCTTCAGCTGAACTCTGAACTCTCACACCAGCCGGCATCTGAATCCCAAACCTCCATGCTAAACCCCCAAACTCTCCCCTACCTTGTCCACCCTACCCACCCGCATCCACCGCCCATCTCGCTCGAAGACCGACCGACTGCCGTCCCGGCTGCGAGATGCATGTCTCGGCACATGCCCTGCCCCAAGCCGCGCTAAACTGCCGGGGCCTGGGCCAGCCTGACCCCCACCCTGCGCCAGTCTCCGGCGGCCCAGAGATGCAAGTGGCCAAACTGCCGCCTTGGCTTCATCGATCGCATGCTTGGCCACCCTAAGAAAGCCCATACTTGTACTGGCGGCAGCAGGTGGGTGGCAAAGATGCCAAGGGAGGTGACAGACGGAAATAGCTGGATGCGGATTTGTGTGGTGTGGTGTGCGTGAAGAGGCAGCCACACGCTCGACAATCACCCATCACCCGCCCTCTCTCCAGGGGGCTGGGATGCCCGTCTCCGCCGCACACGTGTGTGTCTTGGCCCGACGTGACTTGGGCGGCGTTGCTCACTGTGTCTGGTGCGGTGAAGAACGGGCGTAGGGGTTATGCCCCGGGAGATTGGAAATGGCAGTGAAACATTATCAGTGAAGCTGAGGTGACGAGAGTTGAGTTGAGCCCTCACCTGGCTTGGTGATGGCTTCGTGTAAGCCAGGACCATGTCAACACCCGTTGTAGCCAAACCCTCCTGTGCAACCCATCCCCAGCACTGGCAAATCCCTCTCCCGCCCCAGCAGTCCCGCAGAAAAAGCCAAAATGCATCCGGGCACCCCAAAAATCCCCCGCAGACTCGTCAGTTGTGATCTCGAGGTGCGGCGCAGCGGAAGAGTGGGGCTGTCTTAAGAACAATACTAAGGGGGCGTCAACAAACAATCCTAAGGGGACGTGACCTATTGCGGAACGCGCTTAGCTTTCTGGCCGCCGCCTCCCCCCACCAACCATAACCAACCCACCCCACCGACTGCTGACCATCTCATTGTCCCCTTGCAATACCCCCTACGTCCCAGCGATATCATTATCATGGGCTTCTTTGACCGTCCCCGCCAGAGCTGAGCGGGGGAAAAGAGAGGGGCCACCAAATGGCTCCCGCCCAGCCAAGGCATTCTTCTTTGAGACCCAGAATAGGGGTTACCAGTTCCGCGAAGCTATTCTTCCCTCTCATCTCCGACACAATCTCGTCGTCTTGGGCTTGTCACCTCTCACTGCGGGTTTACAACATCAACCTGGAGCTTGACCAGACCAAACCAGCATTTAACTGACTCTCCTCGAGCCCATCGATGCTTCCTCGCCCCCGCCAGCAACCATCCGCGCCAACAGGGGGAACCACCATCACCACCACCAAGATCACCATCACCAAGCGCCAAGCCCGCACTTCTCCCACGCCTTCATCTTTCAGACCCCGCGCGTTGGTCTA
>FTEL01007633.1_pt1 | contig 14910 bp, 10 predicted proteins | sample 1658911 | NCBI WGS metagenome assembly FTEL01 (sample SAMEA3914869, study PRJEB12502) | metagenome | biome: forest; material: soil | place: USA | collected 2012-03-12 | depth 0.1 m
GAGGATTAGGGGGTGGGTGGGTGAGTTGAAGACGGCGGTGGATGGACTTGTCAGACGCGCCAGGGACGGGCAAGGAGAAAGAGGTGGATAGGGAGGTGGGAGGCGGAGAGGGGAGGTGAGAGGTGGATTAGACAACATTACAGGGGTTTATCTTTCCTTTGGGTATTGGAGAAATGAAAGTTACTTGATTTGAATACAATCCAAGGCCCCTGGCTATATAATACTGCCCATTCAGATGAAGATACTCCGCGTGGCAATATAATTACGCGCGGACTTGTTGCCCCAGTGTTTCCGCTCCTCCTCGAAAAACTCTAGTTGATCCTTGATCTTGTGTTCCACGAATGCTTGCCGCTCCCCCGATGCCTCTAAGAATGATTTGATTCGCGGGGCGACATCCTCATCATATATCTGGTTCTTTTCTTCAACGGAATCACCTTGCCGCCGAGGTACTGTCTTTCGGTACACAAGTTGCCAGTACGCGTCGAAAGCTAGTTCAGGGTAGTTGAGCTCGATGACAATCGCAGTGTGAGGCCTAGGCCTTGATGTTAGTCAAATCAAAGCTCCCGCCGGGTATTACGGTGACATACCATGTCTCCAGGTCTTTCCACTCGGCCGACAAGACCGGCGGGAGGCCAAGCACTCTCTCGCGTTCCATAACAGCTGCGCGGAGGTAACCGACTATCGTGTTGTACTGCCGCTGGAGCACCATGAGCATCATGTCCAGCTGGGATCCAATGAGCCAAACAGGCGGGACCATGAACTGAGCTGGAACAACGCGGCTCCATTCCCAGTCGACGACCCCAACGAGATTGTAGTCTTTGTCGAAGAGGATGTTTCCAGCGAAATGTTCCAGATCGCCGTGCGCTGAAGCAACCAAGGGTCAGCGCTTGTCTGTTTACCGCCGAAAGGGCCAGGTTCACACAACTCATCAGGGATAAAACATGGGGACCAACATACTGAGAACAAACGGCCCTTTATCGGCCATGGGATCTAGCCACTCCTCCAGAACAAACTCCTTGAAGTGGTGAGCGGCGTAGAGCACCGTCCCGGGTTCCTTCTCATCCAGTTCCTGGTCTGCCTCCTTTTCCAGCTTGTTGGCGGCCAGAGAAACCAGGGCCTCCGCGAATCCCTTGGCCGTATTCAGCGTCTTTCTGGGTGGGAAGATCTCGCCGGGTTCCAAGCCATCAATCTCCTGAAGGTCGATGTCTATCAACAGCGGGCGGTTTGAGACGCGTATGTCCTCCGGGTCGCAGAACAACGCAGACGTGTCCCGGGAGGGCAACCCTAGGGCTCCGATCTGGGGAAACTCCAGCTGTCTGAGCTGGACGTAAACGTCTGCCAGTTGCTCGTGGAGGCGCTTCGAAGCCGGGGTATCAGCATCACTGACCATCAGGTAGCCCCATGTCGGGCCTGTGCCATATTCCAAGTCCTTCAGGCTTCGGCCGTCGACGTAGTCCATGATGATGTAGGGCAGCCCGTTTAGCCCAGTGTCCGAGAATGCGTAGGCGTGCACCTTGGGGATTGGAATGGTGGTCTTGGCCGACACGTATCGCATGGTGGCGAGTTCGATCTCCGTTTTCTCGTCCATCACGGCCTTGGGAACACACATCGGCATTGGAATCCTAACGACCCAGCGCTCCAAGGGCGAGTCGAACTCGACGAAGAAGCAAACATTGAAACTGCCATGCTTTCGTGGCTGAAAGATGGTGCATGGGTCCCCCGCCCGGACGGATGAGGCAAGTCGGAGTATCTCGTCGTCATCGAGGGCGGCCACCCAGCTGTCCCGTTCCTCTTCGATCTTGTCGACCTTGATGAAATCCCTCATGTTCGAGTGTTCTGGGTTGCTGCGGATCAGCGCTGCGGAGTGGCACCAAGGGTTGTCGGCATCACCCCAATTCCTGTGATGGAGGGGTTGAAGCGTTGTTGGTTGGCAGGCACATGGTCGGTGCTAAAAATAGGCCAAGGCCTGCCAGTGCCTCCTGAGATGCAGGTCAGGGGCTGCCAGTGCCTCGCGGCATGCAGGCCGGGACCTGCGTAATGGAGCTCGGGAGCATGGGAGTTTGTTTTTAGGAGTTTGAAGGTTTGGAAGTTTGAAGGTTTGGAAGTTTGAAGGTTTGGAAGTTTGAAGGTTTGGAAGTTTGAAGGTTTGGAAATTTGGAGGTTTGGAAATTTGGAGGTTCAGGAGTTCGGAGGTTCAGGAGTTCGGGGGTTCAGGAGTTCGGAGGTGCAGGAGTTTGTCTGTGGTCACGAGTTCAAGGGTTCAGGGGTTCAGGGGTCAGGCTCGTCTGTCTTGTTGACACTTTGGTAATGTGTAATTGCGAGAAGTAGACCTTTGCTATTTTATTCTTGCTGCCGCGATTCAGGGGTATTTTGTTCGAGAAAGGGGTCATCTGCATTGCTCGGTATCAACATGGGACATACAATCACCACGGGACAACGTACGCAGTTCAAGGGTCATTAATAGTCATAAATCTACCAAATGCACAAACCAGGGTATTGCCCGCTGAAGAAACATGGCTCCTAGATAAACAAATGCAACCCAGCCAGCACGCCCAGACTCCATACCAACCCCATCTCGCTCCAGGAGCGCCTCGAGGCACCGGAGGTGGTGGTTGGTCCCGCGCTACCCTGGGCGGAGCTCGTCCCCGAAGCCCGCACCCCAGCATTGCTGGTCGGGGCAGCGCCTGCATCGGCAGCTTCAGCGGCAGAGCTGGGGAGTGCCGTGCCGCCGGTCCCGTCGACGGCCGACTGGGTCCGACCGCAGACACCAGTTACAGCTGAGAGGTCCTGGATGTTGTTGAGAGCCGCGGGGGTGGATCCGCAACTTGTGGCCTGGGCCATCCAGATCGAGTCCGTTTCGAGGTCAAAGACGGCTGTCACTCTGTTAGCAATCGGAAGATTTGACAAAGTACTTGGAAAGGGTGGACATACTGTAAGCCGACCGCAGGAAGGTATCCCCAAGCAACGTAAACTTTTCGCTCGCCATAATGCCCAGAAAACAGGCTGGCGGGTCGCTGGGGACCTCCCGCGTCAACTCCTTGTAAGGGACCTTGACCGTGACTCCATTAAAGGCAAAGTCAACTGTCCCATTCACCGTCTTCAGGCCGCAGTCGATGCGGTAGAAGCCATTCGAGTCCGGGGCCTGGGCACCAAAGTCCTTCGCGATGGCCGCAGTGAGAGCCTGCGGCAGAAGCGTCATGGTGGAGCCGCTGTCGAGGAAAACGGGCGCATTGCTGGCGGGGTACACGCGGTTCACACCGTTCGGGGGCGTGATGGAGACGGACGACATGTTGACCCAAAACCGCGGAACGCGGTCGGGCGAGTCGGCGGCCGGGATGATGGGCAGCTTGGCCAGGCTGCCAGCGAACTTTGACGTGTCGATGCCGCCGAAGACGATGACGCCCTCCCGGGCGTCCTTGCTCCCCAACGCGAGGGTGTACGCCTTGACTTTGGTGACATTCTGCGCCCGCAGCTGGTCGACAAAGTTGAGGTACTTGGTGGCATATCCTTTCCCATATCCTATCCCTAAGATTCCGGAAAAGGCGTCTTCAGAAGCGGTGGCCACGCCGAACTGGACCCCCTGGAGCGACATGGGACTTCCAGCAAGGGTGATGGTGTCGGTAAAGTAGGTGATGTTGGCGGACCCAATCCCATATCGCAAGGTCCGGCTTGTGCCGAGCGAGGCGGCCGTCGAGGACCTCGTGGTTTCGTACTGGCCAACCCGTTCGCAGAAGAGAGCGTCGGCCCCGGAGACAGTGGTGCAGTCCGGGTTCACCCACAGCTCGAAGGACCCCGTGTCCAGCTGGACAAAGACGGGTTGTGGCGGGGTGCCAATGCTGACTGTGGGCGGTGTTAGTGACGGCGTCTCTGCAGACGACATGTGGGACTGAGAAGAGGTGGGGATATCATACGTTGAGCATAGTAGGCCACATCGGACCGGTTTGCTAGCTGCAGCTGGACACCCCGCTTGCTGGAGAAGTAGTTGACATTGCTCGAGTGGACAATGGGCAAGTGAACGCAGCCGACGTCATGTGTGGCCTGCTGGAGAGCCGCAGCATGGCCGAAGCATAACGCGAGGAGGAGCAGCGATGTCGAGTAAAAGAAGGAATGTGCCATTGCTGGCGATGGCTCTCGGCTGGCGGGCTACCTCGACGGCGTCTGCATGGGCGGAGGTTTCCTCTCGATATCACCAGATCCAGTTGGTGTAGAGGGGGTCTCGGGGGAGAGATCGAAGAAGCCTTGGTTGAACAACGGCCAGCGGGTTCCGGGGCACCTGGCACCAACCAAGAGGCGAAGGAACGAATCGAACAAAGTCGCAGAGACCAGATTCCCAAGCTCGCCAGCAGCGTTGGACCACTCCAAGTGCTCCGGCTTTTGCAACGAGTGGCAAACAAGAAGGTAGGAAAGAAAAGAAAAGGAGAGGTAAAGGAAAAGAACCCAAAACAGCAAGAAGTGAAGGATGGTAAGGGAAGGAAAGGCCGCAGTAAACAGAGAACAAGCAAAGCAGAGCAAAGGAGAGAAAGAGAGTGGAGGACGAAACAAAAGACGAGACCCATGGATCTGGCCGGCCGGCGAGCCGAAGATCAACATGGGCTTGGTCCTTGGAGGTTCCGAGTGGTCTCGAGACAGGGAAAGGGGGGGGTAGCCCCGTGTGCTTGTCAGTGTCTCAGGCCAGTCTGGGCAAGGCACTGCCTGCAAAAGGGCATCCTCAAGCGCCGTCGGCTGCCCAGGTCCGCTAATGGCGCAGGGGAAACAGAAGCGCGGCTGTCTGGCCCAATGGCGGGCAGCACCGCTGGTGCCGGCCTGTGGCGGAGGTGTTCATGCAAGGGGACAACATGGGGACGGGACGGAGGATGGACGGTTGGCGAGACTGGGAGAGCGCCCGGCGAGACCTGGCGAGATCAGCAGGACCACCTGGTTTGCCCTGAGCCAACGCTGCGCGACATGCAAAGACGGGCGATGCATACCACCCACCATCACAACACTGGTTCTTCAGATGGACCGAGCGCCACCATCCTCATGCTCGGTTGCCACGAGCCCGCCGTCGCCCAGAAACCTGCGACAGGTGGCAGCGATGTTGTGTGGAAGATCAAACGCGCTGGAGTCCCTGCGCTGTCCTTGTTACAGGGGGAGGGCCCGCTGCCCGCAGGGTCCGAGTCGCAGATGCCCCCGCTAAATGCGCTGGCGAGCCAATCAGACACAGCCTCGCGTCTGCCCCGCACCACCCCTCGAAACCGGCAACTTTGGCAGCGATCGCTCCGAGCGCAGGGCACTCAAACTCACACCCGCCCCGCCCCCCGCGCTTCCTCCATCGCGTCAAAAAAAAAGGGCGAGACATCCACTCACACGCGCGCCTCTTGCAGGAAACAACCTACACACCAAGCCTCGGCGCGGCTAACGCGACAAGCTGTGTTCGAGCAGGTATGATGTGGAGAGTCATTATTGGAATTCTAACCGCCTAACCCACAGACAAACAAACCAACAAAACGCCTCCGCCCTCTTCCTTCAGGCCTTCTCGGCCTCGTCGCTGACCCTGATGATGATCTTGCCCTTCGCGTGGCCCGACTCGAGCCTCTCGAACGCCTTTGCATAGTCGGCAAACTCCCACACGCTGTCGATGGTCGGCCGCACGTAGCCGGCCTCGATCAGCTCGCTAATCTCGGCCAGGTTGCTCCCGAGCGGCTGGACGATGAAGAACAGCGCCTTGGACAGCTCCTTCTTCATGCCCTCGGGCTTGCCGTACTCGGGCGGCGTGTTGATGGTGACCATGGCGCCGCCCTCCTTGACCGCCGCCCAGCAACCCGACAGCGTCTTGCCGCCGACCATCTCGACCACCAGATCCACCTCGCGCGCCGCCGGGTCCGCCGCCACCCAGTCCTCGATGGACGTCTTGGTGTAGTCGACAATCTCGGTCGCCCCCAGCTTGCGCACCGCCTCCTCCTTGCTCGTTCCGCAGACCGCGACAACCGCCTTGGCCCCCGCCTTCGCGGCCAGCTGCACCACCCAGCTCCCCCCCCCGCCGGCCGCGCCCGTCACCAGCACGCGGATCTTGCCATTCTTCTCCCGCGCCGCCGCATCCCCCTTGACCCCCGCGGGGTCCAGCGTGCCCTGCACAAACAGCGCCTGCCACGCGGTCAGCGCGCTCAGCGGCGTGGCCGCCGCCTGGATCCAGTTCAGGTTCGATGGAATCTTGGCCAGCTCGCTGGCGCGCGGGAGGGCGTAGTCGCGCGCCGAGCCGGCCCGCGCCGCGTCGATGCGGCAGTAGACACGGTCGCCGGGGGCAAAGCCGCTCCCGGCGGGAGCCGTCACGACGGTGCCGGACAAGTCCTGGCACGGGACAAGCACCTTGTCGGCCGGGATCGCGTCGGGGAAGTTGACGGCCCAGAGGAGCTCGCCCGCGCAGGGGCCGGCAGCGTGCACGCGCACGAGGACGTCGTCGGGGTGCGTCGGGGTCGGGAGCGGCGCGTCGTCGACCAGAATGACGTCGGTGGTCTTCCGCGAGGCTTGGAGGAGGGTCTTCATCGTCTTGGGGAGGGCGGTTGTGGAGGCCATCTTGATGGTGTATGTGAGGGGGAGGGACGGTGTAAGTCGAGATATTCTGTGTGGGATTGGGAGGGCGGTGGTCAGAGGCGTGTCGAGGCGAGGTAGGTTTGCTGTTCTTCGTAGAAGTCCAGACCAGAGGGGGCGAGATGCCATGGCTTGTGAGAGAGGCGTCGCTCCATCGTAACGGGGACGACGGTGGCACTTATATATCACGGAGGGTGACACCAGCCATCGCCGTGGCCGCCACGAGCCGCCATCTCTTCGCCGGCGGGCATCACGTAAGGGGCGACAAAGAGCGGCTCGTTTATGCTTCGTATCCTCAATTCTGGCGATGCCCTCTCGATGATAGGGTCAGATGTTGCGTCACTGCAGGTTGCCCCGCGTCGCCAAGGACACGCGCAAACGCCAGCATCGCGTGGGTGGCCGTTTTCGGCCTCGCATCGAAATGCGAAGCCGCCGCGGGGCACTTTTGTATGACCCGCAGCGCCGCTTCTAGACTCGCATTCTCGGCCTGCGGGCGAACCCTGTTCTGCGGCTGCCTGTCAGCATTGTTTGGCAGTCCAACAAGCTTTTCCAGACACGCGGCCAATGGCTTTTTCGCCTCCCCCTTGCGAGCAGGGAGGGATGCGACGCTGGCTGCATTGACTGAATAATCAGGGGAATCCAAGGCCATGTTTGAACCCCGGCCCTGTGAGTCAAGCGGGGCATCCTCACGTTAGCTGCCTGAAAGTGGGATGCCTTCGGGCAACAGAAACTCTTCGGACCTCAACTCAACATCATCACCGCCTAGCGACTTGGCCCGTTTGAACATCACCAGGCCCACCAAGCTGTCGGCAACGCCGTCCAACATCCTCGCCAAACCACATCCAGCTCCCGAGACCCCCCACGACTCCCAAAATACCATCCATGCTCGGCCCCCGCGCCCTGCCCGAGGGCGGCTTAACCTTCACCCACCAACCCGCGGTCGCCGACCTCAACGTCCCCGCCACCGCCTTCCTCTCCACGCGCCCGCTCATCCGCGGCGCAGCCACCGGCGCCCTCGTCTTCTCGCGGGCCACGGGGCAGGACCGCGTCCTGCTGATCCAGCGGGCCGCTCACGACTCGATGCCCCTGCGCTGGGAAGTGCCCGGCGGGGCGTGCGACCTGGAGGACGAGACCATGCTCCACGGTCTGGCGAGAGAGCTCTGGGAGGAGGCCGGGCTCAGGATGACGAACGTGGTGCGCCAGGTCGGGAAGGAGCAGGCTTTCTTGACCCGAAGGGGGTTCGGGGTTACCAAGGTTACCTGTGAGGTCGAGGTTGAGAAACCCGGTACTACTGTTGGCGGTTCAGGAGAGGTTCACCCCGAGGTGGTGCTCGACCCGAACGAGCATGCGAGGAGTGTGTGGGCAACCGAGGAGGAGTGCCTCGGGGAGAAGGTCGAGGTGCAGGGGGAAGCTGGGGAAAGCGAGGTGATAGAGATCAAGTTCACGACCCCGGATCAGAAGAAGGCGGTCTTGTTGGGCTTCAAACTTAGACGGGAAACTGTCGGGGAACAACAGTAGACAATGCTGCTCTGCGACTTCAGAAGGCAACAGCCTTATCCCATCAACTCATCCCCATGAACAACCCTAACCCTCTGTGCAAACGGACTGCCCAACACCCTGGTCGCCTCTGCAGCTTATGCGATGTTAATTGATTGGCCCACAGTCAGCTGCCCACGCGACGCGCCCAGGAAGAGGGACGCCGCCAAAAGAAGCTGCCGTTATCGCCGTTTGTTCTCCCAGGCACAACACAACACATCGCACGTCGCTGTGCTGCACCTCACCTCCTGGGCAGCAATGCGATGGCCTCGCCTGCGGGATCCTTTGACGGCGACGAGTCGCTCTTTGACTCGGCCCAGCCCTTCAAGGGCGTCGTGGTGTGCTGCACCAATGTGCCCACTGAGCAGAGGGTGAGTGTGTTTGTTCTTGGTCGGCCTCGAGGATGCTCTGGGAATGCGCCCAGGCTCGAGCCTGGTGTGGTCGGCGACCAGCTCCCACCCCATTCCATCCCACCACCAGCGCCAGTTCCAGCATCACTCTCCCACCCATAATCTCGCCACAGCAACCCCCCCTCCGCAAAAATGGCCCAGCTAACCTCTATGGCTCCTCTCCCAGGCCGACATCGAAGCCAAGACGACCGAGCTGGGCGGCGTGCACAAGTACGACCTGACCCCCGACTGCACCCACCTGATCGTCGGCGACTACGATACCCCCAAGTACCGCCATGTCGCGAAGGAACGCCCCGACGTCCGCGCCATGACCGCCGGCTGGGTCGAGGCCGTGCGCAACCTCTGGGTCCAGGACGCAGAGATCGACTTCGTCGCCCTCGAGAAGGAGTGGCAGCTGCGCACCTTCGAGACGGGCGCCGGAGACCCGACCGAGGACGGCTCCGAACCCCCGCGACGGAGGCTCTTGTGCTGCATGACCGGCTTCGAAGACCCCGACGAGCGCCAGCAAATCATCGACAAGATCCAAGCAAACGGCGGGCGCTACACTGGCGACCTGACGAAACGAGTTACCCACCTGGTCGTCCACAAGCCCGAGGGGCGAAAATACCAGGCCGCGGTAGCATGGGGTGTCGTGACCGTCTCGGCCGAGTGGGTCTACGACAGCGTCGAGCGCGGCCTGATCCTGAACGAGAAGCTCTACGACCCGGTTCTGCCGCGACAACAGAGGGGGCTGGGGGCATGGAATAAGGAGAAGCCGCGAGTCTCGTCGCTGGGAAAGAGGCTCAGGGACAACAGGGCGGCCCAGGACGAGGGGAGGAGGAAGCTGCGCAAGACCACCAGCATGAAGCTGAACAGCCAGAGGGACAACCTCTGGGGGGACATTCTTGGAAAACCTCAGGCCTCAGAGCCTGCCCCCACGGCCGTTGCCCAACAGATTCCGACAAACCCGCCCTCCATGCCGCCCACATACACCACACAGCCAACACAGCCATCGGCGGCCAAATCGCTGGAAACCCAAGGCTCGAAGCTGTCCTCGTTTGGGGCCCACGATGAGAGCGCCATCTTTGCCTCCTGCTGCTTCTACGTCCACGGTTTCTCTGCGCAGAGGACCGAGATCCTGGTCAACATCGTGGCATCACTGGGGGGGCTGATCTGCCATTCCCTCGACGAAGTGGTGTCCGCCTCGGGCGCCCAGCTCGCTCACCGGTTCCTCATCGTCCCGCAAACCTCGGCCCCGGAGTCCCACCCCCGTCTTCCCGAGAACGTCTACATCATCACCGAGTTTTACATCGAGAGATGCATGCACAAGAAGTACTTCTTCGACCCCTCCCAGCATGTCATCGGCCGGCCTTTCCCACTCTTCCCGATCCCGGGCTTCGAGGAGTTGTGCATCTGCACCGCAGGGTTTACCGGCGTCGATCTCAACCAGGTGGACAAGTCCATCAGGCAGCTGGGCGCCAAGTACGACGAGAGGTTCACGGCCAATATTTCTCTTCTGGTGTGTCCCTCCCTGACGGTGGTTCGGAAGCAGAAGCTCGAGCTGGCGTTGGCGTGGAAGGTGCCCGTCGTGAGTGCCGACTGGCTGTGGGAATGCATCTCGACTGGCTTCAATGCTCCCATCAAACGGTTCCTGTTCCCTGAGATGAGACAGAATCTGGACCGCTCAAAGGTTCTCGTGGAAGCCAAGGATAAGGGAAAGGCCAAACAAGAGGCGGCCTCGAGCAAGGGGGAGATTGATGCTGATCTGCTGCCGAAGCCGGCAACCAAGTCCAGGCACATCCGTGATTTGGACGAGTCGGCCTTTGTGACGGCAAGGGAAGAGATGACGGCGCCAACCTTGCGTCGCAAAGACCCTCCCGCACCAGAACACAACTCGAACGTCACCGCCGCCACACATTTCGACACAGCGCCGACACATGCGTTCGCAACAGACGCCGCCAACAGCTTTGCCAACGTCAGCTTCGCCAATATTAGCTTCGGTAACAAAACGCTTCCCTCCGGCGCGCCCCTCTCTGAAGCATCCTCCAGCAACCTCAACAAAACCCCAACAACGCCTCGGAAGCCCGCCGCCCCCATCCCACGCAAGCCGCTGGGCAGAATCTTGAGCGAAGTTGCCGACTCGGAAGCCACCGACGGCGAGACAAGCCACGCCGAGGACCTCCCGCTTCCAGAGGACGAAGAAAACGCCGAGAGCAGGGAATCAACCCCCGTGCCCCGCGAGACCGACCAAAAACGCCTCGAAGCCGAAAAGGCAGCAGCCGAGCACATCGCCATCTCCACCAAGATCACCACCTCCCTTTTCGACGCCGCCACGGCCGCCGCGTCCGCCCCCGCCGCCGTCGCGCCTCCCCTCCCAGCGGGACCCGACTCCAACCCCGCCGAGGCCGAGGACACCTGCACCGGCACCATCCCCAAACTCAAGCGCCGCAAGCGCAACATCTTTGGCCGCGCCATCAGCAACGTCTCCGCCACCAGCAGCACCAGCAACGGCGACTCGTCCGTCCCCACCACCACAACCACTGCCACAGCAGCAGCAGCAGCTACCACCGTCGCCGCCCCCGCCGTGACGGACCCCGATGGCCCACCCCCCGCCCCGACACAGCTCGAGTACGAAGACCCCGAGGCGCGGCGGTACAAGGAGGAGCTGATGAACCGGATGATGGGCACGGGGGGCAGGACGCGCGGGGCCTCGGCGGCCGCGGCGGAGAGGCAGGAGAGGCTGACGCTGGCGGAGATGGGCGGGTATGAAGTTGGGGCGGGGCAACATCATGGGGCGGGGGAGAGGAGGACTAGTAGACGGCGGTGAGGATCTCTGTTGTGAGGTGGGAATGGGGGAATAGTTGAGTGGTGTTTTTGGGTGACTTGGGGATAAAAAGGGGGTGGTAAAGGGGGAGATGTCATGCATGTAATACACGGCCGGGGAGTTGGGAGAAGGGGCGCATAGTGAGCGTTTAAGTAAGCGGTATCTTTGGTCAGATGTTGGGTTTTTTAAGTTAGGACATGGTTTTAACCGCAATGCAATCTGGGTATCTTCATTCCGTCTTCTGTCTCGCCAGATGTTAGGGGAAGTAGATGTACACGATGTGGGTAATACATGAGGGCATCTATTGCGGGGAAGAAAAGTAAAATGCGTGAAAGTCGTCATATCATGGCCATCTGTAATCGTCAGAAACAAAAGAGAATAGACGTCGTCGACGTCGAGCATGGTTAAACCCCTGCAACAAAAACAAAAACAAGCTTTTCCGTCCATCCGCCGTCCCCTTTCGTGGTCCTGTCTCCCCTGCTATTACAAACTGTATCGGAAAGGGGTATCACTGACACCTCCTGGAAGAAAAGAAAAACAAGAAAAGAAAAGAAAAGAAACCAAAACAAAATAACAAACTCCTCCACCCCATCATATTACTTCCCTCCTTCAACACTCATCATAAAGGAATCCATTAAAGGTGATGCACAGCCTGCGTCAAAACACTCAGCAGCGTGGCCGCAGCACCGCTGACGCCGATGGCCCCAGCCGCCTCCTTCAGGGCGCTCCGCCTCGGGCCCCGGTCCTCTTCGCCGCGGCCTCTCTGGTCGCGGTCGCGGTCACGATCCCGGTCACGATCCCTCTCTCGGTCCCGGTCTCGGTCTCTGTCCCGGTCCCTGTCCCGGTCCCTGTCCCGATCACGGTCTCGGTCACGGTCCCGGTCGCGGTCTCGGTCGGATTGCCGTTTCGAGGATCGGCCTTCGGAATCTCGCTCCCGCTCCCTGTCCCGGTCACGGTCGCGGTCCCTATCCTTCTCCCTCGTCCTGTCCCTGTCACGATCCCGATCCCGGTCCCTCTCGCGCGGCCTATCTTTCTCCTTGTCCCTCTCCCTCTCCCTGTCCCTGTCTCTGTCCCTATCCCGGCGTGACCGATCGGACGAGTACTGCCCGGGCGAAATCTCCTTTGGCCCACTCCTATCAAACCGGACATGGTTCGGGTTCTTGTTCTTCAAAATCGGCTTCGGCGCGACGGTGCTCGAGGGCGAGAGGGACTCGCCGCCGTTGACACTGGCCGGCGGGGAGACGATGATGGGGTAGCCCTTTGCGGTCTTGTCATTGCCGTCGTCGTCGTCGCTGTCGAGGGGTTTGGATCGGTTCGGGCTGCGGGGTGTGTAGCGGCCGTGGGGCTTGTGGCTCCGCCGGCGGGAGTCGTCGTCAGAGGAGGATTCGTCGCCGCTCTCGTCCAGGGGCAAGTTGGCGTTCCTCCTCCGGAGGCGGTCGCCGTATGTCTCTTGTCGGTCGTGGCTGCGGGGCTTGGCTTCGGCGCTGCTCCCGGATCGGGTGATCGGGGAGCTGCGCCGCGTGTTGCGTACCTCGAAGCTCTTCCGCGCGTATTCCTCGATCTCCTCGCGCGTGAGGATGCCCAGGACGGCGACAAAGTTGGGCCGGGCCTCGTACCGCACGCCGGCCTGCTCCAGCACCTCGGGGGATACCAGCTTGCGGTCGATCTTGGTCCAGGTGGCATCCAGCGGGATGGTCTGGCCCATGCTGTCGGGGGCTAGGCGGGACGGCTGCCGCGGCTGCGGCTGGTAGTGGAGAAGGTCGCTCCCGGCCGCCGGAGCTGAGGAGGGCAACGTGGCGAGGTCTTGGCCACCATCTGGGGACGGGATGGTCAAGGTGGTGGGGTAGGGTGGCGGCGGCGAGCCGGGGGCTGAGGAGTTTGAGTATTCTGAAAGAAGCGGCACTAGATGGCCATGGTTTCCAGGGATATCCAGCGGGTGCACTCCTGCCGGGAGGTACCTGTTCACAGGCGAAGTGCCTTGAGCGATGATGTGAAAAGGGGCCTGCAAGGGCGGCAAGAGCGTGGCGCCCGTCAGGGCAGCCACCTTGTCGGCCGAGTAACGATCAAGAGCCATGAGGTCTCGGGTCGAGATGAGGGCTGTGTGGGATGCGGGGTGGGCTTCTGCATCCGATGACTCGGACGAAGTGTATTGCTCAAAGCTCAGACGGGGCGGCATGTTGAATCCGGCGTGAGAGCGAGGCTGGGAAGGGATGGGTAGGGAATCGAGTCTCTCAGATGTTGGTGCCCGTCGTCGGCCCTGGTTGCTGAGCGGCCCAGTTTCTGGGTTGGGCCTCGAGCCTCTATCACCTGTTGGGTACGGCGCAGACATGCCTGTCATTGGCGGATGAGATTCCCACTCCAGCAGGCCGCGAACCGATGGAGGTGTTCCGCCGCCGACGGGTTGGTGAGACTCGAGTTCGCGGATATATGCACGTAGTACCTCCTGTAATACCCAAGTTAGTCATGCCGTGGTTGTGGTCTGGCTCTGTGGACGGTGGGAGCGGGCATGCCTTATTCCTGCGGAGAACTTCAGACGAGAACCCTTCCCGCTCCAGCTCGGACCTGAAGCTCTGCCATAGTTCCTCTTCGTCGATGTCTATCGGCGACTGGGTCCGCCTCTCACGGAACACACGGGCGGCGACGGCGTCCACCTTGTTCTTGATGGCATCCATCTGTTCGTCGTCGACGTTCTGGGGTGCCGGCTGGGTCATGGTGGGGTGGTGGAGCTGAACTGTGTCGAGAAAGAGTTCGATCTTCAAAGTCTGGGAGATGACATCCCCTCGAATAAGATCGGTCCGTCGAGCCCTCTCCGCCAAATCCGAGCCGGTTCTGGTCGTACCAACTCTAGGCTCCCGACTGCCACTAGGGCTGCTGCTGCCTGCGTACCTCTCTAGTACCGTGTTGGCCTGTTTGAGTGCAAAGTCGCTGTCCTCGATGAGAGACCTGACCTGCCGAGCGTAGACAGAATCCTGTGTTTCGATGTTGCTGCTTGTAGGGGGTGTGGGGTGGTGAAGAGGCGAGTCGGGGTCCCTCGCCTCGGCGTCCAGGTGGTTGAAGGCGCTGTACAGGTTGCGGACGGCTATTGCCAGGTCGACAAAGTCGGTTCCGGCATTGCGGGCTCGTCGATACTGTTGTCTCGCGAGCGCGCCAACCGACTGGAGGGTGGGGGGGTCGCCGGTTGTTGCCGTCATGGGGTAAGCCGCCCGCAGGCCTTCCTTTACGCCAGTTTTGTCTTCCTTTGGTGACTGCCCCTCACAATGACCCGGGCCCTGTGGCCTGCTGATCTCGGGTTGGGTGTGGTCGATGCCGCGAAACGAAGGGCTGAGCCCGTAAGCTCGGTGGCGGACTTGGGACGCCGGTGAAAGGGGCTCAGTCGACCCGGAGGATGACAGGGTGCGGGGGGCGCAGCGACAAAGCACCAAGCAGCAACTGGCCAGAGGAAAACAGGAGGGCCACGGCAGGAAACCAAGAACAAAGCCAAGGACCCAAACAAATTGCGTCAGGCTGCGACGAAGGGGGATACAAGACACTAATCAGCGATCACCTGGTGGTTGTTGGGCTCGAGGCCGCTGGCGAATGGCTGACGAGATCGGC
>FTEL01010418.1_pt1 | contig 14901 bp, 12 predicted proteins | sample 1658911 | NCBI WGS metagenome assembly FTEL01 (sample SAMEA3914869, study PRJEB12502) | metagenome | biome: forest; material: soil | place: USA | collected 2012-03-12 | depth 0.1 m
CCCCCATCCCCTTCACTAACCATGTACATCTTCCCAATCCCCGCTTGCACAACCCCCAGCACATTCTTCACCCCGCTCCCCGTCTTCTGCACCAATTTCCACTCCCCCTGCCCCGTTTCCGCGTGCGAGTTGGGGTTGGAACGCGTCCAGTGCTGAACACCCCCGTCCGCGTCAGCAACGAGCGCGTGGAAGGCGCCAGAGAGGGTTTCATTCGCGACGTTGGAGGACTGGATCAGTTTTGCGCTGCCGACAGCAACAGGGGAAGGGGAGATGGTAGCGTCGGCCGTCCAGGTGGTGCCGGCGCGGGAGAAGAGCTGGAGGTGGCCGGAGGGGAGGGTCGCGAGGGTGTAGAGGATGCCGGTGGAGGAGGAGGTGGGGTTGTAGATGTCGAGGGCGATGTTGGATTGGAGGAGGGAGCCGGATTGGGAGATGTTGGGGGAGATGGGAGGGGTGGTGATGGTCCAGGTGGTGGTGTTGGGGTGTTGACGCCACTGTGAGGATGGGGTTAGTATGGGGGGGGGGGGGTTAGGGTTCAGGAGAGGAAAGGGGGACGGGCGTACCTCGTTCAGGCTCCCGTCGGTGTGCTTGACCACCATGACAAGGTCCGAGTTGTCGCTCTGGGCGAGACCGGGGACGCCATCGATGGCGGTGCCCGCGATGGATGAGACCTGCGACCACTTCTTCGCGGACTGGCTATACGCCCACTGCCGCAGCGTGTGGTCCTTGTCCACCCCGACGGCGTGAAAGTCGCGGTTGAACGATGTTCCAAGGATGGCTGGAGGCGCGGCGAGGGTAGAGCCCGCGATGTCGGCAATCTTGCTCCATTTCCCAGAGGTGCCGTCCCGCGAGACGTGGGAGAATCCGGCGGTGCTGGCGTCACTGATCAGGAGCTCGAGGTTGCGGTGTGTGTCCCCGTTACCCGACTGCATAATGCTCCCAGTTTGGTGCCGCCGGCGTGCCCACGGGTCAGGGTTGACGTTGGCGACGCCGTACTTGGACCAGCCGTCGATGTTTGCGTTGTCGTACCTGTACTGGTGTCAACTCAGGGGTTCAGGGGCAAGTGACGATGATGTCAGGGCCACTCACGCAAAGTAAACAAACCCATTCTTCCCCCACCCCGGCCCCCACGAGTTCTTCAAAATCCACGCTTGCATATCATCATCATACCCAACCACCACCGCCAAGTGGTTACCCGTCTTCTCCGCCACGCCATCCCACTTGTACACCGCGCCAGCCCCCGTGTCGGCCGTCGGCTTCCACCCCGAGAAGTCGGAATACAGCATAAACGTTGCAACCAACGGTCCATACTCATCCAACCACCTTTTTTGGTCTTCAATCACCCCGAGCGCCTGGTACATCGGGATACCGGTCGTCCTCCCCGACCGGTCCGCGCAATGCTCATACCCATGGGCGGTCGCCTCGTACGGGTCACACGGCCAGTCCGCAATCCCTGGCGGGGGTACACCAGTTTTGTTCAACCACTCGTACCCCTGCCCGGCAACCCAGGCGAGCGAGTCGGCCGCGTTGCCGACGCTCTCACACGCGGCCCCCACGCCGTCGTGCAGATCAGCCTCGCTGCGCTTGGCCCAAATGCCGTGCTCGATGCGGATCATGGACTCGATGAGCGCGGTCACGGCGAAGGCCCAGCAGCTGTTGCAGCCGCCTTGGTTTTGGGGGGAGGTGACATAGTTGATACCGTTGCGGTTGCGCCAGTCGACGGAGAGGGGCGGGGAGGAGTCGGCGGCAGTGGTGGCTACTTTGAGGGAGGAGGTAGCTTTGATGGGAGGTTTGCTATTGGAGGCGTAAACTGGGGGGGCGATGGCCGACCAGTCAAGAGGGCCAACGGCCGAGGCAGGGAGGGGGTCGGGCCATTGGATCTGGCGGCGAAGTAAGGGGTTGGCGCTCACGCCGGTGGCGAGGAGGATCGTCAACGAGGTTTCCAACGACCGTCCCATGGTGGTGAAGTAGGTTGAACAAAAGATGGATGCCAAGACCGAGAGCGGGAAGAGAACTGCCCAGCCCCTATATACCTCGATCCCTAAGACTCAACACCACGGAACACCCCGAGCCCAGATATTGCCTCCCAATCAACCTGCCACCTTTACAATCTACATCCCCACAAGACGCCCAGATCCTTCCCGCACGCGTACTCCCTCCGAGCTACCGAACCAGGCATGCCACTATGGAGATCATCTAGATCAAAACCTGGAACCCGGCACAGGCCACGCGCGGCCGGCATCCCACCAATGGCCAGGCCGTCCGCGCGCGCATTACTCCCTGCTTCTCGCCTGCTGATCTCCCGAAGAGCCGTCTGAAACTGCGGGGGACCCACCCGCGTTCGGCGCCATAGCAGGGCAAATATGGCCCTGTTTAGCCGCCGAGTGCCGTTCCGGGTTACATCGCCGCGTGGCAGGAGTTGGCGAGTCCGGAGCGGCAGTGGTGGTTCCTGGGAAGACGTCATGGGGAGACGGATATTGACATGAGGTTGTCGTGGTGGGAATGCAACTGACGTTCGTCGAGGGACCTTTCGAGAGACTTGCTCCCCCCAAGCTGCCTCCCCCGGAGTGGGCATTGAAATCCTGGAAATGGGTTGAATAATGCCGTCTAATCTAGCCTCGGTACCACCGCCCAGCCGTTTTCGGCTCACCATTAGAAATTAAACCCTTACTCACTCAGCATTGACGAGTCCCTCGTATCAATAACCGCCCCCTGAGTCGCACCCCTCGCTTCAGCCCTCACCAAGCAGCCAACAGTGCCCAACACCCCCTCCCTACGGCAAATCCATAAACACCTTCTTCAACCTCTTCCAATTCGGCGCCCCCAGCCCCGTAACTGGATCCCACCCCTCCACAGCCCTAAACCCCTCCGTCCCACACCCCGGGTTATTCCCCTCCACCACATCCTCAAACACCTCCGGGTGCGCATACAGCACCGGGTTCACAAACCCAACAGTCCCCTTGCCCTTCTTCAACCTCTCTGCATTAATCAGTGCGAGCATCGCCCCAAACGTCGGCGCTGACGCCGACGTCCCCGAGAAGGCCATGAAATCCCCGTCGAGGCCGGTGATGTAGTCCTGCGCGGCGAGGGCGACATCGGGGTAGCCGCGCACGAGGCGGGTGTTGTTGTAGCGGGAAGAGTTGTAGGAGGGGGCGTGCTGGGAAAAGTAGTGATCCATGGCGGTGCGTTGGTAGGAGGGCAGGGGGAAGACGTTGCTGAAGCCGCCGCCGGAGCCGAAGTTGTAGGTGGCTACTTCGCGCGTGCCGATTGGGGAGGAGGGGGGCAGCGCGGTGCCGCCGACCGAGGTGATCCAGGGGCAGGTGCCGGGGAACACTGCCGGGTGAAGATGTTAGCGATCAAGAACCATGGTGTGGGAACGGGGGAGAGAAGACATACTCGGGTTGAAGCGTCCGTGGTCAGCAGCCACACCTGTGTACGAGCCGTCAGGGTTGACGCACTGGCTGCGCAGGCCGGCGACACCCGTATCGCCTGACGAGAACAGCACCGTCACACCCATGAGACCGAGCTTCATGTACTCCGCGCACTCGCGGGCGCGGTACCCCGCCGGGCGGGCGTCCTCGTTGCTGCCGTACGACACTGAGATGACCTTTGTGGCCTCGTAGACGCCGCACATGGGCTGCCCTGTGTAGGCGCCCGGGTTGTACGTGTCGTCGTGGGGGTAGACGGCGTCCCACACGGGGTCGTCGCCGCCGTCGGCCGCGCAGTAGGAGCCGTCGATGGCGTCGAGGAAGTTGTTGTTGGTGGCCGGGTTCCAGATGACGCTGTCGCCGACCTGGTAGAGCGTCACGTTCTGCGGGTGCGTGAGCGCCATGGCGTAGCAGAGGTCCAGGTTGGACTCGCCGCGGATGCCGGAGCCGGACTCGGTTGACAGGTAGCCGCCGTCGATGCCGTTGAAGATGGGCGAGGTGCCGTTGGCAATCTTTCCGCCGCCGTAGGCGGTGAAGAAGCCGTTGAGGTCGTCTTGGTTGTAGCTCTGCGGCGCGAACTCGACGATGCCGAAGCTGTTGCCCTCGACGGGCTTGGCCTCCTTGGGAATGTCGTACCTGGGGGGGTCAGTAAGGGTTTCTGACAACGGATGGCGGGTTGCTTACAGGGCCCGCAGACATGCCGGCGTGGTCACCTCGCTGCAGTTCTTCACCGAGTCGGCCTGAGGACGGCCGTGCGGCAGTTTCTTCAGCTTGGGAGCCAGCGCCTCAGCCCGCTTCTTCAACCCGCGCGTGGTGATGACGGCCTCGCGCTCGTCGAACTGGATGGTAGGCGCAACCAGATCGATATGCCCCTGAATGGCGGCCGGGACGCTGTAAGCCTCGCATGCGACAAGCCGGGCGCCGTCGTCGTTCTCGTAGACGCTGTAGGCCGTGTCGAGCAGCGACTCGGCCTGGCCCACGGTCGTGGTGATCTTAATCCAGTTCCGCCCGGAAGTGCGCACGATGCGGTCAGCCGGGACACCCTCGGTGAGGAGCCATGCCTCGGTCTGAGCGATGGCGTCGTCGGTGGGGGCAAACATCTCGGCCACCTTCTGCGCCGACCAGTGCTGGCCATATGTCTCGGAATGAGGGTCCGAGATGGCGTGCATGAACTCGTCGGCACGCTCGAGGTTGCGCTGCTTCAAGCCGATGCGCAGTGTGATGGGGGCATCGGACGCAGCACGGCCGACCTTGGTCCACTGGCCGTGGACGACATCTCGTCGTTCGTGGGTGACCTTGGCCTGGGGGGATGGGTGGCCAAGGGCAGATGTGGCAAGGGCCGCCGCCGCGTAGAGGGTGTAAGTGATCCCTGAGAGGATTATCATGATCGTGTGATGCGCCGTGAGGAGGGTGCTAGGGGATGGCGAAAAGGCAAACCATCCTCGCCGAGGACGAAGCCGCTTTATAGACATGATGATCGTCGCCGCCTCCGCACGCCGAGACTCGGGCTTACTGGATCTCGTCAGTTATCTGCATTGGGCAGACTTTCTCATCGTGGAGTCCGAAGTCACTCAACACCATGCGAACGGGCCGCTAGGCCGGGTCTCTTGCCGGAAATAGGAACGCCCGTCAGTTGGGATGAGGGCGGGGCGGGCCTAGCGCTGGGTCCCTGAGGGTAGCGTCCTCGTGTTGACCCTGGCCCGCCCCTTGGTGGCTGATTCATGCCCCTGCTGGACTCTCGCCCGCATGCGCTGGCACCCAATCCTGTGGCTTCCAGTACGATTCTGCGGCCAAAATACGACCCTGAGCATCTGACGTGCCTGAAGAGGGGCAACATGGCGGGCGGTGAGGAGCTTGCAGCGTGGAAGCTGAACAAAACCCAAGGATGGAGCTTGGAGATAACTTGGAGGACCCTGGGGGGCGAGGGAATTTATAAGCCTGGATAAGCTTCCCACCCCTAAGCACATCACCTGGCCACCTCTTTTGGCTGAGCTTCTCCTGGAGTAAGTTGAAGGGCCACTTGAAATTAACCGTGATACCAGTCCCCTATTCTCTCTGCGCTTGTAATGATGTAAGGATCTTAGCTTCAGCAACCGCCAATATACCAACCGCAAGGTCGATCGTTCCCATTGCCTTCCAGGTTCGTAAAGCTCCCTTGGTCTGCTTATCGCCCACCGGCTGGAACACAGTTGTCACTTGTCAAGCGTTTCCTTGGTGGCAACCAGCCTTGTACCAGCGCAAATATATCGACGTGGCCCCTCAACAAATTGAAGCTCCTCATTCATTCACAATACCTCAAACCAACGGCATGCCAGGGCAACATGTCTGCCTCATCGGGGGTCGACCTGGGGCCTGAACAGGAATCTCGGCCTCCGAGTCTTGCTTGATGGCCCCCACCCCCCCGCCCGATACCTTTGTCGTCAAACCGCGGGTATCAATTCAGACCATAATTTCACTCTCTCTCTGCCTCTTGTATCAACTGGACTGTGAGAGAATGTCAACGCCGCTGGAATGTACGACAAAATCAGGTCCGTCTGGATGTGAGGCCGCAAATTTGTGTTTCACCTCGATGCACAACCGCTCCTCACACCACCCCCTTGGCCTTTGATTGGGCAAAAGGCCAATTCGCACGTTGGGACAACCACGTGATTGTTGCATAAACCCCAACCACCCGGCCTCGTTTGCGGTTCCGCCTGCTCTCCTGAATTCCTCCATCTCACATCATCAGAAACAAGAAGGCGACAAGATGGCCGAGGAAGAGGCGCTGGAATCACACCCACCTGCCCGCCGGCAGGATCCGAAGCGCCCAGCCTCCCAAGAGCCAGCGACCGCGACAGACGCCAAGCGGATTAAACTCTCCCACGATGGCCGAGTGCAGCCTGCTGTTGGGACGGTGAGGGTTCCTTTTCCAGAAAAGGTATGTCGATTACTCGTGACTTGTGATGCCAGCAACATGTTCTAACCCCCCTAATTTCAGCCTGCCGTCGTCGAGGAACGAAACGGCGAGATCCAATTCCGGGTTGTCAACAACGACAACAGTCGGGAGAGCACCATCATCCTCACCGGCTTGAAGTGCCTGTTCCAGAAGCAGCTTCCCAAGATGCCCAAAGACTACATCGCCCGTCTTGTCTACGATCGCACCCACCTGTCCATCGCTATCATCAAGCTGCCTCTTGAAGTCATTGGCGGTATTACCTTCCGCGAGTTCCGCGATCGAAAGTTCGGCGAGATTGTGTTCTGCGCCGTATCCTCGGACCAGCAGGTGAAAGGATACGGAGCCCATCTCATGGCCCACCTGAAGGACTATGTCAAGGCGACCTCCCCCGTGATGCATTTCCTCACCTACGCCGACAACTATGCCACTGGGTACTTTCAAAAGCAGGGCTTTACCAAGGACATCTCCCTCGAGAAATCCGTCTGGATGGGCTACATCAAGGACTACGAGGGTGGGACACTAATGCAGTGTTCAATGGTCCCCCGGATCCGCTACCTCGAAGTCGGGCGGATGCTCCTCAAGCAAAAAGAAACCACCCTGGCCAAAATCCGTTCCCTGAGCAAAAGCCACGTCGTCCATCAACCACCACAACAATGGGCCGGTGGCGCCGACTCCGTTACCCCGATCGACCCGCTCTCGATCGCCGCCATCCGCGCAACGGGCTGGTCCCCCGACATGGACGAGTTGGCACGGCTGCCGCGGCGTGGCCCTCACTTCAACGAGCTTCGCCGCTTCCTCTACCAGATGCAGAACCACAAACAGGCGTGGCCGTTCCTCAACCCGGTCAATAGGGACGACGTGCCCGAATATTACGAGGTTATTACCTCGCCCATGGACTTGTCGACCGTCGAGGAGAGGCTAGAGCGCGACACCTACGCTGCACCGAAGGACCTTGTGACCGATCTCAAGCTAATTTTCAGCAATTGTCGCCAGTACAATGACGCTACCACGGTGTATACTAAATGTAAGCGACTTACCCCCTAACTCCCGGAACCATGGCTGGCTGTCTTGGGGATGGGCTGACATTGTTGTTCGTTGTTGGTAGGTGCGGTCAAGTTGGAAAAGTACATGTGGACGCTCATCAAGGAGATCCCGGAGTGGTACGAGCTGCTTGAAGACTGATGGCTCCGGAGGCTGTTGGATTCCTTTCCCGGACGTGAGGGGGTTGTTGGATTCCATTCCTGGCTGTAAGAGGTCAGTGTAGCCCCACGGGGGGGCTTACCCGCATACGAAAGACGGAGAGAGATTGAGTATTGGGGACGTGGGCGCTGCTTCTACTCGCCCCGATTGTCTTGTGCGAAGTTGGGTCTTCTATCTTCCCCAGGACTCTGATCCTCCTTCCCATCCCCTCCTCAACCCAGCCACGCGTCCACTCAAATCCCTCCCCCCAATAAACCAGCTTCACCTGCTGGTATCAAATCCCGAACCTTACCCCGTGTTCGCCGCCACCTAGGTGCGTCCCGAGCTGGCCGCTCGAGAGGGGTCATGCCCGTCGGTCACCGGATAATTGCCCAGCAGCCCGTCTTGAGCTCCTGCGCGGGGCAATATACCTCGCAGACATCGTGCAGCCAACAACATGCCAAGGCATCGACGGCACAGACCGGGAACAAATCACGGAGAGGATCAAGTCACTGCCTGCATGGTAGATAAATCACTAAACTTTGCCTATGCGAGCTCGAGGCACCGAAGTTGCTTGGGCATTAGCCGTGTCGAGTTGAGGGAGTGATGATAATCACTCTATGGGCAGATAGCAGTGCTCAAGGCCAGGCACCGGACTGCAATACTTAACCGCCCTGGCCGGAACTCTGCCTCCTTGCCACTTTTCTCTTCACTTCCGAGTTCGTCCATCTCAAGTCCAAGAGTAGTCCCAAGCAAGCTCAGCAACAATGAAGGTACCTCTGCTTACGTCTCCCGTCCCATTGCCCCTTGCCACATACCCCTCCTAACCCCTTCTCTAGGTCACAATCCAGCACCTCCTCGCCCTCACCCTGACAGCGGCGCCCCTCGCCCTCTCCGCCCCACTCGCCGCTCCGGGCACACCCCCCGCCGCTGACGCCCCCGGCAAACCCCTCACCAAGCGCGCCTACTACCTCAACTGCTCCGACGGCCAGAACCTCTATTGCCGTCGCAGTGGCACCATCTGCATGGACCGCGGGCTGGTGTTGTCCAGTCAGCCGTGGTGCGAGCAGAACTGCGAGTGCCAGTGGGCGTACGAGTGTAATGGGTTTGGGGGGTGTCGGGTTGTGGTGCCTGGTGGGGAGGGTGAGGTGGAGGGTGAGGTGGAGGGTGAGGTGGAGGGTGAGGTGGAGGGTGAGGGGGAGGTGAGTGGTGGGGGTGAGGCGGGTGCTGAGGATGGAGAGACGAGCGGGACGGGGAGCGAGAAGTGAGAATGTACCACTGTATCTAGTCCAAGAGAAGCTCGGGAGCATGGTGTTCCAGCCGGGAGGTTGAAGCACCAGTCCGGGTCCCCAGGTCCCGCAGGAAGGAAGCATGTCTGCCTTGCCTTTCCCCTTTCGAAACCGAGACTGCGGGATAGTGTGACTGACTTCCGAGATCCCATACCGCAGACGGCGACCGAGATGGACTCATCAGGATTCACTGGCACACTCCTATCCAGGTCCGGTTCCAGAGTGCCATGGTTGCTAGTTAGGGCTGGCAGCCCCTCCAGCCCGCGCAAGTGAGGCAGCCCATGTCAGCCACCACAGAAGGAGGCTGCCATCCCGTGGCTGTGTGGCGCATTAGGCGACGTTGGGGACCGAAGGGCGGCGCAGAGCATTGCGCAGAGGGTGGCCCGCGGGTTCGGGAGCGCCCGGTCTGCCCTGCGTGACTATGGAATCCAGCCGGCTCCTCGTTGGTGACCACCCTCTCGGGTCTCGGGGCGGCACGCTGTCGCAGATGGGGCAAGCTTTGCGCCATCTGGGGAACCATGTCGTGCCCTGGAATGAATTTGGGGCTTCATGCCACAGTACAGGCCGCCCTCCCCCTGGGCAACGTCTTAACCGTTGCGGGCGTGGTCAGCCGCAAGCCCCAGCCATGCGTGCGCCCCCTGGCCATCAACGTCCATTGAGATGGCCCTTGGCACCCACGTGGGGGAAGAAGCGGGCGGAATTGGCCGACTTACACGCCCGTTCGCACCACCCCTTGCAGGCGAATGCCACCAAAGGCCTGGACCATCCTGCGCGCCCGCCTCGCAAAGCCCCAAGCTTTCTTCAACAGCGGCAGGTTCGCTACCGCATCTCCGTGGAGTCATCCCAGACGACGTCTCGCGTGCCTGTTCCTTTCTCATCAGCCAGGCGGGAGCAGCCCTCCTTCAGCCCTGTGCCAGGGGAAGATAGTGACAATATTCCATCACAGCAGGGCATACAGGATGCCCAGGGCGGTGGCTGATGAGGCCATCCTTCACACCACACCATACCACAACCCATGCGTTTCTGGCAGCGCGCGAGGGTCGCGCCGGCTGGCAGTGACCATGCACAGTTCCGCCCCCCTAAACCGCTCTAACGGCGGCAGCGCGAGTGATGCCGACCCCGTGTATATGTAGATAATGACGCCGTCGATGTCTCATCTCATAGGCTATACTCGTCCATTTACCTCTCACCTTTTCTCCATTTTCTTTCCTGTCGTCAGTCAGGGGGCGAAACCAACCATACAGAAAACCGAGAAAGAAAACCACCAACACACCAGGCATCATGTGGTCTCCCAATCCCCTCTCCTTCCTCCTCGCGCTCGCCCTCCTCCTCCCCCCAACCTCCGCCGTCGACCTAGCAACCTGCAAAGCCACCATCCAATCCCTCCTCACAAACGGCACCATCTCCCCCGTGGACCCCACCATCTTCCACTACAACAGCACCTCCTACCTCTCCTCACCCCCCTCCAAAATCGCCCTCACAATCCCCGCCTGCCGCGCGCACTGCCCCCGCCCCGACTTCGACCTCTACTCGGACATGTGGCCGCGCCTGCTGACCTGGCTCGTCCCCGCCCTCCTCCTCATCGGCAACGTCCACCTCCCGCGCGTGGGGCGCGTCAACCGCGCGCTGGTGGTGCTGCACTTCCTGGGCGACCCGATCGACTCGATGTGGGCGCTGCTGAGCAAGGCGGAGGTGTGGAACCGGTTCTATGCGCTCGCGCTGAGGGGGACGCCGCCGGGGGTGGAGCAGAAGGAGACGGCGCGGGCGCTGGCGGCGGTGTTGTCTGCTTTTGAGGAGCTGACGGGGGATATGGCGGCTGTGGAGCGGGAGGCGGGGGAGTTGGCGAGGGAGAATGGGGCCGGGTTGACGAGGGAGGAGTTGGAGTACGTGCTGAAGGAGACGGGGGAGGAGTTGGTGGATAGTCGGTCGAATGAGGGGTTGAGGACGGTGTTGGTGATTGTGAATTACCTGTGGGCGGTGCTGGCGGCGCTGGTGCCCGAGATTGGGGGGGTGCAGTCGAGTCAGCCCGGGGGGAGGATCGGGACGGCCATGTACATCTCGTGGCTGGTTACGGCGGTCCTGCTGAGCAACACCATCAGCGGGTTCACGACGAGGAGGACGTGTCTGCGCATCATGGAGCGGTATGCGAGGACGCTGAAAGGCCGCCGGAGGGATCTGCATCTGTTTCCGCTCAGCCCGCGGCTGCTGCGCGCGTCCAAGGGGGGGAGGTTCGAGGACTTTATCGACGCACAGCCGTGGAACGGGAGCGTGTACAGCTACCGCCCGAGGAAGCGGCTGTTGACGACCGGCGGAAAGGGGGATCGGTCACCGGCATATCTCCTCGCGCTCGCGGCTACACCTATCATTGTGGCCGCTCTTTCGGCATTTATCATCATCTGGTTTACCCCAACGATCGGCCTCGGCTGCCGCACGCTGTGGGTAATCGGGTTGACGACGGGGCTGCTTCTTAGCCCTGTCGTGACATGGGGGATCTCACGAGTGTTTTGGGGGAGGACGGCGTGGTACTTGACCATTGCCAAGGATGCGGTTGTTGGGTTGGCGATTGTGTTTGTCATTGTGTTGTCGTCGATCGGCATCTTCAACACTTGCTGGTGCTGGTAAGTCCCCCTTTCTTATTCACCTCTGGCTGAGTCAAGCTAACGAGTCGTCCACAGGAGCGGCGTCTACTCGCGCGGCCTCGCTGGTGCCTACATCGAACTTGACCCCCAAGACGAGCGTGCCCGCAACCTGCACCTCCTGTACCCGGCCATGGTGGGCGCCTGCCTCGGACTGCAGCTGCTCGTCTATGTCATGATGCACCGCGTGATGGCGCCGGGCGGCATTGTCTTTCGACCTCGCGAGGACGAGAAGATGGAGCAGTACCGCATCATTCACGGCCTGGGAACGCCGGCGATGGAGAAGGAGATGGGGAGGATGGGGGGTGGGAGCCGGAACCGCGAGGGCAGCACGTCTGCGGCGCCCCTGTTGCTGCCGCCGCCAGCCATGAGCCCGCACGCGAGTCCCCAGGCGAGCCCAATGCTACGGCCGCAAAGCTTCGACTCGCGCGCGTCATACCAGGCGGGCGAGGAGGTTGGAGGGTATTATTTTGGCTCACCTGACTTACGGACGTCGGAGCATCCGCTGCTGGGGTCGCCGCCAGAACACGGGTTAGGGAGGAGGAATAATAGGGGGTGGTAGAGTCAGAATGAAGAATGGGAGGTGTGTTGTTGAGAGTTACTTTTAATAATTAATTCTTTTCTGCCTCCAACAGCAATGGTGGTGACTCGGTTAAGATGTTTCAGGGATAGCTCAGCTCTTGGGCATTTAGACGAAGGAAATGTCACGGAATTAAACCTCGCATCTCACGCGGTGACTCGAACCAACCCCATGCAAGCATGCGTCAAGTCGTCAACTTGGCAAGATCCGGGGGGGCGCGGGCCGGTTTCGGCGCATGGATGGCTTCACCGTTCACCTTCTGGCTTGCTACTGGATTGGATGTGATGTGTTCGTATTGCATGCTGCTACTGCATGGACGTTTTGGATCTCGAGTGACGGATTTACGTTGCCCCGTGTGACTCAAACCCTTTTAAACACTGCCGAATCAGGCCGTCTCTTGTTCGTCCAACCCCCCTTCCTCTGCTGCTTGTTGACTTTCATGTGAGGTCATCAACCTTTGGATCTTCTCCCACACAATCTTGATCTCAGATTCCTCCAGCAAATCCAGCAACCATGGCCCCATCCACTCCTCCCTCTGCTTCCTCCCTGGCAGTTTCGGCCAGTCCCCGTGTGCACGCCCTCCTCGCCCGCCTCCACGCCGCGTCGGCTGCCCAGGAGAAGTCCCTGTCCCAATCGTGGTTCTACCTCAAACGCCTGGTCGCCTTCTACCTCTTCTCCAGCACCTGGGCTGCCAGCGCCGACGACCACATGCGCGACAAGTTCGTCGCCCTGGAGGAGGACAAGTGCCACTTTATGTACCTCATCGCCCGCAGCTCGGGCGCTGTCAACATCGTCGAGGCCGGCACCAGCTTTGGCGTGTCTACCATCTACCTCGCCCTTGCCGTCAGTCAGAACGTGGCCGACCAGAAGGCCCTCGGCAAGACCGTCGCGGGCCGCGTCATCGCCACCGAGAAGGAGCCCACCAAGGCCGCGCGGGCCCGCGAGCACTGGGCCGAGGCGGGTGATGAGGTGGCTGGCGTCATTGAGCTCCGCGAGGGCGACCTGCTTGAGACGCTCAAGATGGACGGGATGCCCGAACAGGTCGACTTTCTGCTGCTCGACAGTATGCACTCCCTCTGTCCATGTGTCCATGTGGATGATGCCTGGAACTAACTCGGAGCAGTTTGGACCCCCATGGCTCTCCCCACGCTCAAGATCATCCAGCCGCGCTTGAGAAAGGGCGCCGTGGTCTTCGCCGACAACACCACCATGGTCCGGCCCCTGTACCAAGAATATCTGGCTTACATCCATGACCCTGCCAATGGCTTCAAGACCACCGAGGTGCCGTACTCGGGTGGCTTGCAGATGTCGGTCTATCTTCCAGGAGAGAACAACTAGGCTGCTCAGGTTGGTGCGGAAAAATAAGAGGGTGTATATCTTCCAGTTCAACATGGATGGTACCATAATTCAGAGCGTGAGCAAACCGAGACAGGTCGGAGGCCATTCCATTCGAGTGGCTACGAACTGTACATCAGCGGAGAAAAGAGACATTGGTTTCGTAATACTGTCAAAAGTTCCACTCATTCAGCCATTTTCTCATCAAAACCTCATCAACAGGCCCGAGCCTGGCCATGGTCGTGCTCCGCTCAACCCCCTTCTCCGTCGCGAACCCACAGGCGCCATCCTCACCCCCAGCCTTCATCCCCTCGTAGAAGTCGAGCAGCTTCAAGGCAGGGTAGTCATCAGCATGCTCTAATGCCGTGTTAGTCCCATCGACCGCACGCACCGCCTCGAGCCACTCGTCGAGGGACACGCCCGCCACCGTCAGCCCACGCTCGGCGTGGTACTGTTCGACGATGGCGGCGAGAGGGCCCCACGGGCTGGGACTGGGATTCACGATGTTGAAGCACCTCAACCCGCCCCCTCCGCTTTCATCTGTCGACCCCAGTGGGGACAAGTCCAGAATCGCCTTGGCCGCCAGGTCCACGGGCACCCAGGCGACGTGGTCCAACGCGCCCAGGGACGTTGGGATCTTGCCCAGGAACCTCGACGTCTTGACGAGCGTGGGCAGCCATTCTGAGCCGCAGTCAGCAACCAACTTCTACCCCATCCCCCCTTATCCAGCCACAAGCGGGCACACTCACCGCGTGTATTCCACATCCCCCCCACCTCAGCCGTCCCAGCCAGCTGCCCAACCCTCAAAATCGTCGCGCCCCCCAACACCCCCTCCCCGACCGCCCTCCCAATAACCGAACTCGCCACATGCTTCGACTCCCCATACCCCTGCCTCTCCGGCAAACTGTTATCAAACTCAAACGCCTCGGGCACCATCACCACTCCCTTATCCTCCTCCCCCTCCCTCACCCCCCTCACAGCAGGGTAATTCGTCGCGCTTGCCACCGACGAGACAAACCCCACATGCGCCCCCGACCCCGCCATGTCCACGCACCGCTTAACCCCCGATATAACCCCCTCAAAACTCTCCAGCGCACTATTGAAATTCACCGGCCACGCATTCAGCAACAGCACATCCACCTCCCGCGCAACCTCCTCATACACCCCACCCTCCAACCCAAACCCCTCCCGCGCGGTCTCACCAGTGAGGAACCTCACCCGCGGGTGGGCCGCCAGATCCTCCCCCCCCGGCAGCGACAGGCCGTACTCGCGAAACGACTGCGTTTGCCGGGCCGCGGCGTCGGAGGAGCGGTTCAGCGCGTAGATGAGCCTGACGGAAGGGTGGGAGAGCAGCGAGTGCAGGAGGTGCGTGCCTAGGGCGCCGGTTGAGCCGATCAGGAGGACTGTGTGCTGCTGCTTTGGGAGGGGGGGCGGGGGTGCCGAACAGAGGGGGGAATGGGTGAAGTTGGTGTGGCGGTGGATCATGGCTGACATTGTTTGTTCACGGGAGATGGCGTTGGCG
>FTEL01007021.1_pt1 | contig 14882 bp, 12 predicted proteins | sample 1658911 | NCBI WGS metagenome assembly FTEL01 (sample SAMEA3914869, study PRJEB12502) | metagenome | biome: forest; material: soil | place: USA | collected 2012-03-12 | depth 0.1 m
TGGTGCCTCTTCAAGGCTTTGTTGGTAAAAAGGAGTTCTGGAGGGTCTTCGTCGGCCAACCTTTTCAGAGGCTAGTCTTTCCTCTGCTATTGCCACCAGTCTTGCCAGGCCAGTTCTACCACCTGATCAGTGGTAAGCTTCTTTCCCTTCTTCTCCCCTGTTTTCCACTGCTGGTTTGCCCACTTGGTCACCGTAACCGCGGCTTGTTCTACTGCGGTTGGGCTTTGTGGGCCAAGCCTGGGCCGTCGTCCTCGACCTTTCCTCCTTCCCTGGAACCTTCTGAAGAGCTTGTTGCACGCCTCTGTGATAATGTGGGCTGCTGGGGCTTTGGGGGTCCCTGGGCCTGATCCGGTCTGGAGAAGTGGCTGTTGTAGCCGGACTTCGAAGTCTGCCGACCTCTTGTTGAGATATAGGTCCAACGGAGGGACCCAAGTCTCTGTCTCGAGGCACCTGGTTGGGGTGCTCTTGTAGGCTCCTGCAACTATCCTCAAGCTTCTGTTCTGGGCCTTTGCCAGGGTCTTGGCCGGGCCTGTAGGTTTTCCCCCGATCGGTGTTGGGGTGTGGTAACTGGAGGCCCCATAGGCGATGGCGCTCCGTATGCATTTCGAGTAGACCTCCCGGGCCTTGGCCAGGCTCGGGCCCTAAATGAGGTAGGTAATTGATCAACAAGTTCACTGTCGAGGTGAACCACGCTGGCAAACTCTTCTTAACCCCCAGATTAACGCTTAGCTATGCCCTAAAAATTTGCAAAAAGAGTAAGAAATACAAGGAAGGCAATGGAAATAGTTCTTGTTCCCTTCTTGCCCGGAACGCTGATTAGACCACCCCGAGTTCTGTTACCTGGAGTCTCGGGGCCATCTCCCTTGCTCTTGATCCGTGCTGACTCCCTCACTGAATGCCATCGGACGGCTGGAAATCCACCATACCATCACAGATGATATGAGCATGAGCCATGCCGCCAGGGGAGAGGTGGGGCCCGTTGTCACCGCAATGACGAAAAAGGTCATGGTGAACACGATAACCAAGAACCCCCTTATCCCAGACCTCAGCTCCTGAACGAATCTCCCGTTATGGCGGCAGCTGTGACGACACTGCACGGTGACAGATGAGGGAGCGTCAGGGATGGCCAGACCGGACTTTGAGATCCTGGTAGTTCCAAGAGGTGGTGGTGATGGCGGTGGCGGCGGCGGTGCCCGGATTGTTGCCGTTCTTGCTGGTGACGGCTTGGCCGGCAGCAGCAGCCCCATTGGTAGCGGTGAGGATGATTCGCACTTGTGTGCCAAATCGCCGGATTGGCACGACAAGGTTGGTTGGGCGGCGGCGGGGACGAGGTATGGCAATCCCGTGTCAAAGTCCACCACGAAGGTGCCGTCGCCGGAGGCTGGCGTCATGGTGGTGATAGCGCGACAGAATTGAGGAAGTGTTGTATTAAACTTGAGATCTGGTCGTTGGAAAAATCCCAGCTCGATTGCGACTGATGTTGGGAGGGAGTGGAATGAGAGTAGGTGATGATATTCCTGTTCTTGATGTTTGTCGTGCAATTGAAGACGAACGACTCTCGTTGAGGTACACGCTGAACGTAACGAGAACGCCAGATGGCCTTTTGCTCTCCAAACCCCGACGGGCGCTGGTCCTGGCCGTGAGCAAATCATGATGTGAAACTTGCAGTGATGAACGAGCATCATAAGGTGTGGTGTGGTCTTCTGCACAAACTGTATGCATCTCAAGTCCCATAATGGAAGCTCGGTACCTAGGTAGGTATGCAAGATGCAGGCAGATGCAATGGGTTGTCATTAACTTGTCCTATTTCCCGCGACTGCAGCAGCCGCCTCCGTCGTGATGAATGGTAAGCAGAGACACGTGCAGGTTTGGACTGTCCAAAACAGTGGATAGACCGGACCTGAGCCATCGTTTTGAAACTCTTCGAGTTTTCCCCAGGAACTATCTGACGCGAGACGCAAAGTCCCGCTCAACCCCAGAATGCGAGAGCCTGATTTCCCAAGGATTCTTGGCCAGCAGTGTTGGCGTGGCAGCCGTCTTCGACTTCGTCCTTCAACAGCTTAAAGTCTCCAGGATATGTGACATTGAGAGTGGTGTCCGCGCCGGCCTGCTTGGCGAGATCGACGGTGAGCTGCGGGCCCTGGGCGCCGGCACGAGGGCAGCTGGCCGGGTTGTCGGGATAGATGGGTTGCCCGGTAATCCAGATCCTTGCGCCGGGGGCTGCGTGCTGGCGGGCGTTGACGATCAACTGCTTGACCTCATCATAGGTGGCCCCTGGGTCCTGGTAGATGCAGATTTGCACCCAAACTTCGGAGGGTTTCCCGTACTTGGCAACTTGCGTGTCGAACAGACCCCAGCTTGTCGAGTTCGTGTTCGTCCAAGACTGCACGACAAAGGAATTCGTGCCGTACGGTCCCCACATGTGCTTGCCCCCGCTGGCGACGTAGCCTTGGGCAACGTTCTCGGCCATGGAGCAGCCGATGAAACCCATTGCGTGTTCGCTGGCAGCCTGGCGCTTGGTGACCATGGCCCCGGCAAGACGGACAAAGAAGGGAGAGAGTGTCAAGTGCATGTTTGGAGGTTGTCGGAGATTTTGGGGGCGGGGCGGTGCCGTGAACTCTATCACGCTAGTGGTGATGCTCTTGTCCCCGTGAGTATGCGCTTGACTCCACGCTACTTGTACTTTGGTGTTTGTCAAAAAAAGATGGACCAGCTTGACCTTCCCTGAGATACCACCCGGCTCGCAGTTGCCGCACTCAGCATCCGGGGTCACGGACATACTTCCCTGGAAGGATCAGGGCGGCTAATATAGTGCCGCCCTGAATCCCGACTCCGTTGCATAGGTAAGGTAGGTAGGTAAGCGACGGTACATCGCCGGCTGCGAGAAGCGGGTGGAGATGATATTCATCGGAGAGCGCAAAATGGGCCTCTTTTTAGTCCATCAAACCCCTTATTTTTCTCGAGCTCGTCCCTGAAGAAGCCAAGGTAGCGAAGTGGGACAGCGAAAAGACATGATGGGCAGTTGGGACACGAATGTCAAACGTCAAACCGCTCATACACCGAAGTTGAAAGCCGGTTTCAAGTTGGTATCGATCCTAGAGAACTCAATGGCACTCGAAGCCATCTAGGTAATAGACTGAAATTAACGAGACATCAACTCCATCGTTGCCCTTACCCACCAAGGGATGACGCGACAACCGGGGGGAGGAGTGAAGTGGTCAGGCCACCGCCCATTTGACTCGAGTCTCTGCAGATGCGCGGCTTGGAACCAAAATGAAAAATGAGTATTATTTTTTGGAGAGACGTGCCGGCCGACCCCACAACTCTATCAACAAATAAGTACTATTGACATAGTCCTTTGTACAACTTCAGACACCTTTCCTCTAGCCACTTCGCAAACCTGACGCTCGGCACGTCAATCCACCGTTCCACCTGTGCGGCCAGCGCAAACACAGGCACCGTAAACAACCCAAACCACACGACACACACCATCCAATACCCCAGCCCCTTATCCCCCGACTCCACGCCCACCAGGCCCATCAACAACCCCTGCAACTTCAGCCCAAACAGCACAATGCACCACTCATGTACCAGGTACAGCGCGAAGGAGATCTTGGCAAGGTACTGGCACAGGTTGGTCTCGAAGACGGCGCGGAGCCGGCGCAGCTGCGAGATGGACAACAACAGCCCCACGCCGGCGATGGACCACCAGAAGCGTGCGGCATCTTCCATGTTCAGGTTCGCAGGGATGAGGGCACGCAGAACCTCGAAGCCGGGCATCGGCTTTGTCCTGGCGTCTTTCAAGACCAGCGTCGGGAAGCCGGCAATGTAGAAGGAGAGCGCGAAGGTGACGGTCCAGAAAAAAGGGCGTTGTTGTGGTTGCTGCTGTTGCTTGGGTGGAGAGGTGGAGGGAATGGTGTTGTCAGATCTCTCATCCTGGCCCAGGTTGAAGTCGGCGATGAGCATGCCGGCGGCGAAGCAGAAGATGTTCCAGCAGCCCAGTGCCATGCCGAGGAGGCCGAAGACCGCAACCACAGCCATTCGGGAGTTGTTGCATGACACACGGGCCAGTGCGAGCAGCAGCAGGTAGCACATCATCGAGCCGTAGAACTCGACGGGAATGGTCCAGATGACGGGTTCGTATTTGGGGTGCGAGACGAAGCCGTGGATGGCGCGGCTGAAGTTGTGGATCGGGTTCACCAGCCGGTTTGTCTCGAGCACCCAGTCCCAAAACTGGCCCATGAATGTGGGCTCGGCCACAAAGGAAAAGTTCAGCGGTGGAGCATAGCCTCGCCGGGTCATGAGCATCTCGCCAAAGGTCAGCAGGACCGGCGGAAGGTACAGCCTGAAGCCGCGACGGAATATGGACGAGGCTACGGCCGGGTACACCTCATGCGACGCTCGTTTTCGTATCATGCCAAGACACCGGTACGTAAGGACATAACCGGAGAGGACGAAGAACACGGATACCGCCCCGCCGCCGGCGACGAAGATGGACCGGACGAGAGGGAGCTGGAAGAAGCTTGTTTGGTCTCTGTCGGCGTGCCATGCCGGGACGATGGATGCCCAGCAGCCCATGGCGTGGAAGATGTAGACGGCCACGGCGGCCACTCCGCGTGCGCCATCTAACCACGACGTCCGCCTTAGGCGAAGTGCTCTGGGGGAAGGGTAGCCTGTGGCGCGGCGGATCGGAGACAGCGCCCGGGATAGGAGCCGGGTGGTAGGAAAACGCGAATACCCATCGCCGGGGGTGTCGGCGTGGCTGGGAGAGATAGTGAGGGATTCGAGATCCTTCACTTCAAGCTGTCCCTCGTAATCAGCGCGGTTCTCGTCGGCGCTCGACCGTCGTGCCTTGGGAGGGGACATGGTGGAGCCCAGGAGTCCACTTCCCGGCAAGATTTGGCGTCCAGAATGTTCCCTAGGTCGAGGGGAGGGATGGCAGAGGAGTGTGCAAGACGTGATGCGGCCAGAATGAATTGATGATTGACGTTGTCCGCTGTGCTGACATCGGGAGCCCTCCCGGAGCTCTGGGGCGGCCCGGGTCAGCGGCGCAGTCTGCGCTGGTTGCTCTGCTTTCAAGATTGATTGGTCGGTCGATCAACCATCGAACCAACGAACGAGTGGCAAAAGTTGGAACCAAAATTGCGCCGTTCGCGCTTATTATGGGGTTGCAGAACCCCGATTGGCAGGTCGCAAAATTGCCCGGTAAATAAGGATAGGGGTAAACGGAGAGATGCCCTGTTTTCATTGCGAAGGAAGTGGATCGGTTTTGTTCTTCCCTCAATGCTACACTGCCTACGGAGGTATTCCGTAGTTGGATGGAGTTCCGAAAATGCTGAAACATGTGACAACAGGCGTCCAAGCCCGCGCTACGTCCACGGCCCCCTTGTTCCATACACGGCAGCTAACCAGCCGTCGTTAGCCTGGGATCAACCCCTCCACTTGGCGTGCTCCAGCATTGGGTCAAAGGCCGAAAAGGGGCTAGGGCAACCGATCCCATCTGGGGCTAACGGTCGCTAACCCTCCTGGGGCGAGCAGCCGAGGCCCGCGTCAAAGCGCCTGCTTTCAGGTGAACGACAGCTGAGATGTTATACAGCATAGACGACTCCGATCTTGAACTTCGCCGACTCAACAATACCCAGCAACCAATACCCTCACAATGCCCCTCCCGTACAGCAACACCCTGGCCTCCCTCTGGGCGGCCACTGCCAAAACCTACACCCCGCACCAGCTCGAATTCTGGGGCACTCTGACCGTCCAGGTCCTCTTCTTCTGGCTCCCCGCACTCGTCTACCTCTCCCTCGACTATGTCCTGCCCTCCTTCTCGGCGCGGCACAAGATCCAGCCGGCGCCCAAACAGCCCACCCGGGCAGAAATCACGCACTGCTTTCTCGTCGTCGCCCGCAACCAGCTCCAGTCTGTTGCAACCTCCCTCCTCCTCCTAGCCCTCGCCCACTTCACCGGCACCCCCTCCCGCTTCCGCTTCCCATCCACCCTCCCGTCCTGGCCTGAACTCGCGCGGGACCTGGCCCTGAGCCTGGTCCTCCGCGAGGTGGCCTTCTACTACGCGCACCGGCTGCTGCACACGCGCGCGCTGTACAAGCGCATCCACAAGACGCACCACGAGTTCACGGCGCCCGTGGCGCTGACGGCCCAGTACGCGCACCCCGTCGAGCAGCTGGTCGCCAACACGCTGCCGATCGTGCTGCCGCCGATGCTGCTGCGGTCGCACATTGTCACGGTGTGGGTGTTTCTGGCGGGCATGTTGCTGGAGACGGCGACGGTGCATAGCGGGTATGACTTCTTGGGCGGGGTGGCGAGGTCGCATGATGCGCATCATGAGAGGTTTAGCGTGCATTTTGGGGCGTATGGGTGGATGGATTGGGTGCATGGGACGGGGGAGAAGAGGAAGGGAGACCATGAAGGGAAGGGTGGGAAGAGGGAATAGGGGTGCAAAGGATCCGGTGGTAGTCTGCTGTGGCTCACAACAAGGCCTGTTCGATGTCCTTCTCGTTTCACTTTCGCCACTCTATCCTCTTCTTCCCATTCTCCTGCGTGACGAGCCGCAGATAGACATTGATGACCTTGGCACTGTTCGGTTCCTTCAGGAGAATCTCCAGGTAGTCTGCGACGGAGCATCCGTCGTCGTTCTCATGGTTAATATCCACGTCTCGGCTCAGTGCCCGGAACCAGTTCGTTGTGTACACGACGTTGGCCGTGTCGGACACGAGCTCGCGCAGGAGCCTCGACCATGCCGTGTTCCCCCAAGTGTCGAGTTGACGAGTGTCGGCTCCAGCGGCGAGGAGGGCGCGGATGCTGTCGGCTCTCGCAGACCACTTCACCTTGCGAGACTCTTCGTCCAACCAGGATGCAGGCCGCCAGGGGAGCGCGACGGCCCAGTGAAGATAGAGCGGCACGGCGGCGTGTGGGTTGCCCCGTATAGGCTGCCTGCGGAGCATCCAGTCAATGTCGAAGTTGTCCGGGCGTCGGAGCGCGAGCTTGAGAGGGGTCATGACGCTGATATCTACCGAGGACAGATCCACCGGGGTAGGCCACAAGAAGAGGTGCACGTTGGCACCAGCCGCGACTAGCTGTTTGTCGACGTCTGGGTTCAGATGGCGGGAGAAGGTGGACGAGACCACGAGAGAGAGAAGGCTATGCTCGCATTCGTCGCGGAGGTCGATGACGTTGGCCATCTCTGGTGGCTCCCGGAGTAACATGTGAGCCATCCGCCAGTTGCGCTCAATGATGGCGTGGTGTAGTAAGGCTTGTGTCTCTTCCGGCTTGAACGTCGTCCTTTCGAGGGCTTTGGAGCAAAGCATCTCGGAAAAGACAATGTCCTGAGCTAGACGGCCCGAGTCACTCAGTAGTATTGATGGCACCATCGCAGCCATGCGCCCGGAGCGGTCCAAGTTCATCAGCGGGTCGATCAAGCACTGCAAATGCCGCCTCAAGGCCGCGGGCTCATCTTCTCCATCGCCGGGGTTGTCACTACTGGGGCTTCTCAGAGGTTTGCTCCTCTGTTGAAACCGACCAAAACGCCCTGCAAATTGGCGATGGAGGCCAGACTCGGAAATGGCGGCGAGGATAGCGGCAATCTCGTCCGCGGGGAGGGCGTCAACCAAGTCGAGGCCACAATGGGCCGAAGCCACCTCCAGGACATGGGCTCGTCCTTGTTTGGCAACAAGATGCAGAAAAGATGCGCCCTCGCGGTTACGAATGCAGGGATTGGCACCTCTGGCGAGAAGGAGGCCGACGAGCGGCCTCTGATCCTGCCAATCCATCCGGCGCCAGAGCGGAATCTCGTCAAGCGCTTTGAGGAAAAGAAGATGCAGAGCGGTATTCCCATCCGAATCTTGGGAATTGAGCGGCACCCCGGCATCGAGAAGTGCTCGGGCAACTCGCAATCGGCTGGTATCATAAACGGACCTGGTCAGGGGGAAACCCAGAAGCCTAAACTGTCTCCAGTACGGCCCCTCGTCCCGCAGCTCATGTTCGCACTCGTGGCATTCAGGGACGAGGACAGACATGAGAGCGGTCCTCCCGCGCGAGTCCGAGGTATTCGGGTCGGCACCGCTATTTAGCAAAGCGGTAATGGCCGGCACATTGAGGTGTCGTGCGGCGACAGTAAGTGGCGTCTCTCCGTGGCCTCCCCCGACGTGCCACATTGTGTCTGGAGTGATGCCCGTGGCCAACAGCCGGGCCATCAACGTTGGACGAGAAGAGCTTTGCGTCAGGGCCGGACCCCAAATCCTTTCCAATGATGGAAAGAGATAGCGGTCTCCAAAGTCCATGCAGCAAATGTGTAAGAGGGGGACGCGACTCTGGATGGAAGGTTGCAGAGGTTCCCCGCCCGCCAAGAGCCCTTGGTCAGCCCGAAAGAGTTCAAGAGGTAAGTTGGCATCGGCACCCAGGTTGATTAGTTTGATGGCATCTTCGAAGCGGCCGAGACGACAAGCCTCGGCGAGGGGCGTCACAACTGCTTGCAGCCCTCCGCTCGGCGGACGGACACTGAAAGGCAGATTAATGTCGGCCCCGCGGGCAAGAAGCAAATCGACGGTAGAGTCCCAGTGACGATTAGCATAAGCATGGTAAAAAGCCGAGAGGCCCTGGTCGTCGGGAAGATCGACGTGCAGGCCCCGGTTGGACTCCAGCATGAAGTCGACGAGGCCGGCATAGCCCGAGGCCGCAGCTTGATGGAGGGCATAGTGTCCCGAGCCCTGGCCCGGGGCGAGATCATTCCATGCAACTTCTGCCCCACGAGAAACAGGCAGCCGAGCTGTTTCGGGGCGAGCAGAACAGATGGCCAGGTGGAGGGGTGTCCTACTTCGGGATTCGGCTTCGTCGTTGTTCCACGGCTCGCACGAGAGTGTTTGCCAGAGGCTGAGCAGCGGACAGCAGCCGCACATGAGGCGGGAGAGGCTGTCAACGAGGGCACCATGGTCCAGCAACATGGAAGCAACCCCGTCGTGCCCCTCTCTTGCAGCGAGGTGGAGGGCCGTGTACTCCCGCGTCACGTAGTCCTCTATGGCCTCTCCCGGGTCGAGGTATCCCAGCGGAGCTGGAAGTTCGTTCTGGATCGGCGGCCAGTACATGTGAGCGGGTTCGGAGGCGGGTTGTTGGTGAACCCAGTCGCGGCCTGCCCGAGCCAACCCGCCGATGTGCTCCAAGTCGTCCGGGCTCACTCTGGCCCGAAAGACGTGGTTGGGATTTGCACCAGCGGCCAAAGCTTTTCTCAGCGTGCCTGCTACACCGAGCTTGGCGGCCCACGCAAGCGGGAGGTGGGAGTGGCATTGGATGCTCTTGTGGTAGAGGAGAGGGTCAACGAAGCAAAAGAGACGCCGATTCGTGCGCGCGAGGGCCGCCAGCGCGTCTAGATCGCCGTGCGAAGGATTTTCGGAGGGGTGCACTTCGTTGCATATGAGAAACAGCAGCTCATCGGGCAGCGACGGAAGTGATGCCATCTCTGTTTTCCTTTTCTTGTGGTAACGGTGGTGCTTGTTGGTGCTGGGAAGTAGTGGGAACTTCCTGGGGCCGAGAGAACGAAAGAAGAGGAGGTCATCAGGCACCAATGTTCCACACAGCAGGGGGCTAATCCCGGTTTGGGCCCTGGGCGGAACTGGAACAAAACACCCTGGCCCAACTCATCGCATCCCCAGCACTAACACCAAGTGGCCAAATTCATCACCAACTCGGAAGGAGTAGTCAACTTGTTTAGATCCACGAACGGCCATTTCTTGTTTTCTTGGGAAATAAGCCTAAGTAAGGCCTCATGGCGTCGTATCCCTCCTCATCTCCGCACGTTCCTTTCGCTTGCCCAGGGAGAGCTATCTTCGCCGTTAGTCAACTAGAGATTTTTCTGACGGCTGTGAATGGCGCTATTTCATCTCCGTCGCCGGGCCCGGGGTTGGAGCCAGGGGCAGGGACTGGGAGAGAAGCGAGGTGCTAATCACTTTGTGGAGTAGTCCCAGACGTGAATGGGTAAGAGGCAATAGTGTATGAGCAGGCCAGTGGCTGTCAACGACGGAGCAGCAATCCAGCCTTGGCTTTTCCGCGGATAAGAAAGGGGACGTCGGGGCCGGGTAGACTGCTCCGTCTCTACCTCTAGCCACCAACCCTACCATGTCACATGCGTCGGCGGTGGTGAAAGGGTTTGGTTGTCTGAAGAAAGTCCATAAAACCGGGTTTACGAGTGAGGCCCTCGGCCAAAAGGGTAGCCACGAGCGCAGTCTCCCGCTCATATCTTTGGTGGATTGGCCTTTTTGTTGCCACAAGAGGGAGAGGTGAATATCCTCGAGCCAAATGGGATCACGAAAGGTCTGAGGCAGCCGCGACGCCGAATCCCGTCTCCTGCCGCTGCAAGACATTGGGGGCCGTACCTGTAGTCTGCGAGGAGGTCGTCTGAGCGTTCCACCGGTGGCTGAGGGTGATGTAGGATCCAATTGTGTCTGTCGTGCCTCTTCTTGGCGCCAGAAACACGATCGCGGTTGGCGCTGTGGCGGTGGCGGGATATTGCTGCTGGGAGGAAGATGCGTGTCTGGTCTTGATCCGGTGAGCTCTGCCTCTCGGTGGGAAATTTGTTCCAGAGACACTGAATGAGAGATGCACGGAAGGGACACCCGGACCGAGCCCCGTCCCGCGCGAGCTTCAACTGAAACTCTCCCCATCCTCCGGAGAGGCGAGACAAGACGTGGATGTTAAATTCCGGGCACGATAAGCAAAAATTCATCATTTTATTGTATGTGTGGTAGAAGTACTGAAAGAGACTTCCCGTTTCTCACTGTAATGATTGTATTGTGGTGTTGTGGCACTGCACACGGCACAGCCCCTGAGCCCCTGGATACAGGATGCAGGAGGTGTTACAAGTCCACTCCTTCGAGTGGCTGACTGTTTAACTATACCGCTGCTGCCTGCATTTTCTCTCAATAAGGCTTTGGGCCATATGTTCCTTGCCATCTGCCGCTTTTCGAGTGAAAAAAAGAAGGGAAACAATGGAGGAATCCGGAGGCCCTTCTCACAAACAGATGTCGAGCTCAATACCGGCCGGCCCGGCGGCCTGGTACTTCTTATGGTTCCTACTGCGCGCCTTCAACCTTTTTGGCGGCGTCCTGTTCTCCCTCTCGCTGGATTCTAGCATGTCCCTCGTGCTCCATGGCGTTGCGCTTCTGGTGCTCGCCGCCGAGTGCGGCGCCGCCCACCGCTCCATAACCGCCTCCTCGTCCGACCTGCGCCAGAAGCGCCGATGGACAGCCGCCCACCTCGCGCTCTACGCCGCCGCACTTCTCGCTCTCCTCGGCTGCCTCCTCACACCCAGGGACGTCAATCCCCCAACCGGATTCTCCCCCGACTTTCCCAAGGTCCCCAACTTCACCAAGATTCCCGACTTTCCCAAGATTCCCGACCGCCCCGGGATGCGCATCCTGTACGTGCCCGACATTTTCGCGGCCGTCTGTTCCGTTGCGGCCTTCTTCACGTTGCCCCTGCTGCGAGTGCGCAACTGGAACAGTCTGCCACGGGATGAGGGTTTGTTTGTTGGGGATACCATTCCTATGGACACCTATGCCGATTCGGGATATGAGGATGAGGAGGAGGTGGAGGATAATGAAGGCAGTAAGAATCGGCCGTTGGCAGCCGCCTTTCGCGCCCCGCAGAGTGGTCGGCGTGGAAATGAGACGGACGACGAAGACGCTCTTGCCCTGGTTTAAGGGGCATTTGCTAGGTCAAGGTGTGCGGTGTCAAATTAATCTTTGGGTGCACCGGACACGAATATCTACCTTGTTGAGCAGGCAATTATATTGAGTGTAAATCACAACGCCTAGGCATCTGATTCTTGAAAGGCGAGAACCCCTGGGAGACGTTGAACGGCGTCTTCGATTGGCAAACAGCGACCCTTGACTCTTTGTTGCCTGCTTCCGGAGACTTTCACAACAGCTCGCCCTGCCCTCTGACCGTCCTGGGCTACTCCACAAGGCTCAGAAGTAAGGCAGCAGACTAGGCAGCACATTTTGATACCCAGCACCGCTCGGCGGCTCCCTAAAGCACCATTCAGTCAGCTCGTTCTTTGCTCTTTGCCACGATTCCCAGACGGACTCACATCGAATACATGTACGTCCCCCACCACGGACCGCCACCCCACCAGAGCCAGCCGGTCCACACGTCCGAGTTGCTCGCCATGTACGAGAGCATGCCGGTCAGGGCGCTGATGCACTGCGCGTTGGCGCCGCCGGCCGTCTCTCCCAGCACGGCCTTCTTCCCGTTGGCCTTGAGCCACTCGGTCGCCGCCTTGAGCCGCTCCTGTCCGATGGTCGTCGAGACGCACGCCTCGGCTGTGCCGGACCCGTCTGAGTCGAGGTACTGGTGCATCTCGTAAATGATCTTGTCCTGGGGGTCTTTTAGGTTTAAGAGGGAGGCGCTGTTGCCGGAGGATACCTGTGGTTGGAGAAAAGAGAGAAAGGTTAGTTAATAAGGAAGGGTCATCGGTGAGGTAAGATATTAAATTGAGGACAGGGACTAACCCAGGTCCACGCGCCAGACCAGGAATTGCCCTCGACAAAGATGGTCTGGGAGGTGGCGCCCGCCGCCCGAATCCCGTCAATGGCCGCCTGGTTGAGCCGGAACACGAGCGAGTTGTCCATGTCATGGTACTCGTTGTTGGTGTCGAAGATGACCTTGTCGTTAGAAGCAAAGAGCTTGGCGGCTGTGGTCCACCAGGCCTTGAAGCCATCGACGTCAGTAATGATTTGGTCGTAATAGCGGCCTGGCAAACCGTCAGTTCGGGGTTGATTACTCTCTCAGAGGGGAAGAGGATTATACCAAAGTTGTGTGGGTCAAGAACGGCATAAGCCCCCTTACCCGTGATGTACGAAATGATCTACTAGATATTTAGCTTGAACTTTCGTAACGAATCTGTGGTACGACTCTGGCTATCATACATCGGTGAGACCTTGCGAGTAGGTTGCGTTGATAGTGCCTGTCATCTTGGTGGGAACGAGGCGTTCCCTGAACTCTTGTTAGTCACTCGAGATATATACATCACCTATTGGGGGTTCCCACACCAGTCTTACATCATAATAGGAACACGAAAAGTATTCATTCCTTTGCCAACGAGAGTCTACCAGGTTCGTATCAGAGCATTTCACCCACACAAGTTGTGGGCCAAGAGTCAAAACTCACATCAATGGTCGACTTGACTGGCCAGGTGTACTGCTTGCCAAGTTGACCCGGCAGCGTGTCCTTGCCAAACTCGGCACCAGACTGGTTGACGCCAACAAACTTGAACTTGCTAACCCGCTTGTTCTTGGTGGAGACCGCGGCAGAGCCGGATGGCGCCGCCAGGGCCGAGCCGGCAGCGGCAGCGCCGAGAAGGATGTTGAGAAACTTCATAATGACTTGTCGTTACTCGAATGAGACCGTTCACGCGGAGAGAAACATCTTGATGGTTTTCAGTGATAGGTTTATATGTTCAACTCCAGCATCATCAAAAGCTGTCTACCTCTACTCGGAAACGCTTGCTCCGCCCTCGAAACTACGATATCCCGTAGATCTTTATTAACCACCCCGATCTTTAAACATGAAAGGGATTTCTGTGTACTCGTCGTCTGCCATATTCCGGATCCTGAACCTGGCTGATCATCTGAAATAATACCGGCTTCGGTGTCTCAAGCCCCTGGACCCTTGCTGATGCAGCTCCCCTTCAACAGCCGGGAACCCAGAAGGTGAATTTTGTGGGGTAATCATCCCTATGTTTCCCAAATGGGGGTCCTTCTTCCGTCCTCCTGACATCAGCCTGAGGCGGGAGCTATCTGGCCCGCAAGGACGCTCGGGCGCATCAGGTCCACGAGTGAAGACCCCGAAAGAGAAAACTCTGCTATCACTAGAGTGAGGTGATACCTACCTAGTTACATGCGTGTCGTCATCTTGATCTTCGTTGGTGGTGTGAAAAGCGATCCGGTGATTCCGTTAGAGAGCAACCTGTCAAGCTCTTCTAGGTTCTTGTTCCGTGTGAGAAGCAATACTGTGACTTGCCACATGTCGATGCCGTTCTGATTATGGGTGGATAGCGGACTAAATGGCGACTACCTGAGTAAGTACCTGGTAGCTTGACAAGAATGATGGATCCGAGACGTCCGACTCGACGAAGGACGGCACCCTGTTAGATATATCACCGGACTCTTCAAGACTCCACAACAAACCAAGACACGACACGATACTGTCTCTTTTATAACATTCTTTGAGTTGAGTGTCAATTTTGAATGAATCACAAGTCGCACCTATGTATAGTTACCGCTGGAACGCTGCGGAAAACAGGCGAAGGGCAGTTAGGATATGTACCGAGGAGGATGATAAAACGAGACTCCTATGTGAGGTCGAGCTTGAGCTCGGGCTTCGTATCCGCGTAGGTGTGTTGTCAAATTGCGTGCTACTCACATGACGTCCTTGGTTCTGGCGTGCGAACGAACTATTAGTGATTATACGTGGAAGTGATAAATGTGGTGCATGGACCCGGCGTTATTCAAGGCGACCTTGGTGTAAACGAAAACGAAGGTGCAAGGGGCTTAGGAACAGGTGTACTCGTGTTATCCCGAGTCACTACCCGGTCTTTCTTCTCTACTCTCGACCGCGCGCATAGCCATGACTGCCTGGATCTGCAGCCAGTTCCACGGGAGGCCGATCGACCCATGATGGACGGTTGCCATAAACTGGCATCTCCGCTCGAGTCCACGTATCCAACTCCATGGCTGGATCCTTGGCCGAATACATCTTCTGGGGTTTTCCGATCCATTGTTGGGCCCCTCCGTGGTCTGCCGCAGCCGCCGCCGCCGCCCCCGCCGCCGCCGCCCCTTCCACTTCTTCCCGTCTCCTCCTCCTCTTTCTCATCAACA
>FTEL01011105.1_pt1 | contig 14877 bp, 13 predicted proteins | sample 1658911 | NCBI WGS metagenome assembly FTEL01 (sample SAMEA3914869, study PRJEB12502) | metagenome | biome: forest; material: soil | place: USA | collected 2012-03-12 | depth 0.1 m
ATATCACCCATCACCTACCCCCTCCCCGCCGCACTCGAAGGCCGACTCTTCGGCGTCCCCCACCACGCCCACGACCAAACCGCCAACGCCCGATTCTCCTCCACCACCTCCCATCCCACCACTTCAACCTCCTCCCCATCCACAACCACCCTATCCCCGCCCCCAACCGGCCTGTACCCCCCAGCCAGCCTATAATCCTTGATCAACCCCGCCATGCACACGACCGGCACGCACGCGGCGAGCGCCACCCACAACAGCACCGTGATCGTCTCCTGGTACGAGCGCGCGATGGCCTCCCGCTCGGGGCTGCCCCACGCGTAGGAGCAGGCCACGACGACGCTGGCGTAGATCTTATCCGCGTCGCCGACCGCGCTGGCAGGGAGGTAGGTGCGCAGCTTGCCGGGGACGAGACGCCCCCAGACGGCGCCGGAGACAGCGGAGCCCACTGCACCACCGACCTGGACGAGCGTCAAGAACGACGCGGTGGCAACCCCGACGTACTGCCGCTGGGAGTGATGCACGTCCGGGCCGCCGTCCCCCGCGGCCGAGGCCGCCGCCTGCACAACCAGCTGCGCGGCAACATGCATCAGCCCCGCCCCCGCGCCGAGGCCGGCCTGCGCGAAGAACAGCGACGGGATGGACGCGCCACGGGTGCGGGTGTACAGCAGGACGACGATGGCGGCGGTGTAGAGGGCGGCGCCGGCGAGGATGAAGGGGCGGGGCCGCGGGGCGGCGAGGCGGCGGATGACGAGGGAGGCGAGGATGGCGGCGATGGTGGAGGCGAAGGAGAAGGTCTGGGTGATGGGGCCGGCGCGGGAGACGGGGAGGTTGAGGGCGACGAGGAGGTAGGAATAGAAGTAGGGCTGGACGGCGATGTAGAAGACGGCGAAATAGAAGAAGCCGAGGGCGCAGCCGGCGCAGAAGGTGCGGGATTTGAGGAGGTGGAGAGGGAGGAGCGGGTGCGGGGCCAGGTCGGGGCGGGACTCCCAGAGTGGGAAGAGGGCGAGGAGGACGCCGCCGGCGATGATCATCAGCCACAGCTTGGGGTCGTGCCAGCCGGCGGCATAGCGGGAGACGAGGGTGAGGGGGATGAGGATCAGGGCGAGGCCCGCGGAGAGGAGGACGGTGCCGCCGATGTCGAGCTCGCGGAAGAGCCGCTTGACGGTGGCGGCCGTGGATGCGCTCTCGGTGCTGGTGTCGTCCAGCAGCTGCTTGGTGAGCAGGCGCATCCCCTTGGCCTTGCGGTTGTTGAGGAACAGGCTCATGGCCAGGGGGAGGAAGGCGGCGGGCAGGATGACGGCCCAGATGGCATAGCCGACCCTCCAGGACGTGCTGGCGAGGATGGCGGCGGCGATGGCGGGGCCGATCCATACGGTGACCAAAAAGGGGCTGTCGGGCAGGCTGGACAGCAGGGCGCGGTTGACAAAGTCGCTGGTGTCGGCGATGAAGACCTGCTGCAGGATCTGCAAGCCGGTCGAGCCGGCCGAGTAGAAGATTTGGGCCGAGGCGTAGGTCTGGACGTTTTGCGAGGCGGCCATCTGGATGTAGCCGAGGACGCAGAGGAGGACCGAGATACAGAAGGCCTCGAGGTGGCCGAATACGTCGGCGATCTTGGCCATCGGGGGTTTGATGACGGCTGGGAGGGTCAGCGGGGAGGCAGGGGGGGATGGGGAAACACTCGGGGCATACCGTTGACAACCCCCTGGACGACATAGACGGTCGACAGCAGGGAGTGGTTGTTAAAGGAGCTGACGGCGAATGCGGCCAGGGAATAAGTGACCTGCCCTTCTAGGGAGACGGTGAAGGCCATGAGGAAGATGCTATCCGGCCGTGTTAGCGGCAGCACTGGCTGTGGTTCTGAGGGGTCAGGGTTGCCAACCTCATGTAAGCCACGATGAGGCCCCATTTTGACCACGACTGGGCAACGACCTCGATCAGGCGGATGCCAGCGACGGCATCGAATTCGGTGTCGCTGCCACTTCCGGTCCCGTCGCCGTCCCCGCTTCTGCTCCCAGCCCCGGCGCTGCCGTTGTTCGGGGCGGCGGCAGCAACATCCACGGCGCCGTACTGCGCGTATTGCACGGAGCCGGCGGGAGCCGAGATGAGCGGCCGGGCGGCCTCGTATTCGTCAGGTTTGGGCATGGTACCGGGCGGGTGGCTGTCTGCAGCAGCTCGGTTTCGCTGGCTGCCCACGGCAGCCCTATTGACGGATGCGCTGGGCGGGTGAAATCGATGCCAGGTAGTGATGTTTCCAGAGTCGAGGGCGCTGTTGGCGGACCGACCAGACACCAGACCGAAAGGGCGCAGGATGTAATCGTGAACCAAGGAATGGAAACAGGCGTCGTTGGTTCTTATTTGACTCACTCAGCTGAGCCCCCCCCTTCCGAGCGACCTGCCCCTTGTGTTGCCCCCCTCCCCCACGCGCACACACGCACGTTCCAAATCAGGCGCCAGGCTTGGGCACAACGGATATGCAGGGTGCTGATCGCCGAGGGACCCGCCTCGAGCAGCTTCCGACGGGCAGGAAATATGTAGGTATGTGCTTGGATGGGGAAACAACAAAACGCAGGAGAAAAGAGAGCAACAAACAAAAACCAAACCCTCTCCCTCGGAGTTGGGTTAGGCCATCACCTGCACTGCACCTGCCTTGCCCAACCAACCAAACTCCCCCCCTCACACCCGATCCAAATCCCAGTCCCCAACCCCAGTCTGCACAACCGCCCCTCATTCGGGCATCCATCCATCCCTCCAAACCCCCTCCCTTTCCCCATCCCCCATCGGCCAGCCCAAGGCGGCAGGCAGGAAACCTGTCAGCAGCAGAGAGGAAGCGAAACGGCCCCGCCCGCTCGGCGAAGTTATCTGATCATATTGATAATCTGCAGCGAATCAGGGGACGTGCACCAGCGGGTAAGAGGCAGGGTTCTGGCGCCCGGTGACCTTGCCGGCCCAGCAGGCTCCACTGTTCTCGACCGAACTCTCTTCCCGCCCCTCAAAACAGAAACCAGGCCAGACTGGATCCACCGGTTCTTGCTGCCCCAGGTTCCGCTGTTTTCCGGTTTTTTTTTGGTAGTAGTGTTTGTTGTGATGGGACGGACGGACCAAACAATGGCCCGACGGATTTGGGCCGGAGGGCCGCTCGGACGGAGGAGCAAAAGTGATGTTGTGATCTGATGTGATCGACCTGCTGCTGCAACCGTTGCGTGACCTCGACGGGTGGATTCACGCAAACCACCTCCCAAACTTAGCGCTGTCTTGTCGCGCGTGTCCGGCCACACAAAACAGGGTGCGGGCAGCGGGCATCACACGGCATTTTCACCTCGTAGGAAACGAGGGGCAACGACCAACCATCTGGGAAGGTAGGGACTGAGTGGCGGTCTTTGTCTCCGGACGACCGACCGACGGAACGGGTTTTATCGGCTGCGGATGCACACCACCACCCAACCCGCCAGCTTCCTGTCGGTCATCGTCCTCTGTCCTGGTTGGTTCCGACGTCGCGCTTTGCGGGCCGGGCCGTCGGACTTTTTTGGGCCTTGTCATGGATGGCAGGCACTGATGATCTCTCCGACAAAGACAAGGGAAGAGACAAAGGCCTCAAAACACAGCATTGCTACCCAAACTAGAGAATTTTATTTTCGACTCTGAAACATCACGAGAAGCCCAAGCTGTCTACCAGCGCCTAATCCATCCAGGAATATCCATCCCGATCCACCAACCTGAAGCATTCCGAGCCTACCCAACACCAGGAAAGGCACACATTCAACACTTTCCTCAAGAAGACACTCAACACAGACACGCAAGATCAAAAACATAAAAACATCTTCGCATTCGCATTTCACACGTTCACATCAAAAAAACACCGCCTCCTTTTGCCTGCTGCCCTCCCACCCCATCCATCATCATCATCCATCCATCCCAACCTCCCTTCCCCACAACCAGGTTGGGCAGTCACCACATCCATCATCATCCATCCCTCATCACCTGCCTCATCCCATCCATCCACCCAGCCACCCCTTTCCTTCCCCCAAAACACAGTCACAACAACCAACCCACAACCATCGTATATACCCCCAACAACCCCCCCTGGAAGATCAAGACCAACGAAACAACCAAACCAATGGAAGCAAGCGCGAGCCAGAGCTAAAACCCAGGGACGGGGCAGCGTGAGTGAGAGGGGGAAAAGGATAGACAAGAAGCGCGATCCAACAACCACAGCAACCACAGCAACAAAACCAAAACCAACAAAACAGGTACGTAAAGCCAAAAATTCAAGGGCAGAAGCAGAATGGTATCATCTTCCAGCGCACACGGTGAGGTGGGGGGTGGGGGATTTCAAAACAGCCCAGACAGCCCAAACCTAATAAATAAAAAAATGAAGAGGAAGGAGGATAATGAGCCGAGCCGGAGAAGAATGATATTCGGTGGAGGATGAGGAGGTAGGTATGTCGGTCTGTTTGGAAGTTGGTAGGTAAGCAGATAGGTATGTCGAGGTAGGGATGTTGAGAGTCGGTTGGCCCGTCGGCGGGGTGGGTCTTGTCCCACCAAACAGGGTAGAAACGGAGGGTGTCCTTTTTGTTTCTCCTTCCGTCCGTCCGTTTGTCTATCCCGTGTCTATCCACGTTCATGAGAACGGAACGGAGCTCGTGTGTGTTGTGAGGAAATGAGGTGTGCGTTTCGGAGTCGGCGACGGCGGTGGCGTGGTAAAACCGCCTCCTCTGTCAGGAGGCGGGACGGTGGAGTAGTGAGATGGCGAGTCGGTCATGGTATGTCCGCATGACCGCTGCCTGCCCAGCCGCGCTGCGCGTATGTGGCGGGTACGCGGAGACGCGGCGCGGCGCGCGTCTGCTCTGCCGACTCGGAGTCGAAAGTTCCCATCCCAAGAATGAGCAGGAGCGTGATATCGAACACACCTGGGGAATCAATCATCCTCCGTAAGCCGGCGAGACAGGTTAGGTGGGATAGTGGACCAGAGGAAACCGGCGCTTGGAACAAACGTCTACGCCTCCTCCATGATCCCCCCCTCCCCACCGCCCTCTTCGCGCCACTCCCTGCTCCGCTCCGTCAGCCTCTTCACCCCGCTAATACGCCCAGCCCAGAGGCTCTCCATGGGCGTGCGGAACGTGAACGCCCGCTGCGAGCTGATGACGCCGATGGCCTGCAGCACGGCCTTGCGGCTGTCGCGGCCAAAGACGGCCGGATGGCTGATCCACTCGAGGCTGGATTCGAGCTCGGCGTCGAGCGCGGCGACGGTGGTGGCGTCGATGCCTGTGGACGTGCTCAGGCCGAGGCCGTCGTTGGAGCGGCTGCGCGGGAGTGTGGGGGTCGGGAGGGTTGCAGTCGGTGAGGGGGTGTTTTTCCGATCAGGGGTGCCCGAGGCCGTGGGGGAGCCGTCGGTGAGCGGGTGGGGGGTCGACGGCTGTGACTTGCCGCTTGGCGGAGGCGGAACAGGAGGGAGACCGCCCTTGCCCAGACCCTTGAGGATGGATCTTGTCTCATTCAGGAGGGTGTGCGCACGATCGTGCTGCCCCCTGCTGACCAGCGTCAATGCGCGGGTCAACATGTCCGACGTCAGCAGCTCCATCCGCCGCTGCACAATGTGCGGGTGCGGAGGAATGGGCGGTGCGTTGCCCCACGGCTTCTTCGAGTTGGAAGACGCCGGCAGCATCGTGATGGCGAGCAGGCTCGGCCGCGTGTGTTGTGACGAGCCGTCGCGCAGGATGTCGCCCCAGAGGAGCTCGGCCTGGATGAGCGGCACCTCCTCGACCGAGACGGCCCTCTGCTCGTCCTGGTCCATGGGGCCGCCCAGAGCCTCGAGCCCCGAAACGATGTTGTCCCAGGGGTCCTGCGGTAGTTGTTCCTGCGACGCAGTGTCTGGCATGATGACGAGCTGCACAAGAATGTCCCGCTTGTCGCCGAAACGGAGGTCGCCGAGTGATGCCTCCGCGTCGCGGCCTGTAGCGCGTTTCGTGATCTGGAGCGCACCGCTGATCTTGTGGAACTTGGCGGGCGAGCCTTCGGGGAGTCTCAGCTTGAGCTTGACGTTCTGGTGCGACAGTGTCTGCATGGCACCGAGACACCCGGCAAGGCACTCCCGAAGCATCATCCAGTCCTTGACATATGTGTAAGAGGCCTTTGTCCTCGTCGACAGCTCGATCATGGTGTCGGGCTTGTGAGTCATGCCCAGGCCGAAAGAGTGAATGGCAATCCTGCAAGCTGTTAGTTGAAATTGCGTTCGGGTGTCAAAGGGGAAGAACATACTTGGCCGCCTCAGCCCGCGACACCACAAAGTCGACACTATCGGCATCTGACGTCGACGCATCGCTGATAAGCAAGATCGTGGCGATGGGGTTGTTGTACTTGCGGCCCATGAGCAGGTCCATGGCCACATTGGCACCCTCAACAACATCCGCGCGGTGGCTCTTCTGCCCGACAGGCTTGATCGACCCGAGCACGTTGCTCCAGCCGGGCCAGGCCTTGGTAGTCATGCCAACGATCGGCACGCCGCCGCCCGACGACCCAAACGTCACCAGGCCCATGCGGTCCCGCTCCCCGAGGGACTGCACCATGAACCGGAGCGCATCCCGCACGAGGTTGATCTTGACGCCCTGCATCGAGGCCGAGATGGGCACCACAACAACCACATCCACGGGCACGTGCACCGACGGCAGCAGCGGGCTCCGGGCGACACCGGTGTACTCCGTAGGGGCCGTCGTCGCCGACTTGGCGCCGCCCCACGACGAGGCGAGCGACGAGACGCGCCGCGGCGGGCCACCGGACCCGGACGTCCGCTGCCATTCCTCCTCCTCCGTCTCGGAGAACTCGCCGCGGTCGAAATCCGGGCTGCGCACGGGCGACGACTCGACCGCGTTAAGGTCGAGCAGCGCCTGCTGCCACAGCTTGAGCTGGTTGCGGTTCTCGAACCGCAGGTGGAACTGCGGCAGCTCGGCGACCGACAGGCTGAGGGTCAGCACGTTCTCGTCGATGGTGCCGGTCTCCGACACCTCGTTGAGGTGCTTCTTGATCAGGATGGACCCCTTGAGCGTGCAGCGGACCGCCTTGCGCGGGGCGCCATTGTCCCCCCATTGGCCCTGGGGCGGATGCGCGAGCTTCTTGTCCTTGACGCAGATGAGCATCTCGGCGAACAGGAAGCATTCCAGCTCCTGCCAAGACACCTTGTCCTTGCCGACGCGCAGCGTGCCGTACAGACGGAGCTTGCCGAACCTAGTATCATCGTGCCATGTCAGTGCCGACCTCATTTCCAATGTACCACGGAATCCCAATCTCTGGGGCCCAACAACAAAAAAACCATCCACTCTCGCTTACCGGCTAAAATCCAGTCCGTGCCAGTTGTCAACCCGGTTTCGCAGGTTCTCTGTCATTTCCGCGAGCACCTCGGGCGACTCGTAGGGGTAGAAGCGGGGAGCGCTGCGGGCAGGGGAAGGTGCCCTTGCAAACGACTCCTCGACGCGGGGTGGTGCCAGGGGCGGCGCGGCCTGCAGGTCCTCGGGGTCGGGCCGCCACTTGTTATCGGGCACCTCGACCGTGACCAGACAGGTAAGCGTCTGCTGCTGGCGAGACCGGTTGATGGTCGGGAACTCGGAGCGGACGGTGATGCATGGTGCCGGGATGGGATTGCGTGTGACGGCCCGCGGGCTGGCCAGGGAGGTCTCCATCGCTTGGACGTCGTAGTCGTGTCTCCGCGGCGGCCCGCTCTGGGTGGTCTCGGGATATCCCCCCGACGACGCCATGCCTCCTGTGGCCTCGCTGTCGCTGCGGAGGTGCCTCTGGTGGTAGCGGTGCTCTGATGAGGGGGCATCGCGGCTGTCCCGGCTGTCGCGCTGGCTACCCCTCGCCGGGGGCTCCCGCATGCCGTTGTGTCCGTTGTGCCCATTGTGGCCGTTATGGCCGTTGTGGCCGTTGTGTCCGCCGTGCCCCCCGGGGCCGGGGCGGGCCCCTGACCCCCTGCTATGGGGCCGGCTCGCTTGTTGGTCATCCCAATGTTGTTGTGGTGTCGGCGTCGAGCTGCTTTGCGAACGGGAGTCGTTCACTGACACAGCACGAACCATGTTGCTGATTTTCTCTGATGACGGCATCCTTGTTAGTGATTCGCCACGGGGCCAGTGATGATCCCCCCCGGGAATCATCGACAGGTGGGGGAATGGATGAACAGGGGCTTACCAATATCCAGTACGTTGCCCCCCCGACTTGTGTCGAGATGCAGCGGGGCGTTGCATGTCGGGCAGTACTGGGACTCGATCTCTCTGATGAACTCGTAGAAGCAGGCCTCGTGCGAGACGTGAGCGCACGAGAACTGCAGGATCCTCTCGCCGCGGAGCGTGTGCTCCAGCGGTTCCTCGCAGACCGCACACTCGCTCCCAACAAAGGTGCGCTCGCGGCGCGATCGACTCCTGTCCGAATTCATGATGCCGGGTGCCAAGGCGGCGTTTCTCGAGTTGGTGTCTCGAGACGTGTTGGAGCTGAGCGAAGCGGCAGAACGATGGGAAGGTGCACTGAGCGTGCCAGAGGCGATGGAAAGTCCTGTTCAACACAACAGTCCGAGTTAGTGGCCCGTCCTCAGGCTCCCACAAGGTTTTTCCGGCCGCCAACTGCCCTCGGCCGGCGGGGACTGGAGGCTGGCCGTGCAGCGCAGCATGCAGCGCAGCTCAGATGTCGCGGGGCGGCCGGAGCGCATGAGATGCACACAGCCAGGCGTGGAGGAGGCCCAGCCGAGGGCGGAGTCAGGCAGGAGGCGAGGTGGGCAGGCACTTTACCTAGCCGCGGGTCCCCACGGGCGCACGCAGGAGGGGCGGAGTAGAAAAACTCAAGACCTACCCTTCTCTGGGTATGTCGATATCCCGTAGGATCTCGCAGAGGCGGTGCTGCTGGCGTAGTCGTATGCTGGCCGGTCCGACTCGGTCTTCCGAGCTCGACGGCCACCACCTGACCGCGACGAAGAAGCGCTGATCAGTCCCAGCTCGACAAGCAGTTTCTTCTGGGCGTCGGCCGTCTTCGGTTCCTGATCCCTTGTGAAACCCTGAGCCTTGGTGTTGCGAGAGGTGTGGGATCTGCTGAACATGTGGGGATGCTTGTGCGCTGCACCCACGCTGGTCGGTCTCTGGTTGGCGGTTGTTGGTGGTTGTTTTTCGTCGGTGCTGCGTCTAGGTGCTGCGTCTGCGTCTGTATGATGCGGGCCGAGCGAACTGAGTGCGTGCGCAGGCCAGGCGCAATGCGCTGTGGGCTTCGTCGTCGTTTTGGCCTCCGGCCGGGAGAATGGGTTGCCTGTCGACGGCCTGTGATTGCGACAGCCTAGAATACCTCAGCTAGGTCTGTCTGTCTGCCTGTATGTGTCGCTTGCTCCCGTCCCGAGCGGATGGGTGGTGCCGCACAATCCTTGGGTCAACCCTACGGAGGGGTCGTGTTTCAGGCGTGGTATCAACAATGCGGGCGTCGATCCACGGCAAAGAGGCGGGGCATGGTTGCGCTGACGTGAAGCAAAAAGAAGCAACTCGAAGAGAGCAGAGCGGGAGAGAGAGAGAGAGAGAGAGAGAGAGAGACAGTGTGTCGGGCTGAGGAAGTGTTGCCAGGGGCGGGGGGGTGTCCTCTCTCAGTCAGGGCAAAGGGGGGGTGGTGGTTCGTCTGGGCGTGGCGGCTGTTTCTTTTTGCGTGCGGTTGTCAGTCGTGGGAGGAGAGCCCCTCTCTCCTTCCTTCGATCACTGTTTGGAATCCTGGATCCTTCGGTGCGCAGCGGGGCGGGGTGGCGGTTTTGGGGCCGAGGAAACACGTTTCTCTGGTGCCTCTCTTTTTTGGTGTTGTTGGAGGGGAGCAGCGCTGGCCCACTCTCGTCCTCTTCTTCAGTCGTCTCGTCGTCCGCGCGCGGCTGGCCACCCACTCAGGAGTCAATTGCAACCGTCTGTCGATGCAGCTGCCCGTCGCCCCACGTTTCTTTGCAAATTCTGAGACCCGGTCGTTGTGCGCGGCCGGAAAAGGGCAGGAAAAAGCACGCAAAAAGACGGAGGCGTCTCTCTGTGTCGCAGTGCGTTGTTGCGTGGGTGTGTGCTGTGCTCGTCGCTTCTCGGCCAGTCGTTGGTCAATGGGACAGTCGCAAACAGTCGCAGTCGCAGCAGCAAGCAGCAGGGTCGTCCGATGTGGGCGTGATGTGATAACTGGCAGCCGGCGAGCGGGCTAAAAATGGGACATGGGTCCCTTAAGAAAGGGCGGCTATAAGGGGGCAGAGCTCTGAAGTCGGGGCGAGGCCGGACCCGTTCCTGCGGCGCATCACGCAACACGCAGCGAGCAGACGAGCAGACGGCAGGCTGGCGGCGGGAAGCGAGCGATTGGGAGGCGGGACAGGGCGTCTTCAATGTGTCTGCGATCTTGGGTCGATGGCTGGTTGGGGTCAGGCCTGGGGGGGCCCTGGGGGTCGAATAGGGGACCAGCTATCAGCCTTGTCCCCTGCTCGCAGCTCCCTGTTGCTTTCGCGGTGGGGTTCGCCTGGGTCCAATTCACCGCGCGACCACCCCAGTAATTACCACAGGGCCAACCAGGGCAAGCGGCCTCTTATATTCGCCCAGGATCGCAGGGGTCGCAATCATTGGCTCTTGGATCTAAGAGGGCCGCTCTCTCGGCCGGTCCCTTGCCTTGTTGCCAGGGGCCCGAGATGACGGGAAACGGGAAACGGCAACACCCACAGCATCCCACGGCTGCCACCCATCCCACCCACCGTTTCTGGCTGTGTGGGTTGGTCTCCCAGGCGGCAAGGGATTGGAAGCCTCTCTCTGTCCGCACTCACTCACACTCACACCTCACCTCTGTCCTACCTGCCTCCCCTCCAGCCAGCCCATCAGCTCTTCGCCGCGCTGGCACATCCATCATCACATCCCGCCGCCGCCGGGCCCAGAGACGGTGCCGCAGCAGGTTATTAAGTCGGGCGCGTTAGTGGTGATGAGCGAGATGAGGGCCACCCAGAGATTGGGCATGCCGCCCGCTTGCCAGAGTGAGAAGGTGTCCGTGCCTTGACAGCGTCTGAGAGCCACGGCACCTGGACGCAGCATCCTGCAGCCTACGGCGAGCGGATCAGCAAGACGCGGGCGCGGCCAAAATGATCCGTCCCCCCAGGCTTGTCTGGGCAAGTCGTCTGGGCAGGGCATCCCGGTGCTTGCTTCATTAACCCAAACTAGGTGTCAACGACGTTGCAGAGGAGGGAGAGAGAATTGTGCAGTCTCTGTTGTTGCCCTTGGCCGGCAATGATCAGCCCACGACATGGTGAGAGTTTCTGAGAGTGAACAACCCAGAAACCCGCCCAACCTCGCAACCTCCCAACCTCGGGATGGATCAGCCTGGAACGCTTCCGTTCTCTGTCTTGTTTCCCCGGCACATCAGGAACGAAGGCGGCGCTTGGGCTCGTGGTCGCCGCACGTGGCGCTGGGTCCCAGCTGGTCCAGCCATCCCTGTCTGCTAGGCAAGCATCATCATGCCACCAATTCTCACACTCTCCTCAGTTAAGGCCATAGAGATGGCCCGGAAAATTGCGCCTGCGCCAAGAGCGGGATGTCGCCTTCCTCCTCGCCCAAAAAGAAGGCCAGAAGGCCGGAAGCCTTCTGTGGGCTGGGCTAGCGCGACTCGCCGCCTGCATCTGCATGGGTTTTCTCAAAACAGGAGCCATCGTGATGCGAAGCCTACCTAGCTCCCTCTCGGTGAGGCCCCCAAGTGCGTGTCTGTCCAGTCCGAGTGTCCACAACGCATGAAATGGGAAATGCAGGGACGGCGTTCTGGAAGACCCAAAGAACCATGCCTAACTCATCCACCTTCTCGCCTCCTGCTTCTGCTCCGTGCCTTGGAGAGGCATCGATCGGCGAGGCCATCCATGGTTCGTGGGGAGGCCCAGCCCAGTCTGAGGGCCGTCGTCGTTTGGGAATCTGACAGACATCCATCCCCGTCTGTCTGGCTGGGATGGGAACTTCCGCGGGGGACAGACGGACGGGCCAGCTTGACATTGGCATCCATCCCGCGATTCAGACTCCCTCTGCCTCCCACACACAGACTCGCAAGAACGCACGCGCCATCCCCACACGGGAATTCCTCAAAGGACGGCAGATTTCCCCTCCCCCCTCCTTCATCAACAAGGACGACAACAACAGGTGACTGCGCAGGACAAGAGCGCAGAAACAGAACAGGGCCTTTGCCTCGCAAAGAGCTCGGGCGTTGCGGCCGTCCGTGCGCAACACCAATAGACGGGCCCCTTCTGGGGCAGCCTTCATCTCGGTGGAGGGCCTAGTGATGCAGGGCCTTGCGAACAGACGGCGCCAACCATCCCTCACGAGCCGTCCTGGCTCCACGGGGCCTGTGCTTGCTTGCTTGCGAGGAGTGAGAGATGGAGAAGGGGGGGGGCAGGGCGATGAGGTCAAGGGTGGTGTCTGACTGACTGACGCCACAGGAGCGAGGAAGGGGGGGAAGCTCTAGAAGCTCCGTTCGTGTTCTTCTCGAAGCCGCCCGAAAAAGGGTCCGCTCTCGTGGTTTGTGTGACTTTGGCTTGCAGGTGGGCAGAGGCAGGGGTTCAGAATCCGCCGATGGGTGGCAGCAGTTTTGTCTTGCTGCTGCATCGAGGCGGCGGCGTACAAGAGAAAAAAAAACATGGCCGCCACCACGGCGCGGCAGTCGGTCGGTTTCTCCCCCGCCGCTCTCAGGCTCCCATCAAGCTTAGCGAAAGTCGGTTCCCGGGGAACCAAGGGACAGAGAGACGCAAAGCGCGGGACGGACGGGCAGCTCTCTCTCCCCGCTGCCGGCGGATCGATGGTGATCGAAAACCAAGCGCCCCAAACCCTTGGTTTCCCTCCCCGCTAGTTCGCTCTCGCCTGTGTGGTAGGCCGGTCCAAGAGGCCGGGCGCTCATGCAAAAGCCAGCCGACCAACGGCAGGCACCTCACACACCCCGCACCACCACACAGATGATGGATGGATGGGCAGCATAGATGCTTGGGTGGATGGATGGTCCTTCGCCTGCTGCTGCTGCGGCCAGGATACTTGAGCACAGGTGCAGACAACAGGGCCCAGGGGTTCTGTTTTGCCCATCCCATCCCGTGTCTTGGCCGAATCGGAACTGGCCCCAGCGCTTCGACGATTTTGTGTCACCAGGGAAGGGAAAGGGAAACGAAAGGGCAGGCAGGCAGCATCGCATTGCATCGCAGCTTGCCTTTCGCTATGCAGCAGCTTGTCGAGCTCCTGCTGCTGCAGGCGCAGGGGTATGGCTGATTGGCCCGCGCCTGCAACCGAGAGTGGCCTAGCGAAATCTGGTTCGGGGGGTCTTGGAAACGACGGAGACCACGCACCACCACCAAGGAAGGCAAGCACCAAAAGCCAACCCAGCAGCAGCAGCAGTAGCACAAAATCAGCTGTCGGTACTTGACGGGCTTGCTCCTCCTTCTCCTCCACAAAAAAAAACCTCCATAATTGGCAAACTCCACCCCGACCCCGTAAACACGACCACCTACCTCAGTTTGGCGTCGTCATTCTTCTCGAAGCGCGTCGGCCACACCGAGATCACCTCACCCTCGCCATGCCATGCGTGCGAGAAGCGACGAGACAAGACCAGGCAAGACATCCACGCCGCCACCTGCGCCGCCACCACGCCCCCGGCCGGCTGGCTGGCTGCCCACGCAAGCCACAACACGCGAAATCCGTCCAGGGGGTTTTGGATGGGGGGTTCGGGGTTCAAGAAGGCGGGGTAGGTCAGGCTAGCTGCCCAGGCTAGGGGGGTATCAACAACAACATGGGTGCGGGCAATGCGACACCAGCCAGCCAGCTCGTTTCGTGGGGGGCACAGCTTGGTGGGACAGGCGAGTCCTGAAGCGCCGCTGCCCGTCAGCACGGCGGCACTTGTTTTGCTTGCTTGCTTTGCTTAGCTGCGGAATTCCCGGAGGGTAGCACCCAGGCTCCATCGAGTTCCCAGCTCTGGTCATGGGAGGCGGCAAGCTTCCATGGTGGAGCGAGCTGTTGTGACGATGTAACTGACGAGCGGCGAAACGAAAGGCTGACGGCTGACTGGCTGACGGAGACGGGCACGCGGTCTCCTCCGCCCACGCTCAGTTTCTTCGACTGGCTCCAAGCAAAAGCCAAGAGGCAGAAGGAAGAGCTCACGCAGGTGGTGAGTGGGTTTGTTAGCCGCACTGCTGCTCCTGCAGTGCTGCGGTGGCAGGTAGGATCAGCGCCAAACCCATGGTTCCAACAAGGGGAAGCCAATATTCCCTACAACGTACCTGCCGATGCACCCATGGTTGAGAGGGGGGATTCACAACGGTTTCACAGCCCAGGGGTGATGGAGGGTAGTGGCTGGGCAGGAATGGCACGGCCAGGAGATATCCATAGTCTCGCCGAGCATCTTGTATATCCCTTTTACTTGGGAAAGTGAGAGAGTCGAGATGTAATCCCACCCAGCGGAGCCGGCAGTTGGACGTCGGGCCGTCCAATCACGACGGGTCCGCCTCCTCCACGAGTATTGGACAACCCTTTCCATGCTCTCCAAGAAAGGGAACTGGGAATATCCGTCCTCCGTCCAAACTCCGTAGACATGCAGTCAACCAACCCCTCGCAAGAATCTCCAAATTGGCCGTCGATCCGAATGGCTCACCAGCCCTTCAACTCCTCCCCCCCTCCCACCAAGATCGGCGCCCCGTCGGGATGTTTTGGTTGAATCAGGCCATTCCCGCAGTCTACCAGCGATCACGCCCCCAGTCCAGCCCGTTCATCACAACTCTGCGGTGCTGCAGCGACATCGTCGTCGATCCTCCGTTTGCAAGTACAAGCGAGGGGCAACGGCGGCGGGCGGTGGGCGGCGGGCGGGCGGTGGAAGATGCCGCCGACCTCACCGCCGACGACGGCCCTATAG
>FTEL01004100.1_pt1 | contig 14867 bp, 14 predicted proteins | sample 1658911 | NCBI WGS metagenome assembly FTEL01 (sample SAMEA3914869, study PRJEB12502) | metagenome | biome: forest; material: soil | place: USA | collected 2012-03-12 | depth 0.1 m
GCCATCACCCCAGCACGCGACCCCAGACAATGGCCCCAGCCACACAGAGGGCCCTTCCCATCTGGCTCCTGCGACGCCGCGAGGCTAGAGAAGCCCGCCGCGAGACTCTCTACAAGCGCAGACAGGCCGTTCGTGAACAACTCGAGGCAGCTGCCATCATCGACCTGACCAAGGACGACAGCCCTCCCGAACTCTTTATTGTTGGCGAAGCACTCAAGCCATCTAACGTCGTTAATCCCGAGACAGCTACCGTTATCGAGGACCCGGCCGAGAGCCAGGCTGTCTGTAAAGCAGCCGAGGTAGCTGCCGTTGTCGACGTCGAGATTGCCAAGGACGATTCCGATACCCGTGGATAGGTTGTCCATAGAGTACCTGAGGTAGCTGCTATCGTTGTCCTGACTGGCAACGATCTCGATGGGGGCAGATGGGCTGTCGTCGTCGACGAAAGACGCGGCCCTTACGAACCCCTGAAATCGGCGTAATGGTTTACCCCTGCCGACAGAGTCGAAAGCTTGCCGGCAAGGATCTCGGATTGACGCCAACCCGGCCGAACTAGGCTGGCATACCCTTAATCTTTCCTTTGGTTCGTTCCGGTTGGGTATAGCGGGGGAAGTATACGCGTAAATGATAGCGTAGGTAGGATCGGTCACGAGAGCGAGAGAAGGGCTGAATCGTACGGAGAGGGTCGAGGAACTCGTATATCGAATGCTAGAATAGAGCGGGCATCGCGAGCTAAAGCGGGAGAGGCCTCGGCCTTATCGGAGAGTACTACATAGGAAGGTAGGTAGGTAGGCACGAGGGGCTGACTGGCGTAATAAAGCTCAATACTCCATACGATCCTGTAAGTAACTCTTAATGTTGGCTTACAGCAGCTAGTACCGATCAGCCCCTGTCCCCTCTTGCTGTCCAAGGCCCTCCATAACCCCTACCATGCCTACGCGTCCGTACGTATAAATTAGAGCCTACCCCCCGATTCCCTCCTCTACGCGTCTACCTCATCTTCCCCTTTTTCTTATCACAAGTCGACCACTATATATTCTACCAATCTTTACGCTCTAGGTAGCTCTCATTACCACTCCGCTATGTCGTATCCTCCCCTCCTCTACCTACCGGTCGAGATCATTACAATGATTCTAGGCTGTCTGCTCGCCCCTCCGCCAGAGTTTGGCGAGAGACCCCCTATTGCCGACAACCAGCTGGCCCCCAACGAGCCCTGGTTCGACTTTATCCAATCCCGCCGCGACCTATACAGCATATGCCTTATCTCGCGCGGCCTCTCCGGTATCGCCTACCGGTCGCTATACCGTGACGTGCCCATCTGGCACGAGGCGGCAATAGTTCTCTTCTTCCGTACCCTCTACTGCAGGCCCGAGTGTAGCCTCTTGACTCGCTATTTTGCCTACTACATTACCCTTACGGCCCCGTCCGTCATCCGGAAGTTCTACGATCTCTTCTATTCAGCCCCAGGCGCTAGCGATCTCACCACGCCACACCCTAACTTGCCCTAGGAGCTACTCTACTATGTCCTGAGATACCTTACCAACGTCAAAACGGTCCTGCTGCAGGTTCCCCCTCTCGACGACCACCAGAATAACGGAGTGCTCTGCGACGAGATCCAGGCCACGAGGGCCAAGTTTCGCCAGAAGCCTCATGCTGGACCGTTCCAGCACATCGACGCCCTCTTCTTGTAGGGCGACCCGGATCCTGCCGCCGCTGACGATAATAACGATAGCAACGGCAACGGCGACGGGGGGGGCGCCCAGGTGCATAATTACTGGCCGCTTTTCGCGAGTTTCCTTAATCTCACCACCCTACATATTAGCAATAATACTGGTGTCTGGGCTTCCTAACCCCCCCTCCTACCGCCCTTCCTGCCAAACATCCGCCACATCTATCTCTACAACAGCAGCGCCAGCCCGGGGGATATCCACGAGCTCCTGCTCAACGCCCCTATGCTTGAGACCCTCTACATGGCCTATCATGACGTAAGCCCGCTCGACTTCAATAACGACGACGACGACGACGACGATAGCGACGACCCCCCATCTCTCGATATTGCCCTGGCCGGCTACGCCAAGTACCTTCAAGTCCTCAGTATACGCTGGGACAATATCATAAGCCCCGAGAGCCTTATCGGCCCGGACGGCCGCCTTACCTCGCTCGCTAATATACCGTCCCTCTATATCCTCTACGTGTAGATAGCCCTCCTATATAGAAAACCCTCGGCCGTCCTCGAGATCCCGCTTATCGATCTCCTCCCGCCCAACCTTATCAAGCTGACCCTCGAGGACTAGTAGTAGGCTAACTTTAACCTCCTCGGCGAGCTGCCCTATTAGGGGCCCAGGGAGCGCGTAGGCTACTACCGGACCTAGCACGGCTACCGCGCTAGCATCGTAAGTACCCTTACGGACTTTACCCGCGACATACGTCAGCGGTAGTATAGGCTGGAGAAGGTAGTATTTTGGTATATAATTCCTTTGACCTAGGTGCTAGGGGGGGGCGTATCGTCGGAGTCTTACTTTAAGGACGTCAAGACCGCGTTTTTGGACCAGGGGGTCGAATTTTCAGTCAAGTATATAGTCGAATAATAGGGAGAGGCAATAGATTGAGGGATAGTGGCGGAAGATACGGCTGCTTGGGGGGTTAATTGCTAGTATATACCTAGAAGTGAATTCGATTGCTGTCTTCGAACCTGGCCGCCCGTATAAAGGAAACCTATTCCTGGCCCGAGAATACACCCTACCCACCTCGCAACAACCCGCGGCATAGGACGGGTCCTCGACAACAAAGCAGGGGTATCGTAACAAGAGGGCCGGGACCCTTAGGGGGTACAGGAAAAGCGTTTATAACCCGTGGCGTTATCGCTTGGCTTCGAGGCGGAATCCCTTACAGAAGTATCGAAGAAGGGCCTGCTACAAGTCGGCTTGCTCTACGGCCGCCTCCGCTCGCCGGGCCGTCGTCGGCTGGTATGCCCTCCGCGGAACTATAGCTAGGCCCGTATATAGTAAGTGATTCGGGATATTGCTGATGAGCGAATCACCCTAATAGAGCACGTTACCCCCTACTCTACGCTCCAGATGATATTTACAGGTTATAGAAAGCTCACATGTCTTCGAGGGATTGCAAGTAAGGTCCTGGTTATCGACCGCTACAAGAAACGTATAAAGGCCTTCTTCAAGACGCGGTAGCTAAGGTGCATTCTTCTGGCTCCTAGCTTATCTAACTAAGATATAAGGTCGATAGGATTATCGTAGGTACTCCCTTAACCCTTGTTGCCCAACTGCTTGTCATTACTGGTCAGGTTAATTAGGACCCTCGGTATCGATCTAGTAATCTGGTAAGTATAACTTATCGGCAACTATAAGGACGCGGTTATATACTTGCCTTCCTTCGTAGTTCTTACCCCGTAATACCGGATCGTGGCCCGCCAGATACTATACCCAGGCATTACAGTCCGACTTAACCCAGTAATCGATTACCCCGTCCCAGTACGCGGCCGGTTTAGTAAGATTCATAAACACTACTTTCCCAGCCCCCTATCTATAAATAACCTTAGCGAAGTCCCTAATAAGGAGCTGAACCCCGTACGTCGTAAGGCTCGTCCCTATAATGAGAAGGACATTAGGGCGAAGCAAGCGGTTATATCGCGCGATCGTGGAGATCGACTCAGCTTAAGGGTCCGGTTCATCGTAGAGGACGATATCAGGTCAAAGGTTCCCGATTGCAGTCGTACGTTTTCCTCCTTCTATTCTAGCGTTAGATCTCTCAGTATAACCTAGGTATAGAGGATCTGAGTAGGAAAGAGTCTCTATCTCTATCGTCTCCTAGCAAAAGGTATCCGGACAATTGGAGTATCGAAGACGATAAAGAGATCCGTGAAGAAGGATATATTCGACTCCTCTACTATAGTCTTGGGGTTGCCGTTCGGGGCCGAGTTGGTTTTAGTAAGCGCGTTTCGCCCGGGTCGTTCGACGGAAACGAGATCGACCTCCCGAACCTAGCTATATATTCGTCGAGATACCGACCTTCTCTTCAAGGCAGTCGATATTCTGGGTATAGTACCGAACCAACCTGCCGGTATCACGTAAATCACGGATGAAATAGTATATCCTTATCGGAACGGTACTCTTAGCGAGCTAACGTATCTCAGTGATGTTCTGGTTGAAGCGACATCTGCTTTCTAGATCCAAGAATACCGAAGAATGGAAGAGACGACGGCGGCTACGGGAATAAGCACTATCTTTTGACCGAAAGTCCTAATTATCGTAAGAGACGTATATAAGATAAGGGCATAATACTTACAAGAATGCCTGCGTTTGTACTGATGCCGGCCCCTATAACTGTAACGATCTTGGATCCGGCGCCGAGGAGGCCAGCAATTCTTTACAGATAACGATAGTCGTTTGGCCGAACGTAAGTAATGGTCATTTTGTACCGAGATCGGCAAACGGCGGCTATAGGTCAAGGATGGGGGTTCTGGGAATAGAGCGAGATGATTCTCTAGTCGGCAGCTAAAGAAGGCGGAGATCGACGGACGAGAGGGGAAGAATGAGAAAAGAGAAATAAAAGAAACGGAGGAGGGCCGGGCGGAGAGGGGATTATATACTCCGGAGCTCTAGCACTGCCTCGCTCCCTTCCTTTAAAACCGGTATCTTGGGTAGATGTATAGCGATATCTCGGGGTCGTCACGGGATAACGACGCTTCTTCCTTGGGCTACCGAGGCCGTTCCTTGTCCGAACTTAGACTATAAGGTACTGAGCTAGACTCAAGCCAAGCAAGGTCTATCCGTAAGCTCGAGCTGATGGTCACAAATATACCAACTTCCCCGATTCATCCCTAGGATTATTGTTAAAGAAAGAGGGAGCAACCGCCGACGACCATTTTTGAGATCACCCGACGCGACAATGTGCAGCCGGAAGAGTGCCAGCCGGGCTCCGGCCCTCTTTCTCGTATAGCGGTAGGGGGTCCTGGAACTGCCTGGTTTTCTACGGTCGTTGGGGCGGGTAGTGGGACCAAGGAGCAGCCGTGCAGATCACCAGCTTAGTGTAGCAGTCGAGAGAATTCTGAGCGAGTTCCTTCTCAGGGGTAGTAAACAAGTGTTAGCTGGTTGGCCCGACAACCAATATGAGACAGCCAGAACCTTGTTGGATGATGATCACATTTACCTTTCTTGATAGGCTTCCTCAAGCAACATTCGATTCCACGGTCCGTAATCCACGCGTTTCCACCTCCAGCCGTTAGGAAATAAAAGGTATTTAGAAATGTCCGCCCTTCAAAACGGAAAAGACATACGGGGGGAAGCGCTTCATCACGAAAGGTAGGGTCTCGAGAACAATGATACTACGGATAACTGTAAAGAAACTTAACTAGCTAAATTGTAATTAGTGGCTGAACTGCTCTCGTATCCTCGTCGTCCCCTCCGAGGGTCGGCCCGTTGCGGTCCTTTTCGTAACGCCATCCTTGTTTCTCCGGCTGACCAAAGGGTTCGTCCTAACCCCTCTGCTACGGGGTAAATCCTATGTACGTTCATGTCTCTGGACATGCCACATCCGCCTGAGGGAGCTTACGAAGAGAATAGCAGCGTCCGGTGAAGATTGAAGTGGCTAGCGCAACAAGATCGAGTGGGGGACTTGGGTTCGTGGCCGACCATGGGCGGATACGCGGATTACCTAATATCATCAGTCGATACACGACCACCAAGCGGCGGCTGGAGAAGTTTTAGGTTGGTGTCAATCAATTCCTCCCGGTTAAGCTGGAAGATGCAGGCATGCTGGTAACGGAGCTGCCGCCGACGTGGAAGCTGTCTGTCAACCAAATGTCCCGACAGCTCATGCCCATGCAAAGGCCCTCGTCGGCACCATCCAATGTTGCCGCGCAGCTCCTGGTAGCAGAGGTCGCGCTTCGGCAAGGACAAGGTTGTGGTACTGGAGGCGCCAGGCGCCAGGAACAGCTTGAGCGAATCCAGGTAACTAGCTGCCTCGGCCAAGCCGGCGGAAGCACATCCCTGTTGAGGCTGACGGCGAGCGCTGCGAGCTCGCGGCACCCTTCCTTCGCCTGTGCTTGGTGTTTGTGCCAGGGACCCTGTTCAATCGTGGAAGGGAGCGGGGAGTCGTCCGGCGGCATAACTAGGGAATGTTTGGAATCATGAGTTATTTGGATCCTTCAGCGTGATGGCGGGCTGTGTTTCCTTGGCCCCAGATTCGCTTTCAATTCCAGTGTGGCCCATGTTTGGATCATACACGGGTCGTCGTCGTCGTCGTCTCCACTGTCGCCGTCGGGACGTCCACAAACAACGTCAGGTTCGGAAACCTCAACGCCGCATCGTACGTCCTGCCCGTGACGTAGAAGCCCCTTGCTACCGCCAGTGCAGAGCCAGCTGGAGATTGACACGGTCATGGGCGAGGCAACAGGCCACCCACCGACGACACGAACAAACCACCACAGCACGTGACCACCTCCCTAAACCCTCCCGACCGCTTCCCTCCCCCAGGCGCCTCCACCACAGCCTCATTCTTCCCCAACCCCGTCGTCTTGTCCCCCACAAACGGCTCCCAACTATCTGGCGGCCCGCCACCGCCCTGCGATGACGAGTCGCGGTCGAGCATGGCCGTCGTCGTCGTCATCATTGTCAAGTTCTGGTGCGACGAAGTCGAGTGCAATTTCCCCCCAACCTCGACTGGGTGCTTGCGCGGGTGGAACGGGCCGACCTCGCGAGTGACACTGACCTCGGTGGTCACAAAGATGCGGCCCCAGGTCGTGGTCAGCATGGCGGGCGTGATGTTGTTGCGGATGGGCTTGGGGAGCTTTGATACGACCGAGAGGATGACCTGCAATGTCAGCGACATGTTGTGGAGGGGGGTGGGATGCTCAAAAGTCGGACATCAAGATGCTATCGAGCTTTGAGTCCACGGGGTTACTTGTAGGCAAGAAAGCCTTATCTCACGTCATGGTACCTCGTGGCACCCCCTGATGTTGAAGTTGCTTCGTGGCCGGTCGGAAAGAAAGAGCCAGACTTTGCCAATCCTACCAGAAACCCCGGCCGTCCGGGTCGGAGGGTCCGGTTGAATCATGCCGACAGCCCCGCAGTGTCGGAGGAACTCTCTTGGGGAATCGGAGCATCGGAGCATCCCGCTTGGCGCCAAACATCCCTGACCATCACCACAGTAAGTTGCTCGGGGGGCATCTACCGAGACACATTTCGTCCGTGAGACGAGAAGTCCAACATTCATTAGATGTGTATTGTGTATTCGTCTGTTCCTGGCCAAAGCATCCCGTCTTGCTTTCAGCACCCACCCCTCAACCAGTCCGCGTCAAATCGCCCCCATCATGTCGTCACCCGCACAAGCGACGGTAGCCGTCGTCACCGGATGCAGCAGCGGGATCGGCAAAACCCTCGCGCTGGCCTTCGCAACCAGGGGCATCACGGTCGTTGCGACTACGCGGCGCGTTGAGTCTCTTGAGCGCCTTACCGCGGAGCATGACAACATCATCCCCATGCCCCTTGGACTCGGCAATCTGGGCAGCCTGGAGCAGTTCAGGGATGCCGTCGCCGAGAAGACGGGAGGACGAGTTGATATCCCGGTCAACAACACCGGGGCGCATTATTCATCGACAGCGATGGACCTGGAGATCGCCGAGGCAGAGAAGCTTTTCGCTGTCAACGTCTTTGTCGTCATGCGGCTCTGCCAGCTCTTCCTGCCTTTGCTCCATAAGTCGGCACGAGGATGCATCGTGCAGATCGGGAGCGTCACCCGCGACGTGCCCGTCACGTGGCAATACGTGTACAATGCCTCCAAGGCCGCCCTGAGCCAGTACACCAAGACATTGCGTCTCGCGAGTCTCTCCTCTCCCACTTGATTTGATTGCACATCGTGGTCTAACCGTCCTTCTTTTAATAGGATGTTCGAACGTTCGAGATCGAGGTGATAGAGATCGTCACCGGCTTTGTCCGTAGCAACATCCTCCATCACGGCCTGCATGCTTCCGAGGACTCTCCCTACCTCCGAATCAAGCCGGAAATCGAGCGTATCAAATACGAATGGAACCGAAACGGCATGTACGCAGAGGAATATGCCGCATCCGTGGTCGATAAGCTGCTGAGAAAGAAACGAGCGCCGAAATCTGGGAAGGGAAGCTCTCATGAAAGCTTGGATTCCTCGTCAACTTCTTTCCTCTCTGGTTTCTGGTATGTAAAACACAAGCCACATTGAGGTCCTGGCGACGCAGGCTAGTCTCCGGGATAACTGATTTGCTACCGGAGGTTTCTGACGTGCCGTATAGAATTGGTTCTTTTCTCGCCAGTTCGGACTCAACCAGCTATAGCCTAAAGCTAGTTAACCACCATCGAAAGAGTCTAATTTGATCTCGGGACTTGCTCCGTTCTACCAGACAGAAGATTCTTCTTGCGAGGCTGAGAGAAACCCATCCTGGCGCCTGGAATGTTTCAGCAATAAACTTGATGAATTGTAAAGAAATTTGTGAATCCAACCCTCCCAGCGTGCCATGAATCGGTTTGTTAAATTTTCCAATAACTAGTTAACTAGTTATCGCCGGACGGGGTCAGGGACGCAACAGGACAGGGTTAGGTCTGGCGGAATAACTGTGTTGTGTGATGGGCAGAGAGTAGTCTAGCTACAGGATACTGAATACAGTTGGTATAAGCAAGGCAGACTTGGGTGCCAGAACAAGAGTAGATTATTATCAACTAACTAGTTAGTTAATAACTAACTAACTAGTTGATCGGAATAAGTTAATGTTCTCCGACATGTTGCAGGATCTGGTCTCCTCGACTCACCTTTGGGTCCTCGAAGCTGCCTCCGCTGAGATGGACATAGTCTAGTTGCTCCAGGTGGATGAGTTCAATCTAGCAGAGCATGTCGCCGAAACCAGAAGTCGGCAGTGTTGATCTTGACACCGATACAAAACGACGGCGGCACCTCGGCGCGGACGGCGCAGATAATGCGGAGAACGAGTTCGGCACGGTTTTCTGCCGAACCGCCGAACTCGTCTTGTCGTTTGTTGCCAGATGCAGTCATGAACTGGGAAAGGAGGAAGCCGTTGCCAATTTCCAGTTATTATTAGAGAGACGAGGGGCTCGAGGATGGCAAACACTCGGTTTCTTACGTCCGACATGAATCTCAACACTCTGGAAGCCAGATTGCAATGCCAGCTTTGCCGCAGCAACGAACTATGCAACCACGTCGTCGATACCTCGCTGGCTCATGGCTCGCGGGGTGCCGAAGATCAACGCGCGCGCAGGGTTTGCGATCCAGTTGTCCCCGATGTTGAGCGGCACAGCACTCGGGGCTATGGTCTTGGAGAAGAAACTCCTATTGCCAGCCCCAGCAGGCAATTGGCGACCGGGATGGTTCCTTTGAATGTATCAGCACCAAGATCGCCCAGGCACGCGGGCGACTGTGCAATCATGTGGCAGTCATGCCCCCGTGTTGCCCGAGTCCATGCCGACCACCGCCGAAGGGCGGACGGGCCTGTCTCGGAGACGGCGACATCCCTTGGTCCGCCGAGGTACCTGTCGTCAACCATGATATTTCCTGACGGCGCCATTATTAGTGTGTGAGTTTCGATGAGGACGGCAGATACGCCACGCGGACAAATATGCCGGTGATCAGTACTGCCCATCCTCCTTGGGCCCAGGTCTTGTAAACCCTCTCGTGGCTGGCCGCTGGCAGGGAATCGATAGACATTTTCTCGAACATGGCTGACTTGGCGAGACGATTCTTGAGCACAAGACCGCAGGGAAGCCGTAGCGATGCCCGCGATAGATTCAATTGCCGCCATTGTGTTCGGCGAATGTGTTTGCAGTTTCTTACATATCAGAGAGCCTTGTGCCGCGACGTTCCTTAGCGGTCTATGTAGCAGAGCAGGCCCTTTCGCTTGGTTGTCGGGGGTATAAAAAAGACGGCCCTACGGAGTAACTACAAATGTCCTGCCGAGGAGAAAATGCAATGGTACGTCCAAATGCTCCGCGGAACAATTGTGATTGGCTGGTTCTGGTGGCCCGCGACGTCCTGGAAGAGCCGAATACCAACAGACGGTCAAGGTTTACAAAAGGGCCTGGGGCCGCCCCCTTCTCGGGCATATGCCATCCTCAGTCCCCGACCAGGCCAACACGCAGCATACAAATATTTCTCACACACAAACGAACCCAACAGGATTCTGCTCCTCCGTGCTCGACAAGTTGGTTGTCTCTTTGTTGCCAGACCCGACCACGCCCACGCCATAGCACATCAAATATTTGGCAGCCTGCCGTACGCCAAAATGTCTTCCCCTCTCCCCATCCAAGCTCCGAAGAGGAACACACAACAACAACACCCCCAACAGAGGCCCCTGGGCTCCTCGCCGGCACCCTTCGCAGCTCCCCCTTCGCCCTTCAGGCCCCGAGCCGACAAGAAGATGTCCGTCGCACAGACCTACTTCCTCGCCCACAAGGCCCGGGCAAAGCTCTGTTCGGAGGCGGCCCGCCCGGACCACAACCTCCGCCTGCTCGTCGGGCACGCCAACCTGCTCGACTCGCTGATGCTTGAGCTCGCCGACGCCGAGCGGGAGCAGGAGTCGTGGTTCAACCAGTCCGTCCGCGGCGCCTCGCACTGGAGCAGCAGCACCACCAGCACCAGCACCAGCACCAGCACCAGCCAAGACCGCCACATCCAGTGGGCCGACACCATCGTCGAGGAGCCCGAGCACGACTGGCAGGCCGAGGACGCCGAGTCGGACTCGGACGACTCGTCTGACTCGGACTCGGACTTTGACGACGAGGACGTCGAGATGGCCGACGCTGTCGCCCTGCGGCGCATCCACTCGCACGCCCTGCTGCCCAAGATGGCCGCCTACCAGTACGACGAGGACGAGGAGGACGACTACGACATGGACAACGAGGCGCTGCGCCCCCTGATTTGCTTCCGTGGCCCACATCTTCCAACAGTATCCGGTCGGTGAGGCTGCTGATCGCATCACCTGCGGACACGCATGGCTCACAGACGCTCAGCAGCAGAAGGGTCTTGTTCCGAACAGGCAGGAACAAGCACGCTTCCCAACATGCGAAATCGAAGATGCAGAGATATTAGAATATATATAACATTACAACGATTACAGAAATCCGTCACTCTGTAAAAGCAAACAGAAAGAACGTCACTTGGCCAGAGGCATGTCCTAGGATGAGTGTATGACCATGAACCGCCACACATGTTGCCCGATAGTCGGCAGGAAGCCAAAGAACGCTCTTCCCATTTCCTGTAACCCAATCGTCGCCGACGAAGAGAAAACCGCTGGCGGGTTCCTGGCCTCCAGAGCTGCTTGAAGCATCGGAGTTTACGGTTATGCTCAGCTGCCCTCGGTCTGTCTCGAGATATTGACCATTTCTGGAGAACATTAGCCGGGTAAGAATGCCATGGCCCTCGAGCGTCTGCCGGTGCGCGCCGGTCGCCGCGTCCCAGAGCCGGACGGTTTTATCGCGTGAAGCTGACGCGAGCGTCTCGCCGTCCGGCGAGAACGCTACTGCATTGACCGGATCGCCATGCCCCTCGAGCGTCTGCCGGTACGCGCCCCAGTGGTCTCTAATGCCAGCGGTCATTTCGATAAAAGACAACATTTCCTCCCAATACCGCTTTCTAAGCTCGCTCAAAGTCGGCTGAATACGAGCGCGGAGCTATATGTCTGGAAGGGGGCCCGCTCTATGATCGATCCGTGACTGAATACAAACTTCTCTGCGTCTTCCAACAGTTCAAGAAGGCGAGGGTTGATGTCTGATTGCGCCTGATAGGATTTAGTAACCTGACAACAATACGGCATTAATTTCATACCTGAGCGGCATATAGAATCTTTCTTATCGAGAGCAGCCCACTGGAAAGTTTCCCTGTGAGAGACAAACTCTCAAGCCAGCGGAGGAAGCATTCCTTCAGGAATCCCAACACGTTCCCGTCGTCCGTCAGTTCTCCCCGGAACCTGGAGTTGTCGCTGTCCAGGGAGCAGAGATGGTCGGCCCAGAAGACACAAGAGTATTGTATTGGAGCCAGCGGATCTGGATCAGGGGGCGTCATATTCTCCGGTTTGAAGCCGAGGTCGAGGTTGTACATGTTGCATCTTAGTATTGAGGACATTACATCAGTCGATCGTCTGACAATCTCACTCTGCCCTTGAGCGGGCCCAGCTAGCTGAAGTCGAAACTTGTAATTCTTGTCCAGGTAATCCTTTGCCGACTGGTGGATCAAGTTGACAGTTCCCTTGGCGATTGTGAGAAACGAGCCGCATATCTCGATGGCCGTCTCTGCAATGTCCATGACAGGTCGGAAAGTACGGAAAGCTCTGAGATAGACAGCGGGCGGAAGGCAAGAGACGTAACCACCAAAACTGTCTTACAGTCTTGGGGTTCAATCACTTGCCCCTCCTCAATCCTGGTCATCATGTGATCGTACAACTCCGACAAGCCAGGAGGCATCTCTTTGATTCGCTTGCCAGCGTACCCTCCATGCACTGTCTCGAGGACTTTGAACGCGAGGGCCACCCACAAAAAGGTGAAGGCGACTCTACGAGTATAACTAAGCTTAATAAAAGGAAAGGAAAAACGGGGGAAATGGCCAGCGCGTCGCGATGGCCTTTCTCTGCACCGAGCGTCCGTTAGCCCTCGATGCAACGTCGGCGGGTCGAGACTCGAGACTGGGCTGCATCTGACAAAAGCGTTGGCCCCACCAAACACCATCGAGATCGGTCGAGGGAGGGAAAGGGGCCCAAAAAGTCTGCTCGCCAGGTACAGAAGCCATCTCTCTGGCCAGAAGCCTACGACATCCCAGCGAAGCCGAACGCCGCGAAGGACCCGTCCCGAGGCGCTGAGGGCTGAGCGAATCCTGTGCTAGGACGCCCCTCCTTGACCACGGGCTCGCAGCACAGGGTTTTTCGCGCCAGGCCCACCGCGTGCTGTCATCGCTCGGACCGTCTCGATCTCGATTGGCCAATGCAAGTAACGTTGTAGCAAAAAGGGCCTGGCTGAAAAGCCGGAACCGTTGAGCCCGAGCAAGCGTGCAGCGGCCTGGCCTGGCTGGCCTGGAGTTGCCGGCCGGGAGCCCTGCCCCCCCTGCTGCGAGTGTTTTGGCTGACCGCCGCTGGGGCTCGACCCAGAAGCCGGTGAGCTTGGGACGACGGTCAACCAATGTTCTGGAATCTCGCCCCACTGCGCATGTGACGCAACATGTTCGTCCGAGGAAGCAGGCCATCGTGTGCCTGGGCGAGCATGGACCAACCCGGTGCCAACACACAGCAAGCACAGGGAGTCAGGAACGCAGAGGAGCGATATATTGACGACGGTGAGCCATGCGCGGCCACTCGCTGCTCAGGCTGCTTCATGCCACGGCTGCAACCCAGGAATCCCACGATTCCCCCGCTCCCGCGAGTCCGCCACTGCAGCCAGAGCTGCACTCCCCCACAGACCAGACCTAGACTGGGACAACCAACCTTCAGGCCCGCCAACTGTTCGCCTCCTACAGGGCTGCTCTCGATTGGCCCACTCATGCGCCACACTTGTTGCCCAACCGGCCCCGCGCGGCTCAGCTTTCCTCAGCTTTCCTGGATTTGCTCGCTCGCGAAGGCAGTGCAGGTTGCGGTGGTGCGGAGCTGCTGTCTTGCCAGCAATTGAGCACAAGTAAACGATTGGGTGCTGGTGGCTCCGGCTCCGGCGTCCTAGATCGCCCGCCCCGCCGCTGGCCCAGAGGCCAACCACAAACAGGCCCGCGCATCCTCCGCCAACCCCACGCTGGTCGCGCCCCGGCAGACAGAAGTCGGTACAGTACCGAATTACACGTAGTGCCAGAGGGCAGCGCGGATGCCACGATGCATGCGCGGGGATCAGGGGAGTTGGACTCTCGTCGGGGGACTCCGGGAAGTGAGATGGCGGGTAGGGACTTGCCCGAGTGCAGTAGAGAGCTTGAACATTTCGGACAGAGATGGAGAGCCACTTACGCAATAATCACACGTGTATTTCTGACCAGCCCTGACGGTGGAGGTGCTGTCCAAGTCCAATTGTCGCTTCCATGTTCGCCGGGCTTCCCCACCTGACCCACGACGTAAATAGTTGCCGTACCCCTGAGCTCGGCCAAGAGCGCCCGAGTTAGACACAGCAACAGACAGCAAGGGGGCCATGGTCTGCGATGACAACGTCTACAAATATGCATTTAACTTATCCACGACGATACAGCGCCGCTTTGCCACCGCAAGGATTTGGACTGATTCGGCACCATGACAGCATGCTGCCCCGCTGCCCGCCAGCCATAGGTGAGGGGGGACTGGTGTGATGTAATGTGCAGTGTATCAGATGGCTGCTTGCGGTTTGCGACTGGGCCGTGACATCGGACTGTTTCCGGGATGGGCCACCCATCGTTCGCGTTCCCGAATCCGCCGCTGTGTTGGGAAGCGAAGACAATGAGAGGAGGCCTTGGCGTGGCCGATGATATCATCGCGAATCGCCATGATCAGACCAGGCCGCGAGGAAAACAAAGCACCAGGACGGGGTCTTAAGCAGCACCGCACACAGAACCCGTCCTGATCTCCAACCTTGCCCAAACCACCAAGTCAACGTACTCTCGGCCAGCCTGACCACCTAACGATACCCACACATCTATCACCGTTTTGCACCAGATACTACACCAGCAGCCACCATGGGCGCCGACTCCAGAGTCCTACTGCTGGGCTTGCGTATATGGCAGCTCATCTGCTCCGTCATCGTGCTCGGGATCCTCGGTTCGTTTCTGCACAGGCTCTCGGACGCCGGGGTCTCGAGGGATGGCAGGGTCGTCTACAGCATTGTCACGGCGTCCATCAGTACCGTCTTCTCCATCGTTTTCATCGCCCCCTTCCTCTA
>FTEL01010333.1_pt1 | contig 14866 bp, 25 predicted proteins | sample 1658911 | NCBI WGS metagenome assembly FTEL01 (sample SAMEA3914869, study PRJEB12502) | metagenome | biome: forest; material: soil | place: USA | collected 2012-03-12 | depth 0.1 m
CTCGAGGCGGTCGGTTGCGCGGCCTGTGGCGTAGGCGAGGGCTGCGAGGGTGGTGTTGAGGGCTAGGGAGGGGAGGAGGGTGGTGCGGAGGAGGCCGATGTTGATTAGGGAGGATAGGGGGGTTGTGATGGATCGTTTGGGGTGCGGGGGAGAGGTGTGTGGGGGGAAGGTGTCGGGGAGGTCGGCGGAGCCGCCCCAGGGGTTGGTTGTGTGGTGGTGTTTTGGGGTTGACATTGGATGGCTATTATTGGGGGTTCATGTTGCGTATTTGGGGGAGAGAGTGAGGTAAGGGGTTTGCGATAGCAGAGTTGTGGAAAGATAGGGGTGGTGGTTCTGTCTGGCTGATGTTGGGCAGCCGTGATGTCACGATGAGCACATCAAGTTGGTGCTGGGCGGTAGGAGAAGGCGAAAGCCCATCTATGACGCGCGGTTAGCACAGAGATCGCTTTTTTGCTTGACAGAATCGACGTAGAGTCGGTGGCATGGTCAACTTTCGAGGTATGTCGAATTGGCGGCGAAAAAAAAAGGGGGTCCAACGGGAGCGTTGGAAGAAGGGGGCGAAGACTCAGAAGTGCCATAGGATAGAACATCAAAGCTGGCACATTAATCGGTTAATTACGTGATATGTCTCATTATCTGGCTATCGAAGAAGTTCCCAACGCATTCTCCTCAGCCCTGACTGTTTATGCGTGGTGAGTGGTGATGGTTTCGCGGAGGAGGAAAGCTTAGGTACAACCTGTCAAGATATCCACCATCCCGCCCGCACCTAAGCGCCGTAGATCTCCCTCACCACATCCGCCAGCTCCGTAAAACCGTGCTTCGTCTCCACTGCCGGCTGCTCACCTTCGTACATGACACCGCCAGGCAGATAACTCGAGTTCATCTCGGCGAAGGCCGCGGCAACCTTGGGCGGGAACACGGCAGAATAGAAGTCGACCAATCCATCCTGTGGAATGGGCTGCATCTCGATCTTCTTGCCGGATACCTGCTCAAACGCGCCGTGCACATCCTCCGAGGTGTAGGCATTGGGGCCGTGCAGCTCGAAGATGTAGGGGCGGGCGGCCAGCGGGGTGCCTGTGGCGAGGAGTTCGGCCGCACAGGCGGTCCCGATGTCTTTGACGGCGACCTACAGTCATTAGTCAAGATGTGTGTCTGAAACGCAACTCGCGTACTTACCATGGGGAGTCTGTTGTCGAGGGGCGTCAGGGTGGTAAAGAAGATGCCGGCCTTCTGGATCGTCTCCACGCTCATGGCCCAGTTCTCCATGAAAAAGGCACAGCGGACAAAGACAACCTCAGCCGCGGCATCTCCCAGAATTTTCTCGGCCTCGTGGTTGCTGAGGATCTCGCCCTGTACCGCGTCGTCAGTCCGCAAGCAGTAAACACCAGACCACTGGCGCGCATGACTCAGGGGCTACCGCCGCAACTTACAGTGCCATGATCGTACTCAGCGCCCATGCTCGACAGCAGCACCAGACGCTTCACAGACTCGGCTTTCTGAACAGCCGCTCCGACATTCTCTGATACCAGGCGGGCATGGGCGACGATGTCGATCTCCTCATAGATGGGAGGAGTGATGTTGAAGACGGCGTCGGAGCCGGAAAAGTCGAGGGTCGATGCATCCTCCACGTCGCCTTGCACGGCTTCGAAGCGCGGGTTGGACTGGAACTCGGCCGGGACCTTCTTTAGGTCGCGGTAGTAGCCCCTGACGACGGGGTTGGAGGGGTCGGCCAGGAGGGACCGGATGGTGGCTTGGCCGGTTTTGGGGGATGCGGGGACGACGGTGATGTGCATTTTGAGAGATGGCTTGAGTGATGTGTCTGTGGTGTTGTGCTTATGTTGTGTTGGAGTTGAGAGAATGAGATGGTGCCAGATGCTGGGCTGTTGAAGGCAGCTGTGCTCGTATTATATCCGAGCAGATCAACACCAAAATAGCCCTATCCAGATGCTGTAGCTCGCCTCATCGAGAACTTGACAACTGTCAACTGGCGAGCTTACGACAACCAAGCCGCTCACTCCGTACAGGCCTCGTCATGTACCATCCAACCATTCGAGCCCAAGTCTCGAGCCAAGCGTTGAGTTTCTGTCCATTTCGCCCCAGCTTCGTCAACGCCGAGAAGTGGCTTCTCGGTTACCTCACACTGCACTTGGGTTTGAGCTCGGATTGTGTAATCGTCTGGGTGCCTAATTGGGGATTCGTAGGTCCAGAAGACGACGCGTTTGGGCTGAAGACGGATGCAGCCCATCCAAGAAAAGCCAAGGGTCAGACGGGGGAATGCGACCCAGGCTTGGCTGGTTCCAAGCGAAAGGATGACGACAGCAGCCAGAGACGACAGAGCATCGTGTATTTACCCACTGATTTTGTGTACGTACGTGTGCAGAATACTCCAGACAACCCCTATTTTCACTACTTCCAGCTCACCGACGTGACATTTGCCCGCCAAGGGACCGGATCTGGCGCCGCACAGCTTATCCTGTCGTCTGCCGACGTGACACAAGTCAAGCCCGGCACGATGGTTCGTATCTCGCCGTGGAAAGTGACGCTGTGAAGCAGGGGCATCAGCCACCGGTCAGCCTTCTTCAAACAACGACACCGAAAGAGACCAAAACTTACGGACTCTCCACATCCAAATCCGCCACCGTCCAATTCACCCTGACCCCCAAAAACCCACTCGCCATCTCATACCGGAACTCGCACCCCGCCGGAGCAAGCGCCGCATCTCCCACCGAGTCAATAACACACCTATTCCACGGCAGATCTGCCGACGAGTTCGACGAGCTCGCATACCGCACCCCGTCGGTCACAATATTCGCCGTGTACCCCGTCGCCGCGGGCCCCGTCTGCAGCTCCATGCCGAAGCGGGCCGTGACGACGCCGCTGTTGTTGCGGGTCGTGTTGGTCTCGAAGTTGTTGAACCACCAGGAGGGCGAGATTACCGAGGAGATGGTGGCGCTCTCGGCGGTGGGCAGCGGGTCGTTGAGGGAGTAGGGGGGCAAGAGCGCGCGCGAGGTGATGTTGCCTGCGAAGGGGCCGTTGGTGCCGCCTGAGCAGAAGGTGGTTTCTTCGTTGAAGACGTTGCAGTCGAGGGTGAGGGGGGTGGTGCCCGAGGCGGTGATGGAGATGCTGGGGGGTGTTAGCTGTGGTGTGGAAGGGGGTTGAGGGTGAGGGGCTTACGGTGCGGCCGCGTCTTGGTCGTCGCAGAACCAGGTCTGGTTGACGGTGAGGTTGAAGGATTTGGGCTCGAACTGGAGAACCGTGTCGATCTGGTACAGGTCTGGACGTCGGAAGGCGGTCTGGCCCTGGCAGTTCAGTGTTTGTGGGCCATCCACGCCGGAGAGCACTCCGCCGCAGGAGGCCGTGTAGCCGATATGGTCGTTTGTGATGATCACAAAGGCGTTTCCGGACTGGAGATTTCCGGCAACCTTTCTGAGGTTGAGCTGGGTTGCCGCCACCTCCCACGCGGGTGTCCTCGCCTGGGCTGTGCAGCCTTTTGTGTCATGGCCAAGGGGCCCTGGGAGATACGAGGGGGTGATTTTGACCGGGGCGAGCAAAGATGCCTTGACAAGATGGGGTTCTGTGGATCGGCATGAAGTTGTCGACGTGCTTTGGTCTTCCGTGCAAGTAAGAGGGATTCCAGCGCCGGCTCCAGTGCTGTTTCCAACGGCCGAGAATTTTATGCTGGCCCCAAGCAGATCAGCATTCCTTTACAAGAGCAAAGGGCAGGGAGAGGAGGAGGACGAGGGTGTGCCTACGGCTTGCTCGGAGTGGCGTCGCTGCAGGACCATGTCTCGTTAAACTGGAACCGGGCTGTCGAGCTGTCCGCCTGGAACGACGCCGCAAACGGCTGGCCCGTGGTGCTCTGGTTCCTGGCGGAGCAAGCGTGCCATGCCGTGGCCGCCGTCGCACTGCTCGCCGAGCATCTCAGCTCCACCGACACATTCGTGGCCCGGTTGAGCACATGGAATTCAACCGCCGTCACGCCCGCCGACGTTTCCGAGGCAAACCTATCGACCAGCCAGCTGGGAGTGGTGAAGGAGCGGGAGGTGCAGCCTGCCGCCAACTGCGCAACAGCCACGACGTTGCCAACGGCGGGAGCGAGAACCGCAGTCAAAGCTGCGGCGGTCAGGAGTCGTGTCATGGCTTGTCGGTGCTTGTCGCTCGTTGCATGGCAGAGCAAGAGGCACAAGACCAGCACAACCACACGTCGCCCTCAAGCAGTCGAGGACCGACATTTTGACCTTTGCTCGACGTATTACCCGCTGACACGCTTACTGCGGTTGTTAACCCCGCAGCCCAAAGGGAGCAAACGAGATCATTAAGGTTCGTTTATGAACCCATTCCGGCTGTAATCATCAACCCCTACCAGCGCATGCATGTGCCTGGCCGAGGACCCGGCAGTTAGCCTGATCATCACTTCTTGGGATCTAGAACTGTCTTGTCGACCGGGAAATTGGATTGATGGCATGGCGGATGTCCGCCTGAGCCGCTCGAGCGGCTGTCGGTCACAGCTTGCCGCGTTCGAGAATGTTCGTCAAAGCAGGATTCCGAGGGATTCTGCGGGGGAGCCAGATCGGGATGTTCTTCGGATCAAGCAGGTGGTAACACAAAAAGAAGCAAATGACATTGTCAGCTTGAAGAACAGATGATTGTCTTGGGAGAGTCCATCTGTGAATGAAGAATTGAAGACACTCCAAGTCCGCCTCCCAATAAAGTCTCAAGTCCACCTCCAGCCCGCCCTGGCACCACTCCAAAATCTCCTCAAGCAAGTTCAAGTCAACTCCAAAATCCCCCGTCCTCAAGCAAGTCCAAGTCCATTCTAAAACAAAGCCCGTCCATATCAACTCCAGCCCCAGTCAATTCCAGCCCCAACCAATTCCAGCCCCAACCAACTCCAGCTCCAATGCACCAAGTACAAATTCCACCGCCAGTTTCCCTTCCAGCTTCCAAGCTCTCCTCCAATCTCATCCACCGCCCCGCCCGCCCGTCTCTCTCTGTAGTGTGGGGGAGGAGGGACCCCCACTAAGGTGTACCTACTCCGGAGTCCCCCCAGTATGGAGTATCTACTCCGGAGTTCCCTCGGTAGGGTGTACCTACTCCTCCCCTCCCCGCTCCAGGACCAGCCCGGAGCCTCTGGTTGATTGCCATCTCGGTGTCTCCCCCGGCTCCCACCCTTCACCAGACCCCGACCGCCCCGAAGGCAGCGACAGGACCCGACTCCGGGCGGAGCGCACCGATCTCGCCCACAAGACAGGCACTCGAGCACAAACCCCGACCACCGACCAAGCCTGCTTGGCCCATGGCGGGATATGCGTCGCCAGCGAGTGCCTGTCTTATAAGCGAGATCTATCCCCCGCGACCCGACCCGTCCTCGTCGCCAGACCGGACCACCCCGAACGGCAGCGACAACAATCTGACGACTCCAGGCCGGGCCGCCGCACCCCATGATACTGGTAGCCACTTTGCCCACGCAGCCGCCGATACTGTCCAAGCTCCTGGAGCTCGGCGTCCAAGTGCGCCCGCCCGGGAACCCAACCCCTCGTAGATCGCCGTCGGATCGGACCACCCCGAACGGCAGCGACAACAATCCGACGACTCGGGGTTGGGCCGGAGACGGCATCCAGTGCGCGCCTCCGAACCCAGGGCGGGGCGACCAGCTGTTTGCTTGTTGGGTTTGCGGCGGGGGAGACAGCTCTGAAAAGGGAGACCAGGACGAACTCGTTGACCTCTGTTCGGACCGGGACCAGCCGCGGTCTTTCCTGTGGGGGTTGTTAGGAGAGAGGAAAATGAAATTGGAATTGGAGTTCGTACCGTTGGTCAACGAGCCCGTCGCCCATCACCTTCCACCAGCCAGAGTCGAACTTCCCTTTCACGTTTGCGTTTGCGAACAACGTTGCGTTGGCGTTTGCGAATTAAATCGTCCCTCAGCAGCGAGCCGAAGCCCGGGATGCGTCCTCGGGGGATTCGCTTCGTGTGTGTCTCGTTGTGCTTTGTTGATGTTTGCGGTTTCGCAAACATCAACAGATATGGAGGATGAGAAGCAGGCGGGTAGGATTACTCCCAACCCCGCTCGTCTCATCGGCGCCAGGAGATTGTCTTTCTGCGATGATGAAGAGACGAAGGTTAGTGGGGGAATGAGGCACCGAGAAATGAAGCGGGCCAGACGTACCTTGTTCGCAAAGCGACTTCCGAGTCCAATCCCTTTGTGTGGTGGTCGAAGGCACAGACGCCCTGGTGCTGCTTTCTTGGGGGCACTCTAGTTTGGCGCTGTGAACACTTGCAGTCAGCAGGTGGTTGGACATGTGGCTCGCCGAGGAAGTCGGACCGAGCGAAGGGAAGTCAAAAGAAGGTCGAACATTACCTGTGTTTCCGTCTTAACTGCTGCTCGGCGAGTTCTGAGCCGACCGAGAACGGGCTTCCCGTGAAACGGACGCAGAACTCTTTTTTTTCTTTTTTCTCGTTTGTCATTATCCCTCGCCTCATCCCGGCGGCTCTCCACGACAGCGTTTGTCCCAGGACGCGGTGTTTATGGCATGCCCGCGAGGACAGCCCCGACGACTTCAGCATAATGATTGATTAGTTGTCTCTTTCTCCAACGTGAGATGAGATGGCAAGTTGAACCGGAACTTGAGAAATGCGATGGAGGAAGATGGAAAGGTTGAGGAGAAAGCACAAGAAAAAATGAAAAGAAGAAGCGAAAAATAAACGTACCCCTCATCCGCAACTCGGAGGCGATGGCAGCGTACCACCGCTCCTCGTTGCTCCCGTTCTCTGCCAGGAAGCCCTTCCGCCACGCCTCCCGGTAAAGTTGGCCCCAGCCAACGCCAGCCGCCAAGTGGTGGTCTACCAAATGGGCGGCTTGTGCGCCCACTGGGACGAACGAGACCGATTCTGGGGTGGAGGGTGTCAGATGCGTGTTGCGCTAGTGGTTAATGGGCAAAGATGGGAATGGGAAGAGGGAACTTACGGGCAGCGAAGTCGAGGACGTCGCGAGCACTGCAAAGGGTGCCGAGGATGGTCAGCAACAACAGCGGAGAGGGAAGAAAAGAAGAAGAAGACGAAGAGGGAAGGCAGCCAAGAAGAAAGCAGCCAAGAGGGAAGCCAGGAGGACTTACGGCATGGTTGATGTGTTGGTGTTGGTTAACTTGAAGTTTTGGTTTGTTGTTCAAGTTTTGTTGATCGGTCAAGAAGAGAATTCGGGAGAAAATAGGTTTAATTTATACCTGTGGGCGACCAGGAAATATTTGGCTGCAAACTTCAAACTTTGGCAAGCCCCCACTTGCAATTCAGTCCCTGGGAGCGCGCCTGGGGAGGGGGGAGGGGGGGATTTTGCTGGGCCTGCCTCTTTTTTCTCTCTACATCCAACTTTGGGCTGGACAAAAAGGGCAGTTTGCGTCTATACACACCTCAGATCGCGTTGAAACTCATGAGAACAGAATAAATACACGAGACCTTCTTATAGACACAGGCAAGTTACTCCATCTTCTTGTTTGTCTTGGAGTCATTGATGGTGGTCGACCACTGGTGAAGCAGTGAACAACCGACCAGCAAACATGGGCCAAACCGACCAAGGCCAGAAAACATCGTCCTCATTGTTTCTTCTCTCATCAGCTCAGCATCTTTCTCTGCAGATATTTGCGATTCTTCATTTCGAAAATAAGAGTTCAAGAGTCGCGAGCCCAGCACTACAACTAGGAGTCTGCCTGTCGACAAGTTACGTCCAGTCCGATCTCCAAGCCCACATTCTCTCCGCCGCGGGCACGAGTTGTCAATACAGGGTCTATTGACAAAGAACCCAGGAGTCAGGTATGTTGGTGATTCCAGAAGCTGTGGGGGTGATTGCTGAGCAGTGGCAGTTCTGGTGTGGACAGTTGCGCTACTCAAGTTATTTCTTGACATTCATCCTGGCACGAACAACCAGACAGCACAAAACAGGAGGTTGTTCAAACTCATTTCATGACAAAGGCTGACCTTTGTCTCGCAGCACAAGGGCTTTGTTGTCGCATTCAGGGGCTGCAGTTGGCTTGTCGGCGGGGCAGCGGAGCTCACACCGACAAATAAGACAGGGGCGCCCAATGCAGGTGTTATACAGTCAAGAGGAGGAGTCCAGCAAATGAGCCGGGATGGCGTACAGTCAAGAGGAGGATTACATGGAACAAGCCGGGTGTCATACGGTCAAGAGGGGGACTATAGCGTGCAAGCCGGGATGCCATATACACAAGAGGAGGACTACAAGGTGGGGCCGGGATGTGTTATACTGTCGAGAGGAGGACTATACCAAACAGGCCGGGATCACACACAAAAGCACACCTCCCGGGACTACGGTGCTGCCGAGCACGCGAGGGAACATCCGGAAGACAGAACGCGCAGTTCCGGAAGACCCAGACCGCCGATGAAGACTGGGAACGAGGATCAGGGAAGTTCAAGCCAAATTCCCCACGCCCTTGGCCAGAGTTGACTCATTCGAAAAGCGAGATTCCTGCTCCTCATTTGCAAAGACACCCACTCTGGGCCCCAGCCTCAAACCTCGACCCCCAACCGCTTCAACGACCGCCTCAGATTCCCCCTCGCAGCATCTTCATACAACCCTCTAAGCAGCTCGGAATGGTATATCCTCTCCCTCTCAAGAAACCGCCTCAACACAGCCGCCCTCCCAACCCTCCAAGCCTCGTCCTCCACTAAAGCATACTCCTTCCTTACCGCCGCTTCGTACTCGTCAAACGTAGCCTCCTCGGCCCCAAGAATACTCAAATCCATATCCAAAAACAGCGCCGCGTCGCCAGCCTCTCCTCCCTCGAGCCCCTCTGGCAGGGTATGCGTCGCAGTGGCCTCAATCACCCTCCGAATCCACTCAAGCCGCTTGGGATCCACAGTCCCCGCCAAACGGGCAACGGCCAGCTCGGCGCTCTGTACTTCGTTCAGCGGCCCTTTGGCTCGGGCGTCGTAGATGGCGTCGTGGAACCAGATGGCTGCCTCGACGGCGTCTGGGTCGACAAAGTGCTGGCGGTGGGTGGACAGGAGGGCGAGGAGGGCGGTGACGTGAGTGAGGGAGTGGTAGTGCCGTGTTGGGGAGGAGTAGAGGGCCGTGAGCTCCTCACGGATGGCGGGTGTCATCAGCGTCATGTTTGGTTTTGGCACTGGTTGTTGGGGTGGTGAAGGGTTGTGTCATGGGTGTTTGAGGGGAAAGGCGAGACGATGAGAGTCACTCAGCTCAGCTCGCTTGGCATCCGGGCGAAGCAAGCAAGCCTCATCACGTGGAGACAAGGAAAGTCACAGCACAATAGTGCTCCCTCCTGAACATCCATTCGGTCACAAACAAGTTAACTAACGCTTCCAAGACAACCACCCCGACCAAAGAACCCTCAGACTCAAGCAGGATCAACACCATTCCCCTCCGACCGTCCGCCGCTCTCCCTCGTCATCTCCCAGCCACGCCCCCTATACCTCTTCGGCCAGATCCCACACCTCCCGGGCGCCAGGATCCCATTCGGATCCAACGCATCCTTCATCTTCTCATTAAACTTCATCAACGCCCCATCTCCCCAGCCATAAGTCCCAGCAACCTGATCCATCAGACTCAAATGCGTCCTATACTCGCCATACCCCTCCCTCGCCGCCTCATCCACCAGATCCCTCAGACACCCCAACGCAGCCTCCTTAGCCCCCTTCTCCGCCCGATCAAACACAATCTCCACAATCAAATGCATCTCCCGCAGCCCGACACAAAACGCCGGAAAGAAATCAATCCCATACTCCCCATGCAACCGTTTCCCCATCTCAAACAACCGCATCGCATCCCTCCCGCGGATGGGACTCACAGGGCTGAACGCGATATGCGCCCCGTTCGGCGCCCAGTTCACCCACCGCAGCTCATGTATATCCGGCACCCCGCGCGCGACCCGGTCCCTCGCCCAGAAATAATCGTCCTCGGGCACCGTCGCAGGATCGATGCGCCTCGCGCCGGGGATGCGCATGAACGCGGCGTCGACCAGCGCAAGCTTGTGCGCGCGGAAGAGCGGCGGGCCGTACGACATGCCGTAGTAGGCCCAGGCGTGGTCGCCGACGGGGGAGGCGGCGGCTGCGGCGTGGATGAGGGCTTCTGGGATGGGGCCTGTGCCGGGGAAGAGGGCTGTGCGGGGTTGGCCGCGGGCGGCGATGGTTTGGGTGACGTGGCGGACTTGGGCGACGTTTTCGAGGATGTTGGAGATGCGGAGGGGGCGGATGATTTCCATTAGAGGGCCGAGGTCTTCGTCTTTGGGGAAGGTGTACATCTGGGAGGTGTTAGAAGAGGGGATTCAAGAGGTGGGTGGCTGTGAAAGACGGACAAACGACTCGTGCCCTCCCGGGTTCGGCATCAGCGTCATGCCCATCTTGGTGACGATGCCAAAGTTGGACTGGGAGAAGATACCGCTGGACAACCGTCAGCCACAACACCATCCACTCATCCCAAGGAAAGCCAGAGACAACCCACTCCGAATACGGCCCAAACCCATACGGAAACGCCTGCCAAGTATTATTCCCCGGCAGCGCCCCCATCCCGGTCCGAATCACCTCTCCCGTGGGCAACACCACCTCCATGCCCGAATGACACGCCCAATGATCACCATACGGCGTGTATCCGACCCCGCGGTCGACGGTATTCCCAATCACCGACCCGCCGCCTAGGTCCGGGGTGTCGATCCACATGTGTTCGTCCAGTCCCCGCACCTTGAGCTCCTCGTACAGCGCGTAAAAGGACACGCCGGGCTCGACGAGGCATGTGTAGTCCTCGGGGTTGATGTCGAGGATCTTGTTCATGCGTCGGCCCAGGTCGATGGTCACGGATCCGCGCACGCGGGGGGCCGCGCCGCCGTAGCCCACTGCTTCTTGTCAGTTATCGGCTCAGGTTGAGGGTTGAAAAAGAGGGATGGTTACAGTTCCGCCCCATGGAGATGGGGAAGATCGGGACGCGGTACTTGTTGGCCCAGCCGACGATTTGCTGGACTTCTTCGGTGCTGCCGGGGTACACGACGGCCGAGGCGACGAACTCCTCCTCGTCGAGGATGGTCATCATGTCGTGCGTGTTGGGGTGCTCCATGTACCATCCGTCCTTGAGCGGCTTGTCGTTAATCTCGACTTGCTCGCTCCCCAGCTGCTCCTTCAGCTCGGCCAGCGCCTTGAGGAAGTCGTCTCGCTCGATTCCCTGCGGGACGACCGGCAACCGCTGCCGCTCATTTTGCGGCTTGGTTCGTCCCTCGAAGATCCCCTGCTTTGCCTCCTGGGCCTTCTCGAGGAGGTACTTGGGAATCCCCGAGTGGCTCTCCGGCAAAGTCGGCACACCAGACTTGGCTTCTTCGGCGAATGACATGTTGGCTGATGTGTGGCTGGACGTGTTCGGCTCGGCTCGATCAGTCATGAGCGTTCGGTCACACTGCTCAGTAATTAATTTAAGTACTCCTTAGAGGTCCACGGCGGAAACGGTGAACCGCCGGGTTTACCCCGCGGACCGCATTCACACGCGGCTCTTCTCCGCATCTCGGCAGCTACTCGCTTCGTGCCGAGTCCGAAACACCCCACATGCGCCTCTGCGGAGCTTGTTGGGACTGCCGACTGCTGTGTTACCTCTGGGATTTGGATTCCGGCCTGGTCGTTAACTCTGCTTGGAACATGGCGCTCCCGCGCGCATGGCTCCGGCTCACCCGCCCATGTTGGACATGTTGCGCAGAGTACCCCCCTCTCATGGAGCGGCCGAACCTCCCGCATTACCTACACGATATCAACTGACACTACCTTAGGTAGGCAGCATCGTTTCTAACCACGCCTCCACGAATACTAGCGACCACCTCTAAGAAATCACAAACTCCCGACACAACTCCTCGCGCCAGACCTCTCCCTTCATGACGCCATGCACGTAGCACTCCCCAATAATCTCGCTCCTATTCCTCACCAAGATGGGCATGCACCCCCCCTTGAACACAACAATCTCATCTCCCACTTGGCCCCTCTCCGGCATGAGAGTGAAGTAACCCTTCCTCGCCCTCGCAAACCTCCTATGGTGCGCCGACGCCGTCACCATCATATCGGAAGAGGCCATCTTTGCACCGCCCTCTGCCGCCAGGGCAGCCAGCTCGGCGTCGATCTGAGCGAGGCGACTGCGGGTTTCCTTGACTTCGTCCGATTCAACCTCAGCGGTGTTCTCATTGGCGGAGTTCAGAAAGGTCCGACTGAACAAGCCGCGCAACGCCTCCATGTCCAGTCTGAGCTGGCATCGGAATCTCTCGTGTTTGAGCCGGCTGCGGTGGAGGTACGAGTCGACGATTGCGAGCGCGTCAGCATCGGATGCCAGGAAGACACGGCCGCCCATGATGGTCGAGGCCCAGGCGAGGCGGACTGGCCGATCGTCGGCCGGGTCGAGAAGGTAGGCCGGCGTGGGGATGTCTTGGGCGGGGGATTCCGATGCTTCGCTGGACTCGGCGAGAGCTTGCGCGTGTGCACGACCCGCGATGTCCGCCCACTCGAGCGTGGTTTGGAGAGGCACCACCTCTGAATCTCCAGGCCTGCCTGCCTCTTCGATGATGTCTACCACGATGCCGGACAGAGTGATGGTTTTGGGGGGGTTGGAGATGTGGACGTCAGGCTGCGAGTCCCCGCAAGCGTAGAACGTGCGGAGGTACTCATTGGTGAGCATGACATCTCTTTTTGAACCAGCCAGGCTACGTTGAAGCAGAAGAGAAACTTCGTCGGCTGGACGGGTTGGATCGTGTATACCAGGTGGGTCGTGGAGTTTCCGGCCTTCAAGCATGGCAAAGAGGTCCCTGGGAGACCAGCGGAAAGGATAGATCCGCTGGGAGCCGCGCGAGCCGGACCAGTCGGGAGCCCATGACGGCAAGCCGGCAAGCCGTGGTTCCGACGGATGAATGGCGCTTAACAGATCGAGGCCGACGTGCGATGTCAAAAAGTCGCAGGCCACGCGAGTAAAGACGTCCACGGTTGCGGCCCCGTAGTCGGGCTCGCCTACAAGGACCGGCGGGGGCGAGGACTGCAGAGCTCCGCCCTGCCGTTGCTGCTCCGCCTTTGCACTCCTTGCGAGGCCGGCGAGCGCGTACACCATGTCCCGAGGGTCTGTGGCCTTGCGCCAGCGGTGGCGCATGAGAAGCTGGAGCAGAGAGTCTACCCAGGGACCGCACTTGCGCCGCGTGTTGAAGAGCTCTCCGAACAGTTCCAGCCCCAGGCTGGACCCGACTCGGGAGTGTAGGTCTAGGCTGCAGAATATAGCCACCGCCTGGGCCAGGTCCTCCAACGATATTTCCAAAGAGCCGCAGACTAGCGTCACCTGGGAGGCAACGGCGACCTCCTGGACAATCCACGCGCGGGAGAACCAGGGGCGTTCCAGGAGGGCCAAAAATGCCCTACGAGCCGCCTTGTTTTGTTCGAGGCGGTGGAGAATCGGGTTAGACTGGACATCCTCAGATGGCAGCTTGTATCTTGTGGACGGCGCGATGGTCGAAGCTTTGTTCTCGACCTCATTTACGGCTCCATATTGAACGGCGAACAGGTCCGGCACCATGGCGAGGGCGTCGTTGCTGCCGTCCGCCTCGGGACCTAGCCAGGCAATCGTACGCGTCGCGTTGCGGTAGATGTCGCACATTATGGCAACCTGCCGGTTTCGCTCCTCGATGCTGCCCTGGTTGATGCAGACGGCATCGACCCAGAGAAGTCGCGGTTTGTCGGCGTCCCGCAAGGCTTCCAGCGCGCTCATGAGGTTGGCCGCAAGAGGAAACGGCGAATCGTTACAGAAGATGGAGTGGGTGCTCTTGGGGTCACCCCAGCAGTAGGAGAGAGCCTCGTAACCTGGTTCTCGCCCCAGAGGGACGACGTGGAGGTTGCATCGGAGGGGCTCCGCGCCATCACCAGGGAGCAGTTCCAGGAGACGGATATGAGGACTCTCAGGGCCGCCCGGCAGCGGATCGTATTTGAATGGGCTGCTTGTTTTTCTTAGCGGTGACTCAGCATGGAGTGGAGGGGAGCGTAAGACCGACACTAACTTCATAATGCCCAGAACCCGAGTCGATGCGGCGTTCAGCGAAGGGGAACGGATGCGCAGATGAATAGAGCCTGGCTCTGGAGGGGCGAGCCGGCCCTGGACGGTGCTTTTTAGCCACTCGCGGCCCCGACTGACCCTTCAGCACTGCCCGCCAATAGGGAAGAGTCAGCCCACAAGGGAGCCTTGGGGGCGATGAGAAGGCCACAAGCAACATCTGACACCGTCGACAACGAGGAATTTAGTAACAAGCGCGCCGTTTCACATTCTGTCAGATAAATATTCTTGCTGTGTTATTATCAACCGAGAGCACTGGAAAACGGGTGGCAGAAAAGAACGAGTCTTACTCCGAACCCTCCCTTCGTTGCCGTCAACACGGGTCACCTCGTCTTCCAGCATGTATACAACCCAACCACCGGCCCTGAAAGACCAAGGAAGAAGCCCGATGTACCCGTTCGCTCATCATCGTCTTCTGGCCCGCAAAGCTGACTCGTTCCTAAGTTGCTTGGCCGATGTCGGCATCATCGAGACCAACCGCCGTTGACTTAGGCTTTCCCCGTCAAGTTCGAAAACGTTTGCAACACGGCCATCTCATCCAACCCATTCTGCTCCGCCTTCGCCGCGACATAGCGTGCTTCCTCGCGCCTCGCAGCGTCGATAAGCCGGCGAGTATTGCGCTTAGCCAAACTCCGCGTGCTCTGGTAGACGCCCTGTCCCGAATAAGACACAAGCCCCAGAACCCCTATTCAGCCGCGTCAGTTGTACGGAACCCAACAGAACCAACCTACGCATAATTAATACCACAACTCCCCAGAAGAAACCTTCGCCCCCATCCCCACAACCCCCTTC
>FTEL01008236.1_pt1 | contig 14854 bp, 22 predicted proteins | sample 1658911 | NCBI WGS metagenome assembly FTEL01 (sample SAMEA3914869, study PRJEB12502) | metagenome | biome: forest; material: soil | place: USA | collected 2012-03-12 | depth 0.1 m
GGACAGTAGTCCTCCCCATCATCGGCATCGTGATGTCGACGACGGCCGAGATCGCGCTGACGCTTGACGCCGACGTGGCTGGCGGGCGGCTGCATGGATGGCTCGGCATTTGCCCGAACCTCCTGTGCTTGTGGCGGCACGACAGAACCATCCTCGTACTGCTTTCCTCGGTCGTCTGGAACATCTGAACTGGCGTCGGCGAGGCTTTGGGCGCTGGGTTGTTCGTCTTTGAGCCTGTCGTGATTGAGAGCCTGCGTGATGTATGCGAGTCTGCGGCTCGGGTGTTGTTCCGCGGGTTGTAGGGGATGAAGTGCGTATCCCGAGGCGTTTACGCGGTGGCTGGGCAACTGATTGCTCCACCCGTTCCCCACAAAGAGGACCTCACCTGCGAACCCTCGTAATCCTTACCCCTCCCTTCTCAAGAAATCTAAAAAATCGCCTCTTAGTCCTCTCCTGTGCAAATTGCGCCATAACATCTCCGCGCTTGTCCTTCCCCACCCACTTCGGGCGTGATGTGGACCTTGCGACTCTTCTGCCAACCTCGTCTCAGGTACATCATGGGATGCAGCACCTCCCTGTTGCAGTCATGTGCCAGGCAAGAAATGGCCAATGGGGCGAGAGCGGGGGGTTTGAGGCTTTGAGGGGCGTGCCAAGCCTTGCCCACGCACCTCGACCTTGAAGAAGAGGGTTGGCCCAGGCAGCGACCAGCGGAGGCCGTCCCAGGGCGGCATTGATGACTATGGCACGAACCCAGAGCCCTCTTTCCTCGCCGACTGGTCCGTCCCCCTTTAACCTCCCTTACCCTCCCTCACCACCGTCTAACCCCCCCCCCCGGCGCCAGGATCCGCGAACTCGCCTACACCACCCCAGCAATCTTCGTCTCCCCCCGCCTACCGCCTGGCCCCGGAAACCCCTGGCGTCGACATCCTGACTGACATCTCCGCATTCTGGACCTGGCTGCACGCCCACCTGCGCTGGTGGTGCTGGGTTGCTGTTGGCGGAAGTCAGTGTGTTTCCCCTGCAACACGACAGGCTTGGGTGGGTAGCGGGGCTGGGATTTGTTGGGGGTTTAGCCACTCAGGCACGCCCTTCAAGTTCAGCCCACGTCTCCCTCAGCCATCATCACCCACTACCAAACAGACGAGTCAGCCCTCTCCCACACAGGGTCCGCCACGTCCGCAGAGATGGCCCGACAACTCGACAAGGCCGAGATCTTACGGCGACTGAATTTCTTCACCGGGACTCCTGCGGCACCGCCGCAAGCCCGCCGACCGCCAGGGCCGCTGAAGCTAGGGCCTCACTACCGCGCCCTCGCACAGCCGGCCAAGCCTATCGTAAGCGCTCGCTTCTCTCCGTGTTCTATCTGCTCAGTGCTGACCAGGGAACAGCGCTTCCGTTTCGGCACGCGCACCGTCCATGCCTCGGCGGCGTCGGTCGACGGCGTCCACCAGAACGTGCTGCGTCTCCAGGTCCAGCCCTCGCTCGCGCAGCAGCTGGTTCTACTCCTGACTGGCCTCCTGCTCCCCGCCGCGGTGCGCGTGTGGTTCGAGGCCAGCTTCCCCGAATGGACGCTGCCTCGTCGTCTCATCCTCAAGCAGCAGAAGGAGGGCTGGGACGAGGAGTTCGAGGCCGAGAAGGACATGTACGCGACTCTGCGCCCGCTGCAAGACGCCGTCATCCCGCGCTATTTCGGCGAGGTCACCTACCAAGACAAGCGCGCCATCCTGCTGTCAGACATCGGCGGCGCCGCCCTGGCCACCCCCGAGGGCTTGCTGCTGGAGGTGCCCGACTTGCGGCGCATGATGCAGCAGGCCGTCGGCGCCGTCGGGCGGTTCGGCAGGGTCCACGACGACAGCAAGCTGGACAACTACCACGTCGTCGGCGACAGGATCATGATCGTCGACCTGGAGCGGATGAGCGAGCCCGTGGCTGACCAGGAGCACCTCGATTTTCTTGTCCGGGCTGAGGTCGACCACGTCGCCCGGCGCTACGAGCAAACCCAGTACTGGAAGTGGAAGCAGGGCCTCATATCGATCGATGCAAACGAGTAAAACGTTGTTGTCTCGTCATATTTGCTATCCGCTTTGTTGTGTTTTTTCTCTTGTTCTCCTTTTTTTTTTGCCTCAGTACCCTCACTTTTGTAGGTTGATTCCCAGCACGTCCTAGGCCACCACCCACCCACCGAGTTGAGGCTCTTCCCCCCCCCCAAACCATCGTGATTCACACATGATCGGTTCTCGTTTCTGCTCCGGGAGGGGTCCATCCATCACTTTGCACACAAGCACAGCCCCTCCGTAGCCCCATCCAACCGCCGCCCGCCACATGCCGGCTTTGAGCCTGTCGCCTGGCCGAGAGCAGCAAGCCCTCTGCACACGGCCGTTCGCGCTTGTGAGTCATGGTGGCTGTCTCGGTTGGTCGAGCTGCTGCCGTCCTGGACGGCGCCTTGCGTAGCGACTCGTCATTTTTATTCGACACCTCCAAGCAGGGAACTTGTGCGTCCTGAACTCCGCCTTGGCATAGCTGCAGCCGGGCGTCAAGCAAGTCCCAACATCAGCCTTCTTTCCTCTTGATTGGTTATCACCGGATCCACGACACCAGTCGGTTGGTGATGGTGATCGAGGATCATGCCAACACCAGGGAGGGCTGACTTGCGTTGTCACAGCCTGCCCTGTTCCACGCCGGTTCAAGTCGAGCAATCCAGGCGGTCGAAAGACGGTTAAAATGGGAGCTGCCTTCCTCCCTGGTAGACAAGGAGGCCGGACGACTCTCCCAAAAGCCTACCCAGTTTATGTCCCTCGCTGATACCCCCTCTTTGGTGCCCAGAGTTGAGAACTTCTTCCTGTCTGTCATCTGGAACTGCTTCCACCATGACGACCGTCTTTGACTTGCTGTTATTGGATCCAATTAACCCAGTGGTCAATGAGAACAACGTAACCACCAGCAACAAGGAATGGGCCAGCAGGTACCACCCCCTCCGGAACCTCATCGTTCACACCCAGGTCGGCCCGGACGGCCGCGTGTACGCCAACTGGGACGGCGCCTTCCTACCCGCCTGCGATGACGACACCTTGCGTATGGGCGAACCGGCCACACATCCGAACCCGCGCCTGTGGCGTTTCGAAACCGAGGCCGACTGCGAACTGTGGTTCCATACCGAGGTTTCCAACGTTGTCCTCGCCGCCTGGACCCAGTACGGCCGCGTGACCCAGACCTCGCACACCAAGCCGCCGTGCGAGGCCAACATCTCCGAGGAGGTGGATGCCATGTACGGGGTCGACTATGCGAATTCCACCGTCGTCGTGGCCATTGGGGAGATGAAGAGAAACCTCATCCGCCCCGAGTTGTGGCAGGCCGGCAACCCGTCCGGGCTCGTGAGTCAACAGATGCTCTCGCGGGAGCTTCGCGGGTAGGGTCTATGTTCCTTGTTCTTATTCGTATTTTTCCTCTTGCTCCTCTTCCTGCTCTCCTCGTTCAATGTCGTACGCCCCCTCCCCCCTTCCTTCCCCTCTATTGTTCAACGCCAAGCTGCTTTGATGAGGGGCCGCCCCAAGGCTGACGACCTGGGAAAACAACCTCAAAAGATACGCGTACAAATACCAGTGCCCGCAGGTATACTGCTTTGACGGCGAGACCCTCCTCCTCCTCCAGTTCCAGGCGCAGAAACCCGACAACATCCGGGACTCCAACTGTCCGGTCGACTGCTGGGTGCTCCCGCGGGTTGGCAGCGCCGTGCCGCTGCGGTATGCGCTCTACAGGCTGCTGGCGCAGGGGTTCCGGCGGTTCCAGGGCCTCTGCGCCCCAGTGCCCGCGGCGTCGGCCCCAGTTGGGGGGCTGAAGCCCTTTTCCAGGATGTTTTACAATGGTTGGCCGATTTGGAAGACGGGTGGCACCATCGTTCCCACCCATCCTGGTGGCTACGAACGCGAGGTCGACGCTGCTTCGGGGGCGGTCAAGTGGACGCACCCCGATCCGGCCAACGACGAGCTGGTGTGGGAGACGACGGCGCTGTGGGGTGAGCACGCGTGATGACTCGACCGCAGAGGCGGCGGCATACGACTCATGCTGAAGCCTGGTGAAGACGGAGCATACCGTCAGATAGAACTAGGGCTATCTGCCTTAGCTCTCGGCTACCTGCCTTACATCCCACTTCGTCACTCCGCTCCCGTGCTTTACGTCTGAGGCAAAGAAGAATACGTCTGGGAGAGGCAGCATCTGCTGGTCTTGAATAGATCACCCTCCGCGTAGGTATCCTCGAATCTTGCCTCATGAATGGGGCCATCTTCTTCGTCGTCTCTCGCGGCCAGCCCACCAGAAACGAGTGCTGGGGCGGCGGTTGTAGACTTCAACCAGGCATCCACCGTCGCCCTCCTGATCGCTATCCTGCACCCCGATCCCGCCGCCCACCATGCCCGCGGCCGACCTCCGCCTGCTCGCCTTCGACGGCGGCGGCGTACGCGGCCTGTCCTCTCTCATGATCCTCCGCCGGCTCATGACCGCCGTCGACCCCGACGCCCCGCCCAAGCCCTGCGACTACTTCGACATGGTCGGCGGTGCCGGTCCGCCTGCAGGTGGCCGTCGACGAGTGCCCAACGGTTGACCTCCACCGCCCGCAAGTCGCCCAAAAGTTGCCCAAGTGGTGATGCCAGCTCCTCATCCGGTGCACCACCCAAATCCTTCTCAGCCAGGTGCCCGAAAAGGCGCTGATAGCAACCCAAAGACTCAATGAGGCGTGGTGGGAAATGCCCGAGCAGGAGAAGGAGCACGTGGTAACTCGCATCTGCCCGCTCCCCTGGAATGGGTGCGGACGAAGTTCGCCGTCTGTGGAGTCTTGAATGTGGAGCGTGTCACCAGACCCAGCGTAGTGCGTGACGGCGAGCCCCTGGTGCGGATTGAGCACAACGACGAGTACAGGGTGCGGGTTGAGCAGAGGCTTGGAGAGATGGGATTCCCAGAGGTCACCGCGGCATATCAAACGTTGCGCGACGCCCGCGAGGTAGAGTGGAAGAAAAACCGGCCCTGGCTTCAGTAAACGGCTCGCGGGAATGATGTACGTAGAGGGAGACACGGTCGCAGAGTGGCGGAGTGGGCTCGGCGGCGGAGCGAGGCGTGCTGACCGGGGGTTGTCACAGAAACAACGAGGATGACACTGCCAGTGCGGTGTTCCGTGTTATGGTCAATTGAATCCTATGCTATCCACCAACCTCACGGCTCTTCCGGGCCTTATCCTTTTCTCCTCTTCGGCTCACTCCTCTTCGGCTCGCTGAATGAGGTACCTGGAGTGACAGCTTGCTGCTCGGCATTGTTTGACTGGCTGCCACGCTCGTCAGGCACAGAAGCGCAGCTGGCATCTGACTGCATCAAGTTGCCTAAATCTTGGGAAAGCCCGGTCGCCTCGGAAAATGGTGGGACATCAAAGTTCAAATCGGACGGCAACAGATCGATGGCAGAGCAGATGTTCTCGAAATGCTTGGGCATCTATGTGTTATAGATGTTCTTGGTGAATCGGTACGCTGTCTACTTCTCCTTGCCATCCAACTCAGTAAAGACAAAATTTCGGATCGGATGCCGGTAATATTTGGTGTCTTTCCTAGCTATTACCGGGTAGTGGCCGTAGATCCGTACCGACTGGTGGTTATGCGAGACGGAGAAGGCGAGGATCTTCCGGTTGACTGTATCCTCCCGGTTGACTGTACGGAAGAGCTCGACGATGCCCCGTACCGTAAGGGTCATGCTGTGGGCGTTCTGCCGGTCCGCGATGTCGAGCGCCGCGGCGCCGCATTTCACCTCGTAAGTCAGGAACGGGAAGTATATGTAGTACGTGGCCATGAAGAAGGACTGGTCCCCGGCGATGAAGTCGCCAATGAAGGGCGACAGCTTGGCGAGCTGGTCCTCGGTGAATGCGTCTCGTTTGAACCCAACGGAGTAGTCAGGCTGTGGACGGGGGCTGGTGAGGGGGATCGAGTTGTTCTACCCTTCGTTGACGCTCTCGACAAGGCGTTTATAGTTCTTGTTCCGGAGTGAGAGCGATTCCGCCGAAGGAACGATAAGCCTTGAGATGTCTTGAACGATCCTCGCCTTATTCTTATTGTCGAGATTGCGACAGGCATCCACAAAGATATTATCGTCGAAGAGCGTCTCCTTGGGGACCGGTTGTTCACCGCCAAGAAGGTCCCTGACAAGTTTCTTGCTCGCATCCGTGATACCAAGCTCAGAGATGTCCATGTATGAGCCCTTGGTCTGGAGCAGGAGCGGGTATCGCGTGTCCCTATACGGCGTACTCTTCTCCTCCCTCGGCTTCTGGTCGCTGGGCGTTATGGATGTAGCCGAGTTCGATCGCTTCCGGGACAGATTAGACGAGGATTTCTTCCGCGCAAGGAGACGACGGTCCATGGTGAAATCTGTCGTTGAGGTCTCCTCCGGCCAGTCTTGCTCCTCTGGCCAGCGTCCTTCCTTCGCCCAGAATGCAACCGGGTCAATGTGTTTGTGAGCGCCGCTGCCAATCGCTAGCTCGCCAAATGAGTCTTCGGTAGGGCGTGGAGGGGATGTCCGTCGTCGCTTCGGGTCTGGGTCTGGGTCCGGGTCTGGCTCGGGTGCGTGTTCGACCGAGTGCTTGCGCTTGCAATCTCTGCTCTGGACAGGCGCCGGTTGTTCCTGTGAATCCCGTGACCTAACTTAGCTTGTGAACCATCTAATACGAAGGAGAGAGGCCATACTGGTGAGGCCGGAGTCTCGCTGGGTGTAGTTGGACGCAGGCGATTGCATTTGGCGCGCCTGGTTGCGTGCTTTCGCGAACTGCCTGTGCGCGGCTGGATGCCTTGGGGTCGATTTCCTGCAAGCGTCAGCGGGAGATGTCCTTTGGAACTGCGAAGAATATGTACCTTGATAATTTGACGCCGGCGATGGGAGCGCCCGTTGGGTCGCTGTTTGGGCTCGAGTGCGGGCCATGGCGATGAGAACGGAGGGGGGAGCGAGGTCCTGGTTATGTCTGGGGAAGAAGTGTTTCAAGATGGCGTGACGTATGAGGTATGGATGGCCGCGAGCGCACAGGAATGGGATCCACTGGCACTGACCAATCGTTCATTGCGAGACCCACAATTTTCATCCAATGGACCCACGGCGGTTCGCCCACGCCTTTGGCTGCTGTGCGTAGGTCCGACCAGAACCACGAGCTCAACTCATGCCACGAATATCTAATTTTAGGCAAGTCTTGACTCATCGGCAAGGTAGCTGGTGCGGCGGCTGCATCATTGGGCCGGCGCGGGGTGTGCGGCCGATGCGGGGTACCAGGAGCTGTGGTTGCCTGCTGCAGTAAGAATTCCCAAGCCCGCGCTGTCGTTTCCGCCAACCAACTCCTTCTCAGGCCCGATCTGCCTTGCCGTCGGTAGCGCCAGCAAGGCCATGTCATCGTTTTAGCGGCCGCAGCGGCCTGCTCAGCTCGGCCTTGTCATCCCTGTCTGCTGTGGCTGACCAGCACACTCAGGGCAGGTCCCGGGCAAACCCACGGCAAGGCGGCCTCAGCAAACCCAGTTCGAGGCGCCCCGCGACTCCATGCACAGGATTGGATGTCACGTCCGTGCGTACGCAGGCAGCAGCTGCATTTAAAGCTGCCAGGACGGACTCGCGAGTTTTTGGTTCTCATTGCCCAGCACCTACAACAGCGACGCACTCTCAACACCGACTCTCGCTACGACACGCTTCACCTATTCGCCATCACGATGAACGGTCCAATAGTCGACCTGAGGGAGGAGTTGCTTCGCTGCGGACGGCGTTGGGAGGAGGACTACACGCCGCAGTCACCCAAGGACAAGCTGCTTTACCATGTACGACGATGTTGGGCTGAGTTCTGCGATGACTCCTCGATTTCCGACCCGGTGACAGGCTTCAAGAGCTATTCACGACATGAGACCCGGTTCTTGGAATATCTGAAGAAGAGAGATTCCTACGATGACACGACTTTGGGTTGCTATCGGCGTTTTTTCACGTACCTGGCTGAGAAGGATTTGGGTGATGTACCGGATGAGGAGCTGGCATCGCCACTTGGGCAACTTTTGGACGAGTTACAGGCGGTCGCAGACACAACCCAAAGGGTGATGGGACGGGGGGTGTGATAGTAGACTGCTGGACAATTGGGTGGACACTGGGATTGTCGAACAGAGCCAACAATACAGGACGCTGACCTCTCGCCGTCCCCTGCTTCAATATCTTGGTGTTCTGTGTCTAAATAGCTGCACCCCTTCCAGTTCCTGCGTAGGAAATTGGCCCAGTTCGCGTTACTGGCGTCCCCCGTTCGTAGGCAGTTTCGGCCTGGAGGTTTACCGTTAGGTCCAGTCGCCGGCTCGCGGGACGGGGCGTGCCGCGTCAAGCCAAATCTGGCCCCTGCGCCCCCGACAGCGTTTCCCCGCTTGGCTGACAGCGCAAACCCCAAAGCCTTCAGGCCAGGCCACACGGGTTCCGCCACTCCACAACAATCGCGAAACAGCAACGCAACAAAACCCTCATTGCCGCTGTACAACGGGGTGACATGACCTAAGCACGGCCTGAGGGTACTCTCCTCCTTTCTACTACCCCCAAGGCAGCCCCTCGGCATCGCCAATACAGTGGTTCGGTTTCTCCTTCTTTCCCCGCCGACCACCAGCTATGCCCAACCCAAGATCGCGTACCGGGGACATCTGCTGACCGGTATGCAAGCCTCCAGGATCGTAACAATGGACAATGCCGCATGGACCTTCGACAAGGTCCCCAACGGCTCCTTGCCTGTCCCCGTCGATAACGGCCCCCGGCAGCATGTCTGGGTCGAACCCTCCGAGTAGGGCCTGGAGGGGCGCCCACGACCGGCCGACGCCGAGCAAGGTACAACGATATCCAGCCGCCACGCCAGCGCCGCACTGGGGTTCATCCGCGTCTATCAACTTCCAAGGAACCACTGCATCTACACCCGATGGGACCTGCCATCGTCACCATCCGAATTTACCTCCCTGGCAAGCACGATCGGGGCTGGCTTCAGTTTCGCGCAGTCGCTCTCCGTTAGCTGGCCGCTTTGCGAGTTCCGCGTCCGCCCAGTATTTGTCGAGCACCACAACGGCCTGCCGTTTAGCAGAGTGCTGGCCGAGGTGTGCGACTCGAGCGTACGCGCGAGGGCGCTCATCGTCCAGTCGCTCGGCGAGGTGTAAGTCCCAGTGCCCCTTCTGCCGGAGCTCGCGGCCTGCTACAGCCCGCTAACTTCGTAATTCCGACCAGTAACGACGTGTTATGCCAGTGCTGCCTGAGCAGGCGAGGACAATACACGACTGCCGTGCCCGACAGGAGGGATGGTGGCCGCGAGCGCCGGTCGGCCGTGGTGTATCCATTCCTGGGCTGCGTCTCGCATGCCGCAATCGAGAACGGCCGGTGCGGCCACTGTCTCTGGTACGGGACCGAGTGCCGCGCAAGCATTGCCCCGGAGATGCGGGGGGCATCACCGGACGTGTGTGTGCAGGGGGATCTCCCGTATTACGCAGTCACAGACCAAGACTGGGTCCGGCCCGACCGAGCGGCAGCGGTGGCGGCGCAGGAGCAGCGGTACGAGGACGGGCACAGGCAGGGCCGTATGTAACTAAGGCGGGAGGGCAGCGAGAGGGGGCGTGTGGCCAAGCGGTAGATGCTGGGAAACCCTAGATACAGAAGTTAACTCCCTACAGGCTGGACCAAAGACAATGAGGTGAGTGGGCCATCGACACAGGGGATGCTGGACGAACACCCAGCCCGCTGGAGCGCATTTCAGCACTTCACCTCGAGTCGCTCCTTGGACTTAATTGTCCTCTTTTCCACTCACTCCTCCCACTCCAAGCACCGGCAGCGCCTCGACTGCGGAATAAACGGCCCCCAGGCCCGCCGCCTGCTGAGGCGGATCGGACTGAGTCGTCGCCGCTGCCAGACACAGCCCTTGGGAGCTCGCCGGCCAACCCGCCAGGTGGCGCCGCAGCCTCAACCTCCGCCTCCACCACCGCCACGCCACATCATACCGTCGACAGGGCTAACAAGGCACGTCAGTGCGGTCAAGAGACAGCAGCCCGGCCTTATCGACTGGCTGCCCGCTCGTCAGGCACAGAAGCGCAGCTGGCATCTGACTGCATCCAGCTCCCAAGACCCTGGGAAAACCCGGTCGCCTCGGAAAGTGGTAGGACATCAAAGTTCAACTCCGACGGCAATAGATCGATGACAGAGCAGATGTTCTTGAAGTGAGCGGGCATCCATGTCGTAGACATTTCAATGCTAGCCGGCGGTACATAGCTATCGCGGCCGTCAGAGAGAATCTGCACCGCCTCGGCAAGTGGCAAGCCTAGCGTTGTTGCCAGAGCCTCGGCCTCCCGGAGAGCAGCTTGGTCCTCGGCCGGTAGTGGCGGTTGGCCGCCGCCGTGGCCGCGGCGCTTCTTGGGTATCTTGGCCCGCCGTAGGAGGATGTCTTCCTTCAGCCAGGCGGCAAGCTTATCCGGCGCAACAAGCTCGCCATCCGGCCAGGTCGAGAGGATGCCGTCAGGGCCTATGCGGGGCGTACTGCACCATGCCCTCCACTCGCGTTGCTTGGCCGCGTAGCTCCTCGTCGTGTTCAATGGCTGCTCGTCCTTCTTCGCCTGCAGGCCGGCTCTGTGGGTCTCTCGAGCCCGCTCTTGGGCGGCCGTGTACGCGGTGTCGGTCATGAGTTGTCAGAGGGGTAGGGTCAGGCGGCTGCGAAAGGCGCGGATTTCAGCGGAGTGGCGGCAGAGCGAGGCGTCGTCACAGCAAGGATGGGGACGACACTGCTGGTGCCACCCTTCTGCGGGGGTGCCAGGAGCTGAGGCTGACGGAACTCCCACCACCAGCCAAACGGCCAATCATAATCCGTATCAGCAGCTGAAACTCCAGGACCCCACTACGGGACGTCCCGTGGTGGGTTTTTCCAATCATGGCGTGAGCGAGGCAGCATGCTTGTGTGCGTCAGCGGCTCAGCACCGTGGCTGGATGGCCGGCACGTCTTCGGGACTGTCGCGCGTCTTTTCTCTGCATCGAACCCGTGTCTATCGCAAGATCGACCGCCCATCACATGAAGCATATGGCGTATTGAAGCAGAAGGCCCCCAAGCCCACGCCGCTCATGCAGGGGACTTTGGTCCAGCGCCGCCAGTCACGTGTATATGTGTGTGTGGCTGGCCGATGAGCACATCGCTCCGTGTTACGCAGATCAAGTGCGTAGGCAGTCTGGGGTGTTCGACTGGCCATTCCTCCTCTTTGCTACCCTACTGAAGGAGGCATCTGGAGTGACGGCTTGCTGCTCGGCGATACTCGACTGGCTGTCCGGCTCGCCAGCAGAAGAGGAGCAGGCAACCGACTGCATCAGGTTTCCTAAGCCCTGGGAAAGCCTTATCACCTTGGCAAGTGGTAGGACATCAAAAGTCCAGGCTCTCTTTTGTCTGTACTTGGGCTTACGCCCGCCCGACAAGAGCCAGCCATGGCCGCCTCAGGCCGTATGCCGAGTTGGGGGCCAGTGCTTGTCGAACCTCGCCTGTTGGGCTGCACAGGTCCCTTGGCTGCAGGCTGCTGCCTGGGCCTCCCCGCACCTCTTTCTTTTGGTGCGGCCGCCTGCCCCACCGTAACGATTGGCTCGGGACGCCCGACGCCCCTACACCGGCCCACGCCAGAATTCCATGGTTGGCGGACCAGATGCCTGCCTCCGACAATGAAGCGGGGGTGAGGTCTAGGAGTTGGGCGGCACACCAGACGCGAGCTGGAGCCAATCGCTTTGGGCGGTTTAACGCCGCAGCGTCGGCTTGCGGCTGAGGCCTCGATGGCCGAAAGGCAACGAAAAGGTCCGTCACGCATGCATTCTGCGCGGGGTCAGCCAGAGCCGCGATGTCCGCCGCACGAGGCAGCCGGCTGAGCTGAGCTCCTCCCCCGTCTCCTCTACCCGCCTTCCTCGCCCGACCACGCCCTCCGTTTCGAAGACGACGACATTCAGCAGCTAGCCGGTTGGATCCCGGTATGACAATTCCTGCATTGCTTAGGACTCGCCTTCCCGATTGACTCGATCGCGCACTCGAGACCATGTTCAAATCCCTGAATCGAAAGAATGGCAAGGCTGCGCCCACTCCGCCGCAAGAAACGGACCGAAACCCGACTCCGCCCGAGGACCCCGATCCGTCCGAGAACCCGCAGAACCCCTCCTTCCCGGACGGGGTGAAGGTTCTGCACGACTGCCCTGACGCCACGGTCGATATCTGCTTTGTCCACGGTCTGACTGGGGACCGGGAGAGCACATGGACCGCCAACGGGCAGTCCGCACCCTGGCCGAAGACCCTCCTCCCGCCGAAGCTCAGCAGAGCCCGCATACTCACGTACGGCTATGACGCATATATCGTGCGAAGGGGGGTTGCAGCATCAACAAACCGGCTGATCGACCATGCTACGAACCTTCTGCAGGATCTGACGACAGATCGAAGCAGCGATGCATCATCTCGTCCTCTCATCTTCGTCGCCCATAGCCTTGGCGGCCTCGTCTGCAAGAAGGCCATCCTGCTCTCGCGAAACAATCCGGAAGCCCATCTTCGCGCCATCTTCGATTGCATCAAAGGCATCATATTCATGGGCACCCCTCACAAGGGGTCTTGGATGGCGGATTGGGCCAAGATTACGGCGTCGGCTATCGGCCTTGCCAAGTCCGTCAACAAGTCGCTGCTGGGAATACTGGAGACAGACGACCAACTCCTCGAGTCTATCCAAGTCGAGTTCTGGTCAATGGTACGAGGACTGCGGGAAGGCGGCAGGGGTTTCGAGGTCACCTGTTTCTTTGAGGAACTGCCTTTGCCTGTGGTCGGGAAAGTCGTCGTGTCCAAGGACTCCGCCACCCTTGAAGGTTATGCTTCCTTCAGCATTCACGCCAACCACAGCGACATGGTCAAGTTTGCCTCCGCGGAAGAGAATGGACTCAAGAGGTTGCTTGGTGAGCTGGTCAGATGGGAGCATCAGATCCATCAAACCGTTGGTAAGGAGAATTAGTAGATAGCGTCTGAGGGAATACACTTGGCTAATTCACTCTGAAGTTCAGCCCCTACCTGCAGCCGTGCCTGAGGCTTCTCAGGAATGCCTCAAATCACTGGCCTTTCCGGAAATGAAGGATCGCTTGCATGACATTGGCCGCGCTGTCCGTGAGACCTGCGAGTGGTTGGTTCAACACGAGACGTACAGGGCCTGGGCTACTTGCGACCGAGGCCTGCTCTGGATCAAGGGAAAGCCGGGCTCTGGGAAGTCGACATTGGTCAAATACGCTCTCGATAACCATAGAGTCAGAGATAACGCCCTTGTCCTCTCGTTCTTCTTCCATGGCCGTGGCGACGAACTCCAAAGGACTCCTCTTGGCCTCTTCCGGTCCCTCCTTCATCAGGTTCTTACGCAGGCCCCCGACGCTCTGCAGGATCTCGTTAGCGAGTTTGAGACAAAGCGCAAGGGGAACGGCAAGCCGAACAAGGACTGGTACTGGCGTGAGGGGGAATTGCGCTCCTTCCTTGAGTCATCCCTTCCAAAGGTCTTGCAGACTCGTTCAATCTGGCTCTTTGTCGATGCCTTAGACGAATGCGGTGAAGATAATGCGGTCAGACTTGTCAAAATCTTCAAGTCCTGGCTGAAGAGTCTCCCATCCCAGTCTATCGGCCTCAGACAATGTCGTATCTGCTTCTCTTGTCGTCACTACCCAATTCTGGATCTGGACGAAGGCAGATTCGAAATATGTACCGAGGCTGAAAACCAAAGGGATATTGCGACTTTCGTGGACGACCAGCTTGCCGCCTTCCAGATGCGAACACCATCTACCATTCCGGCCTTGATCACGAAAGGTGCCTCGGGCGTTTTCATGTGGGCGCATCTCGTGGTGAAACGAGTCCTGGACCTTGAGCGTGAGGGTGTCGGATTGAAGACGATGGAAAGAGCAGTCTGCTCTACCCCTCCAGACCTTGACAAACTATACCGACAACTCATTCAAGGTATGAAACCGGCCTCCTTGAAACTGATCCAATGGGTCTGCTTCGCCATACGACCCTTGTCACTAGACGAGTTGCGATGGGCTATGGTCATCGACGCCGATTGCCCACACCGGTCATTACAGTCATGCCAGAGCACGGAAGACATACTCGATAGTGCCCAGATGAAGAGGCAAGTGCAGACGCTCAGCCGGGGTCTTGCCGAGGTCACTCATATGCAGGTTGTCCAGTTCATCCACCAGTCCGTCAAGGATTTCTTCGTCGAGAAAGGCCTGTCAGCTTTGGACGGCAGTGGAACGTCGACCGAAGCCGCAATCAGAGCACACTTCCGATTCTCCAGGATTTGCGTGCGCTACCTGGTGATGGAGGAGATCGGTCAGGCAACGAGCTACAAACCTGACGACTTTCCCTTCTTGCGTTACGCTACAACCTCGTGGGTGGCACATACACGACAATGCGATGCTGGAAGCGTCCGTCAAGGGGATCTTCTATCGTTGTTTGCTTGGCCATCAAACGCTCTCGTGGAGGCATGGGTGCATGTTTACCGGATAATAGATGGTTATTCTGGTGACTGTCCACCAGAAGGGACTAGATTAGTACATGTTGCGTCGAGGTATGGGATCTTGGGGCTATTGACGGTCATTTTGCAAAGGGAAGATCAAGTTGGTATCGACGTCGACGCGAAAGACAACTATGGCCAGACGCCGCTGTGGTGGGCTGCTAGGAACGGGCACAAGGCTGTCGTCCAGCTGCTGCTCGGCACGGGCAAGGTCGACGTCGACGCGAAAGACAACTCTGGTCAGACGCCGCTATCGTGGGCTGCTGGGAGAGGGCACGAGGCTGTTGTCCAGCTGCTGCTCGGCACGGGCA
>FTEL01009854.1_pt1 | contig 14850 bp, 10 predicted proteins | sample 1658911 | NCBI WGS metagenome assembly FTEL01 (sample SAMEA3914869, study PRJEB12502) | metagenome | biome: forest; material: soil | place: USA | collected 2012-03-12 | depth 0.1 m
GCTCGGGGGTTGTGAAGTTGGCAGGGGGGTTTGTTTGTTGATCGGGTTGGGGGGACGGAGGGGTGGGTGCGGACCTGATCTGGGTGGTGGAGAGCGACTGGACGAGGCCGAGCCTGGCGGCCGTGTTGGCAGCGAAGAAGGCATTGGGCGTGGCGGCCACTGCGGGTGTTGTCCAATGCAATTAGCATCCGTCGCTGCATCCGTGTGTGATCCCCTCCATCCTCCAGCGTTCCAATGCACTCCGAGCTTCCCTGCTCTGCTGCTCTCGTGTCTCTCCGCCGCGTGCGAGCTGTGATCCCCGGCGATCCCTGCTTGCTTGCCTGGACGATTGATGGATTGGGACGACATGGACGAGATGGGGCTGCGTACCTCGGCGCAGGGCCGTCGTTCCGACGCGCTGGGCAATCATGGTGCGGGCTGGCTGGGCGGCAGAGGGCGGGATCCGGGACCGGGAGCCAGGCGTGGTGTCGAGCGGATGCGAGGTTTGAGGTTGGTGACGCCGGATCTCGAGCTTGCTGCGAAGTTGCGGATCGGAATCGAGCGCCGGCAGGTCGGCATTTCGGCTGCGCGCGACCAATAGGAGCTTAGCCAATTCGAATGCTTGGCCTCGCTGGTTAGTTGGTTGGCGGCGGCACACGACTGCGGCTCGCTCCGCGAACGAGCCATGCTGCCCCACGTGACCAGCCAGCTGCCGGCCTGGGACCCACTGTTAGGGCTTGGCGCGTCGCGTTTTTCAACCGCCAAAAAAATTCGTCCCTTGGCCGGTTCCTCTTTTCTTCTCCAGATAGTCATGGGCGTCCAGCCATAGCACCGCCGCCTCAATCGGCGCTGCGCAAGTGGCATTCGGCACTTTGGTGCTATGGGCGCTCAGAGAAGAAAGAGATCTGTTCGTTAATCACTGTTGTCAGTTTTGATCTGGCGGCTGTTTCATTTTATGATCCACATACTCTCGCAGAAGCGTGCGAATTGGCAAGCTCGGGGACTGCCTGCGGCCGCAACTCAACGCCAATGGGGTGAGCGTGCCTCCCGGGTGCGCCCTTGGAGACCCCGAAGAAACTCAACTGAAGCCGCTCTTCCAAGCAGCCGCTGTCGGCGGCGTCGAGACATGATCCCGCTCATGTCCAGAGCTGGTGTTCCGTTCCGTCGTGTGAAATGGACTACGACGCTCCTTTCGCCGTCCCTGTGACAAGGACCGGGGAAACTCGCCCAATCAACCGTGCTCGTAGCGTGTCGTCGTGTCCTGCTCGTTCTGAAACAGTGACCTGAGCAAGAAACCCGAGGCTGGTAGGCTAGAGTGCCCCCCATCGCTGCTCAAGCTGCACCATTCTGCTATTGGTACCCACCAAGACAGGGGACGGTCACGACTGTCGTTCATCCCATGAGGCAGAGGGCTCAGGTGGTTGGATTCCGGTCAGCCAAACAATAGCACAATCTCGAGTGTATGTACCTAAATCCCCTCGATCCCGTCTCCCCCCCACCCTGTTCCTCAGGCCTCATTGCATTAATCACCCTCCCTCACTCCTTCCGAATCTCCTCCGACCCCTTCCCACCCTGCGCCGAACCCGTCCCTTCCTCCTTCTTCGCGGCCCCCTTCTCCGAATCGGCCACCTCGGCCTCCTCTGCAACCCCCTTCTCCAGATCCCCCACCTTGCTCTCCTCCGACGCAACGTTCATGCCAGCCGGCAACGCCTTCTCAAACTCCCTACCCCTCTTCTCAGGTCCAAACGCCGTGGTGACCGCGATGCCCGTCGCGATGATCGCCGTGGCAATCCCCATGGTCGGCCCGTACGCCTCGACCCTGTCCCCAGCCCGGCTAGTCACAAAGTGGCTCTCGGAAATGGCATTCACGATCTGCGCCGACGGCGACGAGATCATGTTGCCGATCTGGTACGTCAGCCCGGGGAAGGACGAGCGGAACGCCGGCGGCGAGAGCTCGTTGAGGTGGATGGGGATGACGCCCCACGCGCCCTGGACAAAGAACTGCATGAAGAAGCCCGTGACGGAGAGGCTCCGCTCGCCCTCGGGCAGGATCCAGGCAGGGATCAGCACGCCGCTGACGAGCGCCGCCACGATGATGGTCCGCCGCCGCCCGAACCACTGCGACGCGTACCCCAGGATCGTGCCGCCCACGCAGGCGCCGACCTTCATGAGGATGCTCGCGCGGCTCGCGCCGTCGTTGTTGAGCTCCTTTTGCGTGAGCATGAAGGTCGTGTAGCTGTCTTGGGAGGTGTGGCTGTAGTCTGGGGAGGGGGGTGTGGGTGTGAGCATCAAGACGGTTAGAGGTGGGGAGGGGGGGGTAAGGGGGAGTGCTTACAGTTGAACCAGGTCATGAGGATGACGCAGTAGATGCACATCTTCCACTCCTGGGCGAGCATCGTCTTGGTCTCCTTCCAGAAGGCGCCGGGGCGAGCGTGGGCCTTGCCGGCCTTGCGGGCCTCGAGGAACTGCCTGGACTCGGGGAAGAAGCAGCGGATGATGCCGACGCCGATGGAGAGGCCGGCGGCGATCCAGAAGACTGTCTTCCAGCTGTCGGCAGCACCGCCGACGCCGAGGTTCGCGCAAGCGGCGCAGACGTAGCCGAACGAGTAGCCCTGCTGGAGGATGCCCGACATGAGACCTCTGGCATCGGGCGGGCTGTGCTCGAGGGCCATGGCGATGGCGTTTCCGTATCTGGTCTGTGTCAGTACGGAGATGAATAAGGGAAGAAGCCACCAAGCAGCCGAACGTACACTCCGCCCATGAACAACCCAAACAGGGCGCGCACGGCCAGGAACTGCGAAAAGGTCGACGCATAGATGGTGGCGATCTGCAGCACGCCCAGCACAATCATGTTGAACACCATGGGCCACTTGCGGCCCCACTTGTCACCGGCAAGGCCGAACATGGCGGCGCCGACGGAGCGCAGCAGCAGGGTCAGCGTGATGGCGGTGGACACGTCCGTCTTGGAGGTGTTGTAGTACTTTGCCAGCTTGACCTGCTGGATGGACAGGGCGTGGAAGTCGAAGGCGTCGGCGCTCCAGGCGGCCAGGCCGACGATGAAGAAGAGCCAGTCGCGCGCCGACAGCTGCGCGAGCAGGCTGATGGGGTTGCGCAGCGGCACCGGCCGCGCCCACTCGGTGCTCGTCTCGCCGAGCTCGTTGGTCACCTCGATGCGCTGCTTGAAATTGAAGAGGTCGTGCCACGACTGGCGCGCCGTCGCCAGCACGCCCTTGGCGACGGGGTCCGCGGGTTCGTGTGTCGATTCCATGGTCCCGCTGTGGGTGGACGCGTGTTGGAAGCGCGGCTCGGGGCGGGAGGGCTGGGTACTACCGGGCGGTAGATGGTAGGTAGTAGTAAGTGGGTTGGGTGTATTGCGGGCGTGGGGTGATGGACAGAGAGTCTGGTCCGCCAAAGACTGTTCCACGCGCGGAAGAAGAAGGGGGCGTCCCGTCTTCACATATTCCAAGCCAGTTCAGCCGGTGAGCGAGCAGCGTACTGGACCGGGCTGGACCTCCTCGCGTGAGACAACCTCGGGCACGCTGACTGGCGCCATGGTGGGCCTATGCCGCTGCGGGCAATGATTGTCACACATGCTTTCCCCCCCATGCTGCGTAACGGCACCCGCCATCACCTGCCGGGCCTGCAGGGTGGTCTTGGTTCCTCTCGATGTGGCCGTTGGGGGAGGGGTAAGAGGCTCTCCCTCGAACCATGCAGTGCCGGGGGGTGGGGGGGGGACGAGCGGGGTTCCACCGAAATCCTGGGGAACGAGCTCGGGGATTTTGGGGATATGTTGTGGCGTGGGGGGTGATGTGATGAGCGCTGCTCCTGGCTCGCGCTGGTCGCGTGGTGTTCGGGGAACGGGAAGACGTCTTGGAGGCTTCCTTGGTTCCTTGGCTTCCCGCGCGACAAGAGATTTGTCCTGCCAAGGGCCGCCATTGTGGCTTGCCAGGCGACTTGGCGGATGCTTGACCGACTGCCAAGGCACCGTCTGCTTGGCATGGAATTGTGAGGGGTGGTGTTGTCCCACCCCAGAGCATCAACAACATGCCGCTGCTGACCCGCGTCGGTCGAGGCGGCAACCAACGGCTTGCGAGACACGCTCTGGGGACCCCCCTCACCGCCGAGGCCTCGTGCGGAGAAACAAGGTCATGCAGCAAGAGTCCCCGCATTTCGCCTATCTTGCGTGTGGCAAAAAGAATGACAGAGAGCGAGAAGATCGAAACGGTTGGAGGAAACAACAGGACCCTCGTGCGGAGTTTGCTGCACCTTCCCGGCTTCCCTGACGGTTTGGGGGTTGGCCCGCCCGCCCGAGTCCCACCTTCCTCATCCGACAATCTCGCAGGAGCATCCCCAGTGCTGATCGGTCAGCTGGAAAGAGCAAAGCGGGCAGCTAACTGCCAGGGTTTCCAGTTTTCAACATTCCTGCCTCATGTTGGTCGTACGAGATGTGCAACCTTTCGTCGTGTTTACCCTGACCCCCCGGATTCCAATTCCCCTGCTACTACAATTTCTACGCCATGATCAGGAAGCCCACGTCGCTCTTCTCGACTGTCGTGACCTTGGCGATCCAGTGATAGTTGAAGAAGCAAAAACAGCGCTTGGCTCGGGGTGACACAGACTCGGACTCCAGCAGCTCGTTCTCGCGCTCGTCCAGCCGTGTGACGCCGCCGCCTGACCCGGTGCCGGCTGTGTCGACACGATGCGCGCGAAGGGGCCCTCGCCGACGTGGTCCGCCAGCTTGATGATGGTGTCTTCGACCCGGTCCAAGAACAGTTTCCGGCAGCGGGGCCGCAACCATGGTGCCAGAGGGGGGAAGGGAAGCACGGAAGCATGGGAGCAAGGTGACAAGAACATTACCTGCCATATTTACTACAGCAGCCCTGGATACAGTGATTCGTCGCCGAGCAGCTCACTCCCTGCTGTGCCTGGACAAGGTACAAAAGCAAAGACGAGAAGAACAACAAGAGCCATGATATCAATGACCACATCTCGAGAGAGCTGCTGGACTCTGCTGATATCAGTATCAACAAACTGATTTGTAGCGATGACCCAAACCGGCAGTGTTGTTCCTCGTTCACATGGAATATCACAGACCACCTGATCAGGTAGAGAGGTATGTGGGAAGCTAAGATACCAAGGTAATTGGCAGACACCGGTGTTATCCAATGTCGATGCCGGGATCTCGCCGCACTCGGGGGGGCATTTTGTGTGGGAAACATGGTGCCCATCCCTTGGAAAGTAGCTCCGAGCCTCTGGTCCTGACCACCTGCAAGGTACATCGGCCCAGCAGTTCACGTCGAGTTCAACGGGGACATATGTATCTATTCTCACGAGCGGGGCAGGCCGCCTGGCGCCCATCTTCATCTCCTGGCTGGCCTACCTCTCATGGATCCCCGGCGTGTTCACTCTCCCCGTCGCTGTCACTCTCCTCACCTTTCTCTGTCGAACGCGGCCCATACGGCCCATCCCAGTCGTAGTCCTCCCCAACCTCGGCTTCCGTCCACACGGTGTGGTCGTCGATCGAGGCCGTCTGAAGCAGTGCCATGTGATCGTCGACGTAGTCAGCCTTGTCCCGCCGCCAGCGTACCGTCTCCCCATACGCGTCGAACCAGACTGTGAGGATCTCCCGATCTTCGTCGGACACAGCCGACCAATCCTCGTCCTCGCCGAGCGTCTCCTTGTCCATGATGTAGAAGACACCTACCTTGGACGCCAGATGATAGTGGTTGAACCGATCGCTCGGAAGCACCTCGCCCAGGGCTTCTGGGTCGTACCCACCTGGGCTTCGGCGAACGCGGCGGCCCGTTCCACCTCATAGTCGTAGCGGGGATTGGGCTCTAACAGCTGCGGCAGGAGGCTGGGGAGAGCTAGTATACTACGGCAGACTAGTTTTTCTGGCTTCCAGAAGAGGGGGGCAAAGGGGAATGCGCAGAAAAAGACCAGAACTTACCTCTACAGCTATATATTAGCGTTGTCCACGGGAGATATCCCCTGGTAGGGCGTGAGACTTTTCAGCATGTTATAGTGATAAACGTCAATCCAGGCAACGCTAAATACCACCAGGTGGTTGGCTATGTGAGTTATGTTTCCATATCGACGAGCAGGACAGAATTTACAAAGACAAAGTCGGTCCTATGACACTGAAAATTGGTCGACGGCAGCGCCAGGGGGGAGCAGGAACCGCTCGGCAACAGACAGTCACACACCTTCCACAATTACCTATCCAAGACGGCCGCTGTCTTGGCCTTCCTCGAGGGTTCGCTGCACTCCTGGGCCCACTGCGGACTCACGCACCCGACGGGAAGATTAAAAACGCTCCCTGGAGCCGGTTCAAGATCCGCTGTTAGTTCATTGGCGCGCATGCTCCCAGGAACTACCAGCACCTTTAACCCCATTGGAGCGCGTCAGGTCAAATGAAGTCGGTTAGCACGCGGGCCCCGTTGCAAATTAGTATTACAACCGTTGTTGGTGGAGATCGGTAGCTGGACGGGCAGCATTGCTGAAATGGAAGTAGTTACAACTATCGACGTCAAGTCGTCATTTAGTATAAGTTCTGTCACCCCGTTACGCCTTCGGTTCGTCTCCATGCCTCTCAAGTTGCCAACTCAGTTCAAATCCCCCGTTCCTATCTTGAATCACCACTTCTTGTGCATCTTGTTCAAACATGTGGCCCGGCGTAGCCACGGTATTGGCCCTTGCAACTGTTGCTCACGGGGTGGCCACTGGCACAAGGACGACAGCGGCTGCCGCTGCCCTCTGCTCACAGTATGCGTATCAAGCTGCCAACGGGTATGAGCTCCTCAACAACCTATGGGGCATCGGGACCGCGACGTCAGGCTCCCAATGCACGAACTACGATGGCCCAGTGGGTTCCGGCATTGCTTTCAGCTCGACGTGGACCTGGCAGGGCGACCAGAACACGGTGAAGAGCTTCATCTATGCCGGCCGTCAGTTCACGCGCAAAAAGGTCTCAGAGATCCGCAGCTTGCCGACCACGGTTCAATGGTCATATAACAGGACAGACCATCGCGCCAACGTGGCATACGACATCTTTACCAGCACGGATCCGAACCACGCCAACTCGAGCGGCGACTTTGAGTTGATGATTTGGTAAGAGTACCTTTCTCTCTTGCCGTAAGCTCCGTCGCTAATGCTCTCAAAGGCTCGAACGATACGGTGGCATCTGGCCCATCACCGACAGTTCTACGGGATCGCCAGCCGCTTCAGTGAAAGTTGCTGGCTATACCTGGGACCTCTTTACTGGATACAACGGAGCCATGAGAGTGTACAGTTTCGTTGTCCCGAACGGTAGTCCCATCCACTCTTTCAACGCCGACGTCAAGGAATTCTTCAACTATCTCACCACCAACCAAAACTTCCCGGCGAGCCAGCAGTACATGTTGAGTGAGTCAGCCCCTTCCGCGGAGCTAACCATCAAGCCGTCTCTTCCAATCCTCATCTTTCCCCCGGAAGCGAATGGATAGCGCTGATGCTTGTTGAATGCAGTCTACCAATTTGGAACCGAGGCTTTTGTGGGAGGTCCCGTGAAGTTCACCGTGTCCAAGTTCCAAGCCGATGTCAACTGAGGAGAGACTACCTACCTCTCTTCTCTTCCGTGTAATTATTTTCCTAGCAACCCTCCGAGGGTCGGATCCTTGGAAGGGAGAGGCGTCTCTTGGCGACATGGAAAGAGAAATGAGAAATTCAGAGTCAACTACCAACTTGTCATACCCCATTTTGGTTGTAGATTAATAATGTCACAATTCCTCCCCTCACATCCCCCACGCCCAGAATGTGAGACCGCATGCTCCCTTCTCCCTTACTCTCCCATCCATCACAAGTCAACAACGACAGCCTCCTTCGGACGGCCGTACATGTGGACCGCCACCCCCGCCCGTTTGCATTCGGGGTCCGATCCCCCACCCTCCTCCTCATACGACACCGTAGCAGCATAGCTGCCCTCCTCCTCGCCCGCCTCCTCGATCTCCTCAAACTTCTCAACCACCGCCCCGCACACGCCCCGCGCCACAATCTGCTCGAGATGCCCATGCCCCAGCGCCACGCCGTTCGCACCCCTCGGCGTGATGACAACCCTCGCCCTCCTCTCGCCCGACGACCGCTTGCGCCCGCCGACATTATCCGCCGCCTCCAGCCGCCGGACCTTGATGCCCGTCTGGTCCCGCGCCGCCTTGGGCAGCACGTCGAGGACGTGCTCGGCCTCGCGCACGATGCAGTCCAGCCGGCCGCAGGCGCGCTGGTTGCACAGGCGGACGCGCGCGTGGAGCTTGTACGCGCCGTCGTACTTGGTCAGGCCCGCGAGGGCGGCTTCGAAGCGGCGGTCGCCCGCGACGGTATCGCCGCCGCGGCCGTCGTCGGACAGCGGGTAGGTGGCGGTCTCGGTGGGGATGTCGGCGCCCAGGGCGTTGTCGTCTTTGGGGTCGGCGGCGAGGGCGGCTAGGGAGGCGAGCGGCCGCGTGATGGTCACGTTGGCGGAGACGTAGGTGAAGCCGCAGTCGGGCCAGTACGGGGCCGGGATGTAGAAGGAGGGGTGCAGGTCCTCGCCGACGTACGTGTTGTTGATGTAGGTGTATGGCTTGAGCTTGACGGAGGACTTGGCCAGGACGCTGATGAAGTACTGGACGCTGCCGCTGCCGCCACCCCCGATGGCGACGGATGCTGCGCCCCCCTGGCCGGCGTAGCTCGCCTGCGCGGACCCGCCGGCCACGACGTAGGATCGAGCATCTGGGACTGCAGGCTTCCCGAGCTGCAGCTGGCCGGGGAAGAACTGCGAATCGCCCGGGGAGAGGTACGTCTTGTCATCGACCGTGACGGACTCGGCGCGCTTGGCGTCGGCGCACCGCAGCACGGCGTCGGCAGAGCTCACGGGCCGGGCGTCGCTGATGATGTACTTGGTGCGGCCCGCGCAGAGAAGCGAGGCGAGTGCCTCGTCATAGGGCTGCGAGTCGGCAGGCCCCGGCGCGTTGTAGACGACCAAGTCCCAGCCGCCGCCGCCCGACAAGAGCTTTGCAAAGTCAGCGGCCTGGTGCACGACGGTAGCATTGCCGATGTTCCCCCGGCTCATCTCGGCGATGACGGCCTCACGATAAATGGAGGTACCGCCGCCGTGCGAGACGCTCGTCTCGTTGGTGGTGTGCTGATAGAAGAGCACGTTACCGCAGCCCGAGGTGCAGAGAGTGGCAAGCTGGTTGCGGATGAACTGGACGCCAGCGCTGGTGCCTGCGCCGGTGACAGCCAGGGAGCTGAAGCCGTTGACGAAGCCTTGGACGGGCTGCAGGACGGCGCGGCCGGACCAGTCGCCGTCGCGCTCTCCCTGGTAGGGGAGCTTGATGCGCACGACGTGCCAGGTGGGGCCGATTCTGCTCTGCACGTTGGGAGCGTTGAGGTTGACCACGCCTCCCGACGGTGTCGTGACGGAGAGCTGGAGCTTGACGTTGGGATCGGCCCATCCGAGGACAAAGATGACCGTGTCATCGCCCATGGCGCCGTGGATGGTCGGGGGCGAGATGGGCGACGAATACGGCAGGGTGTCGATGGGGTCGATGGCCTGGGCGGCGTCAAAGATGTTGGAGAAGCACTGGACGAAGACCTTCTTGAGCTCGACAGGATCCTGCGTGCTGGTCCAGATACCACCCTGCTTCTCAGCCAGGTTCCGCAGCTTCGCGCCGTCGAGGTTGCTCGGGCTGGCGAATCCCACGGCACAAAGGTGCGTGTCGCCGAGATTCACGCTGTTGATCATGGGAGCAACGTTCTCCTGGCCATCGGTGAGCAGCACGATGCCCTTGCGCGGCTGCGTGCCCCCGGTGACGAGGGTTTGGCCGGCGTTGAGACCCGCGCCAATGCTGGTGCTGCCGCCCGCGCTGACCGAGGACATAGCAGAGGCCAGCGCGCTGGAGAAGGTCGATGCGCCCGTGAGACCCAGGTTGGTCGTGGGGAGGCTGGAGAAGGTGACCAACCCGAGGCGGTGGCCCGACGTCACATCAACCATGTCGGCGAACATCTGCGCCGCGTCCTTTGCGGCCTGGAGTCTGGTGATGCCGAAACCAGGAATTGTCGAACTCATGCTGCCGGACCGGTCCATCACGAGGGCAACGTTGGCATCCTGGAGCGAGTGCCACGCCTCCTGGACCTCGTCGAAAATGCTGTGGTAACGCCAGAAGACTGGGTCGCGCGGAGACGTGGTGAAGCAGTTCATGTCTCCCCGAGCCGGCGAAGTCTGGCTCCCGCAGGAAAACCCGCCCGATAGGGAGAAGTGCTGGTTGTTGTGCCATCCCACGATAGCCTGGCCGAGTGCCTGAACGGTGGTGTAGGTGTTGAGGGTTCCCGCCGGAGGAGCGCGGAAGTTCATCGGAAGGGATGCGCAGCCCACGCACGGCGCGTTCTGCGGACGCGTGACATGGGACGGCGGAACGGGAGCATTGGGGGCTGGGTAGAAGGTTGACACGAAGGGAAAGCCGAGCGAGGAAAGGTAGAAGTTGTAGCCGAGCCCGAACTGCTTGTGGAAGCCGAAGAAGCGGCGGCCAAACTCGGGGTGGCTGTCTGGGTACGTGCAGTGCCAGTTGGCGTGGAATTGGAGAAGAGTCTGGGTGCTGGGAGCGGGCGCAAAGGTACAGGCCCAGGGCATGGGGATGAAGCCATGGATGCTGCTGATGGGGACCGTCATGAAGTTTGCCGTCTCGGTCTCGTACGTTGGTGCTTGGCCCATGACCCCCAGATTGGGCACAAGGAGGCTAGAGACGAGAGACAAAAGGATCAGGCCGAAGTGGCCTGGAGAGCAAAGGAGTGCCATGGCTCTCCTAAGGCTCAGGTTGAGTTGTGATGATGAGGACCAGGACGATGATGATCTTGGTACGGGGCAAGGAGAGGACCAGGCGTTGGGAGAGTTCCCGTTTTATCACCTTCACAAGTGATCCACGAAAACTCTCTCGAGCACCTCGATCCGACTCTTTCCTGATCGTGCCCTTCTATTTTTGTTTCGCACACTCTTGGCGGCGACGCCATTCACGACAAGGCCTGGGTTGTGGCGCTCGCCAACCCGGAGATTGACTGCCCGCCACTGCAAGTGGGTAGGTCGGGTTGCTCAAGACCGGAGAAAACGGGCCTGGCCCTGACCTCGGTTCGTGCTGGTGGCTTCATCAAAGACCCTTCGTCTGTAATGTAACTCCCTTATCGTCGCCACCGCTGTAACCCGGCAGCCGCGATGTCGGAACCATTGACACTCTGAGGAACACTCGAGACCGCCCTTCTTCTTTAGCTGGGCTGGGCAAGGACCGCCACCATGTACATTGAGTCGGTGTCACCGTGCCAAGTTCTACTTGATTCGGTGCGGCGTTTTCTTCATCTCTTACGCGAAAGCATTTCTGGTCAGTCGTCGCTTTGCGCTTCCTGATCTGGCCTGCTCTTCCTCCGGCGCTCCTCTTGGGGAAACAGAGCACAAGAGCTCGGGCAGCTTCAGACGGCATGCAACGTCCAAGACCCCGAGACGCATGCCGTGGGCGCTCGCAGGGTCCTATTATTGATTCCTTGCATGCGGGGACCACCATCTCAGATGAAATGGAGGCGAGCTTGACGAGCCTGTCCGGCCGACGCAGCAAGGCGCCCATCGTCGCTTGCCTTTATTCTCGTCAGTTGGGTCCCGAGGTCGGGGACACTGCCGTAGCCATGGACAACATTGTGGCGCGGGATTGTACGACGAAGTTAGCGATTAGGAGCGTTTGGGGAAACTGGGAGGGGGGTGGGGACTGTGGCTGCCATGCCGGGGACTTGAAGACGCGTCCGTGGAGGCGAAATGCAAATACGGATTGCTCCACGAAACGGGCATCAATTCTTTTCTCCGAGGGCATCCACCACGAGATCCCACCAGGTTCCCGAGGGTGGACAGGAGGAACGAAGACTGGAAACTAGCAGCTTGGGGGCGCTCCACCAGCGAGGGTAAATCACTGCCGATTCCCTGTCGATGATGCCGGTAAGGCGCCTGGCCCTTTCATGACACCGCGAGGTTCAAGTTGGTGGGGCCCGCGGACGGCGGAGGAGAAGTGGAACTCGACAAATACAACAAGACTTCGTTGACTTCCATTACCACGTACCATGTACGTTTCTATGAGCCTTGAGCAGTGAGTACCTATGTAACAGGGCTGCGGTGGAAGCAGCCCCTTACCGATTTGTTAAGGCGAGCGGCCCCACAACAGTGCTCATTAAATTAGCTAGTTAGACTACTATATTACGCAAGAAGACCTTGAAGTTGGATGTCTCACGAGGGACGAAGTGGTGGATGTGGTGGTGGTTGTGTGTGTGTGTGTGTGTGGGAGGAAAAGGCAGTGGTGGGCCGTCTGGAGAGAGATGGAGGGTCGGGCGCACAGGCCAACCCGCAACAGGATTCCTCCTCTGAAGACTGCCACTGACATCTCGAAAGTCCAAGATGAACCTCGACGGAAAGATATGACAAAGACAGAAACCAAGGTCAACTCTGACCTGGAGAAACCGCGGGCGGCACAACCTGGCCTGGAGAAGCCGCGGGCAACGCAACCTCACCTAGAGAAGTCGCAAGTGATTCAGCCCGCCCTGCCTCGATCGCATCGTCTTGCTCCCTGGCTGCTCTGGCTGCTCGGTGAGCCTGCATCCGCTTCTCCTCCTTTTCTTGAGACGAGTAATAGCAGCACAGCCCCCCAATGAACAAAAGCCCAGCGACAATAATGATGGGCAACCCGATTTGGAGGAACCCTATCGCCCCATACCCAGGGGCGCTGTCGTTGTAAGAGGTCGGGCAGGGCGACGACGTGGCTGGCGATCCAGGAACCCAGCTTTTCGTGTAGCCGCATGTGATGTTGGGTGGCTGGGGGGTCATGGTGGCGGTGTTGGATGGTTCCCATGCTATGCGGTACGCGTTGTGCACTAGTATGTCGGTCGGCTGGTAGAAATCATCCCCGTAGCCCGACGGGGTCGCATGCTTGAAGCAGCCAGGGGTCTGAATACCGTCGACCGTCGCCCAAGTTGGCCAAGCCAGGTAGTAGCCGCTGCGGGGGTTGACATCAGCCGGTTAGTCTGCTTCTAAAGAAGGGTGTGAACGACGAGTAGGCACATACCTCGCGCAGCAGTACGCCGTGCTCGTAGCTCCGGCGGTGTCCAAATTGTATGCTGTCCATCCGCTCGGGCAAACGGCGGGGCTGAAGTCGAAGCGGCTCTCTGAGGCAACGCTGGCGGGCCATCCGGGGGGTTGGCATGTCGTAAAGCGAGGATCGGCCGCGTCAGACACTGTGATTTGGATCTTGTACACGGTCGGCACGGGAGTACCAATTCCGTCATTGCTGTCGGAGAAATGGTATTTGATGAGGGTGGCCGACACAGCCGTCGTGGTGAAGATGTCGGAACAAGTCGCAGGCTTGATGAACGCCGTGGGTAGGGCTGGTAGTGCCATGCTCGAATACTGGTGCCAATGAACACAGGAAGGAAGAGAACGATGATGAGCAGTCTGGTCGATGGTGGAAAAGAAAGGCGGGCTGGGGAGAACACGAGCCTCTCGCTTTTGGTGTTCGCGCTAACTTATTTCTAGAACCAATACTACACACGATGAGACGCTACAACCACGGTTGATTGGGCGAGCATCCAGTCCCTGTCACTGAAGGGAAACTGTCAGCGTGATCGTACATTAGCCGGGATGACCAACCGTGTTCCCGGGCCCTGACGCAGTGAGACGGACAGCACTCGCCTCTGGAGACTCTGGCCTGGAGAATGACTCGAAAGGGGCGGTTCTCAGGCTGGCGATAACGGGTTGTATTTTTGGAGGCAGTTGGATCTGAACATGGTGTTCGTTTTCTCAAGATTTGCCCCAATTCTACCCCGGTTTAGATCAACTCTGCAGTCGCAGAACCCGGCACTCCCATCTTTGACGGCATCAAGACAAGAGAATCGGTCCTGGCCAGGGGCAGTTCTTAGGAAGAACCGCGGGAAAGACCCCCGGCCAGCGGTACAGGTGTCGAGTTCCCTATCCCCTTTGATCGTAATAGGTGAACGTCCTGCTACAGATAACATCATGTTGGCTAGGCACCCATCCTTTTTCTCTACCCGAGTCGTTTAGAAATACTAACAATACGCTACAACACGGCACCAGTACGACGCACACAACATCAAACGCCGTTTTTCACCCGTCGTTTGCCTCGTGTCAAGAAGTTAAGACCTGGCTTCCTTGCGCGCGAGATGAAGCGCCCCCCTCCCATATCTACCAATCAGATGTCTACCCGATGCTCAGCTTTCAGTGACCTCCCGACCAGTCAGGCAGCCAGCCGAGCCGAGCTCGCCTGTGATGCCGCCGGCATGATGCTGCAGCCGAGACGCGTTCTGCTTGCGCGATTGGTTATGGCTGTGCCTCGCCATGCATGTTGGCGCGCAGCCCTCCCCCTGGCGTTGGATCAGGCACCCTACCCCCTCTCCCGTTGATTCGGGCATCTTGCCCTCTCCCCGCACCCCCCATCTCCCCCATCGTTTCCCATCCTACGCTCCCTGTACCCAGAGAGCTCTCGTAGGCTTCGCATCGTTCTCAAGGCACCCTCGATCCGGTACAACACCATGCTCGTCCGCAAATTCAAGCGATGGTGGGCAAATCGCCGTTGTAAGCGGGACCCACGACGAGAAACCGCCCCCACCACCACGCTCCCTACCCCTCAGAACCCTCAGGAACCTGCATGCCCAAAACCTGAACTTGGCCCCTTTAGCCCGTCAACCACCTCGACCACCTCAATCCCCTTAACCCCTTCCACCACCTCGACTCCCTTAGCCCCCTCGACACTCTTGACTCCCTCGACGCTCTTGACCCCCTCGACGTTCTTGACCCCCTCGACCACCTCAACCCCTTTGACC
>FTEL01008385.1_pt1 | contig 14845 bp, 9 predicted proteins | sample 1658911 | NCBI WGS metagenome assembly FTEL01 (sample SAMEA3914869, study PRJEB12502) | metagenome | biome: forest; material: soil | place: USA | collected 2012-03-12 | depth 0.1 m
CCGCACCCCCCCACCCCCCCCCCCCCCCTCTCCCTGACGACGCGCGCATCCCACATCGTGCATTCCACGACGCCGCCGCATGAGACATCGAGCCGGCCCGCCAGCATATTCCCCAGCAGCCTGCCCAGCGCCTTGACCATCGACTCGGACCCGGCGATCCAGACACGGCGGCGCCCCCAGTCCGGCGCGAGGGCCTGACCCGCCAACACCGCCCGCCGCTCCCTCCCTCCCTCCCATCGCCCATCACCGATCCCACGACCGGCTTCGGCGGGCCGACCTGCTTCCCAACGTCCGGCCCCGTCGCCCAGCCCAGCCCGCCCCGCCGGGCCTGCAGACCCCCGGTCGTCTGCCACATCACACGACAGTAGCCTCGTTGCGCCGTTGGAATCCAGGGCCGGAAACATGGCGAGCGCCCAAGGCGGAGGGGACTCGAAGCTGTTCGCTCGGGTAAGCTCGCTGCCCCTTTCGCTTCGCATCTTGGCTGTTGTCGCGCGCCCCCAGAGCGAGGGGTCTGTCTGCGGGGAAGAAACACACACAGACACACACCCCTTTCGGCTCCGGCACCCGGCGTTCCCCAGCCTTTCATTCCATGTGTCTCGCATGCCTCGCTGCCCCTCCTCTCCCCTCCTCCCCTTCCCCCAACCAGCTTGGCGGCTGTGACCGTGCCATCATGTCACCCGTTGTCTCTCCTCACCCGCACTCCCCTACCCTTGCTTGCTTCCCGCAACCCTGGCTCGGCTCTTCGCTGTCCAGCAACACAACATTTTCCCGGCGGCAACGCTGGAGCTCAACCTTCCCTCCTCCTCCCTCTTCCCAACCCCCCTCCTCGACGACACCCTCTTCCACTTCACCACCTCCCGCTCTGCCAGCTCTCGCCTTCACTCCCCGCGAACATCATGAGGTCCCCCCCCGCGCCTCTTGAACCAGCGTCACCATGTTCCTGGCATACATTCCTCCGTCCGTCCACTCACCCATGCGGTTTCCACAGGGCAAAGTCGCCGAGCTTCGCTTCGAGCTGAACAGCGGCGGCAAGAAGGACAAGCACTTCACCGCCAAGAAGATCGCCCTCAAGAAGATCGTCGCCAACATGACCATGAGCAACAACGACATGGTCGCTCTATTCCCGGACATTGTCGGCTGCATGAACATTCCCAGTCTCGAGATCAAGAAGATGTGCTTCCTCTTCCTCGTCAACTACGCCAGGATGCGCCCTGACGTGTCGGTCAAGGCCATACCAGTATTGCAACATGTCAGTAGTATTTACCCCCCCTACCCTCGCCGTCGGACTCGTTGGCTCTCTGGCTTTGTCTCCCGCCGTGTGCGTCTTCTAATCTTAATTTTCGTCTTTCTAGGACATGGAAGATCCCAACCCCCTTGTGCGCGCTCTTGCGCTACGGACAATGTCTTACATTCATGTACGAGAATTCGTCGAGGCGACCGTGCCCATCGTTAAGCACCTCCTCCGCGACCCGGACCCGTATGTGCGCAAGACGGCCGCCTATTGCGTCGCCAAGCTGTACGATCACGACAGGCACATGGTTGAGAAGTCGGACCTGATCGACAGGCTAAACGGCCTCCTGAGGGACGACAACCCCACCGTCGTCGCGAGCGCCCTGGCGAGCTTGATGGATATCTGGGAACGGAGCGACGCCATCAAGCTCACCATTGACTACAGCAATGCGTCCAAGATGGTCGCCATCTTGCCAGATTGCTCAGAGTGCGTGCCCTCTCCGGCCCTGACCTCCGTCGAGTGTTGTTGTGTCTCAGTCTGGTGCTAACCCACGGCAGATGGGGCCAAACATACATCCTGGAGGCTCTCATGTCCTACGTGCCGCAAGAATCCGGAGAGGCTGCCCTCCTTGCTGAGCGCATCGCCCCCCGCCTCTCACATTCCAATTCCGCCGTCGTGCTCACCTGCATACGGGTCGTCCTCTACCTCATGAACTACATCTCAGACCAGAAGCAGATATCAGCCCTCTGCCGGAAACTCTCGCCGCCCCTGGTAACACTACTCGCCAAGGGGCCCGAGGTGCAGTACCTCGCTCTCCGAAATGCCCTGCTCATCCTCCAGCGGCGGCCAGAAGTACTCCGCAACGACATCCGGGTCTTCTTCTGCAAGTACAACGACCCAATCTACGTCAAGGTGACCAAGCTCGAGCTCATCTTCATGCTCGCCAACGAGAAGAACATCGACGAGGTCCTGACCGAGCTCCGCGAGTATGCCACCGAGATCGACGTGCACTTTGTGCGCAAGGCCGTGCGCGCCATCGGCAAGTTGGCCATCAAGATCGAGCCGGCCTCGCGCCGCTGCATCAACCTCCTGCTGGAGCTCGTCGCCACCAAGGTGACGTACATCGTGCAGGAGGCGACGGTGGTGATCCGCAACATCTTCCGCCGGTATCCCAACCAGTACGAGAGCATCATCGGCACCCTCTGCGAGCACCTCGACTCGCTTGACGAGCCCGAGGCCAAGGCCGCCATGGTCTGGGTCATTGGCCAGTACGCGAGCCGCATCGAGAACTCGGACGCGCTCCTCGAGGACTTCCTCTTCACCTTCGCCGAGGAACCCGTCGAGGTGCAGCTCGCGCTCCTGACCGCCACGGTCAAGCTCTTCATCCAGCGCCCGACCAAGGGCCAGGAGCTCGTGCCCAAGGTGCTCAAGTGGGCGACCGAGGAGACGGACAACCCGGACCTGCGCGACCGCGCCTACATGTACTGGCGCCTGCTGTCGACCGACATCGAGGCGGCCAAGCGCATCGTCATGGGCGACAAGCCCGCCATCACGGCCGAGTCGGAGCGCCTCGACCCCGTCACCCTCGAGGAGATGTGCCTCAACGTCGGCACCCTCGCCACCGTCTACCTCAAGCCCGTCCAGACGGTCTTCCGCAACGCCCGCCCCCGCCGCCTGCAGGACTCCCCGGCCCTCCAGCGCCAGCCCGAGGAAGTGGCCCCCGCCCCGGCCCCGCACTTCTCCGACGCCAACAAGTCCCTCAGCCAGCTCGGCATGGGCGGCCAGGCGGCCGATTTCGACCCCCGCACCGACAGGGGCCACCCGCAGAACGCGGGCAACGGCAACGGGAACCTCGCGCAGGCCGTCAGCGACGCGGACGACTACTTTGCCTCGCAGATGCGCGGCATGCAGATCCAGGAGCAGGGGGACAGCTTCGGCGGCAACGCCGGCGAGGCGCGGGGGTACGTGGTGAACCAGTACGTGCCGCAGACGGTGGGGAACAACGCGGACCTGTTGTTGTGAAACCGGGGCGGGGTAGGGTTAGTTCATGCGGTTGGATGGATGGAGGGCTAGAAAGGTCGGAGTAGGACGGGTCAAGGGGTGAGGGGTGACGTTGATGAAATGTTGGACCTGATCAGGGAGGTGCGGTGTGTCGAGTGGGACGCGAGATGCAAAGTGGTTTGGAAATACGAGCAAGCAAATATTTTTGTACACTCAGACTTTGTAGCACACACAGCACAGAACAAATGGGGCATTGACTCACCGACGCGACTTGCACTGCTACGATGACGAGGCTGGCTGGCGAGGACCCCAGGATGATGCTGCATGTCATGGTCTCGGACACGAAGAATGAGTTGGCAAATGCAGTGGTTCCCGATTACGTCCCTCTATCTGTAGCAAAGCCCAAATCCGATGCTCATCGACTGCCTAACATTGGCCCGTGAAATATTTTCCGCCTCCTAGTAACTCACGCCGAATGTATGCCTCGAAGTCCTCCCCATCACCCTGACGGTATGAAACCACATAGCAAAGCTGACTCTGGTACCCTCTCCATGATCCCCGATAACCATCCTTCTCACAACTGCCGTCTCCTTCACCATCCCTCGAGCAAACACAAGCAACACTTCGCAAGGGGACCCGGAGGGGTTGCCGGGCGGCTCAAGTTAAGCCATGACCAGGGCAAAGGCCATAACACCGCCCGCAACAAGACCACCCATCATCTTGTCCTTGTTGGCCGCGCCACCGACTGCGGTGGTCGGGGTGGCCGTGGCGGAGGTCGAGCCATGGGTGGTGGTGTAAGAGTGGGTGGTAACCGAGGAGCTGAAGCTGCCCGGGGCGGTCGAGAAGGTGGAGGTCACAGACGAAATGCTGGGGATCGTCGAGAAGGAGGTGTTGGTCGAGGTGCTGGTCTCGGTGGTGTAGACGGTGGAGCTGGTGCTGCTGGTGGTAGCAACGCTCTCCGATGTCTCGGTGACGGTGGTCGTGGAGCTGTCGCTGCCAGAAACCACAGAAGTCTCGGTGATGGTGTCGCAGGGAGAAGTGCCTCCGACGGTAACCGTGACGGTCTCGGACTGGATGTACGTGATGGTGGTCGTGGCGGCATTGCGCGCCGCCAGAGCCTCTCCCTTCTCAGTACCGTTGCCAACGGCGGTGGCGAGGCCGAAGAAGGCGGCAGCGGCCGCGATGAGGGCACCGTTGAACATCATCTTGGTGGTTTGATGTGAAGACTTGTTGACTGGTCAAGAAGTTATTGTCAGCCCCGACCCTTCTGCCATTTCCACCGACCGAACCCAACTGGAGTGATTGACAAACGACCAACTTCAGAACAGGCGAGTGCTAGGACCGGTCGCTTACCCCAACGGTGGGATTGCGAGAGAAGATGGGAGTACCGATGCTGCGATGCGATGCGACTTACTCGGGTGGAGTTGTGGATTGGTGTTTTCAGTGGGAGCTTGGCTCGCGCGAGACGGTCGAGAGTTGAGGAGGAGAAGGTCGGTTGGGAGAGTAACGAACGGAAGATGTGGAAGGGCTTCTCGCGCAATATGGCTTGGTGGGACTTGGCTGGTTTGCTTGCGGCCGGAGAATATCGAGTGGGAGGAAACAAACAGAGGTGGCTCGCAGGTTGTGTGGTGTCGCAGAGAAATTGGTGTGACGGGGACGAGCAAGAAAAGTGGGCGAGTGAAAAGTCCTGCTCGCCGCCGTCGTCGTGCCTTCCCGTTTCTCGACCAGGTCACCCAAGGCACGGCTCACGCGCGTGTAGTGGGCCTCCCGCGCTCCTTCCTCCTTCCTGCTTGCGCTTGGAAGAATCTGGCACCTGCCCAGCGCCGAGTCTGAGCTCGAGAGTCGCCAACAAGGGTTCGCCTCAACACCATGATGTCCCAGAGGGAGCATCGCGGCGTTATCTACGACAGAAGAGAAGCTGAGCGAGGCCACCTTAATACCCGAGACTCGGTGACTGTGTAACGAATAGTTTCATCTTGAGCTCCTGTATCTGCTTGCTTGTTAGCCGGCGGGTGTCACGGTGTTGCTGGATGTTGTACCGAGCGGCGGGGATGGGCCGTGGTCGTCGTTACGCAGGGAGTCTTTGAAGTTTCTGGCTGAAGATGACAGTATTGATTTGCCCAAGGCGGGGTGGAAGGCATATACAGTAGAGCAGAGGAGTGATCGGACCGTGCTCAAGTCGCTCTGATAGATGGACCTACTATACATGCAAGAGGCCTCTGAGAAATAGGGACGACAGATTAGTAAACTCTTATTCCTTAGGTACGCGGATTGTCATTTCTTGGCTTCCCTGACTTGCCTCTAGGGCTTGCTCTGACTCACTACACTCCGAAATAAGCATTATTATTATCACATCATGCGCCTCGTTACCGACCCAACTTATTTGATGCAAGGACACTGCCGCAATATTCCCAGAAAAGGGGCTGGTACGGGCTGAGTACGACGCTGTTGTCTTTTTGGGTTAAGGAAACGCCACAACCGCTAAGGAGTTCAGCTCCTCTGCGAGGGTTTAGCCCCTCGCCTGTTCAGCCTCATCATCGACCCTTCGCCTCATCCTCCTTCCACATACATCTCCGGAGGTCCCCTGACGAGAGACTCATCAAGCACCCCAACAAACTCACAGCGCCAACACGAAGATGAGGGCATCACCAAGGACAGCTGCGCCGGATCCTATTACGACTTCCAGCCAGGGGTCCCTGTCTCAAATATGCGGCTTCTGGACGGAGCCCGGCGCACCACCGAGTACCTAACTAGCCCCAAGAGCGTTCAGCGTCCCGCTCTCTTATGCTGATCTTGAAGCAGATCAGTTCTGGCAATTCCACTGTCAATCTGCTTGTGCCATCGACGTCCAAGTGACCCCTCACATCATCTTCTGCCCGGGCCCAGGGTACATTCCAGACACGTCCTGGTACGATTACGGGAAATGGCCCTCGACAGGCTGCGGCTACCGTGAGGTGTGTTGGTACGTTAATAGTTACCTAGGTGACTACGGTGCCGGTGCCCCCTCCTGGGCCCCGAACTGACCATGGCTATTACGATAGCACGTCCGGGGATAAAGCCCTGAGCAAGGCCTTCGACAACGGGGCGACCATCTACGGGCAGTGCGTCACAACGACGGACCCCCACTCCAATCCCATGACCGCCACAACCGAGGTTCCCGGAACTTCCCTCCGTCTCTCGGTTTGGAATGCGGCCGGCGTCACCGGCACCGGGACGACGACGAGCAGTACCTCGCAAGCGCTGGCCACCACCAGCAGCAGCAGCTCAGGTATGATTCCAACAGATGATCTCAAGACTGATTTCTTGTGGCGGCTTCTGGGTCTAACCTTTCACCCATCAGCGGTCCGGGACCAGCCCCAGACATCCCAGACGCCTCAGACTGTGACAGCAGCCGCGGGGCCAGCCGCAGAGAGCGGGTTGAGCATCGGGGCAGAAGTAGGGTCCATTCTCGGCGCCGTATTTGGTGCCGTGGCCATTGCCATCGCAGTTTACTTTGGGCGCAAGCAGTTCAAGCTACAGTCTCGGCCGTAGGGTACCAGGGATAGCGGAATGCTTAGAGACCTGTCCTTTTATACCTAGGTAGGTACTCTTGCGAGAGGCTCGGCAAGCATCGAAGCAAATATGACTCCACAATATCCTAGATGATAAGCTCAAGGTTGGAAGTACCCAAGTTGGAGGTTCCAACTCTCCCAATTCGGCTGTGGAATACCCTCGTCAGCTTTGCGTGGCCGGTTCGTTGGACCTACCCTCGGCATCCGCGGTTCCGTCTGGCCGGGAACCGGAAGTATTGTTGGCCCAGCTGCGAAAGGTAGTGTCGACCCATGCGCCGAGCAGTCCGAGCACGGTGAGCAGCTGTTAGATGTTTCCGAGGTCGTCGGTCCCGCCGATCACTAAAACGCGACAATCTCGATTTTGTCCAGTCGGTCGACGGCAAGGTATAGAGTCCACCAGTGCTCGTGGACGAAGATAAGGGGTAACTCTTGTGGCTTCTGGACCGACCATCTCTGCTCCCTGAACAGCGACAACTCCTGGTTCCAGGGAGAACTAACGGACGACGGGACGGCGTTTGGATTCCTGGAGAAATACTTCCTCCGCTGGCTCGAGGGTTTGTCTCTCATCAGGAAACTTTCTAGTGGGCTGTTCTCGATAAGAAAGATCCTGCATGCCGCTTAGGTATGTTGTTAATGCCGTATTATTTGTCGGGTTACTAAATCCTACCAGTCGTAACCGGACATCAACTCTCGCCTCAGCATTGCAGGATCAGGTAATCCAGCACCTGACTGGTTCAGGATGCGCTCGGCCCGCGGATGAACTCATTGGAGCGAGGTACCTGGTACCTAGCTGTGACAAGCCGCTCGTACTGTTGAGGCACCCAAAAATGGCGGCACTGCCCAGCTAAATCCGGCGGCCAGAACAGCAAATCGTAGACTTAATCTGTAACTATTTACGGAGTACACAACACTAATCCCACCGGTCCCCCTTGATCGAAGTCCCCGGCTGCGGAGTGTCAGTGTCATCCCCCTTCAACTTGGTTTGCGACTCGTTCCCCATCGAGCCGAGCTCGACGTCGTCGTGATCTCCCTTGTTGGTCATCATCATGGTCCCCAGGGTCGTGTCCATCCGCCGCGGCTGCCTAACTCTCTTGGACGAGATGGTGCCCATCCCGTTGGAGCGCGGGCCGGTCTGCCGCGCGCTGGCCTCGCTGACCGTCGTCGGGGGCTTCCACATCCTCTTGAGCGACTTGAGCCAGGGGACGCAGCCGCAGACGATGGCCAGCTGGACCTCGACGGCGGTCCAGAGCCACATCTGGAAGCCGTACCAGGTCACGTCGTACGTGGTCTCGACCACGAGATGGATCCAGTAGATGCGGATGCAGCCGGCGATGACGACGACCAGGCCGACGCTGAAGAGGGCGAGGAGCGCGAGGCGCTGCCTCAGCGGCAGCTTGGCCCGGTAGAGGGTCGGCAGCGGAAGCGCCCAGACGAAGAAGTCGAGGATGGCGCCCGAGATGGAATGGGCCATCAGCATCGGGTTTTCGTTGAAGCAGTCCGCCTTGGTTCTGGCCAAGTTCCAGTAGCTCGAGATAGGTCTGTCTTTGGTCAGGATCCCAAGACCTATACGTTGGCTTTTTTATATACCGGGGCCCTCGAGACTTACCTGCACTGTGAGAAGAACGCAATGAGGATGGCGCCGGAGACGATGGCGGTGAGCGCGATACCGACGTCTTGATGATCAACCCCCGGTTAGCTCCAAGTCAAACACCCAGACAGAGAGTACTGGCAAGACTCACAGATCAGACGCCGGAACCATGAACCCAAGGGAGCAATTCGCAGGTAGCTCATGAAGATGGAGATCTTGGCGCACCCGACGGCGGTGACAAACAGAGCCTGGGCGGCGAACGAAACCTGACGGCCGGCGACTGCTTTTGCGATAGTCAAGTCCCAGACGTGTCGATCCCATCCGTAGTTGGTTGTAGCCAGGATAACGCAGGCGCTGACTCCGGCGCCGGTAACCTGAACATGGCGGGACTGAGTTAGCCGGCAAGCTTCCTCACCAGCTTCGGGAGGGAGTCAAGCGAGGGGCAGCTGAGTGAGAGGGACTATTCAGCAGGAGGAGAACTTGCCCCTGCCGCAACCATCAACCAGTCGTCCCAGTCGGGACTACGCAGGATGTGGATCCTGACAAAAAGACGTAGCGCGAGGCAGGCGGTGCTGATACACAGGGCGACGATCTCGACGATGATGAGGGCCGGGCCCCGCGTCTCCGGGTTGATGTAGTTTGGGGCCGGCCATGTGGACGTGACTTCTTTGGGCGGAGACCTCATGTTGGCGGGAGCGAGAGTGTGAGCATGAGAACAAGTCTCGTTGGGATTGAGACTGACTAGGTGGCTGTGTGGGCAGGCCCCTGGAAGAATGGGAGAGATGGCCCGGGAGACGGGAGACAGCTGCAGTCCGGGGTCAACAAGAGGGCATTCTATCAATATAAGCTCCATCCCAGGGCACGTTGGGAGTCTGGGATGGCAAGCATGGATTCAGCCCTCCTCGAGGGAGGTCCCGATGGACTGGTCTTGACTGACCCGTGCGCTCGGGTCAGGCCCGCCCCCGTGGCACCTGAGCTAGCGCACGCCACCTGGGCGAGCGATGGGCAAAGGAAATCGCGAAACATCTGAATCCGTCCAGTCGTGCAGTAGTTATTAGCATGGGTCGCCCTCCCTTGCCGCCACCCCCGTCCGTGCTTGCGAATCCCACGAGCCATTGCTGCAGCCCTTTGGCCACCCTGCCGTAAATCCGCTAGTTAGCGTGACTTAGTCCCATCGATCAGGTTTGGGCGCTGGTTCTGTCGAGTTGTTGACGACACTAAGTTCGTGGCTCGCGCAGAAACTGAATCAACATTGGCCCAGCCATCCCTCCCTCATTGTCTGGAAATCGAGCAATTCCGCACCGGGACTAGGCATGACAGCCACGCTAACGGCTCATTGGGCCGCTCGGTAGCGAAGGCACTTGGCCTGCGGGGCCAAACCTGGGGTGCAGAAGAGCTGAGCCCGATGTGAAGTGAAGGTGGGGGACATGGGTCACGGTTACAACTGACCAGGTTCGAGGCGTCTTCTGCTGGCACGCTCCCGCCACCCCAGGGGCCCAAATGCCCGTGATGATTCATCCGATGATGTGCTGGAAAAGGAGCGCGTTCGAGAGGCGTCCCTGTCAGCACAGGCCATCTCTTAGCTGAGTCTAGGCCTTGTCTTGGGTGCGCAGGTATTCTAGACGCCGTCACAACTTCAAGCTTGAGATACCTCGAGGCCATGCGCACTGGCATTGCTCAGGTGGTAGCAGAGCAGACATCCCTACTCGGCGACGAATTAGATAATTAGTTGCCCGTTGGGGCCAGGCAAGAAACGGAATTTGCCACCACGATGAACTTCTCATCCCAGTCAACCCCTGTTTTTCAAGCTCAAAGTTCCGCGAGGCAGCTTGAGATGCCCCTGCGCTGGTACGTACCTCGTCAGCATTCCGCTGGCACAGGGGCACTGGCACTCACGAAAGAGGAAATGCTCAGAGTCGACGTTCGTCCGAGATTTATGCTGTTACATATGATTGCGAGCCCCAAGAATCAAGCTTGTTTATCCGGGCTGGCAAGCCATGAGACTGGGCTGGGCCTTGAAAGACCATCGGCCTTGCAAAATGACATACTGATTCACCCAGCTCCGAATTTACAACATTTTAGAAGAAAAAAACTTATGAGAGTAAAAACACCGGCTCCCTCTTGTCAAGAGGGCCATTGGTTGTTGCGAACTAGGCACTGAGTTGTTTACCACACGAGAAGCAGCACTGCTACCTACTTGCTAGCTTGGGGGGTTTAATCATTGACAGCACCTCGACCGTCATACCAGACTCGAGCGTGAACATGGAACTCTAGCATTACCACAATGTCAAGCATGGCGCCTGAGATTCTCTATTTCTCCTTGGGCGAGGGGCCAAGAAGATGAGATTCATGGATTCATAGTATAAAGGCCATGCTTGCAGTACTTCAACCGATATTCAACTTCTTCCGCAATTGGTCTCTGCGAGTTCTCTCAGGGCCACGGAATGCGAGGAAGAGAATTGAGGTTCGGTCAGAAGCACGGCGTTGACCGGGAACCGTACACTGGATCATCGAACGCATGCTCAACCAGACACGGGGGTGTCGACTCGGTCATGACAGATCTGGCCTGAGGGACGACCTTTGACCTCATGCCATGAACGAGCTGGCTGGGCTTCCACATAACCGCTCCTGTACCCTGCCGACAAGCGTCGAATCCCTTGAAAACCGCCAACCGGGAGCCGGAAGGTGACCGTCATTGTGACGAGCCTGGGTCCATCCGAGTCATCCGAGGTGTGCATGCAACCAAGGCCACATCAACGGCGCTCGTTTCCGCGTTCTCATCTAGCCAGAAACGCCTTAGGGATGAGGAAAAACGAAGCGTGTCCCGCAACTCTATGACACACGAGATCCGCGATGGGAGGCCACATATGGTCCCGGAAGGAATCCGAAGTCGCTCACTGCATTGCGGAGTGGTTCTCATGGCTTTGGATGTCGATGTCGAGGAGCTGCGGTCGGCCAGCTGGGGGCTTTTTGGCTGCAGCTGCTTTTGCATCGGACCCACCTGCCCAGTCGAGGAAGGCCACGGCCCACATCAAAAACCAGTGGTCCGTGCACGAGCGGAACCCGCATCGCGAAGCGGATCCATCCAACTGCCTGCTGACATTAGCCTCGCTTGCAGGGCCTGGAGCAGGTCAGGCGCCGCACTTCTCCATCCTGGGCCACTGCGCAATGCTCACAGCTTTGCTTTGCTTGAGTTCCAGTTGAAACATCTCATGCCAAGATTTTAGGTCCCTTCACCTTTATTGCTTTCCCTGGAGCTGCAACCACTGCTGGGCGGGAGACGAGATTTACCACTACCTATCGAAACTTTTTTTGGTTATCGCGCCGGCCCCTTTTCAGCGTTTTGGGTGCTGCTGCCTTCTCTTGCCCGTGTTCGCCCTGTGCACCTGTGTTTGATTGTCTCGGTGAATCCCGCTGTCGACCTCGCCTCAGCACCCAGCAGCCAGCAGCCCGCAGCCAGCAGCCAGCACCGACCGCCGCCGCCCAAACCCAACCAACCAGCGACCCATTTTGCCCGAGGTCTTGCTGCCCTCAATTTGCGGTGTCCTACCTCAACTCCTCCCCCTTCGTTCGTCCTCGCCCTTTGCGAACCGGATCGCCCATCGCAGCCATTCGACCGCCAATCTACACGCCGACATCGAGTCTGCGGCGGCCCCAGGCGACGACGTGGCGACAAGTTGCATTCCGGTTGATCCGACGACGCCTGCGCACGATTGACAGAGCTGGGAAGCGGCAAGATACCGCGGAAACCGGAAAACAGGAGGGACAACAGACGGAGGAGCCCCGGACGACGAATGCGTGCCGTGTAGGCCCGATCCCTCAGTCAGCGCGAGGCACCGTTTCCGGGCGATCGGAAGCGAAATACCCACCTCGCCCGTATCCGGCGCGCCGAGGGCATCATCTTTGTTGACCCCAGCTGCTGCTGCTGCTGCTGCTGCTGCTGCCGCCGTCGCGAATCCGAACAATCCAGAAGAGGAAGCGACATCCGTTCCTGTACCACACGACGTCGCGAGACCTAATATCTCACCGCTTCCCCCACGGTGCCCTTTGAGTCTTGACACTCGTCGCGCCGACCTTTTCTCGCCGCTGCGCTTCGCGACCATGGCGGACTCTGCCCCCAAGGCCGACGGCGGCCCGACCCCGAATGAACACCCGGCACCCCCGTCCTCGATACCTGTAAACGAGGCGGGCGAGGGCGCGGCGAGCGAGCAGGCGGGGAACAAGTCGGCGGCCGCTGACAAATCGGTGGCGCAATCGAGCGCCGTGGCGGACGAGGCGGAGACGACGTCAAAAGCGAACGAGGAGGCGGCCGGGGCGACGCCGCCGGTCGAGAAGCAAAGAGAGGGCGACTCGCTGTCAATAGGGCCGTCGGACCTGCCGCCGCCGGCCATCACGTCGAGCAACACGGACGCGCCCGTGTGCGCCATCACCCTGCTCCTCCCCACGGGCGCCAGGCACCCCTACCGACTCGACGAGAAGTACCTGGCCAAGCGCAACGTCGACGTGCCCGACGTGACCGAGTCGGGCGGGCGAGACCCGTTCAGCATCTCGGTGTACAAGCTGAAGGAGCTGATCCTGCGGGAGTGGAGGGACGAGTGGGACGGCAAGCCGGCGAGCCCCAGCAGCATACGGTTGATCCACTTCGGGAAACTGTTGGACGATAAGGAGCAGTTGAGGAGTGAGTGCCTTTTTGTTTTCTCTATCCTGTTCTGCTTGACCGCATCCGGGGCCGAACTGAGACTGACCCTGCGTAGAATACCAGTTCAGCCAAGACAGCCCCAACGTGGTCCACATGTCGGTGCGGCCGCCCGAGATGATGGAAGAGGAGGAGACGGCAAAGGGCAAGGCCCACAGCCGTGACGGGAGGAGTCGCGACGGGGGCGGCGGTTGCTGTGTCATTTTATAAGGGGGTGGATAAGGTGTTGCTCAGTCGGGGCAACGACACGCCCATACCCGACGTTCCCAACGGCAGGAAGCACTTTCAGGCCCGACGTGGCTGTTGAGGTTGTCGTCTCTCGGCGCCACAGGGCACTGGACCAACATTTAAGCAGCAAGGAGCATGGAGAGGGATGATATCTTTTGCCTTTTTTGTTTTTCTCTTGTCTTTTTTTTCTTGTTCCTGTTTTACAGCACGGGGGAGTTTCCGATTCAATGTACACGGTTGCAAGGGGGGGCTGGGTCAGGCGTCCTGTGTTGATTTAGCCTTTTGCGTACAAATACATGACGGGGTGGCCTACGGGCCTCTCCTGCAGATATCTTGAACGTGGATTTGTGTCTTTATTCAGAGGGTTGCGATGCAATGGGTTTGATACCTGCTGAGGGTCCATGTGGGGATGGCTCAGATGTCTCTCTCTCTCAGGCTCTGCTCTATCTTGAATGACTCCCAATATTGACCAGTCGCCGCCTCGGTCTACCTCATGCCATACAACTCCAGTCCCCGCTAGCATCATCGGCCACTCCCGCAACGATCCTCATCCCTTAACCCAACCCGCTCACATCTTCAGCTTCTTCTCCATCTCCTCGTGCACACCGACCACCGCCCTGCTCTCCTCCCCGGTAAACACGTCCTCCCAGGTGATGGTGTCGTCCCGGCCGGCCAGGATATCCTCGTGCACGCTGGGCGCGGCGCCGCCGCCGAGCGCCATGGGCTTCCACTGGCCGTCGCGGGTGATCTTGAGCTCCATCTGGCGGCGCACGGGCTCAGCGACGCCGTAGGCGCGGCGCAGCGTCTCCATGCGCAGGGCCTCGCGCGTCGCCTCCCACGACTTGAGCCGCGCCTCGAGCGGGTGCGCAGAGGTCGCCTTGTCGGCGGTGAACGGGGAAGGGCCGACGCCCGCGCGGAGGGTGTCGTGGAGGCCCGGGGCTGAGGGCGCGCCCGCGGTGCGGGACGAGATGTGGCTGAAGGAGGTGAGGTGGTCGTCGGCGGGGACGATGCGGAGGGCCTGGTTTTGGGGAAGGAGGGGTTAGAGGCGGTGGTTGTTGGGGGTGGGGGATGTGAGAAGCGGAGGGTGGGGGAGCAGGTGAGCTTACCATCTTGACGGCTGTGGACGGTGTGTGCGAGCGTTGGGGTGGGATTGGGGTTGTTGGTTAATCGGCAGACGGTTGGGTTCGGTCTGAGTTTGAGCGACTTGGTCGTCGTGGAGATGTTGGGTTTGTTGGTGGTGGTGTTGATGGGGGAATGGATGCTGGAGTTACAGGTCTGGAGCTCCAGTCAGGCGGCGCTGCGATGCACCAGCTCCGCCAGGCGCTAGGCGCCAGCAGCCTCGCGTCCAGCAACAGGGATCGCCCAGGGCACCCTGGTCGCCCAGCCGCCAACTGAGCGCTGGCTTGTGGGCCTGGGCTGGGTTACGTAAACAGCCCGCTCCATCCGGCTCCCACTAGATGCGCGGGTCCGCGCGCATTATGTAATCTGCAACTTTTCATCAACTTTTCTTAATAACTCAATCAGTTATTTTTTAAAAATTCTGAAATAAA
>FTEL01008554.1_pt1 | contig 14840 bp, 10 predicted proteins | sample 1658911 | NCBI WGS metagenome assembly FTEL01 (sample SAMEA3914869, study PRJEB12502) | metagenome | biome: forest; material: soil | place: USA | collected 2012-03-12 | depth 0.1 m
CCACCGGGTTTTAAAATTCCCCCCTTAAAAAACCCCCCCCCCCCCCCCCCCCCCCCGAGAGAACTCGAACTTGAAAGGATGCATGAATGACAATAATTAAATGATAACAAAATCCGCATGGTATCTCCTATTTGTACAGCCTTTAAAACTAACGCCGAACACCACGCAAGATGCCCATCCCAAAACAAACGCGCCACTCCAATGCAATCCCACCCCGCCAATGCACCGCCTCACATCCCCATCTCCCTCCCAATTACGCCCACAGCGTCCCCCATCAACCCTCTACTGCGCATACCCAACCTGCTGTCCGCGATACGGTTCATAGCCCTGCCCGGAATAAGGCGCGGCAGCCGCCTCGTGGTTATATGACGCCGTCCGCGGGTACTCCTGCGCATACCCCTGCTGCTGCTGCTGCGGGTAGCCCGGCTGCACCCCGCCGGCAGCGGTGGCGCTGGGATATCCGGTCTGGGCAACCAGCTTGTGGGCCTCGGGGTCGTTGGCCTTGACGTAGCTGCCGCGCAGGGTGCCCTTGCGGTATTGGTGGAAGACGACGGCGGCGTAGATTAGGAGGCCGAGGAAGGAGAGGCTGGAAGACGAGGGAGGGGGGTTAGTTGGGGTTGCGTGGGGTGCGGAAGATGGGGGGGGTGGTGGCTTACAGGATGACCACGTTGATACCGATGGAGAGGGCGCCGTTGTGTGCGCCGATCATGGTGAGGACAAAGTTTGTGGTGTAGAAGAGGGACTGGGTGATGTTGACGCCGAGGAAGAAGGGCGGGGAGAGGGTGCGGCGGGCACGCTTGACGATGCAGACGATGTCGAGGATCAGGCAGAAGAAGACGATGCCCATGATGACGCATGAGGTGGCCAGGACGGCCTTGTACGAGAGGGTCGTGTTGTACTGGGCGGCCAGGCGGTGGAGGTCGTCCTTGAACACGCCGAGCCCGGCGATCATGACGGCGTACAGCCCGATCAGGACGATCATGATGATGATGCGGATGATCCAGAAGGGGATCAGGACGCGCTTGAGGAAGGGCGACGAGTCGCCGATCACGTACGGTGGTGACATGGTTCTGTTTGCGCTTGTTGGGTTGGTTTGAAAGGGTAGTGATTCTTCCTCGACGGAGACAAGTCGAAGGCTCGAGGCGCACGCTGAAGATATTCGTGGACTTGGCAGTCATCTGTCGGTCGCCACGAGGGCGATCGCGCCGTAATAAAGTCTCGAACAGCGGCTCAGCGCCAGAAACACCCGCCTCACCCCTGCTCTCCCGATCAAGAACCGCGATGCTGGACATGCACCATCAGAGCGAGTTGGCCAATCAGCCGGACGCAGGATTGTCTGAGCCACGCATGGCTGACCACAGCCTGGACGAGGGCGTCCTTGGCGAGCCACAGGACCGCGCAAATGGCGAGCAGTGATTGGCCTGGGGGTTGCTGGGTTGGGGCTGAGGATGTTCATGCTGGTTTGTTTCGTGGGCCGGCGCGCATCCTGCTGCTCTCTTCCCTGATGGAAGAAGTTGTTCGTGCTTGGTGCTTGGAAGGATTGCGGGCGCGACCAGCGCGCGATGGGCGATGCACTGCGGGAATGCGCTGGGGATGCCACGTTCTGGCGGGCCGCCCTGGTTGCCAGATCTGGTTGCCTGGCGCGCAGTGGACCACAGTGGGGTCGAGCAGCACCCTGCGGCCCAAATTTGGCAGCAACAAAATTGCGACGGGCCCAAAACTGCAGGCAGCCCTTTGCACCACCGCCACAAACACCATCCGAACGCAGTGGCGGTGAAAACCCCCAAGTTGCGGATGACACATCGCGTTTCATCCAGGTCGACTTTGCTCACGCCAGGGACAGTTGATCGAAGCTTTGCGCTTTTCGATTCGGGCGTGAGAGCTTCTTCTTTGGCCCTGGACGGGCACCTACTTTTTGTCAAGAGTCAACAGGAACTCCCTCAGTCGCTTTCACCTGGGCGCAGCGGCATGCTGGACCAGTGCTCCCACCACCGCGGCTCACTCATAGCCTGCGGCCACAGATCGCCAAACGCTTCGCCGTAGACCCGGTCCCACTCGGTCCTGATTCCCTGACCAAGGCCCTCCCATACCTTGCCGGCGTCGGCGGTCTCTTGCGGCGCCAGCTCCCGTACTTCCAAATGGGTGCAGTCCGCACCGCGGATGGGTAGGTCACACACCCACGACCGGGTGAGCCATCTGACGAGTGTGTGGAATTTCGAATCATAGGAGGCTGGGGAGTCCATAGTCACCATGCGTCGTGGCAGCAACTGCAGGTGCTGGAGGGGACCATTCGAGCCTGCGACGACGTCGAAGACGGCGCGTGCCAGGCCGGCATCGATGGCAGCGTTCTCCAAGACTTGCCTGACGAACGGTCGCGGGAGCTTGGGCGAGGCGAAATCCATCCTCGCAGGCGGCGTGGTGAAGTGCAGGTTCAACGCCAGGTGTTTTAGCCGCGGCAGGCGGCCGAGCTCACGGTACACTGCGCATTCCTGCGCGTCGCCCATCGTCCGCATCATGGTGAACCGCCCGCGCTCCAGGTCCAGACAAGTATCCGCGAGCCGAGCAGCCAGGGCCGGGTTCAACACCACAGGCCGCGAGGTATCGTCGTCCCCGTCGTGATAGGGATTATGATGCGCGTCCCAGGAAAGCTGGCGTAAGGACGTGCCCTGTCGCAGCAGTACGGCGTCGACAAGACCCCCGGTGATCTCACCCTCCAGGTGGACGGACCGCAGCGAGCTTGGGCGGAGCGCCGCAATGAGCCGGGAGATGTCGGGGGCCCAGCCCCGCTCGGTGTTCTGCAGACACAGCCCCTCGAGGGACGCCAGCTCGCCGCGGCCGGCCATATCCGCTAGAATGTTCACGGAGGCCGCGTCGGACCTCGAAGACAGGCAGCGAAGCTTGGAGAAGTCGGTGCGGGCCGTCCAGTCCGTGATGCTGCCAGGCGCGGCGGCTATGAAGAACAGGCTCCGCAGGCTTCCACTTCCAACCCGGCCAGGGCTGGGGAAGAAGAGGGGACTGTCCAGAGGAGCAGGCGGCTTTTCCAGGGGCCCGGCTTGCCGCACGTAGACCCGGATACCGAACTGCAACCCAATCGCACAGACATGCTGAAGGTTGGGCGCCGCGCCCGCGAGCATGCCCAGCACGGCCTCCTCGTTGTAGTTGATCTCGCCGGTCTTCTCGAAGTCACGCACCTGGACCACGATGCTGCATAGCGCCGGCGAGGTCGCGAGCGCATAGTCGTTCGGGTCTACCTTATCGGCCTGGAGAGAGCCACCGAGCTCAACCACAAGACTATCGAGGCGAAAGCGATGCATATGGAGGCGGCAGCCTCCTGCCGCGTGGATAGCCGCGAGTATCGGCCGGGGCATGTTTCGGAAACCCCAAGCGATATCTCTCAGCGCCGGAAACCGACCGATGAAGCGGGCGAGGACCAGCCAGGGCTCGTCCTCTCCGGCGGCCGAGCCCAGCGACGGCGCGGCCCCGTGCCAGAACCCCTTGGTCGGCGGGCAGCAGAAACGGTGCATATCCCCAAGGGAGGGCGCGTGGCGAAGCTTGTCCCACACGTAGTCGTCGGGCTCGACCTGGTCGGACGGGATGATCTTGAGCCGCCGCACGTGGCGGAAGCGGCCGCCGTCGTCGCGATCGAGCATCTCGACGCACCGTTCCAGGCCGCGCACCAGCTCGTCCGTGTTGTCCGCTACTACGCGCACCTGACTGAATCGCTGGCCCGCGGCGACCGCGCAGCATTGCTTGCTGGTGAGGGAGAAGGACCACAGGTCGGTGCGGTTTTGGTTGTCGGCGTGGGTGCCGTCGTCCGCGTCGGTGTCGAGTAATTCGCAGATGCGGCTCAGGACGAGCCAGGGGAGCTGCTCGAACTGGGACGACATTCTTGAATAGAGTGGTGGGGAAAATGTGGGCGGGTAAAGATGGGAGGTGCCGTTGAACGCCACGGCCGATGTTGAAGAGGTGTGAGTTCAAACTTCGAACAGGAGACTCGTGGCACCAGAGAAACATTCGTCAGCAGAGGCAAGCGACCCTGTCAGTGGTGCGGGGCCGGCTCCTCGCTGCTGGTGCCCTAATCCTCGCCAGGAAGAGCCGAGCGAGGACTGCAGCATAATCCGGTTATCCCCCGTTCTCTCTCTCTTTTTCCTTTTTTTTTTTTGGTTTAATCGCCGTCAAATGACTTCCAGTGTATGCATCCTTGATTCAGTCAATCCAGTACTCCGTTTGCGGCTGACCTCTCGCACGTAGCCCGCCCTCCAACGCAAACCTGCGTGCCATACCAGCTCTGGTGACTGCGACGCTTGGCTATCGGAGCCATTAAGCTTTTCCAGGCTAGTCCCTGGACAAAGCCGGCCCCAACACACGGGCGTGGAGAGAGCGGAGCCAGCCGGTGGTTATATCCGGCAGGCCGCCGCTCCCCCACGCGCATCCACGCCTCCTGTTCCACGGGACAGACCATACCGGGACCGGGACGAGGGCTCTGTGGGAGAGGGATCGCCAAGGATTGAGGCTTCTGAAGGTTCTCTAAGTTCCGTGGACCTGCCCGGCAATTCGACCACGACCGTGGACCGGGGTCAGGACCCGGTACGAGAAGGACGGCCCAGGATCGAGGCTGGTCAAATATCTAGAGGTCCACGAACCTCTGCCCGCACTCCGGGCACGACCACGGGGCCGATATGGGACTGGTGGTGGAAGTGGGAATGGGATTCTGATCGCGAATGCTTGTGCCAGAAATGGATAGACGAGTTTGGCTTCCTGCAGATACAGACCAGCGAAGAATATTGGTCGTCTATCGCACAGCGGGTGGACGGTGGTAATGTATGGGCTGCTTAGGTCGTTAATAAGAACAGAGTCTTGCCGAATTCTTCGAAGACAGGGTATGGAACGAACCAAGCTGTGTGTACGACAGATGCCCTCTAACTGACCCGGGATGTTGGCATTTCGCGCTTTTGGGGAAAGCATATGCATATAACCGTAACAAAGAACTAATGGATGGATAGTGCCTAGAGCGTAAGCTCATGTGATACCAAGACTGCTAGCTGACGAAGGGGAGAGAGAATTATGCAGGTACTAGTTTAATAGTAATACATCACTTTTTAGGATCGGACTCTCCCCCTTTAGTCGCCTCTCGCCCCGGGCGGCCTAAGAAACGAGCGAAATTGCATAAGCAACTGCTCCGTCCACACTCGGTACCCTTGCAAGTTCAAATGGGCCTGGTCCTGTAAGTGCTTCTTCACACGAAACCGCCTCGGTGGACCCCAGCAGTCCACTGTATCCCCAAAGCCCGCCTCCCTCAGCTGCTCCGCGATTCCCTTGATTCTAGCGTTCGTGTTGTCCACAATCTCCCCAGGAACATCCTTCCGGTAAAACATTTGCGTCAACACCACCCGGTTCCCCGGGTTGACCGCCAGCAATGTCTTGGCCAGCTCCCGCACCATGTCCTGATCCTGCTCTGACCACCCCGTCCGCGGGGTCAAATTGTTGCCCCCCGCGTGGACCACCCAAACCTTTACCGACGGCGCCAGGATGGGCAGCAGCGGGAGCAGCCCCCGCTCCTCGTCCCCGACCAGCCGGTAGATGACGTTCTGGACCTTGTCGCCACCGACGCCGGCGTTGAAGATGCCGCGCAAGCGGCGATCCTCTTGGTTGGGAAATGCTGCCAGCCTCCCGTGCGTGTCGGGTTGCATCGCCTCGGACGGCCACCGCGAGGGGAAGTTGGGTGTCCGGCCGGTCGTGATCATGCGCTCAAACATGGAATCGCCGAGGAGCACTATCTTGGGGCCGTCGGAGCGATGGGCCGCGAGGTGCGACTGCAGCAGCGGGATGTGGGAGTTCTTGGAGGTGTTGTAGGAGCGGGCTTTGTACCTGGCGTACGGCCTCAGCTTCGCCATGAGAGCGTCGAGGTAGGGCGAGTTGCTGGCGGCGGTGTCGGTAGTGCTGCTGGCACTGGCGCTGGCTGTGGGCTCAGCATTGGGGGCCGGCCTGGGTGTCGTTGTCGCATCGTAACTCTTGGTGGGGTTGTGTTGGGAGCGAGGGGCGTGTCGTTTCAAGTCTGCTGCGGTGGTGGGATTCTTTCCAGAGGAGATGGAGGCGATGGAGGCGATGGAGTGGTTGGCAACTCGCCCAAATCTAACTGCAAGCGAGGGGGTTGCCTGGCGTATTTGGAGTTGGAAGTTGCTGGCACTCTGTGCCACGCGCTTGAATGTGCGTGCATTGTCCCTTCCAAACATGTTTATGTACGGAATAGTACTAGAATCGCCAGAGGGCCAGACGTGGGCAAACGGATTTCCGCGATCGGGCGGTCTCGACGACATGAATCAAGGTGGCCAGGCAACCAAATGCCTGAGGCGGGCGTAAGAAATGCCCTGCAGCGTGCCCCCACACAGCCTAATGGAATAACCCACGCCCGACAGGCCGGCGACCCTAACCCCGACCCAACCCAAACGCCCAAGAGCTCCTGGGCATCACACGCTACATTATACGACATGCAGATAACAGGTTTTTGTTTTCTGTTTTTATTTTGGTTGTTTCGGCGGGTCATGTGAGCCAGGTGAGTTGGGTACACCAAAGAGCCCTCACCCCAGCTCACCCAACTCACCCGGATTGGCGGGTGAGCCGGAGAGAAGGCTCCCTCCGATAACATGTAGGAGGAGTTTGTACCATCCTTCGGCTCAGAAGAGAGCTTTCGCTGGAGTGACAGCGACCATTCATTGCATAGAAGTCCTCAGACGTTGTCTGTTCACACCTGGGTACCGTGTATACTTACACGGGCTCTCAACCAACCAAATCGTCTACAGCATCATTGTCGACTTCAGGAAACAGATTTGTCATTGCCAAGCAGGACGCTTCCAACCCCCGAGCAACGAATTCCGTCTGAGCGAAAAGCCGCAACGACAACCCGACATTCGGGTTCACGCCGGGATCTCAGCCCTACGCAACCCTAACCCACCCTCTCCTCGCGCGGCTTACCGAACCCAGTTAGCGTATCTGGCCCGTTTGTGTCAGACGGGCAGACTCACATCCGCAACTTTGACCGAGGCCGACCCCAATTCCAGCACACCACCCTGAGCACGCGCCGGCCCCCATATTGATATCCCAAAAGTCAGCCTTGGATGTCCGAAGAATCTCGACAAAATGATTCGGAGAATTGGCGCGTGGGCAACGGTTCAGCCCGTCCCGTGCCACACGACCATGCTCTCGGGTTGGCTCGGGGGCTGAGGGTTGCTCCGAAGGCTTGCAGCAGTTCAAACGGCCACCCCTTTTCCCTGCGCCGCAATGGCGAGCTCAGCCCGGCATTGGATGCACTGCTGACCGGACCCTTGCCCGCGCGCCAAGAAGGGGTCAGAAACGGCTCGCGGTGCTTCAGCCCTGCGGAGCGAGCCGCAAAAGCTTGACTCCTTTTTTTTTTCTCGGGGTTGTTTTTGACACCACATATCATCCTTGGCGACGCGATATTCTTTCATCCATGCGGTGACAGCGCGCTCCATTCCGAAAGAGTCTACCAGGGCGGTGATTTTGGTCCATCATTATCTTTCACTTGACCCGGAAACCCGGCAGCATGGCGCCCAACAACCCGTCGACATGCCTCAGCGACAGACCGCACGGGAACCTGGTTTCTGACCCTGTTGTTCACTTCAACGGCTGTTTGCCCGCCGCCAAGCAGCGGCGTTTCTACGAGAGCCTGCCTCGGGAAAGTCAAGAGCGCATCTCACACGTCCACAAGAAGATACTCGACCTCCGACAACGCCTCGAGACCACACAACATGACTCGACAGCGGGCGCTCGGCTCCGCGACTTCAACCAGGCCATGGGCCAGTGGTGTGCTGCTACCGGCCGTCGCCCACGCGCGCCGTACGCGTCCCCGGCGAAGCCCGGCTCGAGCTCCTGGGGATCCCAGTCGTCGAGGTACCCGCCCCCGCGGGAGGCTGAAGACTCGGTCAACAGCCACATCAAGGCTCCCGTGATCTACTTCAGGGATGGGCTTCCGTGCGACGTTCCCGGGCTGCCCAAGACGTTCCCGAACCAGAAGGTCACCGTGGCGGACCTCTTGTCTGATGACCAGGCAAGAAACCCCATCATGCAGCAGTCCGACGACGACGTGGTCCGTTATTTCCACCTACCCGCCAACAACATGGCCTGGGTCGAGGAGGTCATCGCCCGCTACTACCACGACAAACGGCCCGAGCCAGATGGCCTCCTCCACAAGTCGCGGTCCAGGCGACCCCAATCCAAGACCGAGATGATGCTCCAACCGGGGTATTGGCAGGGGCAGCAGAACTTTGACGTCGACTCGGAAGTCCACGCCCGGCACATGCGTCCCTTCTGCGCAGGCATCTCGGTCGACCCGATGGCCGGCGAGCCAACCCCCAAGAACGCCGTTCTGTTCATGCCGTATCTCCACTGGGAGACAGACCGCGGCCGGTTCCGGTCCGCCGAGATCATCAAGGATGTTGGCAAGCGCAGCCTCAACTCCATCTCGGAGCTGGTCGACCGGGCCAAGCATCAACTGGCCCACACCGAGACGCAGGACACGGCTTCGCCTCCGTGGGTGTCACATCACCCCAACACCACCACCACGACGGATGGTATCCTGAGCCGGAAACAGGCCCTCGGTCAGCTGCTCCGTACCGCCGCGGCGTTGCTGGAGGCCATGGACTCGCATGTCGAGGAGAAATTGATGATGGAGTATCTGCACGTCGAGCCCCCGCTGCATCCCAGAAGAACCCTTGACCAGGCGTACTACGGTGCGTTGAGGAATACGGGAACAAGGGACAGAGACCAGGTGGTGTATCGCGGGACTACGCCACAACCACACGAGTGTATCGGGATGGAGGTGTGTCCACAGTGCAACGAAGATATCCGGAAGACGCCGCGGGTCATTATGGTCGACCAGCTGTGGATGTGGATTCTTGATGAGAGTAAGCAACCGTCCCAGTCCAACAGCTCTCATTGAAGTCGAGCTAACACAACCAGAAACCATCATCACAAGCTTCCCCCGGCGCTGGGGCCGGAACCGACCTGACCCGTCGGCGATCCACAAGAGCTTGCGCACTCGTCTGCAGTACGCATGCGAGGGGGAGATCTCCTCAGCGTACGACCTCGCCCTGGTGATCGTGGACGAGACCTCGCGCGTCTTCTTCGACCGTACCAAGACCAACCGCAGCCAGCCCAACCTCGTCGAACTCTTCACCGCCGCGATCCGCGACCTCACGTACAAACAAACCGCTGCCTTCGACCAATTCCTCATCTACACGCACCTCGCGGGCCGCGACTACAAGCGCCAGCGCTTCGTCTCCTCCGACAACTCCTCCCAGAACCACCTCCTCAACATCAACCCCGAGGGCGAACTCCTCAAGGAAGTCAAGGACATCATGGACGAACTCCACATCATGATGCGCCTCAAGGAACAACAACAAACCGTCATGGAGACCTTCGTGAAACACATCCGGCGCGCCCTAACCCCACTCGCCCGATCCAAACGGCCCGGCACCCCCTCCCGGGCCTCAACGGCATGGGACCTAGCCCTGGGCGTCGCCGCCCTCGACCGCGACGACAACCCCTACGCCGACTCCCCCGCCCTCCACCGCAAAGAGCACCAGCGCCAGACCGCGCGCCGCACCCTCGCCCGCGCCGACACGCTCCTCCTCGACCTGAACGAGCGCATCGCAGAACTCCGCGCGCTGGTGCAGAACGCGCAGAACACCGCCGCAGCAGTTCGTCCCCCCCCCCTTGTTTCCGTACCAAACCACCATGTCGCTAACCCCCTCCCCAGCTCAAAGACCTCCTCACCCTCAAACAACAGCAAGCGGGCGTGATCGAAGCCCGCGAGGCCGTCAAACAAGCCCAACTAACCCTCAAGCAAGGCCAGTCCATCATGATCTTCACGCTCGTCACAATCGTCTTCCTGCCGCTGTCCTTCTGCGCCTCCCTCTTCGGCATGAACGCCGCTGAGCTCAACGACGGGCACCTCGACCTCTCTACCGAGCTGCGTCTGATGTTCCCCATCTCGGCGGGGATCATCTTCCTGTCTCTGGTGCTGGCGTTTTCGCAGGGGGTGTTTACCAACAGCGGGGTGGCGCTGGTGCGCAGCGCGGCGAGTTTTGTTTGGAATACCGCGTGGACGTGGTTGTGGGTAAGGAGTGGGGGGTTTGTGGTGGGGAGGGAGATGATGGTTAGGGCGAATCGGCTGAGGGAGAGGGAGGGGAAGGTTACGGGGGGGATGAAGGCGGAGGTTTTGAGGAGGGAGAAGAATTTGGAGAGGATGAGGGCGGCTGGGCATGTTAAGGCGTTGACGAGGCAGAGGGGGCCCGCTGAAGGGGGGGTGGGCAGGGGGGTGGTGAGTCCAGTCAGTGAGGGGATTCCGGGGAGTCCGAGTCCGTTTTTGGGGGTGACGGGGAGGTTTGGGGAGGGGGATGTGGAGTTGGGGGAGAGGGGGAGGAAGGCAAGTTCGCAGATTCATCTTGTGCCAGGGAGGTGACCATGGTGTGAGGTGGGGTTGGGAAAGTAAAGGGGTTGCGCAACATGTTGTTTTGAGGTCGCACTGGTAGAGTTACAGACAGAAGAAAAAAGCACGCAGGCCGTTGACCATCATCACACTCCTCCACGCCGCAGCCCGAAAAGGGGCTTCCAATATCCAGACGCCAGTTTACCATCCCGCCCATATCCAAACACAAAAAACCCAAACCCACCATCCCATACCATTTTCCCATCCAACCCAAACCCATCCAGTGCCCTAATAATTCAGAATCTCCCTCGTACTCCCCGAATCCGACCCTCCCTTCCCACCCCCACTAATCTTAATCACACTCGACGGCACCGGCTCGAGATCAATATCCCTCGTCGCAAACGACTGATTCACCGACACCTTGCTCTTAATCCCCGACCGATCCCTGCTATGGTACTCATACCCTGAATGCTTCGGCGTCGACCCCTCGCGGGCATTCCGCAGGGCCTGCGGGGTGAACAGCGGCTTCAGTGCGGGGGCGCTCGCGCAGGCCACGGCGACGTTGACCTCGATGATGGACCACAGATTGACCAGGATGCTCTGCTGGAAGGGGTCGACGGCGAGGGTGTAGGTGTAGATGGTGTGCAGGCGCACCATGGCGACGATGGTTGCGAAGGTGCCGACGCCGAAGACGCAGACGAGGGCGATCTTTTCTTTGCGCGGGCGGTTGATGTTGATGAGGGTTTTGATCGGGAGGGCGAAGATGATGATGTCGGTTATGATGTTGAAGCCGGAGGTGACTGTGGGAGGAGGTGGTTAGTGGGGGTCATTGAGGGGGTGGGAGTGGGTGGGGGCGTTGGGGATTCAGGGGCGTGTTTTGGGCCCAAGGGTTGGGAGGGGTATTCAGGGGGCTTACAGTAGAAGAAGGCAGTGGTGTTGATGCAGGTGCCAGGGGCAACACCTGTCAAATCCCACATCTTCTCCAGGGGCCGGCATTGCGCCAGCGTTACGGACAGCGAGACGACCAGGAAGAGAGAGTGGAAGACGATCATGGCCATACAGGCGTAGCGGAGGGTCGCTGTGACGGCGAACCGGAGGTACATGAACAAGATGGAGAACTTGATGAAGTTGACGGCGCCGTAGTACGTGCACTGGATCGCGAGCGTGACCTGTGACGGTGTCGGGTTAACAAAAACCGGCCGAGCAGTTAAAGGGGGGCCAAGCCGGGGCTCACCTTGATGATATTCAGCATGTTGTCCAGGCTGAGGGTCGACGCCTCGTGTCCCATATTGTTGGCCTTGCCGATGAGCAGCTCGGCGAGGTACCCGACGCAGAAGAAGAGGGCAACCAAGATGGTGGCATCGTCGGCGCCGAACTTGCGGATAAGCACGGCGCGGATGAATGTGCGGGTGCCGACGATCAGGACCGACAGGCTGGTGAAGACGGCCGCCGTGATTATCAGCTCATCTTGCCGCCACTGGTCGTGGGCGTATGTGTCGCTGGCCATGTTGTCGTCGTTGCCGCTGCCGTTGTAGTTGTGATCGAGCGGAGTTTCCTTTGCTCTGGGACGTCCTCTTCTCCGGTCCCTTCGAGTGTTTTGCTCTCGCCTTGGTCTTGGGCCTGTTCTGCCTCTTGTCCGTCGGGTGTTTCAGGTCGTGCCGTACCCTCCGGGTGCCGTGTCCAGTGTAATGCCGACCTGCCGGGCACGCTCGCAGTCGTGTCGAAGAGAAGAAAGCGTCGACTGAGCCGGAGCTCTTGGTGTCGAATCCACCACGACCGCCATGTCGGGACCCTCGAGCCTTTTTGGGTCCTCGATCGGACCCGGCATCGCCTCTTCCTAGCGTCAACGGTCCCTTCGATGGAACCCCCGACGCGCTCGGACGCTGTGACGGGGGCCCGCAAGGCGGCGCCTTTTTAGCCTTGCATATGGAAACCCAGCGGTTGTTCCTGACCGTCAGCGAGCGTCGATCACCCAGGTGCTTGACAGTCTTGGTTCATGCCCGTAATGGAAACTGCCGCGCGTGTGTCAGTGGGCTGATGTGCTTGATGGCTAACCCTGAGGCTGCTGGTGGCCCCGCGGCACAGGTCCAACACCCCCTTGTCATGTCTGAGCGCACCGGGCCACACTGAGGATGCGATTTGTCGACGACGAGGCCAAGAAAGCCAAGCCAACGAACCAGCCAGTGCCCTGCGGAGAACCACTGCCGGATAAAGTCGAACTCTGGGACCAGCCTGCCGCGGGCCCGTGCAACCAATATATTACTGTCTCTCGCCAAACTCGACCCGTTTGCTCGGACCCTCGAGCCCTACAGATTGCAAACTTCAACAACTACCGGGTAACGTAGCCACCCTCTTTTCCACGAACCATGAAACACACAGCATGCAGTTTCGATGCAGCCTCCTGCATCGCGGGATATGTGCCGGCATCGAGCGGCGAGGAAGGCGGAAGAGCCAGGGAACGGACTCGAGAGGGCGGCCGATTCGGCCTGCTCCGACCCGTGGTGGAATCCCCTGCAAGTCGGCAGCACAGCGAAGGCTAACCACGGCGGCCGGCCCGGCGGACGCAATGTTGTGGAGACAGAAACTATGACAAAAGTCATAAGCACCCAGAAAAGCTGCCAGCTGAAACCAATGCGAACTTAAAGCCTTGGCTGGCTTGGCTGTCCGATCCCATGGGTCATGCCAAACCCTAGCGAGATGCCTCCGCCTGAAAGTGCCATTTTGGGAATGACGCTTCCAGGCGGATCTCAGAACTTGGTTCCGTTCCAGAGATGATGCATCTTCAAGGGGTCGGGGAGCCGAACGTCACCTCTCGGCGAAGAGGAGATGCCCTTTCTCGGCAGGCAAGCCGCAGAGTTTTCGATTTTGGTTGCTCTCAGCTCGCATCGCCAACAACCAACTGCCAATCCCTCGCCCGCTCCCAGTAGACTCGTTCGAGTCCCTACGTCGCCAAGTTTGGGTCCGGCATGCAAGGCGAGAGCCGGAGGCCCGTGTTGCTGTCGGCAGCCCCCGCTGTCACATCAAGCGAGAGCGGCATCTTATTGGTCACGGACGGACGGCACTCGGGACAATGGGAAGCGAGTGGGGCGGGGGGAGGAGGGAGATTTTGGGGGGCAGTTCTCAGACATGATGATTCAACTGAACCACTGGCCCAGTTTGTCTGTGGTTCTTGGGCTCATTGGCGAGAAATCTCAGGGGCATCATGATCCGACTGGCTGAAGCAGCAGAATTTCCTGATTTGGAAAGCCCACCAGGTTGGCTTGCTGTTGTTCAAGCTCAGGCCACTTTGAACAACACACCCTATTCCAAACTCGATTCATTTCTGAAGACCGCATGGAAACCTCCCTGTTTGTTTCCGTGGCAATTCTCACATCCCCAGTAACTGATGTTATTTTTCTGACGGGTTGTGATGCTGCAGGCCGGCACAGCAACCTACCTCGTGACAGGAACTGGCACTGTATAACTCGCTGTGCAAATGCCAGCTTGCACAATGATGAATTGTGACCACGTGCTTGGCACTCCAACGGCAACCGACCCCTGCTGGGTGAGCGCCAGTTCCCGGCCCCGAATTGGACAAACGCGCGGCTCCTCCTGACTTCATCCCAATTTTTCAACATCATCACAGCCAGGAACTTGGCAAGAACTCGGGAGGACGGCATTTGCACCACCTCTCGTACAAACACAGCAACCCCAACTGCAGCGGCAACGTTTCCGCTGCCATCTTCCACCCCATACGTAACCAACGAAAGGGGTTCCAGCCAACAAACGTGTCGACTTGGGCTTGCTACCATCAAATTTGGCCCCAGACACTCCCTCAAATTCCACCCGCAACCCGTCTCAACAACCACCTCAAGGAGAAAAGACAAACAAACTCCCCCAAAATGCCCTCCCTCCCCAAACGCGACTTTCACCCGCTCCCCATCCCCTCCCATGCCCCCACCCCGCCCTCCTTCGCCCTCTCCAACTCCTCGATCTGGACCTACTGCGGCCCCCTCCTCCCGCTCACCAACCCCCTCCCCCCGACCTACCAAACCTGGCAATCCCGCACCCTCTCCGCCCCACTCGAGCCCTACCTCCTCCCGCTCCTGCACGCCGTCCACGCCTTCCTCACCGCCCACAACAAACACCATTACTGGCTCACCATCCGCGCTTCACAACCAACCGACGAGTTCAACGCCCCCCGCTGGCACACCGACGATCACTTCTTCGACCCGGCGCGCAGCGCCGACGCGGTGGGGTTTTGGAAATTATGCGCGACGCTGCAGGGGCCGGGGACGATGTTCGCTGCGGATGGGAAGAGCGCGAGGGGGGTGTTGAGGAAGGCGAAGGAGCGCGCGAGGGAGAGGCAGAAGGAGCATGTTTGTTCCGTGGTGAGGTGTATTGCGTGCGGGGC
>FTEL01008930.1_pt1 | contig 14835 bp, 11 predicted proteins | sample 1658911 | NCBI WGS metagenome assembly FTEL01 (sample SAMEA3914869, study PRJEB12502) | metagenome | biome: forest; material: soil | place: USA | collected 2012-03-12 | depth 0.1 m
CCCCCCCCCCCCCCCCCCCGGGGGCGACCTTGACTTACACGCCTAACTATGCAGAGGTTTTTAGAGCTACGAGATGGAGTAAAGAAAAAGGCACACACAACAGGACAAGTGCTGTTGATGCCGTTACAGAATCGCAACGTCTTTGGCCGAGAACCTGGGAAAGATCGTTAGCTAAACTTGTCCCAAAAGATACGAGCAACCCCAGCCAAAGTAAGCCGTGTCGTTGTCCGTGACTTACGCGAAGGCATGAGTTGGTGTCGAGAGCCCAGAGCACTCCGTTGGCAATAGCGCAGAGGTTGAAGAGGAAGCAAAAGAACGTAAACCGCGGCCGCCACCGGAAAAAGGCGAACGAGAGCACCACAAAGCCAAACAATGCCACACCAGGAGTGGCGTAGAGGTTGGGCAGGCGCAGCATGGGCAGCTGGCGGATGACGCGTCCTATCTGAAGGCCGGCCAGGATGGCGGATAAACTCAGGACGACGAAGAAGAGGCCCTGTAAAGAATGGCGCTGGAGGGTCAGTAAATATACGGAGATGGCGACGGCGCCCGAGTTGGAGAACACTAACACTGCAAGCGATCCTCCGCTTAAACCTCCAGCACGACCGCGCCGGCTTCCCCCTCCTCACCCGCACCCTCAGCTCATCTCCCCTCCCAACCACCGGCGCCGGGTCCTTTTCCTTCTTCAGCGTCGCACCATAGCAGTCCCCATGCATCCTCACTACGGGATCATGGCGGCACTTGGCTGCCAGCTGGTCCCCGCAGCCGCTGAACCAGTGGTCCAGGTCAAACGTCCTCGGGTCATGCGTCTCGTCGCGCACCACGCTTTTCCCCAGCGTCGCCGCTTCCAGCCCCGCGAACTCGTCCTGCTCGCTGCCCGGGGCAGCGAAGCTGGTGTTCCACGCGACCCAGTGGTTGGTAAAGCGGCGGATGGAGGAGCGGGGTGGACACCGCGCCTCGACAAACTCCCAGGGGCCAAAGAGCGCGGTGCCACAGTGCTGGATGAGCTGGGCCAGGGCGTAGGCCTCAAAGCGGCGGTCGCGCAGCTCCTGGCTGAGGACCCAAGCGGCGGCGGCCTTGGTGGCCCAGGCGTTGGTTTCGGCGAGGGCGACGACGGCGGCGGCGTCGGGGAGCGGGGAGGGGTCATAAGGAGGCGGGGGCGGACGGGTGGCGGACCAGATGTCATACAGCGCCTTGACGTCCGCGTCGTTCTCGTGGTCATGGGACGGGTCCAGGGCAGCGCTGGGCAGGACCCAAAGTTCCGGCGGCGGGTCTACATCAGGGGAAGAGGATGTCCCGGCCTGGGAAGCAGCGGCGGAGGCGGCGGAGGCGACGGAAGCGGGACGGCATGGTTGGGCCGACGACGTTTGGCGGGAGAAGGAGGAGAGGATGGCGAGGGGATGCCCGAGGTGGCGATTTGGGGCATTGGGAGAGTGAGCCGACTGTTTACGCAAGAAGGGGGGGAGGATGCTGCGAGAATGCCCGAGGGGGTGCGTTGGGGCATTGGCAGAGCGAGGCGTCCGGGAATGAAATGTATTACGACACCATTCGACACCGTCACGACACCACCGCACACCGTCACCTAGGCGCCGAAGCAGCTCGAGATCCGCGAAGCGGGGAGGCATCTTGGGCATTGCGGGTGGCGTGTTGTGACCTAGGGACGGGCACCCGCGATTCGCGACTGTCGGGGATGAAAAGTTCGGGACTTGAGCCTCGACCCTCGCCGTCGTGATGGCACCGCCATCCGATCCATTCGCTAAATTGGGCGTTCGGAGCTTATCCTCCCACCTGAACCAGAAAAGGGGAAAAGGGGTGGCAGTTGGAGGCTTGGAGCCGCAGCCTCGTCGCCCCCCACGGCCCCCCAAAAAACGAGCTGAGATGCATCATGCCAAGCGAGAGCAGTGGCGTTAAATAGTTTGGAAGCGACCGCATGCTCGAGCATGCCCAACGACGAACGATTGGGAGCCTTGTTGTGGGTGGTCACTGCATGGGTGCCCGACCAGGCGTTCGGCGAGCAACGGGTGGTTCAGGGATTTTATCGTTTATTTCAAGTTGGCCAATGAGACTGAACATGATTGCAACTGTCCTGCATGTCCTGGCGTTGGCTGAACGCCGAGGCAGTCTGGAAACAGCCGTGCGCTGTCGTGCGTGGTCCCCGGAATCCTGGATACCTAAGGACCAGGGTTGATCATGTGCAGACGCAGGGAGCCCTTGCGTGAGCCAGGGTAACGTTCATCTGGGCGCCGTCTCCCAGGGCTCATGAACGGGAGCTGGTTTCCGTTTCGCACGACCAGGTGCCCGTTCCTAGATCCTCCTGGAGGATTGACAGGAAGAAATACATCTACCTCACCAGCCGTCCACTTTCACAGCCTTCTGGTTCTCCCCTGCGCTCCTCGTTGAAACCCTGACACGACTCCGCTTTGGCTCCCGATATCGACCGTGACAGGTACAGGTTCGAACATTTCCCTGACTGCCCCCTGGCCCCCATCCCTTGGCTTACTCGTCACTCAGGGCCGCTGACAGTTTAAAACACAGTCTTCAGAGGAGGCTCGTCGGCTCGCAACACCTGCCATCACCATGAACACCGCTACAATTCGGCCGGCTCTGGGCGAGGTCGCCAAGGTTGGGACCCTCTACGATGCAACTACCGACTCCTTCCTCACTTCCATCTTTGGCTCCCAGCCGTGTCCGGATGAGGTCCTGAGCTGCAAGCCCACCAAGGCCAAACCCGTTGTCCGCACCATCACCGCCGACACGTATCAGGACAAATTCCGCCTCCTGTCGCTGTCACCCGATCTCGGGGCGAGTATTCTCAGCCGCCTCGTGCGTCTCGACTCTCACAGCGACATCTTTTCCGGCTCGAGGACGTACCTTGCTCGACAGCGCAACACGAACGCCGACACCCAAGCCGCTCTCGTCCACCGGCTCCCGACTGTCCAAGAGCGCATCGCCCTACAATCCCCTAGCCTGAAGTCGAGCATCGACTGGAGGGCGCTGCAAGGCACACGCGCCACCCACGTCGTGGTCGGGGTCGATTACGGTGCCGAGACTGTCGTCGAGATCAACCACCACCGGCTCGTCGACGGCCAAACGGGCCAGTCGGGAAGCGCCGTCGAGGTACTCAAAGCCACCCTCAAAGATGTCAACGCCAATGGTGTCCCCCCGCCTTCCCAGTTAGGCCCAGCTGCCCTCGACATCAACGTTCTCAGTGACGTGCTGCCGGGGCTCGCACCTGTCCGCAGCGTCGGCGAAGCGGCAGAGATACTCTTTCGGCAGGTTCCCCAGGCCCTTTCCCACGTTGACATGGGCAAGGGCAAGCCTGTAACCTACCGCATTCTGTCCCTTCCCAGCTTTATGGGACATGTCCAGGGCGACGACGAGGAAGAAGACGAAGAGGAAGAAGAAGAAAACGACGACAGAGGCAAAACCACACCTACCGGCGCGACCTTCGTCCAAGTCAACCCCGACCTTCTGAACAGCTTCTCCCAGACGTTCGATGAACTACTCGCCGCCAGACGACGGCTCGCCGATTATACCGCCTTCCTTTCCGCCAACGGACGTTATGTCTCGCCCAATCACTTGAACGATGTCTGGCGCGTCACAGATGAGCTAGGAAAGACGATTGCGGACCTTGAGGCCTCATACAGTCGTGATCTGAGTGACGTTCGCAAGGGAAGCCGCCCGACGTCGGTCCTCTCGGAGCTCCACCACTCCGTCGTGGCCGCAATTGAGGCCCGGCGAGACGCCGATGTCGTCGACCAGGAGCGCGAAAAGATCGAGTTCCTTGCCGGCGCCGTTGGAAGGGGAGCCACATGCATCGGCCACTACAGCCGGACAGGGATCCTGGATCTCTTGGAGTCGCAACCTGGCAGCGTCATCACCTACGTCCTCTCGTTCAGCAGTGCGACTATGAGAGACGCCTCCTGGCCTGCCAACAAGGAGCTCCTGTTCGAGCTGCTGGATGTCGAGCACCGCGCCGGGGTTCAAATTGTGCTGGAAGACTGCGACGCAACGGGCTTTCGCATCGAGGTCCCACGCATCGTCAAGTACCAAGGGGTAGTCATGGAAGCGGACGACGTGCTCGACAAGCGCCGGTTCCTCGCCGACAAATCCCTCGCGCAGTGTGATGAGCGCACCCTCGAGACCCAAGACTTGCAAAAGCCCGTCAAGAGCCGCTTCTTGAAACTCCCGTGCCCTGGCCCCCGTTGTGGCCCCGGCGGCACGCTTTCGTGGATCTGTCCGCGGTGCTCCGGACCGCTCGAGTACGGGTATTCCGACAAGTTCATCTACTGCGAGTGCGGGCGCTCGCACTTCCGCAACTTTACCTTTCTTTGCTGCAATGCTGCCACTCACGGGAAGAGTTATGTGCCGTTCCGTGACAAGAAGCAGCTGGAGGCACTCCTACAGGGCCTCGTCCAAGACAACTGCGTCAACATCCTCATCATGGGCGAGACGGGGGTGGGCAAGTCGACCTTCATCAACGCCTTCATCAACTACCTCGCCTTTAAAACCCTCGACGAGGCTCTCGGCGAGGAGCTACGCTATGTCATCCCGACCTCGTTCCAGACGCAGGTCATGGACCGCTCGCGGTCAGACGGCAAGATTGTGCAGCACAAGATCACTGTCGGCAACCGTGACGACGAGAAAGATGGCAGCAAGGGCGACTCGGCCACGCAGCAGACGTCGGTGTATCCCATCACCATCGAGGACAGGACCATCCGACTCATCGACACTCCCGGCGTCGGCGACACCCGCGGCGTGCAGTTCGACAAGAAGAACATGGCCGATATCCTGGCCACGCTCAACAGCTACGACGAGCTCCACGGGATTCTGATCCTGTTGAAATCCAACAACGCAAGACTGACCATCACATTTGAGTTTTGCGTCAAGGAGCTGCTGACGCACCTCCACCGCTCGGCCGTCGGCAACATCGCCTTTGGCTTCACCAACACGCGCATCTCCAACTATACCCCGGGCGACACGTTCGGGCCGCTGGAGACGCTGCTATCGAATCAGCCCGACGTTCAGCTGTCGCTCGATATGAAGACGTCGTATTGTTTTGATTCGGAGAGCTTCCGTTACCTGGCAGCCTATAAGCAGGGTGTCGTGTGAGTAAAATGAGCTGTAATCTTGTTTCCCCGAGAACATGTTCGTTGACCCCGCGCATTCAGAATGGAAAACATCGAAGACTTCCGCCGCTCGTGGAAGCACTCGTCCGAGGAGTCCCGTCGCCTCGTCGACCACTTCCAGTCCAAGCCGCCGCACTCAGTCACCAGCACCATCAGCCTCAACGGCACGCGACAGCTCATCCTCGAGCTGACCAAGCCCCTCGCCGACATCTCACAGCTGATCCGCCAGAACATCGCCATGTGCAAAGACCGCGAGAAGGAACTTGCCAACACGCGCCTCTCGGGCGACGCCCTGAGGAAGAAGCTGCAGTTCGAGCAGATCCTGCTGCGCCAGAAGGAGCTGACGATGCCGCGCACCGTGTGCACCGAAGGCGCCTGCATCAACATAAAGGATGACGGCACCGGCAAGCAAGTCACCGAGTACAAGTCGATCTGCCACAGCCAAGTACGTATCAAACCAGAGTTAATCATGTCCCCCTTTCGGCCGGCTTGTGAGTCTCGGGAGCACTACGACGTACCAGGCAGCGTTCCCGAATACCTACCCAAATAGGACAAGATTGACTGACATCTTATGGAGTGCTACCTCGACGACGTACCGACCCAGACCCTGCGGTTCCCGGGCCTCGTCGACTGCTGGGCCTTTGACGGCAAGGACAACTGCCGCCGCTGCCAGCACCACTGGCACATGCACGTGCACATCATGTACGAGTTCGAGGAGTACACGGCCACCATGACGGACGCGACCATCGAGGCGGCCCTGGCGGCCAACGCCGACGACACGACGCTGCGCCAGAAGGGCGTGCAGGAGCTGCAGCAGCTGATCCGCGAGTACCAGCATGAGCACGCCCAGGTGCAGAAAGCAGCCGCCGAGTTCGGCCTGTACCTCAAGAAGAACAGCATCACGGCGTACAACGACGCGACGCTCGACTACCTCGACATGCTCATCAAGCAGGAGAAGGAGAAGATCGCGGTCGGCGGCGACCGTGCGCGCATGGACGCGCTGCTTGAGGACCGCCAGCGCCACGAGGAGCTCGTCGACGCCCTGACGGCCCGCATGCAGCAGCCCAAGGGGTCCAATAACAGCTACACGGTGCTGGGCGAGCGGGGCGTCGACACCGTGGTGCGCGGGTTGTACGGGCTGAAGCACTTTGGTGCGCAACTGCGGTCCGTCCAGAACACCATCTCGACCGCGCACCAGGCGACCTACCGGGAGAGGCCGTACAAGGTCTTCTCGGGTCGGTATCGCCCCTCGACGAAGCGGTCCCCCCGCGGTGGTGGCAGCAACAGCGGTGGTGGCGGCGGCAACATGCTCATGGGCGTGATCAACGCCGGAATGGCAGCAATCGGCCTGTCGAACGATCCGCAGGGGTCTTCATCCAGGGGGCATGGCGGCGGGCATTACCACGAGCCGCCCAGGGGTGGCTATTACGGCCCGCCCCATCACAGCGCGTCGAGCGGCTCGAGCTATTACAGCGGCCACCACCACCATCACGGCCCGCCGAGTGGTGCGGCCTATTACGGCGGCGGCGGTCCGTCCCATCAACCGGTGCCGAGGAACATGTACTCGCCGCCGCACGGCCAGGCCAACCTGCAGTTTCCTGCGGTGCCACAGCACAACCCCTGGCCGCACAGCACCGAGGAAGAGGGCTACAGCGGGGTGGCTGACAGTGGCCGGGACGCTCGCTGGGCGTAGCTTGCCATGACATGGCGCCCCCCGGTGTCTGACACGGTTCAAGAAACTCAAAATTGCAAACCAAACAGGCTCTTCCTGGATATTGACAAAGGTGTGTGTGACCTGGCAAACAGACATGGCGGCGCTAATCAGGCAAACATCAGTTGTCAAGTACCGACCGATGGAACTGACTGGGACGCGTCGGGCTGGGACCGCGTGTACGGCTGCGTGTCGGACTGCGCGGACTACGGGGGCAAAGGGTACACGGCCCTGAACGGCGGCTTTGACGGCGGCCTTGGGGAGGGCAACGACTATCTGGACCCGAGCAAGTTTGACGATGGGACAACTTCATGGACACAAGCGGGTTGGGCGACAGCAGCAACTGGGACATGGGCGGCGGCTTCGACGACGGCGGTGGCTTCTCTGGCTATGACGACTCTACATGGTATTAGGCAGTTACTCCTGAACTACCCAGGCACATGGTTGCCTGGCAAACATATTGCAAGCTCTTCCTCTTCGAGGCCGTCGGCGCTAGATCAGGTGAAGGCTGGCAAAGACATGGACGGTTAGCGTCTATTCTGTGGAGTGTGTAAGAGACCAAAAGGCAAGGCCGTCTACCATGCCAGAATCACAAGCACGATGATGATCTTGATGATGAAGATGACAACCCAGACGGCGCATCGTGTGGCAGGAGACTGCGCAGGAGGCCCTACGTTCCGGATAACCACCGTCGTCGGAGGTGCAGGGCGAGGGAGAGGGGGAGGGGATCGGACTGGCGGAGAAGGGTAGCGTCGGAGGAGAGGGGATTGGACTGGCGGAGAAGGGTAGCGTCGGAGAGGAGGGGACCGGACTGGCGGATGAGCATACGCGGGAGGAGGCGGTTGGTAATAACTGACGCCCGGCGGCAACCCGCCCGTGGGCAACCCTCCCGGGGGGGTAGACGGGCGAGGAGTGACATGGCCGCTGCTCGACGGCAACACGCGCTCCAGAGTCTGCCTCCCGTTTCGGTGGACCACCCGCATGGTGACCATGACGATGTCCTGGTCGTCGTTGCCGGCCATGGTGGTGTCGTCTTGCCTTGGCTCGTCGCTGGGTTCCCAGCCCAGAGTCTAGGCCTTGCCCTTGCCCAGGAAGGGGAGCCTAGGCTTCTTATCTGCGCTGTGCGATTGCCCCCACGGTGAGCAAATACTAACCCCAGTGGCAGAGGTGTACCAAAGCGCAGCCTCGCCGGGCTGTGGCTCGAGGGGTGTGCAGCTAATGCAAGCCTCACCGGCGGTACCACACTCCAGAGTCGCAGCCAGGTTGTGGAGGCACAACACATGTTCGCAGGTTGCAAAAGGAAGAGACACGATAGGGCGCCACACCGTTGCATCGCATGGCGTTCGGACGGAGATTCTAATCAACATGTTGCCGGCCGCCCATGGCCCTTGAGGCCTCGACAGCCCGCTGTGCTCCATGGTAGAAGGGCAGGGAGGGGGGTCGATGATGGCGCCTCATCTGGCGCCTCGCACAGCCCGGTTTGCCTTGTCTTGGGCCAACACCAATTCGCGAGACGAAAAGAAGAGCTGCTGCGTGTCTGCCGAAATCACAACCTTGAGAAGTTGAGCCAGCCATACCTCCAGCCGACGAGCCTGCCACTCCAGACGTAAATTGGACGGTGCCCAAAAGGGAGGCGGGCCGCCACCCCCTGGCAGCACAAACGGGCATAACGTCGAGGTGCTGGCCCAATCGCAGCATCGCAGCCTGCACGAAATCTGCGTGGCGTCGACGGGGCGTTCTCTCGGGTAAAACGGTCCGCCTCGAGCATGGCAAGGCTCTCTCTGGACATGCAGGTGGCGAACGTCTTGTTCTCTCGCCATTGTCACTCAAAGCTTGACAGTGTCGTGACTCCTGCTGCTGTAAGTCTCTGGCTCACTGCCAGTGCGTAGTACGGGGCTGCCACGGCGTGCAGGCTACCGGACGGTAATTGCAAATACCAACACTAACTAACAACCCATACATGCGAGCCCAAAGCGACCCTGAGCCATATATAGACAGAGAGGTATCCAGTGAGATCTCCTCGACCTGTTCGTCTCATAATTCAGAAGAGAGCCGCTGCCCAGAGTACCCCTGAGTACCTTGGATTTCGAGGCTTGGCTTTTCCGAGAAGAGGGGTCAAAAAAACAGGGGCTTTCAGGACCCAAAAACGCGTGCCTCTTCTCCTGTGTGAACTAACTGGTGTGGTCCGTTTCAAGAAAACGCCGAAGCTGGCTGTGCTGCAGGTGCAGCACCGTTCAGCCTGACAACCTCAGCCACCCAACCCCGCTCCGATCAGCCCCTCGTGAGCGAGCCCTACTCGAGTTTCGAGACCTAGCGGAAATGGACGCAGTCAGGCTGGATTCGAAAACAAGCGGCCTCTTGACAAAGCTCGCCTATGCCTGATCCACCTCGACGCATCCGGATATTGTTCACCAGTGTTTTCGCATGCCATGGCGTTGACTCTCGCATCTCAATCCTCTGGGGTGCTCCTGTCGCCTGCAAAGCAGCTCAATGAGGCGGTTGATGACTTCCAGAGAATTCTGACAGAGGAGCAACGGACGGCGCTCAAAGACATAAAATCTGTCCCCGACGCCGATGCTGTGCTCGTGTTCACTGCGCAGCTTGACTCGAGCCCACACAGGCGCGGGCGCAGTATCGCTACCCGGCTACATTCCGTCCTCCAGTCTGTTCGAGAATTCTCTGCAGTCATCGACACATTTGTCTCGTCAAACCCAGAGATTGCCGCTCTGATCTGGGGAAGTGTCAAAGTTACGATACAGGTACGCTGGACGCGAATCCACTGCACTGTCCATATGCGAGCCGCTAACTCGGACGAGATTGCACTCAACTTCACATCATACTATGAAGCCTTCTCGAATCTCTTCATGGGTCTCGCGTCGCATTGTCCACGGTTTGCCGAGTACCAGGTCCTATATCCGAACTCAGTCCGGCTTCAGGCCGCCCTGTGCAATTTCCACGCTTCTCTCATCCGATGCTGCAAGCATGCAGTCGAGGCTACCCAACGACCTTGTTTGTCACTTCAGATCATTGTCTCAAGCACCTTCCTCTACAACAGCTCTGTTGCTAACCGGTTCCAGGGACCACACAGCTTCTGAACGCCCTCTGGCAATCATTCGACCAGGAATTCAAGTCGGACATTGCTATGATTCAGAGGTGCGGTAATGAGGTCAAGGAAGAAATCAACCTTGCCAAGGCCCTGGCCGATTCCCAAGACCAAGAGTTTCAGAAGAAGGAAAGAGAGGCCGCGTCTAGTCATAGACGTAAGCTCAGAGACATACTGTCTCGGACGGGACACGACCTGGAAACAATCAAAGGATGGCAGCTACAACAGCAAGACAAGCGTCGGTCAGGTATGGGCCTTCCTCTATTGCTCCCAGTCCGTGACGTATTGGACGTGTTAATATTGAACCACCCAGAACGGAGGCGCCAGCTGCTCGATTCCTTGTCTTCCTACGACCATCTTCCCCCGTTTAAGCGCGCCTGCAAGGAGCGTCACTGTGGTACTGCACAGTGGATATTTCATACGACTGAGTTTTCCCGATGGAAGGACGGCTCAAGCCCCTGGATCTGGTGTTCCGGGAAAAGTACGTTCCACTAAACCCCATTTCGATTGACTGGTAGAAGTTGGCTCTAATAATACCCCATAGTTGGATCTGGCAAGACGATCCTCACGCAAGTACCACTCTTGTCCTCCAAGCCACTGTCGGCTGTCGACTGACACTGACAGAAATCCCCACTTCTAGTGCCAGCGCCGTCACGCACCTCTTTGCGCACAAGAACTCCAATGAAATCGTCACATTCTTCTTTCCTCAATTCAATGACCCACAGTCGTTGTCCGCAGAAACCGTCATACGATCCATCATCAGACAGTCGCTCGACCCAGTGGCCCTATCCAAGGAAATGGAAGACAAACTGGCAGAAATCCATGGGAATCCAGCCGCCGGAATGAATGCGTTGATGGTTCTTCTCCGGCAAAGACTCGCCCAATCCGAAAGGTTCTTCATCTTCATCGACGCTCTGGATGAGTTTGAACCCAGAGAACGACGCTCACTTCTCGACTCCATCGCATCCTTGGAACTGGCGGCCGGGTTTGGCCCCAAGGTATTCCTCGCCGGGCGCGAGAGCCTGAGCGGGGAACTTCAAGACAAACTTTCGGGCATCGAGCGTATATCCTTAGCGTCAGCGGAGGCAAAGACCGACATCTCTGCCTACATCAAAGAGACACTTCAAGAGAGGGTGGAGAACCGAGACCTCGTCGTTGGAGACCAGTCCCTCGTCTCGGACATCGAGCAAGCGTTGACGAATCATGCAGACGGGATGTGAGTTGGCAGCCAGCTACCTTCTTTCCATTTCCTTCAGGTTTCCATGCTAATGACGTGGGGAAGGTTTCTTTGGGTCACTTTCCTCATCGACGAACTCTGCGCCCAGCATTGTGATGCCGACATCCGTAAGGCCCTCGGCTGCCTCCCGAGCACCCTCACAGAGACCTTCGGTCGAGCCCTAGCAAGGATAATATCCCGGCGGAATACTTCGGTCGCAGCGAAAACCTTTTCTTGGGTCGCCATTGCGAAACGGCACCTGATGCGGGATGAGCTCTGGGAAGCCATGTCTATCGAGATTGGCCAACCCTACTCGATGCCTGAGAGGCTCGTCAACGGCTTCGATCGACTTCCGTCATGGTGTGAAAACCTAATTCATGTTGATGAAGAGTTGAAAACGGTGCAGTTCGCCCACCAGGCCATTTACCAATTCATCGTTGAGGGGCCAACGGGACCGCAGTTTCACTTCAACCTACAAGACGCGGATCACCATGCCGGCGAGATCTGCGTGACGTATCTCAATTTCAACGACTTCAAGAAAACCCTGACTCGACGGCCACAGCCACTAAAGCCAGTTGATCCGGTTGCAATAGCAAGATTGGCACTGTCCCCCCACCTCAAGATGCCAAGTACCATCCCAGGATTTGGCATGGGTTCAAGACGCCACAAAAGCAATGCAAAAGTCGATGTCGTTCGCGTTCTGTCGCAGGGCGGAGAGGGGGCCAGAAGAACGCTGGAGCAGGGCCACCCTTTTCTCGAGTACGCTTCGGAACACTGGATTTCCCATACCAGCAGATTTCACCAGGGCTCCACAACATGGGGCTTGTGGCATCAAATGATCACTTGTGGGCACGATCTGGCGAAAACTCCCTGGCCGGAGCAGCAGGAGTTCAACGCTCGAGACACGGACCTACTGGGTTGGGGCATACGATCACGCCACTTTGGTCTCATACGTCTCATTCAGGGTTGTGGCGGGATATCCGCAGAACCAAACAACCAGCAGAGTTTGTGGAGTTCAGCAACTCGAGGTGATGCCGACTTTACCGACTTGCTCGTTGCTTTTCTCGAAGATGACCACTCGCCTCTGGTCACAGCTGCGACTCTCCACGAAGCTTCCAAGGGCGGCCATTTCAAGGTTGTTGAGCGGCTGCTCGCCACAGGCAAGATCGGTGCCGATACGCAGGACAGGTACGGCCGGACGCCGTTATCATGGGCTGCTAGGAATGGCCACGAGGCCGTCGTCAAGCTGCTACTCGCTACGGGCAAGGTCGATGTCGATGCGGACGATCGTATCAACGGCCGGACACCGCTATCGTGGGCTGCTGGGAATGGCCACGAGGCCATCGTCGAGCTGCTGCTCGCCACGAGCAGGGTCGATGTCGATCTGACGGATCATGGTAACGGCCGGACACCGCTGTCATGGGCAGCCAAGAATGGCCACCTGGCCGTCGTCAAGCTGCTGCTCGCCACGGGCGAGGTCGATGTTGCTATGAAGGATCGTAGCAACGGCCGGACGCCGCTATCGTGGGCTACTGAGAATGGCCATGCGGCCGTTGTCGAGCTGCTGCTCTTCCCGCGCAGGGTCGGTGTAGATACAAAGGCCCATAGCAGCGGCCGAACGCCGCTGTCAGAGGCCGCTGAGAATGGTTACGAGGCTGCTTTAAAGCTACCACTCAGGTCTGCAAAGTAGTCTCTTGAATTTTATGGTTTTCGTCACAGCATGCTCCCGGAGCGGTCTAGGAAACGGCACGATTGTATCGATTTTCTCCCCTTCTCGAGACTTCCACTACCTTTTTGCGCCTCCCCATTCCAGACGAGTCTAATTCCCTCGTCTGAGCTCCGAGTGAGTTCCCCACCCGACAGCCTGCATCAAGATCTAGGGCTGAACGTTAGCGTCGGGGGTGTTGGCAACACACGTGGACTCTACAGGGCCGTTCCCGGCCCGTCGCTCTGGCCAAGCATACATCACCCTGTAGCTAGGCGATAGCTTTCTAAGGTTATCTTCAACATAAATGAAACAGGCTCATGCAGAGCCTCCTCCCGTCTCGCGCCATCCAGCCCAGCTGAGGCGCTATCGAACTAGCAGCACGAAACTAGCTCACCCAATGGGCACGGCAGTACCCACGGTTTGGGATGGACGTGGCGAGCTGAGCTGAGCTGAAACCCCGCCATGCGGATGAGGTGGAGGAAGCCGCCGGCTGGATTCAGGTCGCCATTGGTTGAGCAGTGGCGATAGGGCTGAAGCTCGACTGTTCCCGCAACGGGCGCCCCCCTCTCCTGCCGGCACAGGTTCGGGGTATGTGGTCTAGACTCGGGTCCATGGAGTCGACCAGGGGTGGGCTAGACCGTGGTCTAGACTCTGGTCCATGGTCTCTGAACCACCCACGCTCCCAGTTGTCGGGGGTTGCTTTGGGGAATCCGTTTGGGTGAGGCTCATCGTGGGACAAACCCTACCTAGCCGATACATCAAGGTACGAGACTCCTCCTCTGCTTCTTTTCTCTACTGTGATCCGACCAGAAGTTTGACAGGCACTGGAAGAACCATCCACCAGCCATTAACTTCACCCCAACCCGACCCCGACCACGCTAACACCACCGCCAGCAACAACGCCCACCATGCCCTCACGCAACTGCTTCCTCGACATCGGCCCCGGCCGGCCCGACCTCGTCGTCACCTTCACCGAAGCCGCGCTCGACTCGGCCATGCGCGCCTCCCTGCCACGCACCCCCGAAACCGGCGTGATGACTGAGGCCTGCTACCTCGCGCACGACCCGCCCGGCGACCGCTCCGCCTACGTGCCCCTCTTCGACCTCATGTCGCGCGGCACGATGGGCGAGAACCCCTTCACCCTCCCCGACGGCACGCCCTACTCGGACCCGCGCATTCATCTCTTCAACCTGCTCAACTTCAGCGTCGCGCTCCGCGTCAACGTGGGCCTGCCGCAGGGGCTGGACCCGCGCGCGCTGCCGCAGCCGGTGATTAGGCTGGACAAGGGCGCGGACGGGTATGATGGGACGTTCACCATGTACTGCTCGCAGCTTACCGTGGTGTGGAATGAGACGCCGTCCGAGGCCAACGGGAACGTCGGCCGCTGGCATGTGTGGGACCAGCCGCGCGGGGAGGCGTGGGCCGTGCCGGTGCGGTGCAACCTTGCGCGGGAGACGGTCACCGACGCGCAGGGAGGGGTGGTGCAGCAGGTGCGTGTGGATCTGGAGAATGCGGCGCTGCCGCCGGCGACGGTAGCGATCGGCCCGCTGCCCGTGGGGAGTCCGCCGAGCGAGGTGGTGAGGAAGAATTTGTCGTGGTGGTACATGAATTTGCTGTATCCTACGGGCAGGCCGCTGTTGAGGGTGAAGAGTCTTGTGCCGGAGGGGCGTGGGGGGGTCGGGAGGGATGGGGTGGATGGGTTCATGCGGATCACGGATTTTGTTACGAGGGTGGCGCCGTACCCGGCCTTCAGCGACACGGCCGTGTCTCACGGGAACGACCAGTAGCTGCTGTGCGCCGTCAACGGCCGCCCGCTGCCGCCGGTGGCTAACCTCGACCAGTTCTTCTGGACGTGGGCCGAGCCCGAGGATATACCCAGCTCAGGGGGGGTCATTGCGGTGCACCGGCGGGTGTTCATCGACTGGCTCAAGGCGCAGCTGCTGCCGCTGATGCGGTCGGCGTGTATTACAC
>FTEL01006279.1_pt1 | contig 14826 bp, 7 predicted proteins | sample 1658911 | NCBI WGS metagenome assembly FTEL01 (sample SAMEA3914869, study PRJEB12502) | metagenome | biome: forest; material: soil | place: USA | collected 2012-03-12 | depth 0.1 m
GGCTCGCGGGCGGGGTCGGGGGATAAAGGGAAGGGTGGTGGGAGTTTGAAGGAGGAGAGCCAGGAGAGGGGAGAGGGCGAGGAGGAGGAGTTTGACCCGCTCGCGGCGCTGTGGGCGAGGGCGGGGATGGGGCTGTATGCGCGGTTGGCGCTGGATACCGAGGATGATGCGAGGCTGGTGGATGAGGGGGATTATGAGGCGTTTAGTGTGATTGTGTATGATGAGAGGGGGAGGAAGGTAGAGGAGAATGGGATGCGGGTGTAAGGCTGAGAGAGTGGGGATGAGGGTGTGTAAGACTTCAGAGGGGAAGGGGGTTGTAATGTTAGGTGTGATATCTCGAGGCTCAAGGGGTTTTGCTACTGAGACCTTACCTCGAATTTACGGTGGTTACTCGCTCAGGGGTGTCTGATTCACCGCAGTTCTCATTCTCTGGTTCGAGGCTTGGAGGATGATTTTCCAGAGAAGCAGCTGACATTGTTGTTGTAGTCTCTCTTGAATCCGCCGCCGCTGACCCAGCTTCTTGCTTCCTACTCCTAAACGCAAGGCCAGCGACCACGCGATCCCTGAACCAGGGGGCGGCAGCGTTGCGGGACGGGGCGACGCGCTGAAATTAAACATGCAGAAGCGGCGGGAACATGGCAAGCAACGTCCACTCAGCACTCAATGCAATGGTGAGGCAGGCAACCTCAGCCAGCGAATCGCGGAGCCGATCGCAAAACCCACCCAACCACCCTGCATGAGTCGACCCAGTCCTCGAGCCCGACGGCGGTTAGCAGCGTGCGCAATTGGCCATTGGACGTCGCAGGCATCATATCATGAACGCAGGATGCTACAGCAAAGGCGGCGCACCAGCTGTGCAGGAGAGGCCAGGAATTGACCTGCTTGCGGCCTGATTGGGAGCATGATCCCCCTTAGGACTCTCACCCTCCCCCACCCGCCTGCCGCAAGTCGTGCTACGCCGCCGCTTTGGCTGCCCGACGCTGTCATTTTCGACATGACACGGCCGAGATGGCCAACGGCTGAACCCAGCAGTCTACTCTCTCCCCCAAGGCCATCCCCTCGAACGGCCGCAGCTACCTGGGCTCGTCTCTCTCCTGCATGCTCTCCGGCTTCCCTGACCACGTCGCCGCGTCACGGCGCCGTAGGCCACACAGCTCCGCTCTCATGGAAACCCGCCCCAGCACCCTTACCCGTACCTACGTTGGGTCCTCGACCAGATCGTTCCTCTCTCGCTCCTCGTTCACCCTGAGCAAGAGAAGCAGCTCGGATGGCGAGGAACAGGAGCTACAGCGGGCGCCGTCGAAGGGCCCCATGGGATTGACCACCCTCTTTGTGCCCCCCACGGACCAAACCGCACCGGTAGCCGACATCATCTTTGTCCACGGCTTGAACGGCGGGTCCCATCATACCTGGAGCAAGGGCAACAACCCGGAGTGCTTTTGGCCTTGCGAGTGGCTTCCGCAAGACAACGACTTCAAGGATGTCCGCATTCACACCTTTGGTTACCCGTCGGGGGTTATCCGCGAGACCATCATCGACATAACCGAGATCGCTCGCTCCCTTCTTGCGGCCATCAAGGACTCGCCCGTGATGAGCAAGGGCCACCAGGTGTGTAACGAACCATGCTGACTTGGCTCTTTATCCAATCCGGCGACTGACTGACGCATATCCACGAAGCAGAGCCTCATCTTTGTCGCCCACAGTATGGGAGGGCTCGTCGTCAAGCGGGCCTACGTCCTGGGGCATCAAGAGCCCGAATTCAAGTCGGTCGTCGACCGCGTCGGCGACATCTTCTTCCTGGCCACCCCCCACCAAGGCGCCGCCATGGCCCAGACTCTGTCCCGTCTGGCCGCTGTCGTGACGAAAAGCCCGTTCGTCGAGGACCTCTTCCCCGATTCGCGCTTGATCCAGGGCCTCGGCGAGGATTTTCCACGGCTTAGCACCAACCTCAAGCTCTTTACCTTTTACGAAGCCCGCCCCATGGCGGTGGGGATCACCAAAATGGTCATCGTCGACAAGTCTAATGCCGTCATGGAACTGCCGAACGAGAGGGCGATTGCGCTCGATGCTGACCATCGCAATGTCGCCATGTATTCGACCCCGGACGACCCGTGCTATATCTCGGTGAGAAATGCGCTGGCTGGCGTGATCTCGACGCGGAGGGATAGCTTGTGCCAGCTCCAGTCTGTCAAAGATCACCAGGATGCTGCCACCCGGGACGCCGCCGCCCGGGAGAGACAAGACGCGCTGGACTGCTTTCTGGGTGTGACCGACGACCCCGAGGACGACATGACGAGACAGGAGTCCATCAAACTTCCCGGATCGTGCGAGTGGATTGGCACCAAGGATTTCTATCAGTCATGGAAAGCCTCTTCAGATTCATCTGTCCTTTGGATTCGCGGCCGCCCAGGGGTGGGCAAGAGTGTGCTGTCTAGCCACATCATCGGCGACTTGCGCCAGCAGGGCTTGGATTGCTACTTCTTCTTCTTTCAGGCGGGGGACAATGTCAAGTCCTCAGCGAACGGTTGTTTGCGGTCCATGGCCCGGCAGATGGCCTTGCGGCATCCCGCTATCCTCGAGCGGCTCAGCTCCATTGCGTCCGACTGGAAAGACAACCCGATCGACAAGCTCGATTCCCACTCCGTCTGGCGAAAGGTTTTCCTCTCTGGAATTCTTAAAGTGAGGCTGAGCAAGCCCCAGTTCTGGGTCATTGACGCCATGGATGAGTGCAAGGGCGCGACCGAGATGCTCACCTTCCTCACTCGCATCCAGGAGCATTGGCCCCTGTCGGTCCTTGTTACCTCCAGAGAGATCATGAATGTTCCCCAGGTTGGGGCAAGCACGAAGAAGGACATGCACGGCTACACCATCTCGGAGCAGGACACATTGCAGGACATCTCGATCTTGCTCCAAGCGAACATGGCATCCTTGCCGTGCCCTGCGTCCGAGAAATGGCCCACGCGAGAGGCGATTGTAGCCCAAGTTCTCGAGCGGTCCAGCGGCTGTTTCTTGTGGGCATCCATCATCTGCTCAGAGCTCCTCCAGGTTTCGAGTGAGACGGAAATCACGAAGGTCATGGAGAGCACGCCGTCTGACATGGAAGCGGTCTATCGCAGCATTCTCGACAAACTGGAGACCGCGCGGTTCGACAAAGCGGCGGCAAAAGCGTTCATTGAATGGACGGCGTACGCCTTTCGGCCGCTGAGCGTAGCAGAGATCCAGACGCCGATCGAGATGGACATCAATGATAAGCTTGACGACGTTCAACGCGCAATATCAAGGTGTTGCGGAAGCCTCGTGTACGTCGACCAGCATGACAAGGTCCAGCTTCTGCACTTGACGGCTCGGGAGTTCTTCACGCGCGAGGGAGCTGAGTCCGAGTTTGTGCTCACGAAAGGGGAAGGACATCGACACTTGGCGATGGTATGCCTCCGGTTTCTGCTGGAGCAGGAACCCCCAGCCCAAAGAGTATCCAGCAGGGCGAGGAGACTTGACTCCAAGTCTGACACAAGCCACTCCAGCCACAATCTCTCGCCTTCACCTCGCCCACCCCCCAGAACAGCCGATCCGTTTACGAATTACGCGTCCAAATTTCTTTTCCAGCATCTGAACTTTGTCCACTCGACTGACGAAGAGGTTCTCATCTTGCTTTCCCAGTTTATGGCAAACGATAGTTTGCTTCACTGGATCGAGCTGGTTGCCAGCAGCGGCTCGCTCAGCATTATCTACCAAGCCGGGAAGACTATCAACTCGCTTTTAAACCGCAGAGCACAACACTCGCCACCCGTGGGCCTCGCCTCGAGGCAGAGAACCCTCGCGCTTCTCGAGAAATGGGGTGACGACCTCATCCACCTCGCAACCAACTTCTCAGGATGGCTCAAACGCTCACCGAAAGCAATTCACCATCTCATCCCGCCGTTCTGCCCTTCGAGCTCAGCGATACACCGTCAATTTACCAACCCAACTCAAGGCCTTGCCGTCCAAGGTCTGTCCCCACGCGACTGGGACGACTGCCTCACGACCATAAAGTATGCAGACGGCATAAGACCGAATGCCATGGCTGCCGGTCCGGGCTATTTCGCCGTCGGCATGATGAACACCACTGGTCAAATCTTGCTTTACGACGACGTCATATTCCAAGAGATTCACACGCTTCATCACCGCGAGCCAGTCTTTCGACTGGCCTTTGCGGAAAACGGCGTGTACCTGGCCTCGGCGGGAGCAAGAACGGTTAGGATTTGGTCCGCGGCGGATGGCTCGGAAGTGGCGTCCTTTAAGATCAAGTCTTTGTGCCTGAGCATGGGATTTGTCGAGGACGATGTTGTCTTGAGGGTTGTGACGCAACAAAACAGGCTGATCGAGTGGGATGTCGAGGCCAGCGAGTTCATCCAGGACGAAACAACGACTTGGACGTCTAATTTGCCAGACACAATGCGAGGCCGGACGCCAATGCTGACGGAGCTCGGGCTTGCGACACATCTCCTCGCTGTGCTGTACAAAGGCGAAGACATCCTTGTCTGGGATTGCCTCGACGGAAGGATATACGACTTTTATGAGAAGGTGACGGGGTCCGTCAACGCTTTTGGCCGCAACAAGATCGCCAGGGGTTCCACCACAGTCCGTGCCGCGGCCTTCGGCCACGTTCTCGACACTAACCTCTTCGCCGCCACTTACTACGATGGAGACCTCATCGTTTATGACTTGGACAGGGGCGGTGCGATTGCCGTTACAGAGGGAGCAAACACACTGGCGCTGGCCGCCTCCTCGGACGGCCGTACGCTCGCCGGTGCGGACTCGCTGGGGAACTTCACCTTGTTCGAGTTCGACACGCTTCGCCCGCTGTATCGAGTTCGCTTTGACACCATGATTCTGCCTAATGCTCTCTGTTTTACTGCCGACAACAGGCGGTTCATTGAGATTCGCGGCGATCAATGTCGAGTTTGGGAGCCCACAGTTCTTCTCCGCACGGATATCCCTGACGATGACAATAGCGACACCGTCTCGGTTGCCACTGGGCCTCAGGAGATTGATCACAAAGTCATGACTACCGCAGCTCCCGAAATCTGCTCCATTGTTTGCTCTCACAAGTTCAACGTCGTGTTCTGCGGAATGGAGGACGGGTCTATTGTTGCTCACGACATATCCCGTCCAGAACCGAAGCAGCAAATCCTGTTCGTGCAAACCGCGCACCGCGGTGCCCACTTGCTTCACTTTGACGACCATGGGTCAATCCTCGCGTGTTTTGACCGTTCTGGGAGGTTCACGGCGAGAAAGGTCTCGCGCCCTAACAATCCACGACAGCCAAGGGTGTGGGAGGTTGGGCTGCCCTTGATCGACAATCGCATCCAAGGCCAAGGCGCCGGTACTATGAGGCAGATCCTGATGTCATCAAGACATGAGAGGCTTCTTGTGAGCACGGAAACCGAAGACACGCTCTGGCCGGTGCCAGTTGGGCAGGACGGCGCCTGGACGTGCCGCCTCAAGTCGGAGAACAAGAGCACGGGATCTCGATGGATGACCCGCCAGGCCCCCAAGTCGGACCTCTTGCTTTTCATCGGCGAGAACAGCAAGGAAGTGCAAGTCTACGACTGGGCGACACTGAGCCAGCTCCAGGTGATTCCTCTAGCCATGGACCAAGGCATGTCCCTCCGCAAATTTGCTCCCCTGAGCCACCACAGCCTTTTTGCAACATACACAATCAAAACAACGACATCTCCAACCCCCCCTACAGCCGCCAAGATCCCCCACTCGGCAAACCCGGTCCTACTCTGGGACTTCCCCAACGCCTCAACCGACTCCTCAACCTTGACACCACAACAAGACCTCCCCTCCGGCGTGGAGCACGTCATCGGCACGTTCAACACCCGCCTCGTGCTCTACATGGCAGACCACTGGATCGCCTCTGTCGAGCTCCAACCACACAGCATCGGCGGCGGCCACGGCGGGATTGTCGACGGCTCTTTCCTGCGGCACTTCTTCCTGCCCAACGACTGGATCGGCTCCATGGTGGTGCGCAACATGATCTTGGGCGTCGGCCCGGAGGGCGAGATCCTGATTGTTCGTCGGGGTGAGCTGGCTGTGGTTAGGAGGGGGCTGGAGGTCACTGAGGATGGGGGGGTGGGTCGGTCGAGGAGGTTGTTGAATGGCGGCAGGGGTGGCGGTGGGAATAGGTTGAGGCCTTTGAGGGGTGGGGGGGTGAGGTGTGTGGCGCATCTGCGGAGTGCTTCGGTTTCTTGATTGATTGTGTGGTTGTTTTGGATGTGAGGACTTTGATACCCGGTTGTGTTGGTGTCGTTGTCAATGGCCCGTAGGTTGAGTGAGGGTTGATGAAGGCCGGCACGGGGGTGGAGGGTGCTAGTATGGAGGGTGCTCCGGCGGAGGGCGTGGGTTCATGAGTGGTTGAGCACGGTGACCGGAGCCCCAGCTAAGGGAGTGACGCCTATCAAGAGAACATGATCTGGTATTGATGTCCTGGTTTCCAGCACCAAAATGATACCCACGGCGAACGGCGATGCCTCATGTGGTGGTTCAATCAAGTGAACAGGGTTAGGGTTGACCCCTTTTTCGACTCATGCCGCCAATATTTACTGGTACATGAGTGGCAGGGGCTGAAGAGTAAACTTGTGCCGAAGATACCTAGCAAATGTCGTGGAAGACTGCTAATACCACATTTCAAAACCAATAGTAAGGTTAGCACAGATACTCACCCCCACAGTTATAGCACGAGGTGATTGGGTTTCTGGTTCTCAGCATCTTGGCGCAGGGAGGCGCGCAGGTTATTGCAGGATGGCGGCTGAGGGCACTGTGAGGTGGGTTGTTGGCACGGTGATGTTTATTGGCTGTTGGCTGGCTGTTGGTTGTTGGTTGTTGGTTCCAGCACCGGATTCGGCGGCGTCCAAGACGATCAAATACCACGGAATCTGCAACAGCCCAACCTGAGAATCCCAGACTACCCCTCTTACAACGTACACACACCACAACCTGCCACTCGGAATAACCGCCCTCTACTAGCTGTCAAGATGGGAGACAAATCCGTGTGGGACAAGGAGATCCCCGTGCCCAAGGAGTTGATCGAGTACATCGACCCAGGGGTTCGCGAGAGTAAGGCACCCCTCACTCATCAGCACAAGCTCAAATGGGGTGTTACTCACCAAACCATACTCTAGAGCTCCCACTCGGGACACAAATCCACGGCATCACCCCCAGCGGTTCCTCCTACTGGGCGAGAACAGCCAAGATCGACGCCACCGACGCAGCGGGCAACCCAACGCCCTTCTTCATCAAGGTTCCTCCTCACCCCACCACCCACCCCGTGTGCCATCTCTGACCCCAGGATAGGTGCTCCAAACCCCAACCAGCATGGCCACTGTCTCCGCCGAGCACCGCGCCATGACGCTCCTGCACAGCGTCGCGCCCTCCCTGGTCGTCGAACCCATAGCCTGGGGCGCTTACACGTCCGTCCCCGACACGTACTTCTTCATCTGTCGCTTCCACGCGTTCGGAAAGGCCTATGGCGCAGACGGCAGCCCGGCCGGCAACGCGATGGCGGACCCGCGGATGTTTGCCGCGCTAGTGTCGGACCTCCACAAGAGTGGTGGGCGGGTGGCGACGCCGGGGCAGTTTGGGTTTTCGATTACGATGTATGGCGGGAAGAACCCGCAGACTTTTCCGGTTTGTGAGACATGGGAAGAGTGTTTCTCGCGGGGGATTGGGGATATTTTTGAAAGGGAGGAGAGGATACAGGGGGTGGATGGGGAGATGACTATGCTGAGGGAGGCGTTGATGGGGAAGATTATTCCGAGGTTGCTGAGGCCGCTGGAGACGGGGGGGAGGTGCTTGGTGCCGACGTTGGTGCATGGGGATTTGTGGCAGGGGAATGTGGGGGTTGAGGAGAGGACAGGGAGGCCGTTGATTTTTGATGCGACACCTGTTTTTGCGCATAATGAGTGTGAGTCAGGGGGTGAGGGTCGAGGAGGTGTTGATGTTGCTGACAGGAGGGTGGATGGCAGATGAACTTGGTCCGTGGTGGCCGGAGCGTCACATAGAGGCGAGGGAGTACATCGCCCAGTACAAGGCGCATCATGGTGTCTCGGAGCCGAAGGAGGACTTTGACGATCGTGTCAAGCTGTATGCCATGTGAGTGGTCATCCCAGAGGATAAAGTTGGTGTCAGCAAGCTAATTGGGTGGGCAAGACGGTTCGACATCCATGCGTCCTCGTTGTACGAGGGAAACCTCCGGTTTCGCGTGTAGTAAGTCATGGCCCAGCTGCCGCTCAGGGAACCCTTCATCCCCATTATCCATATCCCACTCAAGGGGTGGGGGGAAAAGGTGCTGACTTCAGAAACACCACAGTGTCAAGGACGCCATCAAAGATTTGCTCCAAAGGCACTCCCTTGGGTATGAAGGGTACGTCGAAGCGAACGGGAACAAGTCAACAGCGAGCTCCTGAGCCTGTCGAACTGCGGTAAGGACGGGGGGAGATCAGAACAGCAAGGCTATTGGATTGTATCTACATGCAACACAAATGCCGTTTCCAACATCGAAAAGAGACACTCGTTCTGTTGATGTTGATAGAATGGTGTGTTGAAGACGGATGGAACAAGAAATGGTCTGGGCTCTGGATAAGAAATGAAGCTTTTGTGGATTGCGGATCAAAGTGGGCTCCGTGAAAGCCAAGTCTGGTCACTGCAGGCCTTTGCCCCACATTCTTCCAGTGCCCAGGCGGGGGATTCCGCCATTTTCCCTCCCCCACCGAACCCACAAAACCCACAAAAACCACGAGCCCGTGGGTCACGATGCATCCCACCCTGTCGCGCTCTAACGGCGGATTCAGAGGACACGATTTCATCGATCGCCCTTCATGAATTCTCAGGCTAAAATCGTGAGCTGAGTTTGGGCACGGCTGAGAAGGCGCGTCGCGATGGGGTTGGCGACACCGAAACGAAGTCCTCTCCGGACCACTCTGGCCGGTCGTGTGTCTAGTTTCCGAGGACACAAGGGATTGGGCTGATTTGCATCAGGCCGGAACGCCAGAAGCCCAGAGACGATAGGGAACCGCGTTTCCCATGCGAAGGGGCATCATTGCCAACCCAAACGCCATCGCAGAGCCTCAAACCCACCCACGCAGTCGCGCCACCGTGCCAGGGTCAGACTTCAAGGACGCGATGGGTCCCGGCGACATCGCAGAGCAGCCAAAAAGGGTCAAGCCCGCGGGGGAAACCAGCGCGAGCCGCCAAAAAAACACCCCTGACGTGGCACCAAGTTGGAGCGGGTCTGGACCGCAGCAAGCATAATGCGGCTGAGTGAGAAATGCTTGGGGGGAAATCGCATGGTTCAGTCAGAACTTGGAGGACTGGGGACTTGGGACTGGGGACTGGGGGCGAGGGAGGGGGTGCGGCTGAGGTTGCCTCAACTAGCCCCGTTCCATCCGGCTTGATGTCGAACGAGGCTCCCATCGTGGGGCAGCATTACCCCCCCCGTTCTTCTCTCTGTTCTTTTCCACTTTCCATCTATGCAGTTTCCGCTTCGCTTGTCGTTCGTTTGGCTGTTTCCCTGTCAACAGCTACCACTTACACGGCTGCAGGACCGTTTCAGACCACCCTCGCTCGACACTCGCTCCGTGGGGAGTGAGTGACTTACCAGCAAGATGCCCTTCGATTTCAAGAAATACGACCAGAAATGCGCAGGCATGGACCAGGAGGAGCTCCAGCGCGAGTGGCAGCACTACACGCGACTGATCTCGGGTGCCTCCACCTCGACCGCCGTCTCTGGTCTCGCCCTCCCCCTGACCGCTGGTGTTTCCGTCATTGGCGTCGGCCTGGCTGCCCCGGCCATCCACAATGCCCGCAAGAAGCGCGACATCATCGAGAGGCACCTCAACCGCCTCGGCACCACTCACAACACCCGCAAGAGAGACGTCCTCTCGGGCGTCGCCGTCAGCGGCACCATCGGCGTGGTTACCCTTGGCGTGGGTAGTATGGGCGCCGACGCCGTGGCCACTGCTGGTGCTGAGCACGGCATCTCCGCCATTGTCGAGAACGAGACCGCCATCAAGATCGTCACTCACGCTGCCCTCGACGGTGCTGGCATGGGGCTCGAGCATATGTACACCCACCACGTCAAAGCCAGCGAGGCACAGAAGGCCTTCCAAAAGGCCGGCGTCTTTCAGGCTGTCGCCAATGCGAAGGCCCAAGAGGCCGGCTACGCCGCTCAGCCCTACCCCTACACCTACGGGACACAACAAGCCGGGAGCAGCAGCATGGTTCAGGCACCGGGGCAGCCTCCAGTCCCGTACGGGTACGATTACTACCCTCAAGTCGCGCCACCCCCGCCCTACTCGGCCGTGTCAGCACCGGCAGGGTTCGCTCCGGACACCAAGACACCGGCTGCCACCTACACACAAGCCGCTTCCTACGGCACTTACAACGCGGTGCCCCAGCAGCCTCAACAGGGCTATGCTCAACAAGCCCAAGCCGTCCCGTCTGAGGTCCCACAGCAGGCATACCCAACGCCGGCCATCCCCGGGCACTATCAGCAACACAGTGTGAGCTATCCCGCACAGCAACAGCCGACAGCACAGGCCCAAGACCCTGCTCAAGTCGAGGCGGCACGAGATTTGGCCGGCCAGACACCTGCAGTAGCGGTTGCCACACAGCCTTATGACCCCAACTTGGCTGGCCATGTCTACGCCGCACAGACCGCAGCAGCACTGCCGGCTGAGCTTGACCAGAGTCATCCCCAGGATCTGGCTCAGCAGCAGAACAAGGAGCAGGCTGCGCAGCAACCTCAGCAACAGGGCCAAGAGCAAAGCTGGCAGCAACCCCAACAACAGCCCCAACAACAGGTCTGGCAGCAGCCTCAACAGCAGACCCAGGAACAAGGCATGCAGCAACCGCAGCAACAGACCCAAGAACAGGCTTCGCGACAACCGCAGCCCCAGGTTCAAGAGCAGGCCGGGCACCAACCGCAGCAGCAAACCCAAGGCCACCAGACCTGGCAACAGCCTCAGCAGCAGGTTCAAGAGCAGGTCGTGCAGCAGCCGCAGCAGCAACACCAAGGCCACCAGACCTGGCAACAACCTCAGCAGCAACAGCAGAGCCAAGAACAGGTCTGGCAGCAACCACAGCAACAGACCCAAGAGCAGGCTTGGCAACAACCCCAGCAGCAGAGCCAAGAACAAGCCTGGCAGCAACCTCAACAGCACCCCGAGCAGCCGAACCCTCCACAACCTGAAGCTCAACCCGCCCCAGTCCCCCAACCGCCTTCTCGAGCCGCAACCTTTGATATGAGCACCATGGCGCACTCCCTCCCGGCCGCTGCCCCAGCACCGGAGCAACAACCGTATCAGCAATACGGACAAGAGTATCAGCAACAGCAGCAGCAGCAAGCAGAGCAACACCAATACGCGCCCGTGCCCGTTCCTGCCCAGCCTGGCGCCCAGCCCGAGGCGCATGCTCGTTCTCAGTCGGTCTCGTACCAACACTTGGAACATCCCGCGAGCACGCCCACAGCACAACCGCCTGCGCAAGCGGCTGTCACCGCCATCCCCGAGACACCGGTCCTGCACGTGCCGAAACCAACTTCCGTCTACAATCATGCTCCTGGGCTCATGGATTATGCTTCGCAGCCAACTCCAGCACCGCAGCCACCGCAGCAGCAGCAGCAAGCGCATGCCTATGTCCAGCCTCCCCAGGCGTCATCATATCAGGATCCTGCTCAGCAGCAGCAGCAGCCAGCGCCACCGCAGCCGGAAACGTATCATTACCCAACACAGGCTGTTCCACTGCCTGAGCAAGCATCTCAATCTCAGCAGCAGTATCCGCCGCAAGCGGTTCCGTCGCCGCATCAAGCACCTCAGCAGCAGCAGCATCCACCGCAACCAGTTCCGCCGCCGCACCAAGCGTATGAGCAACAATACCCACCACAAGCAGTTCCGCCGCCGCAACAAGCATATGAGCAGCAATATCCTCCTCAGGCAGTTCCGCCTCCCCACCAAACACCTCATCAGCCGGTATCGCAAAACCAGTACCCGCAGCAGCCCATTCAACAGCCTCCTGCCCAAGCTGCGGTACACCACCAGCAGCAGTACAACGCCCAGCCTCAACCTTACGTGCCAACTCCGCAGCCATACCAAGCATCCTATGCAACACACACTGCCCCATTGCAAAAGCAGCAGACGGGATACTCGGCGGCCGTGCCACCGCAACCACCCGCCTCCACGGCAGCTCCAGCCGTTCCTCCCACAGTGTCATCCTACTCCGCTGCAACGGCGAACCCACGGCCTGCTTCGATGCTCTACTTCCCTCCTCCTCCCACAACTCCCGCGCCCAAAGCCAAGTACGCGTCTCCGCCGCCAGCACATCCCACCCTTCCCCACCGCATGAGCTTTCCCATTTCGCCCGCGAGCACAGCGCCTCCGACAGCCCACGCATACGGCACCCCGGCAGTGCCTTATGCTCCCACACCGGTTCCTCCCACGCCGCAGCCGCCTGTTCAGCAGCAACAATACCAGTATCCCGCCTACCAGCCGCAACAGCAACCCACTCCGCAGCCGCAGCCCCAACAGTACACCTACCCAGGCCATCCCCAGCAGCCGGCCCAACACCAGCCCCAACAAGCCGCCGCCCAACAATACTCCTATCCTTCCTACCCGCAACAGCAGGTGCCCGCGGCATACCAGCCCCAACCCGCCCAAGTCACGGGCTTCCCGCCAACTCCCCTCTCTCCCCCGCAGTCTGCGCAACACACCGGCCAAGGCTACTTTCCTGCCCAGCCCCAGCAGCAGCCTGCGAATGCCCAATGCCCCCCGAACCCTCAGTGGCCTGCGCAAGCACCCTACACCCCTGCCGCGACGCCCGCTTGGCCGGGTTATTGATATGTGATCCGGTTAGATCGGGAGCCCACCAAGGCGGGGACACTTTGAAGGTGGTGTCATGGGGTGGAAGGGTCCGGCGGCCAGGTCGGCCCGTTTCAATAATTGAAGTCATCGTTTGCTAAAGCTATTCGAGTTCTCCTCAAGACTGCGCGTGCCCCCCCTTGACTGCCTCCCCCGCAAAATAAACACTGTCTCAATGGCAATGCGAAACCAAGTCAACGCCGCCAACCCCCTCTTCCCTTTCCAGACTCCAAACCAACCCATCTTCCCCGATCACAAGCTCTTCGACCTTCGGCTGCTCGACTCCCTCGCCCTCTTCCTGCCCCTGCTCGGCTCTCTGTCCCAGTTGTTTACCCGCGGTTGCTTGGGCCGTCCCCGTTCGGGCCGCTCCTCCGTAGCTCCGGCATCCCGGGGCCTTGTGTTCTGGGACCCGGTGTCCCGGGACGGCGCCCCCTCCGGACGCCACATATCCCAGGGCGGCAGCTCCGGACGCCATGTATCCCGGGGCCGGGGCGGTGCCTCCGGACGCCACGTATCCCGCCCGGCTTGTGGGGTCTCCCGGTGTCGGATCTCGAACAGGCTGTCTTTGGATTGCCGTTTGCTGGGCCGATGGTCGGGGGCTGACTCCGTCTTGGCTTCGTTTTTTGCGGCTGTGTCCCGCTGGACCCTGTTTCGCTCGAGTCTGTTCTTCTCGAGCCTGTCCCTCTCGATCCTGTCCCGCCCAGCCTTGAACGATTCCTTCTCGGCCCACTCCCTCTCGGCCCGCTCCCTCTCTGTCCGGTCCCTCTCGGCCCTCTCATTGTCGGCCCTCTCCTTGTCTGCCTTGTCCTTCTGGGCCCTGTCGTCCTCGTCCCTAAACCTCTCAGGGAATAATGTCCGAGCAAGCAGCGAATGTGCCCGTGTACCGCCAACCATTATCTTCTTCTGCCTCGCCCTCTGCTCCTCCTTAACTCGTGACTGTTCCTCCTTCTTGGCCTGCTCCCGTTGCTCCGTCTTGGCCCTCTCTTCCTTTGCCTTCTCCTCTTTCAACCTCTCCTGTTCCAGTCTCTCTCGTTCCTTTTTTAGCCTCTCCTTTTCAACCTTCTCCCTTTCAACCCTCTCCCGTTCCCGCCTCTCCCGGTCCCGCCTCTTCTGTTCCTGCCTCTCTCGTAGCCTGTCCAGCTTCTCCCGCTCAGCCCTCTCCTGTTCCTCCTTCTTAACCCTCTCCTCCTCTGCCATCTGCCGTTTCAGCTTCTCTTGTATCGGCTTATCTTGCGTCAGATTCTCCTCCCTTGCCGTTCCCCACAACAGCCCTCCCCGTCCTAAAGTCTCCATTTTTAGCTTGTCCCGTTCCAGTTTCTCCCGTTCCAGTTTCTCCCGTTCGAGTTTCTCCCGTTCCAGCCTCTCCTGTTTCCATTGTTCCCGCCCCGCCCGTAGTTCCTGCTCTGCCCTTTCCCTCCCGGCCCTCTCCTTCTCAACCCTCCCCTGTGTCCCTCTCTCTTCCTTCTCCCTTTGTTCCTTTTCGACCCTTTCCCGTTCTTCCCTTTCCCTTGTTTCCTTTTCGACCCTCTCCTCGAGTTCCTTTTTGACCCTCTCCTTGACTTCCTTTTCGACCCTCCTCTTGAATTCCTTCTGAACCCTTTCCTTGTATTCCTTTCTAACCCTCTCCTCAACTTCCCTTTCAACCCTCTCCTTGAGTTCCTTTTCGACCCTCTCCTCCAGTTCTTTTTGGACCCTCTCGTTGAGTTCCTTTTCGACCCTCTCCTTGAATTCCTTCTCAGTTCTCCCCTTGAGTTCCTTTTCGACCCTCGCCTTGACCCTCCTCTCAACCAACTCGTTGAAACCCTTTTCGACCCTCTCCCTACGCTCCCTCTCCCTCTTTTGTTCTTCAACCCTATGCCGCTCCTCCCTCTCCATCTTCTCCTTTTCAACCCTTTCACGTTCCTCCCTGTCCGTCTTCTCCTCCTCAACC
>FTEL01000796.1_pt1 | contig 14807 bp, 7 predicted proteins | sample 1658911 | NCBI WGS metagenome assembly FTEL01 (sample SAMEA3914869, study PRJEB12502) | metagenome | biome: forest; material: soil | place: USA | collected 2012-03-12 | depth 0.1 m
ACAGCCCCCTCTCCGCACGCCCTCTCGAAGCCAATGGCTAACCCGTGCCCGTCTCTCCAGGTCACCAAGCTCTGCGGCCCCGAACCGTTGACCAAGTACGTCGTCGCCGGCGTCGTGGCCCTCCAGCTGCTGCTCGCCCACCTCCTCCGCGACACCCCGTTCTGGTCCCTCAAGTTCTGGGCCGTCGCCTACGTCTTCGGCGCCACATCGAACCAGAACCTGTTCCTGGCCATCCACGAGATCTCCCACAACCTCGCCTTCCGCTCGCCCCTCGCGAACCGCCTCTTTGCTATCTTTGCGAACCTGCCCATTGCGGTGCCCTACAGCGCTTCCTTCAGGGTACGGACTGCCTCCCCAAAACACATTCCCCTCGAGACAATGACTAACAACCCCCAGCCCTACCACCTAACCCACCACAAATCCCTCGGCGTCGACGGCCTCGACACGGACCTCCCGACCGCCTTCGAAGCCATCTTCCTCGACTCCATCCTCGGCAAGGCCTTCTTCTGCACCTTCCAGATCTTCTTCTACGCCCTCCGCCCCATGATGGTCTACCAGATCCCCCTGACCTGGGTCCACGCCCTCAACGTCGCCGTCCAGCTGTCCGTCGACTACGCCCTTGTCAGCCTGCTGCCCGGCTACTTCACCTTCCGCTCGCTGCTGTACCTCCTGCTGTCATCCTTCCTCGCCGGCTCGCTGCACCCTACCGCGGGGCATTTCATTGCGGAACATTATGTCTACGAGAAGATCATGCCCGAGGCGCGGGTGCCGGGGAACAAGATCCCCGTGCCGGAGACGTTTAGCTATTACGGCCCCCTGAACTTCTTCACCTACAACGTCGGCTTGCACAACGAGCACCATGATTTCCCGGCCATTCCGTGGACGCGCCTGCCCGAGTTGAACAGGATTGCGAAGGAGTTTTACGCGGACCTGCCGCATCATCGGAGCTGGACGTATGTGCTGTGGCGGTTTATCTTTGATGAGGAGGTGGGCATGAGGTGCAGGGTGAAGAGGAAGCAGGGTGGGAGGGTGGTTGGGGGTGGGACGGCCGTGGCTAAGGTGGCGGAGTGGAAGGAGGATGAGATTGAGGCTTAATAAGGGGAGTTGGGTTGAAGTGTTAAAATTGTGTTGATTGTTGGTTGGTTGTTTGTTTGGCTGGGCGTTGGGTGTGGTGAGATATACGTACATACATAGACTTGCTTGGCTGGGTTTGGGTGTGGGAATGTAAATCGTGATCCTCTTCTCTGCGTCGTTACTCACATGACTTCGGGTGCTCAACAAAATCGTGAGAGGGAATGTGGTTTTGCAACCCTCCCCACATGAATGGGGTTACCTCATCTCACCGTCGGTGTCCCAGGGTGTGGTGGTGCATGTGCTTCTTCGGGTGATGCTCCCGGTGTGACGGGTGTGGTGTGTGGTGGTGGTGAACTTGGCGGGTGCTTGGGGGCTGGTCTTGGATGCCTGTGTTGGTATTCGGTGCCACTTGGTCGTGAGAGTTGATGTCAGGCAGGCATTCTGTCGAAGGGTATGAAGGGGTGTCACCATGACTTCCAGGGGGAGGTGAGTTTGGGAACAGTTGCAGGCATTGAGAAAGCGTTCAATGCGAAAGGAAAGGAGAACATCAAGATGGGACACTCCTTGGCTGACATGATCAACAGGATGATGACGAGGATGCTCAGTGTTGACTCGCATTCCAACTGTAGATCACATACCCGATGATAGAACTCTCCTCCACCAAAAGTCTCAACAACCAACCCCGTCGGCTACATCTTTTCCCCACACCTCACCCACCCAGTCCAGGTAACATGATAGCTCACAGCCCACACACCGAGCTACGACAGACCGTGTGCTGCCGCGTACCTTGCGTCCCCGTATCCATGGTACATTGCGCCTGTGCCTGTGCCTGTGCCTGTGTCCGTGTACCGGCGTGACTCGCACTGCATGCCGTTGGGTAAGAGACAGGGGGGCGAGAAACAGGGAAGATATGGAGGGATGGTGACATTTTTCTTGGTATTCACGGCGGCGCTGAGCGCTAATCAGCCGCCCGCTGATCGGTCAGCCGCACCCAACCCTAACCCCTATACCCTACTTCCCGTAGAGATATGCGAATATCTACGTCACCATGCACTAGTGTGCCGTGCTTATTTCGGTATATCTACGGTACCCGCTGATTTGATCGCTGATTCCATTTGCGCGCGCGGCAACGGCTGCTTAGGCCCCTCGAATTCGACCCTTATCCCATCCCCCTGCCCGTTATGGCCCGAAGAAAGCAATACGCGCCGGTGCCGGCGCCGGCGTCGGCTACGGCTACGGCTACGGCCGGCAACCAGCCGTCGATCATATTAGCCTTGCCAGCCGGCAGTACGATATAACCCCGGACTAGCTAAGAAAAGGGGGCGCTAGCGCAGCGTGCCGTAGCCGTAGCTATAGCTGTGGCCCCTGGCCACTGCGCCGACCGTGCCGTTGTCAACTATACCGAGCTGCGTGCCAACTCGTAGAATATCCTCGCTATAATCAAGGCAGCCCGGCCGAAGAATACGACGTCGGCTTACGAGCCCAAGCAGGAAGAGTTCCGGTAATTTTACCGGTAGAAGTAGTACCAAGACGGCGAGACGGTAATAGAGGATAAGCTCCTCCTGTTCCTTGTCGAGAAAGTCGTCTATCGGCCGCTTCGGTCCCGGAGCCGGAAGGCTGCCTAAGATACCCCCCTTTCAGAGACTCGGCTTGCGTAGCGGTCAGTCCGGTCGTATATTACGGCCGTTACCGACCTCTACTGTTCGCAGAAGGCTCTCGGTATAAACGCCTATCCGTCGCCCCGGGAAGATAACGCCCGGGAATATATTAAATCCCTCTAACGCTAGGATACGGAATAGCAAAAGGCTAACTATACCGATAAAGGCCGAGATACGCTTCTTGACGGCTATTCCGAGGAGGATTTAAAGCATATTACTGGTGAACTCTAGGGCTATATAGTACAGTCGGCCGAGTACTACCTTCGGACCTTAGTCGACCTGCTTCTCGGCTACTATATGCTTACCTATAGCGGTAACCGCTAAGCCCTCGAGATCTCCGATCTCTTTATATTCGAATTTACTAATAAGGGTCCTACCTAGTATATACCGCTTGTTATTACTATACGGGCAGGGAAGTAAAACTAGTACGGCCGCTTGGAAACTGCCGGTATACTTCGGAGCTGTAACCTAGTAATTTGCGTCCTCGGTACTATAGCGTTTTACCTGCTCCTTCGGTAGGATCTTACTAATAAGCCGTTCCTAGACTTTAGAAGCCGGGCACGATAGTATAATATTCGGCTGTTGAAGAGTACTAACGCTAGCCCTACCTCGATATTCGCCTATAATAGCCAACGGGACTAGGTTATTAAGGTATTTATATATACCGGTATCCAGTCCAACAAGAAGACCTACGTTAGCCGAAGCTCCGGAGTAAAGACGGCCGAGCTAAAGGGTATTAGTAAGGCCCAGATTTAGCACGTAGGCCGGTAGAACTAGGAGCAAATAATCGGCTGTTACCTGAACTTGCTATTATGGAAGTTTATACGGACTATAGCCGGCTACCTGCTATAGATAGGATACTTCGAGATATACCGGGCCCGAATGCTACTTCCGGATTTACTCTTGCCGTTAATCTGGCCGGGCCTGAATAAATGGGCCGGCAAGTTCAGCCCGGGGCCGGGGCAGGTTAACGACCTAGCGGCAGCTAGCTTTACCGGCCTGTTGTTCTACCTTCGGGAGGTTATCCTCGAGGACTCGGTATTCCTAATATACCGATTCCCGGATTACGTGCTCTAGAGCTACCCGGTATTTCAGTATTAAGACTACGTGCCGTACGTAGGCTAGGTTAGAGCGTTAATAGACGAAGACGAGTAGCTAAGCTAGCTAGCTATCCTGACGTAGGTATTACTAGTCCTTACCGACTACCTTAAGGCTGCCGAAGCCTAGCGCGAGGTATAGGCAGCCGAGCTCTCGGTAGCTCTAACGGCTAAGATCGATATAGCCGAGGAACGACTAGCTATAGCTTATTAGTCTTCGGTATAGACCTTCCTTTCCGGGAGCGTCTTCTAGCTAGTACTAGCGCTAGTACTACTGTTAATGCTAGTACTAGTACTAGTACTAGTACCGGTATTAGTACCGGTGCTAGTACTAGTACTAGTGGTACTATTATTTGTAAGCTGCTCTCTAAGCTAACAGTCAGAGGTATAGTCCGAGGTATAGCCGGGTACCTAGCTAGCGCTAGAGGTAGAAGGAGGGCCGCTAAAGTACTGTATAAGCCGGGCCGTTAAGACTGTTAGGGACCTATAGCGCAAGTAGACTGTCGGCCTTAGGGGCAGGCCTTCGATTACGGCCCTAGACAACCGTTAGGGGAGCCGGTAGCGGGCCGGCCATTAGGCCGAGGTCTAGTAGTACTCTCTATAGCTGGAAGTCATCCGGGAGATCCGGCGTATTGCCTAGGTATAGCGAATAAGCGAGGAGTCCGCGATATACTTCGTCGGTACCGAGTAACAGCAGTCTAACTGTTCTCTGGACCTATACTATAAGCGGCTCCGGGCTAATAGGAAGACCCCGAAGACGGGGGGAGGGGCTGGCTAGGTAGATAGATATATAGACAGTCGGGGCTATAATATAGGTTGTTTTATTTACTGCCTAGTTAGATACATTTAGCTGGCTAGTTGGCTGGTTGTCAGCCGTTATCGTAATGTAAAAAGCTATATATAACCCTAACCCCCCCTGACGTAGATAGGGGTGAATATTCGCGGCCGCTGAGGGCACGGCCCGCGTTTTGCGGCAAAGTGGCGCTCAGCCGCTGATTCAGCTACCAAAAGCCTGCTGTAGATATACCCTTGATATAATGATTGCCAGACTCGGAGCTTTCCGTAGCTCGTATCTGGCCTCTGATCTCCGTTAAGAGTGTGTACGCGCGAGCCTCAAGGGAATAGGCCTCTATCCCCGAGACAACTGTTACGATGGGAAACGGGCAATGTTGCTTAGGAAGCAGCAATAACATATTAGATTATCAGGGTGGGTGGTTAGTATGGAGTGTTACAACTCTCAGAGCTACCGAAAGGGATTATGAGAGAGTGATGCCAGTTCAGCATCGAGTATGGAACAGGGTGGTGAGAGAGAGAAAGCTCATCCGAGCAAGGTAAATAAGGCTGAAGCAAGAAGAAAAGAAGTCTAAATGCTATCTCGCTCTGCCCCCCGTCCAAAAATTTACCAATCCTATCCCCTCCCCTCCTACCAATGGGTCACCCTCTCCCCAGCCTCATCCACACGCACACAGGCAACCAACCAGCTACCTGAGTGCACGGCACCATCTAGAAACCAGAGCCAAACCCATCAATCAGTCCCGGAGGAGAAAATAAATAAAATAAAATAGCATATTCGGGAGGACCAGAACCATGCCCCAAGACCCACCCCCTTTCCTCCGGCCCCAAAACCCTTCCCCCCCAATCATGATCGTGACTCGGGCCCTGAGGCAGTTGTGATTTAATAAAGGATCATCAGAACGAGGAAAAAGGAATAAAAAAGGTTGTCAATCAACATGAACGTCAAGTCGGCCCCATCCGAGTTCCGAGTCGGGCCCCCCAAACGGTGTGCCACCGCCTGGTGGTCAGACCACCCCTCGGCCACAACACGATCTTCCCATCCCTCAGCCAAGTCAGGGGCAAAAGAAAAAAAACAAATATTCGTTACGAAGGCAGGCCGCTGCTTCCCCTCCTTTCTCTGCTGTTGTTGTTGTTGTATCTTCCCCCCGGGGCACGTCGCAAAAACGAAAAAGAAAAAAAAGTAGTAATCGCAGTAATCCTCTTTTTAAGCCCAACCCATCCGTCAAACACAAAAACGCCCCCCAGTACCACCGCTCCATCACCCCCAACTTGCCCGCATCAACCAGGGAGCGGGAGCAAAAGAAAAAAAGCAAAAAAGGCAGTAAAAGGAATAATTTTGTCCCCTATCCCATGCCCGCAATGCACGCTGTCTCAACAAATCCACGCCGGTATACAGAGCCACGAGAGGAAAAAAGAGAGAGAGAACGAGGGCGAGAGAGTAAGTAGCGCACCCACCCGCTCCAAAAACCCAACCAAAAACATCAACTAGGTAGGTAGGTATTGAGTGAAAAGAGAAAAGGGGGCATAAACAACACTGGGAAAGAAGAGTCATCGTTCATCAACCACAAAAGAAAAAAGTTAGGTTCGCGTCGCTGGACGCAGGGCCATCCCCGCCCTGCCCACCCCCTCACTCATCATCAACAACCACAACATCATCATCATCAAAAACCAACTCAATCGTCACCTCCCCCTTCCCCTTCTTCTTCCCCGGACCCAACGGCTCCTGCCCCCCCACCGTCTCATTCGGCCTCAATCCGGGATCATTCGCGGCGTTCGGCCGCACCGTCGTCTTGCCCGAGATGCTCGCCGTGCGCACCCGCTGGCTCAGCGGCAGCGTGTACCGCAGCACGCCCTTGAGCACGAGCTGGAACTCGTCCTCCATGATGCGCTCCCACCGCTCCTGCCCGCCGTAGGTGCCGTTGCCCGGGTTGCGCAGCCGCACCTCGCCGCTCGAGTACGACACGCCCTTGTGGAAGAAGGAGCCCTCGAAGGAGAGGGCGGACTCGAAGCTTGTGATGCTGCCGAGGCGCATGTTGGGCGCCGTGTCTTCGGGGGCGTTGGGGTCCGGGTCGGGCTCGGCTTCGGTGGTTTTGAGGGCGGTGTCGTCGGTGTCCGGGTCGACCTTGTGCGGGGGCGGGGGCCCGACCTCGCCCGGGTGGGTGTGCCGCCACCACTCCGAGTCGGTCATGGCGTGCGGGGATTTGGCAAACACCTCGATGTCCGCCGAGTCGACGACCACGACAACAACGTTAGGATTGTGCGCGCGGATCGTCAGGTCGAGCATCAGCTCCTGCTGGCTGGCGACGACGTGGTCCATCGACACGAGCTGGATGCCCGTCAGCGGCTGCGACGTCGCGAACATGAAGCCGATCGCGCCCGACACGACCAGCAGCAGCATCACGGTGAGCACCAGGCAGCTCGCGAAGCGGTTCAGCACCGACGGCGGGGAGCGGTGGTACGTCTGCGCCTCGATCGACCGCAGCGAGTGCAGGCCTCTCCGGCCGCGGCCTGACCGCGCCGACCGCACGGTCCCGGACTGGATCAGCGGGGTGGTCTCGTCGTCGGCGCCCGTCGTGGTGTCGTCGAGATCATAGCCCATCGAGAGGTGGGCGCCGCGCTTTCCGTTGGCGCCGGCGGCCGCCGCGCGAGTGCCGAACCGGGGGCTGGGGGGCCCGGACGACTGGCGCGAGTTGGGGTTACCCGAGGCGAGCGAGGCGTTGAAGGGCGAGTGCTCGGCGAACAGGGACGGGTGGCCGTTGCCGCCGCCGCTGCCTGCGCCGTTGCGGCCCCAGCGGCCAAAGTGGTGGTGGTGGCGGGCCGTCCCGCGGGCGGAACCGGCGGTGCTCCTCGCAGTGCCGCGGCCGTCGTCGTCGGCAAAGGCGCCCTCGCTGGTGTTGCCGTTGTTGGCGGCCGACGAGAACTTCATGCTCTTCTTGACCAGCATGGGAGGGCCGGTGCTCTCCATGATGGCGTGGATGGAGCGCATGCCGGCGCGGTCGGCCTGGCTGGCCATGGAGGTGGCGCTGGGGGTGCGCGAGTGGAATCTCATGGGCCGCTCGCGTCCATCCGGGGGGTTAGAGTCGTAGACAAACGTCTCCTCGGAGTCGGACGAGTTGGCCTCCTCGACGGCGCTCGCGATCTTTGCCTCGAAGATGTCGGCTTTGGACGAGGCTATGGGATGGTAATAGTGTCTTGTCAGCAAGCTGCTCATCTGCGAGTATATGATCATGCTCTGGCGGCGAGCGTGCCGCGTGAGAGGAGAGAGGGGAGTGTCTTCTTCTGCTGCTGCGGTTGCTGCCTCGTCGTCGTGGCGGCGGAGGCACTTCACAGGCGGTGGCACACGCCTCTCGGCCGATGGGACGACTGATCCCATGGACTGGTGGTGGCGCAGGCGAGGGAATAAAGGAACTCTCGGGTCTGTCGGGGGCTCACCGTTGCCGGCCGTCACGGGGGGCTGCTTCCGTGTCGGCTTCTTCTTCTCCTTCTTTGGTCGTATCGTCTCTGTGCTCCCCTTTGTGCGCAGGCTGACACTCGAGCCTTGCACGCCGGTCCCTGGGACGAGCGGGGCTTGTGGAATCGAGGTGACCGTCTCCGTCTCCACCGTCATGCTCTGCAACGACAGGTCGCCCGTCTTGCTCTTGGTGACACCCTGCTTGATACACGCGCTCGACTGGCGGGTGGTTAGAGGCGGCGCGCTGGCGGCTCCGCTGCGACGTCCGCCCTTGATGTTGTCCGTCTCGCTGCCGCTGTCGTTGGCACTGGTACGGCCGCCACTGTTCCTGGTGAGCCCGAGCGGGTCGACCGAGTCCCCTGCTTGCGACGCGTCCGAGATGATGCTGTCCTCCAACTTCTCGCCTATCGACTCGTCCGGGCCGCCGCGCGGGGATCCTATCGGGCTGACTTCCTGGACGGTCTCGAGGGTCGAGGTGCTCCCGCCACCACCGCGGGCCGGTGTCCTGACGCCGCCACCTGCGGAATGGGCGTCCTCGCCGTCCGTGTCGGACTGCAGCTCCGGGGGCGGGAGCGGTGGTGTGGCGCGCTGGAGGTTAATTAATGGGGGACCCTCTGGCTCTGGCCTCCTCGGCAGGCCCATGTTGGGCTTGTGGAGGATGGGCGGCGGGGAGCGCAGGCGCGGGGAGACGGGCCACCTGGGCGACTCCCGCAGGTGCTCCATTGCTGTGGGCGACTTCATTGGGGCGGTGACATTAGAGGCGCTCGAATCCGAGGCGGACGGGAGGAGGGTCGGAGTGTTGGCGGACGAGAGGGTCCTGGAGCCCGGGGCGGGAGCCGGGCTGCCGGCGGGCCTCGCGGGGCGAGTAGGGCTGAGGTCCTGCTGGCTGTTCTTGCGTGAGCGGATGCCCGAGTTGGCGGACGAGGTTCGCGAGGTGGCGGTGCGCGAGAGGGGCCGTGTCGGCGAGGGATCACGCGAGGGGAGAGGCGACTGGGCGGCGGAGGACGAGGTGGAGGCGGCGGCGGAGGGCGGCAGCGAGGTGAACCTGGAGGTGCCCGACTCGACCATGGGTGTTATTGTCGCGGTGCTGGCGGAGGACTCGCGCGAGAAGGCGGGGTTTGCTGCTGGGGCGTCCGACAAGGCGGGCGATATGTTTGGTGACTTGTCCATGTCTGCATGCGGGCACGGGGGTTGGCGCTGGCGCTGGCGCTGGGGCGGACTAGACGGGCACGATGCTGGGCTGGAGGGGGCGGCGGCGGTGGGAGGAGAGGAATGGAGGCTCGAAGCGGGCCACACATGCCACGACGCCGCCTCGTCTGGGTCTGCGCGGGTCGATCCGGGGCAGGCCTAGCCAGTGCGGCGAATCACCACGGCCCGCCCGCGCGCAACGGTCTGCTGTTTACTTGGTATGTGCTTGGTATTTTGCGGGTTGGGAGTGGATGTGGGTGTGGGCGTAGGTAGTAGGGGGTGGATGTGGGTTGTCGATGTGGGCACGATGGACCCAGGTGCCGGGGGGCGTCTGCGGTGGTGTCGTGCGACGCTGTCTCTCGGGGGGGATGGGGGGAGGGGGGTGTGCGTGGACGAAGCCGGTGCTGAGTGGTGGTGTTGTTGTCGTCTGGTGTCGCTGCGCTGTTGCGTTGGTGCGTTGGTGTTGTGCGTTGTTGCTGCACTCGACCGTGTTGCTAGTCCCAGACGAGGCCAGGCCAGACCAGACCAGACCAGACTGACGAAGCGAGGCGACAGTGCGACAACGCGACAGTGCAGGACGGGATGACGGACGGCGGACGACAGACGAGATGTCAAGCGATTGACAGATGGCCCGGCGCAGCTATCAGGGGGCCCTCATTTGTTGCCGGCGCAGGCAGCGGCTTTGTTGACGGGGACTGGGAATGCGACTGGGAGTCCTGGGACTGGGACTGGGACCGGGCCTGGCGACGCGGGCGGATGCGGATTTGATGTGCGTGTGTGGATGGACGTGTGGACTGTGGGCGGGTGGGTTATGGGCGTCGGTCGAGGGAGCACGAGAGCTGAGTGGGCGGATGATGTCGTTGGTCCGTCCAGGGCCAGGTCATGGCATGGATGGAAGGGAGTCGAGTCGATGATTGCAGGCCGCACGCCCCCAGCAGCAGCAGCACCCCAAGCAGCAGCTCACCAAGCGAACAGAACAGTGGACCGACGCCCCAAGCATTGATTGAATGGACACCCCCCCCAGTCCAGTGTGCAGTGTGTGCCAGAGTGGAGAGTGGGGAGCGTGTGCGCTGGCCCGCCCTTCTCCGTTTTGGGTCTGGGCGCTCGCTTCGGGCGCCCCCCTCCCCAACGCTAACACTGCGACGGCGCCAGAAAAGGGCCTGCGGCGGCAGTTCGCGGCCAAAAACGGCGCAATGCCAAATCGAGCTCCCTTCGATCCGATGGCCCATGCCCGTCGTTGTGGTTGCCACCGCAGGGGAGGGAGGGTAGGGCAGGGCTGGGAGAGATCGCGATGCTCAAAGGCAGGCAGCGAGTGTCCCATTTCTGCTGGTTGTGAAGCATCCTCCTCCCAAGAACGAAGAACCAAAACACCGGAAGACCCGCTCCGCAAAACCACCAACCACAACCAGACCGAGGCACAGACAGACTCTGTCGTGGCACAGAGGCCAGGACTGCTCTCCTGTCCTCCTCCCAGGCAGCTGTGGGCGTGTCCAAGTCTGACTTGGACTGTCTTGCAAATCCGCACATTATTCATCCATGACCCATCCATTTAATTCATTCCCTCACTCACTCCGCGAAACAAACCCCAGCCCCGGCAGGACCAGGGACAACCGACCAAGGACCAAGAGCTCTCACTTGCCTGCGCTGGAACCACCGAAGCAAAAAGCCCCTGAAGACGTGGCACGATACATGGACGTGTGGGGCCGGTACAAGAAGATGAGACAATTTCCCTCCCTTCTCTCCCCGCGACCCCGCGAGTCCATGCCGAGGGGCCAGGTACCCGCAAGTAGCCCCGTCTCACCGCAAGTCTCGAGGCAATGCCCCCGTCCCCACTTGGCCTGATTCCAGAATCATGTTCTTTACCAAGCGAGCGACTCCGAGGGCCTGGGAGGGAGGGAAGTGAAAAATGGTTTTTTTTCCCTCTTGCTTGCCCTGGAGCTGTCTGTGCTGTTAGGCCGATACCTCCCCCTTGCCTGTTGGTGGTGTCAATGACAACTGCGGCATGGCATCGCATGGAGTGCACCCACCAGCAGAGGAGCAAGATGACGCCATTCCCCGTCAACATCAAAGCCGTCGATACTTGTATTCTCCTCGGGGCCGATCATCAACAATCTATTCTCCTACCGACACACCACAGGCAGCTGCATCGAGACATGTCTCTGTCTTATCTGTTGGACGTCACGTCTCCGCCGAGTAACTCGGCCACAATACAGGTTTGTCCAACAAACCCCAACTCGTGATGGGGCCCTGTGGATTGCATTCAACACAAATCCAGGGATCTCCCCCGATCAAGAGTATTATTAGCCCTTCGTATGCCCGGTTCCAATTTTGCATGTGTCCCTTGCTCGGGAGTTTATTTTTCTGTTCCCGCCCGCCCGCACGACGTGTACGTCAACAAGCAACTTCATGACTTACTACTTGCTCAACCCAAAACCCCGCTCCCAACTTCATGATTCTTACTCAGCCAGCCGGACTCCAGGCGCGCGCGCGGGAAGCGAAGAGAACTGAACGGTTGCACCCGGCACTCGTTTCGTGCCCTGGCTTGTCCCTCGGCTCGCTCCTTTTCGTTCGTCTCACGGGTTCCGTTGGCGTTGGCGACGCGGGAGGAGCACGGCAGGGCAGTCATCTCCATCATCAGCCTCTTCTTCCCGTCCGAACAGCCCAAGCCAAGCCAATAGATGCCCCCCGGATCACCAACCCGGTTCCGGGACGAGGTTTGTCAATATCATATTGGAGGTTTGCCGTAGCTAAGTGGTCAGACTCTCTCCTCTCCTGTCTGCCAGTCTGCCCGAGTGCGACCAAGGTACAAGCTTAGCAGGTCCTGCCAATTCCTGCCCATGTTGTTCCCGCCCGCCGTCGCCGCCCAGCCGTGGGACGGCGGCCTCTCACAAGCGGCCAAGTGGATGGGTGCCACGCTGCAACGTGCCGCAGCCCACCAGTTCGGGTGTTCGTTCGTTGAATTTGACCACCGCTGCCGCCGCGTGTTTGCCCGTTGTGCGCACCACCAGCCCAGAGCTCAGCCAGGGCAAGCGAAGGGGGGGACGAATCATCCATCCAGCCCATCCATCCATCCATCCTCACTCGCCCTGAACCGACCTGGGCTGGCTGTGCATTTCTGGTACGACAGTGCTGCCTGGGCTGACTGACTATTTCTCTCTCTCTGTCTGTCTCTGTGCCCGTCTCTGCCGCATCACCTCTTCTCCCCTCGTCCCCCCTTTTCATTTTCTTCTTTCCGCTCTTGGATATCTATCTCCCAGTCCCTCGTCACAGAAGCGGTGACCGTTTGGTGGGGCCGCCGTCTTGTCGTTCTCTCTCCGTCTGAAGGAATCGGGCTGAGCTCCCGACCGTTCCGGCAGGGGCCGAGGCGACCCCACGCAGCCCGCCGAGAGGGATGCAAGGGACGGGTCAGATTCTCACAGGGGCAACTGCCGTGTTTGCTCTAGGGCAAACATTTATTTTTTCTTGATCTTTTCCTGTTCCTTCCTTCATGGCGTGGGTGAACGAGAAAAGAAACGTGCGTGGGATGGGAGGGAGAGACAGGGAGAAATAAAAGTGTAAAAAAAAGAAAACGGAAAATCAGAAAGGAATTTTCACCCACCATCTCGCAAGCGTCATCATCATCTCCCTCCCTCACCTCACGAGGCCGAAAGTCGCCAAAAACTAAGGGCCAGCCAGTCCGTCCCCCAAACCGCGCAAAAAGGGCGGCGAACCGGGCAGGGCTCATTTCGAAACTGATCCCAACGGCCGTGTGACACGTGGTACGGGTGGGCTCCCCGGCAACCCGTGACACGCGCCAAATCCCCCTTGTGCGACCCTGAAGATGACGGACCCTGGGGTTCGGGGACGGGATGGAGGGATGGGAGAAGCAGCCCTGCCTGTTGCTTGCTTGCTTGGCCGTGCGACAAATAGGGCTTGGGGGGGGTTCATGAAGGAGGGGAGGGTCAGCAGCGGCACCGGCGGGCGGGAACAGCCTGATCAACCACCAACCCGTTTTCTGGTCCGTCCTCTGAGAGTGAGTGCGCGAGTGAGTGAATTCCTGGGGTCGCCCGGCTTGGCTTCGCTGGCTGGCTGGCTCGCTGCCCCCCAGGACATGTCATCGATCATCTGCGCAGGAACCCGCGCCCGTCACTGGCTCGGCGCTGCCCATGATGCAATGCAAGCCATCTGGGGGTTGTTGCTGGCCTTGCAGGAGCAGCACGGCGACTTTGTGACGATGCCTCGCTTCCCTCCTCCCTTGCGTTGTTCGCCTCCCCCACACGGCACGCACGCACGCACGCGCGCACGCTCGCTCGCACGCACAGCTCATTGCTCGGAAAACGTGGGTTTGCTGGTTGGCGGGTTGGGGAGGGGAGAGCGACCGACACTCAGTTTACTGGAAAGAGTTTGGTTGAGAAAGCGGCGCCGCACGGCGCAGCCGGTTGGTCCCCCCCACGGGTCGGGGCGAGCGGCTGGCAAGTTGGCGGCGCGGTGCTTTCTTGGGATGATGGTCCGACCTGTTTGGGAAATGCGCCGCCCCCTTGATGATGGCTTTCGTTTCGGGGCTGGTGGTTGCGCTCACTGGGGGTTGCGCTCTTGCCATCGAGGAAGGCCGAGCGGGCAAGGTACTCGGGCAGCGAAATGTGTTAAGAGGGGTAGTAGAGCGGATGATTTTCACATATACCTATTATCATGAGCTTCACTAGCAGAAAGGTCGGAGCGGTACTTAGGGCATCGCGGAGGCCTGGGTTTGCGCCTTCCTCCATCAGAGGTGGTTGGCGGTGGGCAAGAGGGGCAGGAAGTTCGGCCGAGCTGTCCAGTCGAGAGGAACAGGCTCCCTGAGGTGGAAGTGACGTCCAGCAACCGGTCGAGCATGAGCACTTCTCTGATGCAAGCGCATGTTGTCATTGCCTGAGAGGTTGCTTGCCGTATGCTGATTTGAACCAACCTCATCCCCCAACATCCTGTGGGAAGCGCGATGGATGTTGACCCCTCCCCTTCCTCTCGCCCCCCCCTCTCCAGCCCACCCTCCAACCCAGCTTCCCTTTCAAAAGTCCACTCCATCTGGATGTGACTCTTTCATGTGCTTCTCTGATAAGCTTTATCGCCGACTCCCAACCACTATTCCCCTTTCTCGAGACCGAGTTGAGTCAACTTGCGGAAAGAAAAAAAGCTCGGCGGGAATTACCATCTTTAGTGAGAATGACGCCTTCCGCCCTCCGACGGCCGGTCCCGACAACCGCACCACCGACGACGGACTTGATGCCCGTGAGTCACTTGGACGGGTCGAGGGGACGGGATAAAATAGCATATATAGACGAGTAAAAAAATGAAGAATCCAATGTAAACAAACCTCGTTCTGTGAGTTTTGAGGCCACAGAGCTGATCAAATTTGGCCGACCCACTCGACTTACACATCTCACCTTGACCCCTCACCACCACCACGACCACCATCACCACCCTTGGCACCACCACCACCACCACACTGATCAACATGGCCTCCGCCTACACCCCCTCCCAAATCGACTCCTACCTTACCTACATCGGCCTGCCCCCCTCCACCCACCC
>FTEL01005543.1_pt1 | contig 14805 bp, 9 predicted proteins | sample 1658911 | NCBI WGS metagenome assembly FTEL01 (sample SAMEA3914869, study PRJEB12502) | metagenome | biome: forest; material: soil | place: USA | collected 2012-03-12 | depth 0.1 m
GATGGAGTGCGAGGGGAGGGGGGATTGTTGATGATGGATGGGTGGTAGTCATGGCAAGCGGGCCTATCGATAAGCCCTGTCTGACCCCCACGCCGAGCTGCCCCTCATCCCCACCACCCAAGCTCTCACCTACCCCTCCTTGGCACGCCCACTTACACGGCAAAACCACACCCGGAAAACAATCCCATCTCCAAACCTCGCACTTTCAACACAACACCCTACCAAACAAACACCACCCCAAATTCCCGACCAACCAGCCACCACCATGTCAGGCGCAACCCACTCCCACGACGGCGTGCACTCGCACTCGCACGACCACTCCCACTCCCACTCCCACGACACCTTCAACGCCGCCGAGCACGGCCACTCCCACGAGATCCTCGACGGCCCCGGCAGCTACCTCGGCCGCGAGATGCCCCTGAGCGAAGGCCGCGACTGGTCCGGCCGGGCCTTCACCGTTGGCATTGGCGGGTTTGTGCCCTCCCCACCCATCCCATCCTCCCCCTCCCATCCGCCCTTCCCCCCTCCATTAACAACCCCCTTTTCTGGTAGACCAGTCGGATCCGGCAAAACAGCCCTCATGCTCGCCCTCTCCCGCACGCTCCGCTCCCGCTACTCCCTCGCAGCAGTAACTAACGACATCTTCACGCGCGAAGACGCCGAGTTCCTCACGCGCCACCGCGCCCTCCCGGCCTCCCGCATCCGCGCCATCGAAACCGGCGGGTGTCCGCACGCCGCCGTCCGCGAGGACATTTCCGCCAACCTGGCCGCCTTGGAAGACCTCCACGCGCAGTTCAACACCGACCTGCTGCTCATTGAGTCGGGGGGAGATAACCTCGCCGCGAACTACAGCCGTGAGCTGGCGGATTATATCATCTACGTGATTGATGTTAGTGGCGGGGACAAGGTGCCGCGGAAGGGTGGGCCGGGGATTACGCAGAGCGATTTGCTGGTTGTGAACAAGACGGATTTGGCGGAGGCGGTGGGGGCGGATTTGGGGGTGATGGAAAGGGATGCGAGGAAGATGAGGGAGGGGGGTCCGACGGTGTTTGCCCAGGTTAAGAAGGATGTGGGCGTGGAACATATCGTGAATTTGATTCTGAGCGCGTGGAGAGCGAGTGGAGCGGAGGAGCAGAGGAAACAGGTCGGGGGCCCGAGGCCGACGGAGGGGTTGGAGGAGTTGGGGGAGTAGGAGGTGGAGGGTAGGAGTTGGGTGAGGGGGGAAGGGAGTTTTGGTGATGGGGAGGTGGATTAAATCTTCCCGTGTCAGGAGGACAGCAGCCATGTCAACGGCCACACTAACAGGGAGCTCGTGTACCAGCCGTAATGTATCATTATTCCCAAACGCCGCCGTCATAAGCCCGTCCGGGGCAGTCTATTTTCCCTCAAATATCAGCATCCATCGCATCGTCCTGCGCCTGCGGCACCAGTGCCGGGTCCAGCAGCAGCCCCTCCAGCGGCTGGGCATTCCGCGGCCACACCCGCTTGTACAGGCTGACACCAATCGAGTCCTGCGGGTTGATGCGCCCGTCAAACGTCGCCTTGAAGTACCCGTGCGTGCCCAGCGCCTCCTTGAAGTAACCACCCCGCCCGCGCTTTGTCCACAGCGGCAGCGCCTTGAACCACTCGACGTCCTCGCGGTTGAAGAACATGTACCGGATCGTCACCACCTTCTTGTGGATGTGGTACGGGTGGCCCGTGAGGATCGCCCGCTTCGCCACGATGCGCGACGTCGACGGCGCCATCGTCGTCCCCGTGGCAACCAGCGTCAGAGGCAGGCTGGGGCCCTCCTCGTCCGCGTCCTCCTCGGCCTCGGCATCCGGCACGGTCCGCTTGAAGAAGAGCGCCGGCACGGGGCCCCATGTGACCGGGCCCATGAAGGTGGCCACGGCCGACTGCCCGGGGTGCAGGTACCGGCAGTACTTGTGCACGTCGTTCTCCGTGGTCCCGCCTTGCGAGAAGAGGGGCTTGATGACGAACCGCCGCGGGCCGTACTGGATGACCAGCTCTTCCTTAGCCTTGATCGAGGTCGGGGAGTCCGAGCTCAGGTTGATCAGGACGTTGACGGCCGTCCGCTTCTGCTCGTGCCTGAGCAGAGAGACCACGGTGAGTGGCCGGCTCCGGTCGTATGACTTTTGGAGGGTAACTGGCACGCCCTTGATGTGGATGTGTACCCGGGTTCCCGGGGCCACGCCGCCAGCAAGAGCCTCACGAGCTGCCCTGATGCGGGATGCTTGGTAGTCAGGGATCCGCAGCAGCCGCTGCCACTCCTCGGGCTCATATGCCCGATCCTCGTCCTCCAGCCAGGGGCTTGTCCTGAGACTCTTCAGGCCTCTGTACTTTGCCAGCCGCTCCCGGGCCAGCGCGCCAGGGTGAAGCTCGATTTCGTCAGGGAACTCCATGTCGTCCTCGGCTTCCGTCCTCTTGCTCTGCCTGTACGCCGCCAGTGCCCTGGCATCCTCATCCTCATCCGGCTCGATGAAAGCCACTGATTGAGGGTATTCTGAGGGCGCGCCCTCTGTCATGGCGTCCCTAGCAAGACCTTCCATGCCGTCTTCCGGGCGCGCCGCTTCCTCGTCCTCCTCGACGTCTTCCATCTCGTCATCCTCCAAGTCGGACCCTGAATCGGAGACATCCTCCGCGTCCAGGAACCAGGCCGACTGGTACTTTGATGTGCCCTTCGGTACCCTCTTGGGCATGCGCAGCTCCTCAACCTGGTCGTCGTCGGAGAAATAGTGGTGGTCGTCCAGCAGCACGCCCTTCTTGGCGCTCGTCACTGTGGTCGCGGCATCCATGTCCTCGTCGTCGTCATCCTCCATGGAAGCCCCCTCCGGCGCAAGTTCGTCGAGGCCGTCCCGATCCTCTGTCGGTTCCCCAAGTACTTCCTCTGCGGCATCATCCATAGTCATGGCATCCTCCCCTCTCTTTTTCCGAGTCGTGAGCGGCGCAGCTGTGATCTTTTCGATCTGGAACGTCCCCCAATCCCCGACTTGGATCAACCGATCGGCATTAAGCCCCTTGCCCCTGACAACACCGGTGAGGACGGTCGGCGCCAGGCCCGAAGTGGCCCACTCAATGTCCTCGACCAGCATCCAGCTCCGCTCCTCCCTCCACCGAATCCCCTTGGGCGTGGTGCTGCATAATGAGCGCATCAGGTTGGAGCACTCTTGCCGGCTGTCGAGGCTGTAAATCTTGTCTTGCTCGGGGTGGAAGTGGGTGATGAAGGATTTGAGGGAGGCGACGACGGAGAGCTTCTGCTTGGCGGGCTCGATCTTGTTGAGCCCCTGGACGACGGTAAACAGGGTCGACATTCCCTGGCTCTCGACGCTCCGCAGGATCAGCTCGCCCAGCTCATCCACCTCCACCTGGGCCGAGAGAACAAGGACGATAAAATCGGCGACCCGGGCAGCGTCCAGGCAGGCCGAGAGGTCCCGCTTCACGGGGATGTACTCCAGCTTCTGCTTGAACCTGTCCACCGGGACCCTGAAGCACCCATCCTGCACCTCGGCCTCGATGTCGACGCTCGCGTTCAGGCTCCGGATGGCGGCGGCGGTGTCTGCATCGGCGCACAAGGGAATGACGGCGACGTTTCGCGGGGCGCCGTCCTTGCCGAGGAAGATGGAGGCCTCGTTCTGGTGTTCGCGGGCCTTTTGCAGCTGGCGCTGCTTGGCCTGGTTCCTGCGGTCGAGCTTCGACATGACTTGCTGGTGGGGGGTCTTGCGGAGGCCCTTTTCGCCGGCGATTCTGCCTGTGTTTGGTGACCCGACGGTCAGCGGATGCCCACGCAAAGAGAGAGAGCATGCAGTGCCCCTCCTCTTATGCTTTGACCCCTGTCAGGGAAGTGTTTGTGCTGAGCCGCCCAACCCCGGCGTGAGTCACCGGCACAGACAAAACACATACCTTTAGCAGCATCCCGCAACTGGCCCTTGGTCGACTTCCTGGACTTGAAGGCCTTGTGCGACACCTTGGTGGTGGCGCGGTGGGAGTGGCCCCCGCCTGCTGCGCTCGGCATCTTTGCGTCGCCGCCGGCTTTGAATCGGTAAGGGAGGGACGCCACTTTGGCAAGCGGCAGGGAGAATGCGCGGGGTGGTGTCGGGGAAATACGAGACTGTCGACACTCGAGTTGCAGTTCGGGAGACACACGACGGACACACCCAAAGACACTATCGGGATGCGACTTGTACAGAGCGAGGGGTGGTGTAAATGGCGGGGCACTTCTTTTTTCGACTTGTGTGTGCTGTGATATCCTATCTTATCGAGGACTTGTGCGGCCAATTAGACGCGCAGTCTCAAACTTTTTAGTGGACCCGCCTCGAAAATGTTGGATGCTGGTTGCGGCCTCTGAACGTGATCTGAGCCGCGCATTTCCATCTCCAGCCTCGAAACCTCGAATCCCATCTCCATCCCCATTCCCACCACGCTTAAACGCCAACCACCACCTTCCATCTGCGCATTGTGCGCCAATTCGCGCCCCCCGACGCCATGGACGCGATAGACACCGTCGATGCCCCCCTGACGAGGGTTAAGCAGCCCAGTGGCCCCCTCGCCGTCAACAATGCGCGAACCGAGTTCCGCTCCAAGACAGAGCTGGAACGCATCCGCCGCAACAGGCAAGCCCAGAAGGCCTATGGCCGCGGCCGCCAGATAGACGTCAAGTCCGTCAAGGACAAGAAGCTGCGCCGCAACCTCACCAACCTCGAGAACAAGTACAAGACGGCAACCCTGAAGGCCAAGGAGGCTGAGATCCTGCTCGAAAACTCGTCCGGATTCCTCGAGGCCGAGACGGAGCTCGAGCGAACCTACAGGGTCCGCCAGGATGATATCCAGAAGGAGGTTGGCATCGATGTGGCCCAGAAGAAGTTCGAACTCAAGCTGGATGCCCTTGGGCCTTACACATGCGAGTACAGCCGAAACGGCCGGGACCTGATCCTGGCGGGGAGGAAAGGCCATGTCGCGACCATGGATTGGCGCGAGGGGAAGCTGGGCTGTGAGCTGCAGCTGGGTGAGACGGTCCGGGATGCCCGCTTCCTCCACAACAACCAGTTCTTTGCCGTCGCCCAGAAGAAATACGTCTACATCTATGACGCGAACGGTGTCGAGCTCCACTGCCTCAAGAAGCACGTCGAGGTGTCGCACATGGAGTTCCTCCCTTACCACTTCCTCCTCGCGACATTGGTACGTGCCCCCGACGGACGGTGATGGCTTCTCGGCATCATTACTAACAACTCCCAGAGTATCAGCGGCCAGCTCAAGTACCAAGACACGTCGACCGGCCAAATCGTCACCGAGATCCCGACCAAACTCGGAACCCCTGTCTCGCTCACACAAAACCCCTACAACGCTATCCTGCACGTCGGCCAGCAGAACGGCACTGTCACATTATGGTCGCCCAACTCGGCCGAGCCCTTGGTCAAGCTCCTCGCCCACAGGGGCCCCGTACGATCATTGGCGGTCGACCGTGAAGGGCGATACATGGTGTCGGCAGGACAGGACAGCCGGATGGCCATCTGGGACATTCGCAACTTCAAGGAGGCCGTCTCGAGCTACTTTACCAGGACACCGGCAACATCCCTCGCGATATCCGACACCGGGCTGACGGCGGTCGGGTGGGGGACCAAGACAACGGTGTGGAAGGGCCTCTTCTCCAAAGAGAAGGCGGTCCAAGAAAAGGTCGAGAGCCCGTACATGACCTGGGGCGGCGAGGGCCAATCGATCGAGCGGGTGCGGTGGTGCCCGTTCGAGGACGCCCTCGGAATCGGGCACTCGCAGGGCTTCTCGTCCATCATCATCCCCGGCGCGGGCGAGGCCAACTTCGACGCGCTCGAGATCAACCCGTTCGAGACCAAGAAGCAGCGGCAGGAGGGCGAGGTCAAGGGCCTGCTGAACAAGCTGCAGCCCGAGATGATCGCGCTGGACCCCAACTTCATCGGCAACCTGGACCTGCGGTCCGAACAACAGCGCAAGGCCGAGCGGGACCTGGACGCGCCGCCGGTGGACATTGCCGAGGAGATCCGGAACCGGGCCCGCGGCAAGAACGGGGTGCTCAAGAAGTACCTGCGCAAGCAGCGCAAGAAGAACATCATCGACGAGAAGCGGCTCAAGGTCGAGGAGATGATCAAGGATATGCAGACCAAGACGGACGAGAAGCACAAGGAGCGCCAGGCCGAGCTGGGGCCGACGCTGGCGCGGTTCGCCCGGAAGGAGTAGCGATGGAGAGTGATCGGAGTGATACCCTAATCAAGAGCATACTGCGGATCATGTGGTGGGAGCCAAAAGTGCTTCGAACCCAGTTGGTCACCAGTTGTAAATATTCCGGCGATAGGCTAGCGCATTATATTTCCACAACGCCAATGAATCAACGAACCCACCACCCAAGCCCAAGCCCATATCAACCTTGTATGCGCCCGCGCTGTCTAATTTTCCCTTCCTTGCCCTTCCCTATCGCCCCCCCTCCCGTCCATCCCGTCCTCACAGCAACTTCAACCCCCCCGTAACCTGATCCACCAAACTCTTCGGCGCCGGCCCAACCCCCAACACCGTCCTGCTCCCGCTCGCAATCTGGGTACGCCCAGCGTCGGCGATGACCTCGGCCGTGATCCCGAGCGAGCGCGCGCGCCCCATCAGCTCGAGGAGTTCGTCTTCGCTCTTGACCTGCACCGCGATCTTGGCCTGGCCTTGCCGCTCCCACTGGCGGAGGATCTGGGAGGAGGCGGATTGCGGTGAGGCTTGGGCGGCGCGGAGAAGGGTCTTGTAGCAGGCGAGGGTTGCGTGGGAGGCTTGGGCGGCGATTTTGCCTGTGAACATCGGTGTTAGGGGGGTGGCTTGTTGTAGAGGGCATTCGTAACTTGCGGGTGGGCAATGAAATAGAGGGAGGGAACATACCCTTGGTCATCCCCAAATCCGTCCTCACCACCAAAACCAATTTACACTCCTCCCCCGGCCTCACCTGCACCCCCACCTCCTCCCTCTCCTTCTCCCCCCCAGCAGCCGCAGCACCCCCCCTCGCCCTCAACCCCTGCCTCCGATCCGCCTCAGCCCCATTCGCCCAGTTGGGCGCGTGGTCGAGCAGCGTCTGCTCCTCGTCGACGTCGGACTCCTCGCTCTCGACGGGGTCGTGCAGGTTGGCGTCGCGCTCGGCCGCGAGCTCGGGGGACACGAGGAAGCCGCGGATCGTCCAGACGCCGAGGCCGAAGCCGGAGAGGAAGGAGATGATAGAGGTAGTTATTAGGAGGGCGGAGGCTGGTTCGGACATTTTTGCGGGTGTTTATATTTTTTGCGCGTTTGGTTGGTCGGTTGGGTGGTTAGTTGGTCGGTTGATTGTTGGGGGAGGGAAGGCTGGGAAGTGTCGTGGGATTGTGGTTGAAGCTTGGAGGTTGGAGTGCTGATTGTGGTTTTGCAGTTTCGCGAGCAGTTGAGCTTGGGTTTGCCTGCCGGGACCCACCCCTGCCACAGCTCCTGAGGGAGGGCATGGCATCCTCTCAACACCTCGGCTTCGGATCATGACCGCAGTCGTGCTCGTCAATCAAATCTATATTTTCAATCTTAAGGCTATCAAGACACATAAAGATAGCTACAAGCAGGAAGACGGCAGTCACGGCAAGCAAGATCGAGCTACTGAGGTGGCAGTCAGGAACACAAGCACAATCACAGAGGAAAAATCACGGGCAGCAGTTCGACATCCAGACTGAGCTGGACGTCTCCCTCTACATCTTACCTCATCGCAACGTCTAGCTCACACGCCCGCGTCAGCATCCACAACAACAACGCATGTATTCAGAGAGACAGAGGGTGAAGCACCTTGTAGACCGATAGAACCCCAACCCAATCCACGTCCCACCTCAAGCCAACCTGACCCCCGCCTCCCTCCTCTTCTTCGTCTGATGCGACGCAGCCGAGCTCATCCCCACATTCTGGCTCGCATCCAACATACTCTGCGCCATCCGCCTCTTCTCCTCCGCCAGCTTCTTCAACCTCTTATCCGTCTTCCCCTTCCCACTCCCCTTCCCATGGAACTGATGCGACAGCTCCTTGAACGCCTCCTTGGCATCCAAACTCCGCCCATCCCCATCCACATACTTGAGCTCCACATCCGGCCGGTAGCCCTCCCGGAACAGCTGGTCCACCACCCGCGACTGATGCTGGTCGCGCATCGTGTTCTGCTGCCTCTGCCAGTCCTCGCGCTCGCGCGCCGACATGCGCTCGAGGCGCCCGCTCGTGCGGTCCCGCTCGCGCTGGGCTTTGGTGTCCTGGTCGAAGAGGTCCATGCGGCGGTGCATCTCGTTGAGGAAGCGCTGGCGCTGGCGGAATTTTTCGTTGAGCTCGGCGCCTTTGCCTTCTTCGATGAGGGAGCGGTCGCGGAGGAGGGCGAGGGTCGCGCCCATGCCTTGGGCGACGGTTTTTTCTTCTTCGACGCCGGTGGCGGGGACGTAGTCCTCGGGTGTGGCCTCCCGGGGGGGCACGTCGGCGTCGTGCATCTCTTCGTCTTCGGAGTCGGATTCGTCTTGCATGGTGGTGACGCCGCCTTCGGGTTTGGGTTTGGCTGCCTTGCGGTCTTCTTCTGCGTCGGCACGCAGGCCGTCGACGAATCGGCTGATCTCGTCCATGACGATGCCCTTGTCCTCTTCGGGCTCACCGTCGCCGTTTTCGGCTTCTTCTTTAAGCTGTTTTGCGATGTCTTCTGGCCGCATCTTCTTCCGCTTTTTTAGCGCCTGTCGTCTTTGGAGAGACAGGGATGCTTGTAGGTCCTCGTCGTCCACGAAACTGTCGTCCACAATCTTCCTCCGCTTGGTGAATGTGACGGCACCCGAGTCGATGTCCATTTCTTGTCCAGCGTCGTCGCCGTCGGCCGCAACCCCGGCAAACAATACGTCGTCATCGTCTTCCCGGCGCCGCCGTGATGTCTTCGACTTTTTCTTCTTTGGCTTTTTGACCTTGACTTCGGAGACGTCGAGGTAGTCGGAAGTGGGGGCAGGTGCGTCTTCTGAATTGGTATCAGTCAGCATGGGTCTGTGTGTGTGCATATTCAGGGTGAGGGGAGAATTACCAAGAACGTCCAGATCCACGACCTTGTGTTTCCTTGGTTGGACCGGCGCCTCGAGGATATCCGCCAGCTCTGCCGTAGTCGCCGCCGCGTCCAGGGTAAACGCCTTCCTCTTCTTCCCGTGGATCTCCTCATCGTACTTGGACAACAAGCCAATCTCGCCGGTGTCGTCCACATCATTGGGGTCATAGACGGGCCGCTTCTTCTTCAGGTCGAGTCGCTCTTGTAGGTTCTCCTGCTCGCGCAACGCCAGATTCTCCAGCTCGTCGCCCTCCTCCTCATTCTCGAGCACGCCCGTGTCCTTGAGCGTGAGGATCTGGTCGTCGCCGTCCAGGAAGCTGGCCATGTCGTGTGCCACCTTCACGCCCGCCAGGTCCGCCGCGGTGTGCTCGGCGAGCTTGGCGGCCTCGGCGGCGGCCTTCTCCTCCTCGGCCTTTCGGGTCGTCTCAATCTTCTTTTGGCGCTTCTTCTGGTTCTTGAGCCACGACTTGACGTCGACCTCGTCCTCGTCGTCGGCCAGCCCTTTACCCTCGACGATGGTGGTGCGTTGGGCTAGCTCGCGGGCCTTCTTGATGGCGGCCGCCTTTTGTTCGCGTTTCCGCTTGGCATTCTCGGCCTCCTGGGCTTTGCGGTAGTTCTCGTATGAGGCGGCCTCGCGGGTCTCGAGGGTGCTGAGCGGGTTGCCGTCGTCACCCATCTCCTGGTCGGGGGTCGCCTCCCGGGCTGCTGGTGCTGCGCCCGGGACCGGCAAGGGCTTCATGCCCATTGCCAGGCGCACCTTGTTGATCTCCTCGATCGATGCGGCGTCCATGGTGATGAGATGCGCCGGTGGGATGTCGAGGGTGGGGTGGTTGGGGGTAGATGGCAAACGGCTATTGATGGTGTCGCGAAGCCAAGAGTTGCAAGATGCGCTGGAGCTTGGTGCCTGCAGCAGGTCGCGCTTGTTCAACGGCAGCGATAAGATAAGGTCGAGGCTACTGCAGTTAGCGTGCAAGGCTGGTGGCCCCACTCTCCAGATTTTTTTTGCGGCAGGGTATTTAGCAGATCCAACAGCGCCTTCAATTCTTCCTCCTCTTCTCTTCTCTCTTCACGGATCTGTGCCCAGCGATCCTCTGCCGCCTCGGTGGTCAGGGTCGATTGCTGCGGCAGTTCGGTAACCAAGGAGCCATCTACCCCTTCGTGATGTCAATTTCCTCCCGACAGGTCCAAGATCGACCGAACTCTGCGGAGCCTCGTTCGCTGTAAAAGGCTTGAGCGAGGTGAAGCGGATGATTTAGGAGACGCCATATTCCAAGCCGTTCGCCGAGACCGTCGGTCTATGGGGCTGGGGGAAACCATGGCCCGCCTACATTTTGTGCCTTTGTGATGTTGATGCTTTGCGCCGGGTTGATCTTCGAGGAGTCTGTCAGGAGAGGTCAGAGTGGTCGGTCGCTTGTTGGTGAACGACCACTCCAGCCACCTTGACTGGGTTGACTGAAGAGTGTTCTCTGTGCCTGTGTTGCTGTCTCCTGCTCCGTCCTGCCGATTTCGCAAGGCCCTTGCAGCCCCAAGGTCTCGGCCGTCGCGCCCGCTTGGGGAGGTCGGAGTGGGAGGTGCTGTAGCTGAGGCGCGCCCTTGGTGGTTCGATTCCGGTTGCTGGTCGGTCCTATTCGGCCTGGAGGGCGGCAACAGCGGCGATCCTGGACGAAACAATTTGGGATGTCGGAACTCGACGACGAGATGCCGAATGTGGATTCTCGTCAAGTTTTTCTCGAACAAGACATGTGATCGAGCCGGATCCCGATCTGTGCCTGGATCCTGGGGTCCATCTGGGGAGCATGATGGCGGCTCAAGCCGGCGCTGAGCTTGTTGGTTGCTTCGGCGCGAGCTTCCATTTTGGTGGAAGCGACGGCGCCATGCCACTCTGGGCCGCTTGACCAGGTGCCGGTGCGGGGACGCGATCAACGGCCCGATTTGATGTCTTTGCGGGGCCGGCACTACCACATCATACGGAATGGTGTGGGCGTCATCCACCGTTCTCGACATCTTCGTCGGCCTTGTCAACGGCGGCTTGACCAGCTCGTCAGCTCGTCAACTCGTCAGCTTGCAAAATAGCTTCGTCTTGGCAGGCACCCACGCCGTCACCTGTCTTGGCTGAGATCGTTCTCACCCGGGCCTGTCAGTCTCGCCTGTGGAGCCGGAGATCGAGGGACACCATCTGTCCTGGACTCCCTCGACACCTCCCCCCTCCTTTGCTCGCAGGTACCAGGTTTCGTAGAGAGCTGATGTGCGGACTGCCGAATCGGGTATCGAAATCGGGGGGGGGGACACCACCACACAGTCCACGAGACCCAGCATCACCGTCACGCTTTAAATTACGCGCTGAGGGCGGTTCATGCCCTGCCTTGCTTACTACCCCCCACCTTGTCCATACACAGTACATAGCGCTCCGTCCCATGTTAGTCGTTTGTTGACTTAGTCTCCCATCCCACTAACCCGCCGACGTGTGCTACCTCGGTCTCGGCCCCTCCCGCATCAGCCTTCGCTCCCTCCCCCAGTCACGCCCCCAGTCGCGCCCCCCCATGCCTCCCCGCCTTCTCCACACTCCCATCCGCAGCCGTTGAGCTTCCCTCGGGGCAGTAGCGCCTGTGACGTCGGCCTCCCAGCTCGACGGCACCACATCGGTGCTTCTCGAGGCCCTCCAATCCACTCCAAGCACTCGGTTACAACTGGCACCAGGAGGCCAGCGTCCGTCTCCCCGAGACCCTGGCCCTTGGCAGTCCGAGCAGCACCTCCCAAGGACCTTCCAAGGCCGTCCCCAAGCCCCCTAGCCTACGACAGCAGCATCGACAACGGCCGGGTCTAGCAGCATCGACGTGACACCCGCGCGTGGCCCGCTGCACGGAACCACCAGAACCACCAGAAGACTCCAGAGAAGCACCGAACACCAAGAGCCGCTAGCTCGACGTCGGCCCTTCCCCGCATGCCCAGCGGCAGTCCGCCGGGCGGTGCGACCTCGACACCCCGAGCCGCTCCCTAGGGAGGATCCCGATGCGGAAGCGTGCCTGGCGGGAAAGGGGGGACTGACAAGGTGGTGTGTTGCAGTATAAGACGGGCCCAGTATGGCGGGCCTCGTCGTCCAGCTCCAGGGACACCTCCAGGGACACCTTCAGGACAGCCTCCTCCTCCCAACCTACCTCAACGCATCCGGCCTCGCCACCACCGTGACCGCCATGCTCTCGTCGCTCCTTGTCCTCGGCTCATGCGCCGTCCAGGCCGTCGTCGGCCGCCCGGATGCCACCCCGCGCGTGAGGCGCGAGGGCGCCGTCCTCAAGCGCTCCGTCGACTCATTCATCCAGACCGAGACCCCCATCGCCTGGAACAAGCTGCTCTGCAACATTGGTCCCAGCGGGTGTGCTGCCTCTGGCGCTGCGTCGGGGGCTGTTATTGCCAGCCCGTCCAAGTCGAGCCCTGACTGTGAGTGTTTCTGCCTAAGGAGCCCCTGATCTGACCCTCATACTCACGTACACTCCCACAGACTGGTACACATGGACGCGCGACGCCGCCCTGGTGCTCACGGGCATCGTGGACTCGTTCGCGCACAACTACTCGTCGACGCTGCAGACGACGATCCAGAACTACATCACGGCCCAGGCCAAGCTGCAGGGCGTAACGAACCCGTCGGGCGGCCTGGCCAACGGCGCGGGTCTCGGCGAGCCCAAGTTCATGGTCGGCCTCACCCAGTTCACGGGCGAGTGGGGCCGCCCCCAGAGGGACGGCCCGCCGCTCCGCGCCATCGCCATGCTCCGGTATGCCAGGTGGTTGGTGGAGAATGGGTACAAGGCTACGGCCAAGGATGTGGTGTGGCCTGTGATCAAGAATGACTTGGCGTATACTGCTCAGTATTGGTGGGTTTCGCTCCCCCTTTTCTGTGTTGAATCGGACGGGCGACTAACACCCAGCAGGAGTGAGTCTGGCTTTGATCTGTGGGAGGAGGTCTCTGGCAACTCGTTCTTTACAGTTGCCGCCTCTCATCGTGGTAAGTGTCTCTTGCGGTCTCCCAGCCACAGAAACCATACTAACCCACGAACCAGCCCTCGTCGAGGGTGCCTACATCGCTGCCCAGCTCGGCACCGAGTGCCGCGCCTGCATCACTGTTGCGCCTCAAGTCCTGTGCTACCAGCAGAGCTTCTGGAACTCGGGCGGCTACATCGTCTCCAACCGTGCGTACTCTCCCATCCTCACCACCCCTATCCCATCCTCTAACATCACCCAGTCAACGGCGGTTCCGGCCGCTCCGGCAAGGACGCCAACTCGATCCTGACCTCGATCCACACCTTTGACCCGGCCGTCGGCTGCGACGCGAACACTTTCCAGCCCTGCAGCGACAAGGCCCTGTCCAACCTCAAGCTCTACGTCGACTCCTTCCGCTCGACCTACTCCATCAACGCGGGCATCCCGCAGGGCCAGGCCGTCGCCGTCGGCCGCTACTCCGAAGACGTCTACTACAACGGCAACCCGTGGTACCTCGCCAACTTCGCCGTGGCCGAGCAGCTCTACGACGCCCTCTACGTCTGGAAGAAAGACTCTTCCATCACCGTCACCGCCCTCTCCCTCCCCTTCTTCAAAGACCTCGTCCCCTCCATCACCACCGGCACTTACACCCCCTCCTCTTCCACCTACCAAACCATCCTCACCGCCGTCTCCACCTACGCCGACGGCTTCATGGATGTCGCCGACGCGCGGATTCCCTCCTCGGGCGCCATCGCGGAGCAATACGACCGCAACAACGGCAGCCCGCTCTCGGCCGCCGACCTGACTTGGTCGTACGCTGCCTTCCTGTCCGCCGCCGACCGCCGCGCGGGCATCGTCCCCGCCGGCTGGGCCGCCGAGAACGGAAACACCCTCCCCACCACGTGCTCCCGCACCGCGCAGGTCGCCGGCACCTACAGCCTTGCCGCGACGCCGGTTTTCCCCGCGAGCCAGACGGAGAACCCCTCCGCGGGCCCGGCGCCCTCGCCCTTCCCCGTCGGCTGTCTCGCCGCCAACGAAGTCTACGTCACCTTCAACGAGAAGGCCACCACGGAGTGGGGCCAGAGCGTGAAGGTCGTCGGCAGCGTGCCGCAGCTGGGCAGCTGGAACGTCGCCAACGCGGTGCCGCTCTCTGCCGTGGGGTATACCACCGCGAACCCGAGCTGGAGTATCACGGTGCCGTTGACCGCGGGGACCACGGTTGCGTACAAGTATATCAAGGTTAATGCGGATGGGACGGTTGTGTGGGAGTCGGATCCGAATCGGAGTTTGGTTGTGACGGCGGCTGCGGCGGCGACGACGACTGCGGCGACTTGTGGGCAGGTTGGTGGAGCGTGCGCGGCGCAGAGTGTTAATGATACTTGGCGGTAAAAGGGTAAAGTTGGGGGTTGAATGGTGATTTTTGGTTGGGGCGAAAGGGGTTGGATATGGAGAGGGTGCATGGTTGAGAAAAAGGGTGTAGAATGGGAGTGTTTGGTAGGGGGTGAAGGACTACAGTGGTTGAACTTCTGTTGTATATATTAGATCCGAGAAAGCATACATATCAAGAAGGGGAGTAATATATCTCTCGCGTTCAGCTCTATCTCTCTCCAGGTTTTCTACTCAACGCGCCACTCCTCTATTCTCTCTCTACCCACACCTTTCTACACCACACCCTCCCCCCTCTACTTCTCCCCATCCACCACCCTCCCCTCACCCCCCAAACAAATCCTCTCCACCTCCCCGCTCACCACCTCCACCGCCCACTCCAACAC
>FTEL01008275.1_pt1 | contig 14783 bp, 9 predicted proteins | sample 1658911 | NCBI WGS metagenome assembly FTEL01 (sample SAMEA3914869, study PRJEB12502) | metagenome | biome: forest; material: soil | place: USA | collected 2012-03-12 | depth 0.1 m
CTCCCTGCAGGGTTCCAGGTTGCCGCTTTGGCGTCGCCTACGAATTTCCTACGATTTGCCTACGCACCCATTTCCTCTGGCTTGGCCGCGCCTGGGCCTGCTGACTGACCGACTGCCCACTGACTGCCCAGCAGCGGAACGCGGAACGGACGGCATCGGAGGGAGGGGGGCGCGTGGAGCGGGGGGCCAGAGCTTGATCGAGATTCCAACCGTCTGGGTCTCGTGGGGGGAGCATCCCCTCAGACGAGAGAATCTAGGCTCGGCTGTTGCCGGCCCAGGAGGCACGACTCCATCCAGGGAGGCGCGTCGAGCTATGGCATGACGTTTGGGACACTTTCTGCAAAATGCAGCTTGACAGACGCATATGAGCCGGCGTCGCTGTCTCAAATGGCAACTCGAAGTCCCCTTTGCACAGCGACCGACCATTCCATCGCGACTGAAGAGGGCGGCTGCGCCCGATTCGGGGCCCTTTTACCGAGGGGAGACCACCTGGGGACGCAGCCCTGTCCGATACGAACCCCCAAAGGCCCTTGCCGCTTCGAGTCTGGCCAACTATTGCTGTATCTCTGCCCAACCAAGCTCCGCCGTTGTTCGTGTTGGTGGGCACCGACAATTTTGACGCGGGGGCCCGCCCAGCTGAGTCTGTCGCGTCCAAAACCGCCGACGCACCTCTGGCGTCTCGTGTTTGAAGGGTGCGGAAAATTGGATCGTTATTGGTGATGGTGATTCCGCAAGGGCCGCGAGATGAGATCTGTGGCTTCCCGCCAGTTGCCGCAGTGGGTTGCAACAAAAGAGAATGGAAACGGCCAGGGCTATGTCATCGCGCGGCTCCTTCCCAAATGTATTTCAACCATCTGCTTCCATTGTTCTCATTTCTGCCCCCGCCTCTTCTTGTCTCTTTCCTTCCTATCCTTGTCATTGGTACCTATTTCATTTTCATCACCAACAGCCGACCGTGCAAGTACGTTGTCTTTGCAACTGGCACTGTCGTCGACGCCGCCCCCATCGCTGCCATGCTATTTCCTCTTGCCCCCTTGCCCGACTGCCTTTGGGCCCGCTGTGGATTGTATCTGTTCTTGACCGTTTTCGAGGTCAATCGTGTCGATTTCCTGCGGCTTGTATTTGAATAATTCCCCAATGCAAAGTCATTTGCATCTCCGCTTTTATGGGAATCTGCCTCGCATGTTGCCCAGGCCCCAGGGAGCCTGGTTGACACCACCGCCTGTGGTTGGCTGACCCAGATCCATTTATATCATCCTTGCCTGTTCCGTCCTACCAAGCGATCCTTTGGGGATTGCGATCGGGTTTGGGGTCGGGCCCAACGGAGAGGAAGAGGGGCAGCCAGCCCTGCCGTGCACTTTTGCATGCTTTTGTGGAAAAGGGGGAGGGGCAGTACGAGAGTGCGAGAGAGTGCGAGGCCAGCCAGACAGGAAGAGAACACCTCACACTCCGCGCCAATTTTGGGACGACGATACGGGAGTCGGGATCCGGGATACGCGATACGGGCGAGGTAAGGGAGAACACGCCATGGCTCCCCTGGCCACCGAACCGCGTCAGGTGCTGGCGGTGCTCAACCTGGCCCGCCGCAAGGCCCTCTACACCCTCCTGATCGAGATCACGGCCTACATGCGCTCGCAGCTCGAGTTCCGCGACTCTCCCGCCGACTCTCCAGCCAGCTCTAGCACTGCGCCCCTGTTCGTCGACCCCTCGGCTGACAGCCTCATCGGCCCGACGGGCACTTCGGGATCGACATCCATATCGGCCTCCGATTCGGCCCCGCCCAACCCGGCCCTCGTCCGCATCCGTGCCGCCGCCATCGAGCACTTTGACGCCTGGCGGAAGGACGCTATAGATCAGTTCAAAGAACTTCTTTCCACCGCCGATGACCCGGCCATCCTCGACCAGCGCCGCAAGCGGGCCGAGCGCATCTCCCAGGAGCGGGCGCAGAAGCAGCAGCAGAAGCAGAAAAAGACAGATGACTGGGGCTGGCCCGATGCCGCTGACGGGGCGGGGCCCGAGGAGCAGGAAGAGGACCCGGCCCAGGCCGTAGCCCGTCTGCAGTCGCACTGGCATCCCATCCCGACCCGCCTCACCACCATTCCCGAGGAGGACCGCAAGGAGGCGCTGAGCTGCATCGTCTTGGTGCTGCTGGCCACCGGCCGTTACTCGGCCCACTCGAGAGCCATGGCTGTCTACCTCACGTCCGCCCTGGAGCTGCCGCTGGCCATCTTGAACACCGAGGAGGCCGAGATCGCCGCGTCGTTGATCGAACACTCCACCGCCGCCGAGAACAATCAGCGGACCATGTCCGCCGAGGCCGAGGCCGAGAAGCGGAAGCAGAACAACCAGCCCAGACGGATGTGGAAAGTCGGCCTGGCCTCCGTGGCGGGAGCTGCCCTGATCGGTGTCACGGGTGGCCTTGCTGCCCCTGTCGTCGCCGGCGCGATCGGCGGTATTATGGGCTCCGTCGGCTTGGGTGGCGTGGCGTCCTTCTTGGGCGTCTTTTGGATGAACGGTGCTTTGGTTGGGACGCTGTTTGGCGCTCTGGGCGGCAGGATGACGGTACGTTGTGGCTGACTTTGTCTCCTTTGCTTGAGCTAATCACCTGTGTGTAGGGCGAGATTGTCGACCAGTACGCCAGAGAGGTCGAGGACTTCCGCTTCATCCCCCTGAAAGACGAGTGGGGGACCAGAGCCGCCAGCCAAACCGACCGACGTCTCCGGGTCACCATTGGTATCAACGGCTGGCTTGACACAAAAGACGATGTAACCAGACCATGGCGTGCCCTCGCCGACGACTCGGAAGCCTTTGCCCTGCGCTACGAGATGAGGAGCCTCTTGGGACTGGGCAAGACCTTGAAGGACCTCGTCTCCTCGTACGCCTGGAACTCGGTCAAAGTTGAAATTCTCAAGAGGACAGTCCTGGCCACTCTGTGGTCGGCTCTGTGGCCTGCCTATCTCTTGTCCATGGCCACCGCTGTTGACAACCCCTTCAACCTCGCCAAGAACCGTTCCGAGAAGGCGGGCGAGATCCTCGCGGATGCCTTGATCAACAGAGTCCAAGGAGAACGCCCGGTAACGCTGATTGGGTACTCGCTCGGCGCGAGGGTGATTTATTCGTGCCTGCGCTCCTTGGCCGCCCGGCGGGCCTTTGGTCTCGTCGACTCGGTGGTCTTCATCGGCGCCCCCGTTCCGTCCAACAAGCACCACTGGCAGATGATGCGGACAGTTGTCTCGGGCAAGATGTTCAACGTGTACTCCGAGAACGACTATCTTCTCGCCTTCCTTTACCGCGCAACCTCCATCCAGCTCGGGGTTGCCGGTCTGCAAAAGATCCAGGACATTGAGGGTGTGGAGAACCTCAACCTCAGCGATGAGATCCAGGGCCACATGCGTTACGCCAAAGTCATTGGGAAGGTCCTGGCGAAATGCGGGGTGCCGGTCATCAAGGGCGCCGAGGAACCCATGGAAGAAGACGAGGACGCCATCAAGCTCGACGACAAGGACCTGGCGGATCTGATCCAGCTCGACGAGCTTTCCATCACGAGCAAACCGGCGCCGCGTCAGCCCCTTCCATCCCGCGGAGTCAGCGCTCCCATTCTTGGATCTCGCCCACCCGCGTCCCAGCCCAACAAGCAACGTACGGCCGTGACCAGAGCAAAACCATCCGCAGTCTCGGCCAGCCACGACCTCTTGGGTCTCGACATGCCGGATTTTCCATCGCCCGGTCCCAGCGCTGTACTGAAGCCAACCACCGTCTTGTCCAAGCCTCTTCAGCCCAGCACCAAAACCCAGCCGAAGCGAGCCTTGAACCCGACTAAGCCGGTGGTTGACAAGCCCCTCGCGCGCACCAACACACAGCCCTTGATGCCCCACAGAGCCGGTGTTTCCACGCCGGTGGTCCCCAACCCCCTTGTCCGTTCCAACACGCAGCCCGTAATCCCCCAGCGATCCGACGCTCCCAAACCGTCTGTTATTTCCCCAACCCTCTCGACACCCTCAGTCCCCTCTCCTTCGATTCGTTCAACGCCACCCGTTTCTTCCCCCACCGCCATCCCGCCTATCCCGCCCATCCGGACTCCTTCGATCCCTGCTATCCCCCCGTCCCAGGCCCCGGTTGCTCAACGGCCGGCGTCACCTGAGCTGACCTCTTCGTTTAGCTACAGCGGAGGGCACGACTCGGATGACGACAGCGATGAGGGAGGTATGGGGATCAAGATGGTGGATAATGATGACGGGCTTGATTACTGTGACCCGACGCCGCTTGAGGATGATGAGTATTCTAGTTGGAGATGAAGGGGATGAGAAATGTGAGGATGGAAGTGAGCATTGGTAATCGAATTCACCCCTTATTTTTCTTATTTTTGGGCCCCGAGCGTGTTGTACCAGTGATGATGTTTGAAAATAATGCCATTCAACAAAGGCGCACCAGCGCTGTCTTGGAAATGGTGCAATTACGACGGACAATGCTACGCTACTCATCATCCTCATCCTCCTCTTCACTCCCCCCCTCCTCGTCTTCCGATCCAAAATCCTCCTCGTCCTCATCCTCCTCCTCGCTCTCATCCTGCCCGTTCGCGTCCTCCAACGCCTCCTTCTCCTCCTCCTTCCGCTTCCTGTCCTCCTCCTTCCTCGCCTCCTCCACGAGCTTCTGCTTCTCGGCCCTCAGCTTCCTCTGCGACACGACAAACGCGCCCAGCGGCGTCCGCTCCCAGTCGAGGTCCTTCAGGAAGGCGTCGACCTGGGCGCGGTCCTTGGGCGCAAAGTCGACCTTGGCACGCTTCTCCTCGATGAACTTGCCGTTGGCCTCGAGCTTCTGCACCAGCAGCATCAAGCTGGACGCGAGCTTGCCGTTCTTGTTGCCCTTGCCCGCGCGCCGGCTCTCCTTGAGCCAGCGCTTCAGGTTGATGATGGCGGGCAGGGCAAGCTCGGGGAAGCCGATGTTGCGGCTCCAGATGACGAAGTATTCCGAGAGGAGCTCGACGACCTGGTCGCCGACGCCGTCCTGGTAGACGCGCGTGCGGAGGTACGACTTGGGCGCCTTGTAGGCGACGGCGAAGTCGAGGGGCTTGAGCGTCGACGATTTGGGCGGCTTCTTCATCTCGGCGGAGGCGAGCACCTCGAGGAGGACCGAGGCGAGCGGGATGAACGTGTCCGTGGCGCGCGAGAGGCGCAGGATGGAGCGGATGAGCTGGAAGCGCAGTGGGAAGTAGAGCGCGGTGGGGATAAGGCGCATCGCGCCCAGGGTTACTTGGACGAGGGGGAAGATGAGGAGCTTGAGCTGGCTCTCCTTGCCGGCCTCGGCCTCCTTCAGGGGGCTGCAATGCTCCGACAGCACGCAGGACCAAAAGTCGAGCGAGTGCACGTATTGCCAGTTGTAGACGGCACGGAACGAGTCGTTCTTGTTGTTGACGATGCTGTTGCGGAGGTGGATGGCAAGTTGGCGGATGGAGGAGAATGCTGTCGTGTAGCCGAGACTCTGGTCAAAACCCCACAGCTCGGCGGCCGAGTTCTTCATGAGGTTGATGCCCTGGATCGTGTTGGCATTGGTGAGACGGCTGCCCTGGACCAGCCCCTGATAGGAGGCCTTGAGGACGGATTCCCTCACGCCCTTGTCGCCAATGACCACGAGCCGCCGAATCACCAAGAATGCTGTTATCCTGGTGGTGTCTGTGCTTGCCGACTGTGACCAGAAAGCGACAACCGTCTTGATCAACATCTTCAGGAGCTTCCTAAACGAAAGCAGGTACGGGAGCAGTGGTTGGAGTGCCGAGAGCGTGAGTTTGAGGGTCGCTTCGTCCGACAATGTGCCCAACAGCCGGATGATGGAGGCGGCGAAGCTCTTGATCAACATGGACATCGTCTTGAACTTCTTGCCCTCGGTCTGGATGTAGACCTTGCCAGCGGCAGACTCCTTGACGGGGATGTGGTGTTGCAGGACTTCGGGGATCCCCTTGAGCGCGAGGAGGACGACCTCATGGAATACCTCTGGGCTCGTGATGCTGTATCGTTGGATGGTGTCTTCGTCGGCCTCGTTGAGGTGGGCGGCACAGCGAAACGCGATGACGACCTGTCGGGCAGTCCTGAGGGAGCGCGTCTCGTCGATTGAGGCCTTCCACCGAGCCACCATGGCCTGGGTGAGCTCTCTGTCGTCCTCGTCTTCCTTGGCCGCCTTCTTGTCTTTCTTTTGCTTCTTCTTGGGCTGCTCATCCTCCTCGTCGCTACCGCTGAGCTCGTCGATTTCGGCAAGATCCGCATTCTCGTCGAAGTCCAGCGCCTCAGGGTCGTTTTCTTTCAGGAACTTGTAAAATTCGGGGTCGTTCTCGGCGAGGGCCTCCATGGCGCTCTTGGACATGCCGAGGTCGTCCTCATCACTGACGTCGCCGCCGTCGACCTCGTTGTCGCTGATCATGGTCTCCTCCATGTCTGAGTTGTCGGGCTCGCTGCCGCTCCCGTCCGAGTTGCCTTGCCGGGCATTGGCCTCGCCCCGCTTGCGCTTGCCCAGCTTCCCAGCCGACTTGGGCGTCTTGTCCTTCGTTTGCGACGCCGAGTCGATGATCTCGAAGCCGCCCTGGAAGAAGTCGTCGACGCTCATCTCGCTGGCCTTGGCGCCGGGCTTCTTGCTGACGACCTTCTTGTCGGCGCCGTTGGCCTCGCCGCCGGGCCCCTTGTAGAACTCCGCATCTTGAGAGCGCTTCGCCTTCTTCTTGTCCTGGATCTGTTGGCGCTGCTTGATCTTGGCCGTGACTTTCCTCCTCTCGAGGACGCCCTTGAGGTGGGTCTTCTCAAACTTCTTTGTCGCCTTCAGGTTCTTCTTGGAGGTCGCCATGTTGGGCGACTGTTGTGCTGGGACCGCGGCGTGTTGGACCTGGCCGAACAGTTTGGTGCTTGCTGGGGGGAGCAGACAAGGGACATGTCCTGAAATCCCAAACTTTTTTCTTGGGATCGATTGACAGGGGTGCTTATCGTCGTGACTTATCGGAATCCGCTAGTCCTCATGTGGTGTAGCGTGGCCTTCCAGCAGGCGCCCCGCCAGCCTACCCCTGGCGTCATCGGCCAGAGCTTCGCGTCCCAGCAGCGCATTTGGAGGGCTTGATCGATGCCGCCGCCATCATCCCTCCAGCCCACCATGACCTTGCGCCTCACCCGCGCGTCGCCCTCACGATGATACCACGGCAGGCCTATGCGCCGACACCACACAGCTATGTGCCACACTCGACGCTGTCGGCAACCATTAACCTAGACGAGGTGCGCTGCATCCTCCCCCGCATTCCCCTCTCTCCACCACATCGACAGCCACACTGACTTCCTCTTGTCACCTCAACCAGGAGGTCAAGCTCGCCGACACGCGCGCCGAGCGCGACCTGCAGGACTCTCTCGCCGAGATCTTCAGCATCATCGTGACCATCGACGAGCTCGAAAAGGCCTTCCTCAAGGATGCCATCCCCGAAGCCGACTACACCGAGATCTGCGAGCGGTCGCTGAAGCAGTACAAGTCGCTGGTTGCCGATGAGACCGTCGCAAAGGCGTTTGTAGGCCTGGAGGAGTTCAAGGCCGAGTGGGATGTACGGCTCACCGTTTGCGCGCCTGAGACCCGACCTTCAACGTTTTGCTGACAGCTGCGCGCGACCAGCTCGAGGTGCCCCGCGCGACGGAGCGGATACGGGTGGGGATGCCCTCGACCGCCGTGACGGCAAGCTCTGGCGCCGCCTCTGCGCCCACCGCGGCTGGGAATACAAGCGGCACGCTGATTCTGGAGGCAACACAAGATTTTATCACATTTCTGGATGCCCTGCGGCTGGGCCTGCTGGCGAAAGACCAGCTGCATCCACTCCTGACGGACGTGATCCAGTCGGTGAACAAGGTGACGGACCGCGACTTCGAGAACAGGGGCAAGATCGTGCAGTGGCTCATCACCCTGAACCAGATGAAGGCGACCGAGGAGTTGAGCGAAGACCAGGCCCGAGAGTTAGAGCTAGACATCAACTCGGCATATCAGGGGTTCAAGAGCACCCTCTCGTAAACAAGCCTTTCAAGATCATCTTTCCATGCCCCTCGAGTTTACACCAAGAATGTCCAAAAACTGGGGTATACAAACTCCTCCTCGAATATCCTCCTGACCTGCTCCAACACGAACCTCTCCACCTTCCCCACGTTCTTCAGACTCTGCTTCCCACTCTCCCTCTGCCCAATCTCGCTCTCTACCCTGATCTCCTGCAGCAACCCACCCAGCTTCGTAGCCCCAGCCGCCGGTGCCCGACCGCGCTGATCCTGCTGCTTCTGGCCCTCGTCGGCGGCACCAACTCCACTCTCATCCCCAACGGCAGCAACAGCATCCTCGGGGCTCAAAAAGCAGAAATGCACGCGCTTCCTGATCTTGGCCAGCACGCCGACGCCGTCAAACGTCAAGCCCGTGATGCTCAGTCGCACGGGGATGCCGACGAAGCTCGGCATGGGGTAGTCCAGCAGGATGTCAGCCGTCAGGAGCAGTTTCACGTCACCCGCGTAGCGGATCCGGAAGACGGCCTGCATGTCGTCGAGGCGCGGCTCGCGGAAGCGGGGGTGGTCCTCGTCCAGTTCCGGCGGGTGCTGCTGGCCTGGCGCGGCGGGGCCGCTGGCGGCGTGGTCGCCGTTGTGGCTGGAGCCGGGGCCGTCTTTGCTGCTGCTTCCGTCTTCGGGGGCGTCGTCGACGATGGCGCTGCCCATTAGGGCCGTGGCAGCATCGCGGGTAGGGGGACGGGAGGCTGAAGCTGAGGCTCCTGTCGAGCCTGCGCCCAGGGTTGATACGCTGTGCTTCTCGCGGAGGGTGGGGATCGTCAGGGTGGCTGACAACGGGGGCCCGAGAGTGGCAGCCGGGTGGTTGAAGTCGGTGCTTGAGATGGAGCTGTGCGAGGGGTTACGGATGTGGTTCGGTTCCGGGAACTGGTGCGGGCTGCCGCTGGTGCTGCCCAAGCTTGCGCCGTACTGGTGGAGGTTCGGCACGGAGGAGCTGTTTCCGTGGCCCTCTAGCCAGTTGACGGTGCTCAAATGTTGCGCGCCGGCGACTGCGGCGAGGGGCGTCTGCGTGCCTGAGAGCCCGCTTGCTAGGTGCGAGTGGAAGTAGTGCAAGCTGGAGGTCCCGCCGGGGATTCCCGGGGTAGATCCACGCAGGAAGGGGCTGGAAAGGTCGCCGTTGCGGGGAGCCCCAACTCCGTGACCGCCGGGCCCCCCAAACATGAGGTACGGTGGGAGGTGGCCAATGTTGCGGGCTGCGTTGGCTCGGAGTTTGGACTCGGATGGTCGCCGGTCGCGCGCTCGAGGGGTGCGCGTGAGACTGTCATCCACCTCTTCCTCTTCCGAGGAATCAGAGGCTAAGTCGGACTCGACATGATCCTCGTAGAAATCCGGTAGCGGATCGGTAATGTCCTTGAGTTCGATCTCGGGGGGGATGTTGCCAAACTGGAAGTCATGAACGGTGACGGACTGGATGAAGCGCGGAAGCGGCACAGACTGAAACTTGGTGTGGATGAAGTCACGAATCTTGTCTGCCAGCTCCTGGCCGTCGGGACCACCCGTGACCGTCTCCCAGTTGAGGTCGATCGACATGGAGAGGGTTGCTGGTGGGGAAGAGAGATTCAAGTGGATGAATGAGGTGCCGCTGGGATCTGTTGTCGCGAGGTCAAGCTGGCCTTGAAACTTGATTATCACCTTGATACACAACTCATATTATTCGGATCCCAGTCCTGTAGTGGTGGCCCGAAAGACACGGGGACACGGTGCGGTGCCGTGGTGAGCCTCGGGTCGTCGAGTTGGTCTTCGTTGGTGCTGGGAAGAGGAGTTGCCGAGGGACTTGGAGCAGCGATGGGCGGATCCTGCGGGACTCTAAACACGCTTGAGAGTGACGTTGAAGTTAATACACTTCCAAACGCAATAGAAATGTCGCTGCAGAGCCCTCTAGGTTGTGGCCGCAATGCTCAAGTCTTCAAAGAGATTCGATGTCAGAATGAAACTAACCCTAACCCCCGATGGGCTTGCGATTCGAGAATGTCTGGGCACGACTCCACAACCCCACCGTGCGCCAGGGCGTCATAGTGGATCTCGGGGCGTCTCCCAGGCAACGACACGCCATCGAATCAACAGGGCGCGCCTGAGCTCTCCACAAACCCGAGCTTTTTCACCGACCCAATCGTCGCTGCAGCGTAAACAGTCCCGAACCTGCAGTCAACACAAGGGTTTGACGCACGAACTTGCATTTCGCGGCTTGGTGTCGCATTCTTCTGAGGAATTGGCTAGTAGTTCCTTCTGTTCTCGAGCATCACAGCACCGCCCATTCCCCCCTTCCCCTTCGGATCATCGCCAAAAAGTAAATAAACCCAGGACCCGGACCCAGATCGAAACATGGACGCGCTGTCGCCGCCCAAGAGGATGACGCGCGCAAGGGCCGCCGCAACCATGTCCGCGCCCGCCGCAACCATGTCCGCGCCCGCCGCAAAGCCGACCCGCGTCGTCACTGCTGCAGCCAAGGTCAAGGCTGCCCGCAGCACGTCTGCAACCACTGCCCCGTCGACCACCACTGCGCTCAAGAGGAAGAGCCCGTTTGACGAAGACGACGAGCTCGAGATGCAGCCGGCCAAGAAGGTCGCCGGTGCCACTGCTGCCAAGGCCACTCGGGGACGGGGCAGGCCAAAGAAGGTCACCGTCGAGGACTCGGTTCCGGCCCCGGCCCAGGCCCAGGAGTCCGCCCCAGAACCGACACCTGCGGCAACCCTCCGGACCCGTGGTCGGCCCAAGAAGGTGGCCGACATTACTGCCGAAGAACCATCCATCAAGGCTACCAGGACAGTCCGCACCAAGAAGACGGCCGCGGAAGCCCCCGAGGCTGCCGCTGACACCGACCAGAAAGCCACTCGTCGCCGCCCGGCCATCTCGTCGAGCACAACCACTGCTGCCAAACCGGTGGTCAAGAAGACGGTCAAGTTTGAGGAGCCCGAGAAGGAGAACCTTGTGCCCGCCACCGGCCCGGCGAAAAAGACATCAGCCAAGGCTGCAGCACCCGCCCCGACCACGGGCCTGCGCGGGAAGCCAGTCCGCAAAGCGGGCTCCACTGCTGCTCCACGGGCCGCCCGCAGCACCAGGGCAACGACGGGGACGGCTGATGCGGGCGACAAGGCAGAGAAGCCGTTGCCGTTGAGCCCTAAGAAGATCAACCAGCTGACGATGAACGCCGTCGAGTCGGATGACGAGCTCGGCATGGACGAGAAGGTGCCCGTGAGGCGGTTCAAGAAAGCACCCATCAAGCCCACCACGGCTGGCACGAAGTCCAAGTCGGCCGCGAAACCTGCCGTCAACCTTGCCGTCAACCTTGCCGTGACCAACGATGAGAATGCAACTGTCGGGGCCCAGGCCGAGATCGACATGGGCCGCATTCTGGCCACCCCCGCCAAGCGCCTCCCCGCGTCGCCATTCAAAGGCAGCATCCGATCGCCCGCAAAGCGCGTCGAGGGGCTGCTCGCCGCATCCGTCACGCAACCGGATGGCCAGACCTCCCAAGCGCCGACCAAGATGGGCCTTCTGCAATCCCCTGCCAAGAGGCAGCCGCTCGCCCTGAATCCCCTTGGAGCCGAGAGCCTCGGTGTAGCAGCTAGTTCGCCCGTCAAGCTGTCCTTCCTCTCATCCCCCGCAAAACGGCCGCCAGTTTCGCCCATCAAGTCCATGTCCAGGCACATCGAGGAGGAGGAGGAAGAGGCGCCCGAGACTCGTACGCCTGCTCCGAAGCCGACTCTTCTTGCCACCAGCCCGTGGCCTCGCCATACCTCTAGCAACCCCGAAGACTCGCTCGACGCCCCCGGCAAGGAGGCGGATTCTGATGACGAGGCTGCTCCCGAGTCCCCTTCAAGACTCAGCTTCCCGGGCCGGCTGTCAGCTGTCTTACCCCGCTATGCCGATCCCGCCTTGACGCCGCCAACGACCGCAGTGTCGGAACAGACCTCCCCCATCGCTCCTCGGGGAGACATCTTTGAGGAACCCACCGAGGAGGAGGCGGATGAGATCGAGGTCGCAGGAGAGCCAATGGCGCTTGACGACGTGCCGGTCGAACTCCCTACTGTTGCTTCCGCCAGCACGACCCCTCCGTCCTCCCCTCCCAAGGCCGCCAACCCCATGTTCGGCCTCCGCGAGAAGGATCTCTACCCTCGTGACTATGTCGCCGATTCCGATTCCGAGGACGACTCCCCTGTGAAGCACGACAGGTTCAGCTCTGCCTTTAGTGCCCTGCCCGCCACGCCGTGCCCTGCTCCTGCAAGGAACGCGAGGTTGATGCAATCGGCCAGCCGAAGCACTGCGAAGAAGACGCCGGCGGATGAGAAGTTTGGCCTTACCCCGCTTGCTCAGCAGCTCCGCGGGTGGACTGCCGGTCCGAGCCCCCTCAAGACGGGCATGCAGTTTGCTTCGCCGGCCGTTGGGTTCGCCGCTGCTGAGGATCAGGAGCAACAGGTGGCAGCCTCAACCCCTCCCGCACCGGCTCAGAACACCTTCTTTGAGGACGAGATGCACATCCGGCCGGATTCCATGGAAGCCGACGAGGAAGACGCCGCCACCGAAATTGGCGACGGCGACGCGCCCGTGCTGGAAGACCTGTCCTTCACTGAGGAGGACATCGAGCTCGCCGCTGAGACCAACGAGATGTCGTTGACGGAGAAGGACGAGGAGGTCAGCCCTGGCGACGACGATTCGGTCTCGGAACCCAGCCAGGAGTATGCCGACGAAAACGCAGTCCCCATCGACCCCACGCTCGCCGCTGGCCCTAGCCCAGTGGCTGTGCCGCCTGTCACTCCTCAGCGCTTGGTCCACCGCGAGTTCCACACCGTCGCCAAGGTGCCGCTCAAGCCGGCGGACGAGCCCACGCCCCGGCAGAAGCGCAGCTTCAGCGCCTCCAAGGTTCCCGCTACCAGGCCCAGCGAGAGGGTAACAAGGAGCGCCTCAAAGGGACGTGATGCCAAGCCTCTTAAGACGACCTCCGAGCAGCCCGCCGAAACAGAGGCGCCTGCTACCCCCCGGGTAACGGATCTCTGGTCTACTATGGGTACGCCCGCCCGGACGCCCCGGAGGGACCTCAACCCGGGCTTGCTCCGCGGCGCCGTGGTGTTCGTGGATGTCCACACCAGCGAGGGCGCCGACGCGAGCGGCATCTTTGTTGAGCTGCTGACACAGATGGGCGCCCGCTGCGTCAAGACGTGGGCCTGGAATCCCAACAGCGCCGAGCCGGGCGCCGACTCGAGGGTCGGTATCACCCATGTGGTGTACAAGGATGGTGGGAAGCGCACGATGGAGAAGGTGCGCGGGAGCGGGGGTGTGGTGCAGTGCGTGGGTGTCAGCTGGGTTCTTGAGTGAGTGTTGCCCCCCCCTAATCCAACCCTCCTGTGTTGATGAGATACTAACCCCTCCCACCAGCTGCGAACGCGAGAACCAATGGCTCGACGAAGCGCCCTACTACATCGACACTTCCCTCGTCCCGCGCGGCGGCGCCCGCCGGCGCAAGAGCATGGAGCCGCGTGCCATCTCCAACATGAACGGAATGCTCGTGCCGTCTCCCGTGCGCAACAACAACAACGCCCGCGGCTCCCAGACCCCGAGCACGCCCTCCAACAACCGCCGCGCCAGCTCCCTCTGGGTCTGGTCCCCCACCAAATCCGGCGAGGACGACGCCGACGCCGATCCCGCCGATCATGCTGAAGACGACGACGAGGAAGTCGAATGGAGCACCCTCACGCCCGTCCCCAAGACCCCCGCCCCCGAGGCCATCGCCCGCTTCGCGGCCAACATCAGCCCGGGCTTTTCTTCCCCCTCCAGCGTGGGCAGCGCCGACAGCGAGGACCCGCTCGGCCTGGACGAGGACGTCGCTGACGACAACGACGCGCACAGCCGCCAGGAGAAGCTGCTGCGCACGTGCCCGCCGAAGCGGACGGCGTTTGTCGAGCCGGGCGACGGCGGCATCTTTGGGTCCAAGGAGAAGGACCAGGGGGTCATGATGAGGCTGATGGCGGCGAGGCGGAAGAGCTTGCAGTTTGCGCCCAAGGTGGGGAGTCCGCTGGCGAAGACTTGGAAGGCGTGGAATTAGAAGGGATGGTTGGATGTTGTGGGGTGGTTGTACGGTTATTCTGTCATTGATTCTTGCCAAGATGGGGATGTCGGAACATATCATATTACTTGGGGCCGAACCAGGCGGCCGGGGGTAGTTGTTGTCGCTCTTTATAGACTAAGCAGGCGGTCACCCGATGGATAATGGATGAGGGGGCGGTTTGGATGGGATGGCGTTCGTTGCGCCCTGCTAGTACATAGCACAGGGGTAGACTGTTCATGGAATTGCATATTCAATAATCAACCTTCCGCCCGATGCAGGTCTGCCATGACCATCCGGGACAACTCGTCTTCGGTTCAGGTGATTCCACGTTGAGCTATCACGAACTCTCCCATCACCCACCACGTTGAGAAAACAAACTGGTTATTAACCCAAGCAAAAACGCCTCGCTATGCGCTGTGACAGCCTACCACACATTGTCCATAACCCTGCCTGCTAAACTGTCCATTCCAAGATCAAATCCAACCATCCAATACTCTTGCCGCCCTCACACCCCCGCGAACGTCCTGCCTACAATCTCGGCACCACAAACCGCCGCCTTCTCCCGCTCGCTCAACGCCTTGCTCCACAACCTCAGCTCCTCAATCGAAAGATTCGACTCCCTCAACCACCTCAGATCAAGCCTACTCTCCGCATCCCCCTCATCCCCCCCATCCCCACCACCAATC
>FTEL01009727.1_pt1 | contig 14760 bp, 10 predicted proteins | sample 1658911 | NCBI WGS metagenome assembly FTEL01 (sample SAMEA3914869, study PRJEB12502) | metagenome | biome: forest; material: soil | place: USA | collected 2012-03-12 | depth 0.1 m
GGGTGGGGGGGGGGGGGGGGGGGGGGGGGGGGGGGGGGGGGGGGGGGGGGGGGGGGGGGGGGGGGGGGCGAGGCGATGCTCACTGCCCAACTATGGACCTCCTGCATGCCGCGTCGTCAAGTTGCTCACTTTCAACTGGTAAACAGCCGCGCGTGAGAGGAGAAGGGGGTGCCATCCGAAGACGGGCATTGGCTGGCCCCCCGCTCGTGTCATGTTCTGCGCGGCAGAGGACCAGCGCAGCAGTGCATGGACCAAATCTGTATTCCCAGATGCGTTTCGCTGGATGCGACTGGGCGGTGGCCACCAGGGCGCAGAGATGCAGCTGCTGCATCAGCAAAGGGGCCAAGCCAGACGTATCAGGGAGGTCGCACCGAGGCCGCGCAAATTGTGTCGCCTGGGTGTGAGGTGGGTGTGAGGCGGGTGTGATGAGGGGGTTATGTGGGTGGTGAGTGGCAAAGGCGAGGATGCTGTGGTGTGTGTGTGGGTTGGATTATTGGATGTTGATGAATGATGGTGTTTTGTGGGTGTGTGTGTGTGTGTGTGTGTGTTGGGGGTTGATAATGCTGTGTATCCGTACATACCGCCTATCTTGAAGTCCCCAGAACCACAACCGCCGCGCAGTCGGGTGCAACGCTAGAGTCTGGTCGAGAGCCGGCATGTGCTAATAACACAACAAGAATATAGCACAAGCTCGTCGTCAGGCACGCGAATTCAACGTCGGGCCCAGCTACCCAGGCCACACAGATCTCGATGGGCAAGAAGTGCAGGGCCGATCATAAAACTCAACCCCGTTGATAACAAGGCCCCAGCGCGCCGCCGCCCCGTATCCGCGAGTCCAATATTCGGCCCACAAACCGTTCGGGTCTCGTGGCGCGGATCAAACTCGCTTGAGCCCCCCCGATCCATCCCCCCATGCCCCCCCATGCCCCCCATCCCACCGCCCATGGCGCCATGGCGGAAGGACCCTCGGGGATTACTTGAGTGGGCACTGGGAGGCGTGCCTTTTAGCGCCCCACACGAACCGTCAGTTTCGATGGAATGGATTCGTCGACGAATTGCCTTCCAGAAGTGCTCGAGATGCTCCAGCTGTGTTGTTGAAGTTCCTTTTTGTCTTTCCTCGTGTTTTTTTCGCTGCAACGTGACCTCGCCAGCCAAACCAGCACCACCGAGACGGCAGGTGCTGTCAAGAATCTCAGGGCTTGCGCTCCAGGCAACAACCCACCAAGATTTCCCAAGATCCCCCCAATCTTTCCCAATCTTCCCCAGTTGCATTCGGGTATGCACGAAAATGCTATTCTCGTCCTCCCATCCATCATCTTCCCGTCCTCCCAGCGCCACGGCAGACAAACAAAACAAAAATCTCCTTGTCCCGTCCGTGATACGAAGAGAGTCCATTCCGTCCTTGGCGCCCCCCGGTACCATGTATCGTCCGCCCACACACCGCACCCTCGTCGATGCCAGACAGTGGACAGCTCCAACAACAACTGCCCGTCCCCTGCCCCCTGCGAGCCCACGCACCCGCCAACCCACGACAGTCCCCAAACCGCAATAGCGCAGCCAGGGCGCCGGGGTCTAACTGGATCTGGGCCCGCAGCAGTCGCCCTCCTTGCGCTGCCATGCAGGTCTCACCTCCACTTGCTTCCTCCGGTGACGGGACGGGGCGTCGGTCTGTTCTGGTTCTTGCTTGGCCTCCTGCGCCCTGCGCATTTTTGGCCGAGCAGAGAGCATGAAGAAGCGCGGCACAGGCCGCGCTGAAGGGAGGTCAATGCAGCATCGCGGCCGTCCGCTGTCTGCCCAACCATCGCCCGTCGTCCACTCGGTACGTCTCGACTGAGTGACTGCTGTCGCTCTCGGCAGGCCGTTCCGTCATCCGCTGCCGCCGCCATGCAGCTGCCCCTGAGCCCTGACACGACCCTGGCCCGCAGCCCGTCGACAGAGCGTGGCATCTCGAGCTAGTTACGGCGCACAGCGGCCTGTCCATCGTCCGAGACACTCCCCCCAAGCCCATGCAGCCACTCTCGACGCCGGCCTGCGGGCACCCACGGCCGCCCCCAAGACCGCGTCGTTCACCACATCGACGACCGAGGCTCCGGAGTACAGTACGTATCTCGTACATACTGACCTGCTGATACGGGAATACAGACACGCAACCAACAATGGGGTCGTCCAGCACCTGCTTGGGCCGATGCCCAGCAGACGCCAAAACATGACCTGCTTGTTGGGAGAGGCTATCCCCCTTTCTCCGCTCTTCCCACGAGCCCCCCCGGCCACCCCCTTCCCCTACCGCCGGAGCAGTCGCAGCAGCAGCAGAGCACGGACACCCAGACTTGCAGACTCGCCGTTCAGGAACTGAAGCCCAAAACAGGCAAACCTCACGCCCCCTGGCCCCACCCTGTGGCCCCAAGCGCACCCCTCATGCCCCTCCATCACCGTCACATCCCCCCCATCCCCCATCCTTGCAGTTGCATCGCAAGCTTTATGTAGTAGGGATCTGGGACGTCGCCGGCGCAGCATGTTGTTGGACATTAATATCCGCCATTGGTGCTGCTTTCTCGCCCTCGCGGGGGCGTCGTGCTGTTTACCTGCCCGGTCTGCCTCCCGCGCCTTCGCGTCGACCAACCCCTTTGCCCGGCTCGACTCCAGCAATGACGACTTGATGCAGCGCGCTAGGGTGTTCCGTGCTGTGTGCTGCTGAGTTCTTTCCGTCCGCCTGTTGTCCATAAACCCGACCGGATCCATTCGTTTTATTTTCATTTCCTTTTCTCATAAACCCGCCACCGCGCTCCACAGACACCGTCAAGCAAGCACAGGGCATATCCAGACCCGGCAGCTACCTCCCTACCTACGGAGCACACACATAGCCATACCAAGGGCCAGCCAGCAAGCAAGCACCATCCCAACCTCATCGTGTCAGGGACCGACTCGCTCCACGCTCAGAAACCAGCGCCGCATCGCTGGTCATGCGGATCGACCTGTAACGACCGGACACCCGAGACCCTCGTTCTTTTGTTGTCGCCGTTCTTGTTGTTGTCTCTACCCCCTTATTTTCACTGGGATCACCCGGACAAAGTGCATTGAGGAGGAAAACCGCGATCGAGTGTGCCTGACTCGGCCGTTGGTTGGCGGTGGTGGTGAGCAGCTGGCTCGGGGGAGGTGACAGAGAGCCTTATCAGCCACCTCTGCCTGCCATCGCTGGCTCTCTCCCGCCCCGTCCCGTCGCCTCCAACGTCCTTTTGCCCTCCGCCGCCTCACTCGCCTACTGCCTCCTCCACCATGCCGAGCATCTTCGGGAAATCCGGCTCCACCGCCGGCCGTGCCAAGGCCCGGCACAAGTCCATCCGGGGCACCATCTCGGCTCCAATTCCGATCCCGCAGACCCCCGACGACGACGAGTTTCCCATCCGGAAACCCGGGTCGGCCAAGGCATCAGTGACTGAGGACGATTTCCCGCTTCGTGCATCAGGGACCAACGTTTCGGCCCCGGTACCCGCAGCGGACGGGCCCGGGCCTTCCCCGGACGAGCCGGAGGAGCAGCAGCCAGAGGACCTGGGTCACACCAGTGATCAGCAAGACCAGGAGGATCAGCAGACCCACGATCGAGAACCGAGCCCCGTCAGGAACCCCGAACGCGAGCAGCAAGAATCTGTAGCAATGCCGTTCCAGGCGCCAGTTGCGGGCCCGGCTTCGATCAGCGGCGGATCGGGCGCCAGCCGCACCGACTTGGCGACGGATATCCGGCCGGAACCGCCATCCACTCCGCCGCCCGCGCCCCCGACCGGGTCCAACCCCTCGATCGGGCGCGCTGAATCCCGCCCGGCCTCGCAATCTCCGCCTTACCGGTCGTCTCCGCGGAAGAGCTCCCCCCGAAAGAGCTCCCCGCTGGCGGTCTCTCCTGCGAGGGTTGAGCCGCCTGTGAGGAGGGCGACAAACCCGCCGCTGAGCAACGTCAGGTACTCGGTCGTCAGCGACGCCCCCAGCAAGCAGACCACCCAAAGCAAGGGTTCTCCGAGTCGCAAGAAGTCATCCATTCGGTCGGCGCTAGGGAGATTGTTTGGGCGCGGCAAGAAGAAGGCCGGCAATGAGAGCCAGGGGCAGGGCATGGCCTCGGTACGGGAATCCCGGCCCCTGGTTTCGGCTCAGCATCGAAGTGTAAGTATTATCGATCGATATCCACTCACTTGGGAGTGAGAGAGGCTTCTGGCGGCTGCTAACATATCTCCCCAACTCAGGATCCCTCCGCGCTCAGCCGACCCAACGCGAGGTCATCGAACCGCTCGACCTCGCTTCCCATCAGCGAGTTTGACCGCCCTCTTCGGTCTCACTCCATTGGGCCGGGCGATATCATGGCCATCGAGAGCGCACGCAACTCTCTGCAAGCCGACGCTGCGGGGCTCGGTTCTGCCTCAGCAGCGAGTCGCAGGCGCGCCGCCACCACAGGAGGCCACACCCTGCTTCGGCCTCACTTGTTCAACCGAGAGTATGGCGCCGGTCTGTCCCCGCGTCCCGCCAGTGCCCACGGCCGCGCGAGTAGTACCGGCGAGCGGCCGGAGTCCGATGATCCGAACGAGATCGGCCGCGCCATCACGAGCGACAGCAGCAATGGTCTTCGGCGGCGGTCAAGGAGCCTTTCTGGCCTGCAAGATCTCGCTATCCATCCCGGCGGCCGTCGGCGCAGCGATGAGATACGCTACTGGCGCGGGTCGTATGACCCCGGCTTCATGTCGCCCCTGTCGTCGAACGCCCAAGACGATGTTGACGACACGGGGATGCTCGACGTCAGCGCCCCTGAGAGTCCCGCGGTTGATCGCCCGCCCAAGACTCCGCCTCAGCCCTTCAACTTTGGTCTCCTGTCCAAGGAGATGATGGGCATGAAGATTACCCACGCGGCCGACATGGATATGCGGCTGGAGAACCTCGAATTTCGCGCCCTGCGGATGGAGCGTGTGGTTGAGAAACTGTGCCACGCCGTCCCAGACTTCCAGCCGCCGACCGATCTGAAGGAACCTAGTCGACCGAGCAGCTCCCGCCGCTGGCTTGAGACAGACACAAAACTCAAAATCCCCTTCCCCGACATCCCACCCCAGCCAGCAGGCTCCCTCCGCCCGCCCTCCTCCCCAACCGCCAACGCCACCTCCCCCCTGCGCTCGGCTTTCCGCCCAACCTCTACCTCCACCATGCGCGGAGCCCTCAGTCTGCCTACCCTAAACCGCGAGCCGGGTCAAACCACCGGCGCCGCGGCCCCGCCGACCGAGGTTATCGCCCAGCTGCGCAGCGACCTCGACGCCGAGCGCGCCGCCCGTACCGCCCTCGAGGCCCAGGTCAAGAAGCTTTCGGACCGCGTCAATACCCTGTCCACGACCATGTTCGCCATGATCCGCAGCCCGTCCGAGTCGCGCTCCAACGAGCGGCTGGCGGCGTCCGCCGCTGCCGCCGCAGCGCCTTCAACTCCCAGCGCATCGGCGGTTTCGCTCCTCCAGTCCCCCAAGACCCTCCGAGTCCCCCCGCCCCCGCGACCAAGGCAGGAACAGCTCTCCATGTTTGAAACAGACGACGACGATGATGAGAACGTTCCCGCGGGGCGCGGCAAGCGCAAGACAGACTTGGATGAAGAAGGCGAGGTGACCGAGGATGACTTCCAGACTCCGCGGGAAGAGCGCACGCCGCTGGTTAGCTACGGGGCCTTTGGGCCCGGAGGGCTGAGAGTCCCTGGCCATGATGATGATGACGATACTGAGGGTGGTGGCGCCAGTGGTGATGAGGATGATCCGAAGCGGAAGAAGGCGGCGAGGACGCTGAGTCTGGGGCAGCTTACCCTTGGCAAGGGGCAGCGCGCCCGGGTGTGAGTGTGAGGGGATTGCACACACAGAAACAAACGACATGGAAACGGGAGGTCGGGTTCCCACCCCTGGATCACCCTCCCCTGGGGCATTTCCACCATCACGCCAAACACGTTGAACGGCCGGCTTCTTTTTGCTCACGCCCTTTTCACGAATGCAACAACTACTGTTCATGGGACACGGCCTCGACACTCGCGCACACCACATGTGGTTACGACGATGACTCGACCTACCTACCATACTTTTACCTATCCTTTTCAGCATTTCCTTCCAGCAACAACGCAGCAACGTCGGTTGGTTTGCATCTAGCGTCACGGTGGCGGCGGCGGCTTGTTTTTTATTTCATTTTCCTCCCGCATAGCGACGCAATGTATTACTTATTATGTCTATGTTTTATTGGTTACTGATCTTGGCTTTTCCTCTGCTGTTCTCGAGTGTAGTTAATCACTGTATAACTAGAGGCCATCTGCTACCACCCCCTGAGGTGTTTTCCGGGGCGGTGTGTTTTGTTTCTTTCTTTTGCTGGGCCTGGCCGTGTTGGAGGGAGGGTTGTGGGCGCTGGGGGAAGGGGAAAGGTGCCCTTAATCGGTCGACAATGAAGACGCGGTTGCCCACAGTTTTATCATGGATGTGACCGAGGTTTGGTGACTGACTGCTTACCTGGTGGCGGCGCTGGGGATGATTTGGTTGTTGTGTGTAAGTCAAAGCTGACGGCTGCCATGCAACGGGTGCCAATAGCCCCTGAATTCGCTCGCCCAGAGATAAGCTGGCAGTTGGGGGGTGTAGTTACGGGGATGGTGAAGGTGGTGGTGAGAGGAGTAGTGAGAGGCGTGGAGAAGGCTGAAGGGGAGCGGAGTTTTGAGGGCAACGAGGTCGAATTGGGACAAAGACTGAGAGAATCGGCGAGACACGATAGGTACCTGGGTAGGTGTAGCGATACTCGACAAACAAGACAGAGGCTACCCGAGATAAGAAAATCTCGATCATTTGTCAAGGAATGAGGAAGGTGAAGGTGACGATGTCGAGCAAAGAAAGCGTTGGTACCTGCCCATGTATCTCCATTCTGCCCCAAGCACACCCCGCAGCGGCTGCCTAACGCCCTTTCTATTTCTATTTCCGGTTTCCGTTCCTCCTTTTACTTTTTCTTCCTTTCCCTTCCCGAACAACGTTGTCTCGAGCTAAATACTACCTCTGTGAGCCACACAACAACAACACTGTCGTTTGTTCTCAACAGCCGACACCAGCCCCGCCAGCTGGCATCACTCACTCCCGAAGAGTTAATCCGAGAATATTCTGTGTGACGGTGCCAAGGCGAACCCTGATTCATTGCTGGCAGGGAGGCTCCTCGAAGGGTTCAAGATTTGAACATCTGTGTCTTGGACATCCCACATCCCACACCTCCCACATCATCCCACACACGAGTCCGATGGGTGACCCGAAGACGGCCGACATGCCACCAAGGGCCCCCTCGAGGGCGCTGCTCAAGGGCCCGCTCCGGCCACCTCGGCAGCCACCTGCGCCGACCTCGTACACCCAGCCGCCCCGGAACAAGACCGAGACAGACGTCCACCCGCCAGGGGGAAAGCAAGGTACGTGATGTGGACGGACTGTGTACTCGGTACGTGCGGGGCGACCACCACGTGTCGGGCGTTGACGTCTGTCGTTTGCTGGGGACGGGATGGGACGGGACGGGATGGGATTGGACAAGACCCTTATTAACGATTGCGCTGGCTGGGCCTGGCCACCCGCACGAACAGCCCTCGAGCCCCAGCAGGTTTCCCTCATCACGCTACCGCAGCCTTTTGTGAACCCCGCGGACGTCTTTTCCGTTGCGGCACTCCACCGCGCGGGGCCCAGCGAGTCAGCGTAGTTCGCCCCAACACCTTGGCGCCATCCCATCTTCGCCCGCTTCACCACTTCGGACGATGGCTTCGTTGCTCAGTCGCGCTGGGTTGTCCCGGGTGGCCCTGGTGTTTCGGTGAACTTGGTTGAACTTGGTTGGGGTTGCACACGCCGCTGCAGCTCACCATGCAGACCCCGAGACCAAACAACGGCTGTGCGTCAGGCACGGGAGCCACCGCTCCTCACCGCATCCAGACCAGAATTAAAATATCCCCCGCCGCGGATCTTGCCCCGGTGACTCCCCGACCATCACCGCAGGTGCCGAGCTTTGCTCCGCATCTCCAAGAACCCCACCCTGAACCCCGCATCCTGGGGGCAAGGGGGGCGCCGCGTGCCCCGGGGGGGGTTTGCCCCTCCAAGAGGGGAAAAAACGAGACGAGGGAAAAAAAAGAGAACCCACGCCATTCCTCGCCGCTGCTCTCTGTCGCATCGCTTCTTGTATAGTGCCATACGGCGCTGGAGATGCAACGAAGGGGGGGATGTGGTGCCTGTTGCGCCATGGTCGGGTCAGGGATGAATGCGTGGTATTATCCTCCCTCCCCGCGCGGGGGGATGTTACCGACGTGATATGAGCCCCCTGGGCGGGGATGCCATCCCAGGGATGCCCGCCTCCGGCAGCATGAACGCGGCACTGCTTGACGGGGAAGCTCAACGCCTCCGGCTCTCCACTTGCCGATCGGAACTTGACCCAGATCCCAAACCGCCCCGGATACCTGACCCCACCCCACCTTTGGGGTGTTCCCTTGGGGTTCCCTTGGGGTTGATAATAAGCTTCCGCAGCTCGTTCTGGTCCGCATTTCGAACCGTCCTCAGTTCTTCGTCACCGACCCACTCCACCACACTCTCCCTTTCCAGCCTTCACAGTCGTTTGCCTGGCAGCCCGCGCCTCCACACAACATGTCTCCGTCTGCTGTCGCCCCCGCCGAGGGCTCCCCGGTGCCTTTCATCATCAACGGCCAGGACGTCCTCCCGGAGCGCAAGTTCACCGTTGTGTCGCCCGCCACCGGTAAGGCCGTCCACGAGGCCGCCAGCGCCACCGACGCCGATGTGCGCGCCGCCGTCGACACAGCCGCCGAGGCTTTCAAGACATGGAGGAAGTCGCTCTCGAGCACGCGCCGTGACATCTTCCTCAAGGCCGCTGAGATTCTGGAGAGGCGGAGGGTAGAGCTGAGCAGCTACATTATGAGCGAGACGGGCGCCCCGCAGCCCTGGGCCGACTTCAACCTCAACGCCTCCAAGGATGTCCTCCTCGACGTCGCCGGCCGTCTGTCGGCCCTGGACGGCACCATGCCCTCCGTCGGTGACCCCAACAGCGGCGCCATGATCCTGCGCGAGCCCTACGGCGTCATCCTCGCCATCGCCCCGTGGTAAGTTTGTTTGCCAATTCCAGTCGATACCCTTTTACGGCAATCCAAGGCTAACCCCGCGCCCCAGGAACGCCCCCTACATCCTCGCCTGCCGCTCCGTCCTCTTCCCGATCGCCGCCGGCAACACGGCCATCCTCAAGGGCTCCGAGGCCTGCCCCCGCACCATGTGGGGCCTCGCCTCCGTCTTCCAGGAGGCGGGCCTGCCCGCGGGCGTGCTCAACCTCCTCTTCCACGAGCCGGCCAACGCGCCCGCCATCACGGCGCAGCTCATCGCCGACCCGGCCATCAAGAAGATCAACTTCACCGGCAGCACCCTCGTCGGCCGCATCATCGGCAAGCTCGCTGCCGAGCACCTCAAGCCCGTCCTCCTCGAGCTCGGCGGCAAGGCCCCCGCCATCGTCTGGGAGGACGCCGACCTCGACAAGGCCGCCTTTGAGTGCGCCCTCGGCGCCTTCCTCAACTCGGGCCAGATCTGCATGTCCACCGAGCGCATCCTCGTGCACAAGAACGTCCGCGCCGAGTTCGAGACCAAGCTCACCGGCGCCATCGAGGCCATCTTCGGCGGCGCCGACTCCCCCGCCCCCATCCTCATCAACGCCGCCGCCGTCGTCAAGAACAAGGCCCTCATCGCCGACGCCGTCGGCAAGGGCGCCTCGCTCGTCTACGGCGACGCCGCCGCCCAGGACCCTTCCCCGACGCGCATGCGCCCCGTCGTCATCTCGGGCGTCACCACCGAGATGGACATCTACGCGACGGAATCCTTCGGCCCGACCGTCTCGCTGTACGAGATCGAGACGGAGGAGGAGGCGCTGCGCATCGCCAACGACACCGAGTACGGCCTGAGCTCGGCCATCTTCACCGAGGACCTGCGGCGCGCGCTGCGCCTGGCCAAGGAGATCGAGACGGGCGCCGTGCACATCAATAGCATGACTGTGCATGACGAGAGCACGCTGCCCCATGGTGGTGCCAAGGCTTCGGGCCATGGGAGGTTTAACACCGCTAATGGGCTGGGGGAGTGGGTGCGGACTAAGACTGTTACTTTCAAGTGGTAGGGTAACCAGGGTACGGCAGTCGTGTAAGGGGGAAGGATGGAAATGGGGGGGTTCTTGGGTATGGAGCGTGGACTGGGGTTTCTAGGTTGCTTCTTCTAATGAAATACCATTTGTCTTTTTGTTGTTACATGAGTGTGTCGTTGATGGTGTGGTGGTGCACGTGGCGGAGGGTGGTGTCTTGTCACGTGTGGTGTGGTATGGTGGCACAACTTGGAGCTTGTTCCTTGTGTAAGTTGAGGCGAGGAAGGGTCGGACGGTCACGGAGAAACAGACAACTTCCAAGTCACGGAGGGAGAAACGGTTGTACACCAAGACACTCTATGTCCATCTAATTGCAAGTGTACTCTACTCCTTTACCCCCTGCCGAGCCCGAGCTCTATGCATTACCCCCCTCATTCTCCCGCCGCTTCAAATAAAAAGCAATATTTATACATTCCCCCGAACGAAATCACACACACCCCTTAACTCCCACTATTACGCAGTCCTATCCAACGCCTCATCTACTCCGCCGGCTTGGGCGCAAACCCCAACCTCTCCCCCTCGACATCAAACACAGTAAACTGCGCCTTGAAAAACACATCCCCGTAGATGGCAAACGGCAGGCCATTCGCCGTCTGCATACCGCCGTAGCAGACCGTCGCGGTCGCGAAATCGTCCGTGTCCACCGGCGCGAACTTCATCAGATCCCCCGGCACGACGGCGCGGTACGTGCCGATGTGCAGCACCAGGTCGGGCGGGGTGGCGGAGCAGGGGAAGACCCAGCCGCCCTCGGAGGCGGAGGTCTTTGCGCCGGGGAGCTGGTAGTAGTAGGCCTGGACGAGGGCGGCGGGGAGCAGGAGGAGGGTGGTGCCCGTGTCGGCGATGGCGGTGTGGGCGATGGGGACGAAGACGCCGGTGGTGGAGTTGGAAGAGGTGGCGTTCTTGGGCTCGGCGATGGAGAAGCCTGAGGCGGGGAACTGCCAAAAGCCTGAGGTGGCGTTGATGGGGATGAAGGAGAGCGGGCCGATGAACTCAGTGGGGTCGATGAAGCCGAAGTTGTAGTTGCCCGCTGCGGAAGAGGGGGTTAGTAAGAGCGGTTGGAAAGAAAGGGGGACGGAAAGGGGGTGCTTACGCTCAGCCTTCTTCAGGTTGGCGGTAAAGAGGGGGTACTCCAGCGAGTCCAGCGCGTTGGAGATGAAGGTCTTTTGCTTGTTCGGGCGGACCTGGTTGATGTTGTCAAAGGCGAGGCCCAGCAGGCCCGACGAGGCGGCGTCGTGGGTGAACGAGGCCGACACGCTCGTGGCCGACTCGACGGACTGGCCAAAGACGGTGACGCCGCCGACGCTGACGGTGTCGGTGTAGACGTTGCCGGCGGAGCGGCTGCCGTCGCCGTAGGTGATGGTCCAGGTGTGGTTGTCGAGGCGGCGGGCGGTGCTGCTGTCCTCGATGCGGAACAGCTTCTGGCCGCCCTGCTGGCTGGCGGGGGTTTCGGAGCTAAACACCCACAGGTCGGACGAGCCTGTGTCAAAGTTGAGGTTCAGGGTCTGGGGTGGCGTGCCGATCTCGACGGGAGCCAGGTACTCGACGTCAAAGAGCTGGGGGACCGCCGAAACCTCGCCTGTTCCCGTATTAGTACGGGATGTTGAAGAATGCAGCCCGGTCCTTTACACACCTTGATCATCCGTCTCATTGGTGTACGGCCCCTTGGTGATGTTGCTGCCGTGGTGGGCAGCGCCGAGACCCTGGAGCTTCTTGGGAAGAGGCAGGCCCAGGTCTCTCATGATGGTCTGGAGGACATCGATGAGGTCCGGGGGCAGCTCCATGTTGTACTTCTCGTACACCTTGGCGAGGGCTCTGGGGCCTTTTCCATGCTGCTTGAACTTGTGGTTGTGAATCTGGGGGATCTTGATCTTGGAGCCTCCGATATGGCGGGGCTTGATGTCGGACACGTCGACACGGACGACGCGGGGCGCGGCGGCGGCGAGGGATGCCGCAAGGGCGAGGGCGGCGAACTTCATGGCTCAGACAGAGAGGGTGACCTGCACTAAACTAGGAGATGGCGGCAAGGGAGGGAAAAAACGAATGAACGTGGACTGCAAAGAGAAAAATGAATGATAGTTGAGGCACCTAGGCACCTGAGGTATAGGGAGAGACTGGCTAATACTGACCGACTCTCCGAGAGTCGAGCAGCTAAAAGGAAAGACGAGGAAGCCGACAAGGATGCAAAAGACGGACGGGTTGAAGAAAGCACGAGCCCGGGCATTGGAATGAAGATGGCGGGCAGCATGCTCCGTCCGGCATGCCTTGTTTATGCGAGCATCTCGCACTTCATGGAGGACGCCCAATCCCAGCCAGTGAGCCAGCAACAAACTCCCCACACTACCTTCCACACCCCTTTACCGACGACTCAGGGGAACGAACGAACCATGGCGGGCGATCGATTGGGTCTGTCAGGGCAACACAGGGCAAAGTGCAGACAGGGGGAAAAACCAGGCCGGGCTGGGATCAAGTGTCTGCCAGCAGCGCTTGGCATCCGAAACATGGCGCGGGCTGCAGATGGGCCAGTCAAGCAGCAGAGGGACAGGCCCGAAGGGGAAGGGGACGTTGGTCTGTGCTCGGCCGAAACAAAGTGACTTTGGGGCGATCCCAACGGTTCGAAACGTGCCGAGTGGAGCACGGTAGGCTGTGCTTGGCCATCCCAATTTCCCACGTCCTGCTTCTTGTGGGACCCCGCCGCGGAGAGTCGTGCCACAAGCAGAAGGCCGCAAAGGCACGAGGAAGCCAGCAGGGAGCCGGCAAGCGGGTAGCAAGCACGCAGCAAGCCGATGGTGTAGCAGGCTATTCGAGGCCAGGGGCGGAATGTTTGCGTGGTTGGTCAAGGGCGACGGCGAGGCTTTTCACGGGGAGCCGCAGCTGGGGCTCTGCTGGGCCAACCGCGGGGGGGAGAGGTGCTCAACTTGAAACACACTCAATTGGGAACAAGCTCGCCCCAAAAGAAACTGAGGGAGCCAGTGGCTGCCACCACTCCCGGCTTCGGCAAAGCAGCAAGGGTTCATCAGCATGGGGGAGGGGCCCTGGGAGGGCATGTGAGCATGATCTCATCCCGTTGTTTGCCGCTTGGCGCGATCGGCCCTCCCGCTGCTTGGCTGGCTTCCTTGCTGCTGTTGTGTGCGTGTTGAGCTGAGCTTGCTGAGACCCTGGGGAGAATGAGGGCGGAGTAAGATTTCCAGGGTTCAGCAAAAAGTATGGCCGGACTCCGGAGTTCACGTTGGAGAAACGGATGTGTGCCAGCCGCCACACCAACGCCACAGCTGCCACACAACCGCCACACACCAATTTTGACAGCGGTTATGTAAGCGGTGTCGCCAGCCAGTCAGCCCCATTTCAGCACCTCCAACCAGGCTGCAGGCTGTTCCAGCTCCTTCCTCAGGCGCTGTCTCGCTGACGGTAGTGGGCGAGGCGCCCGTGACGCGTCACCCGCCGTCGGTGTTGGATCAAGATCAGGCTGCAGCGCGGAGAGACCGGACAAACCTGTCTGGTAAACTAGTACATACGCTGTCTGACTGTCAAGGCCATTGTTTCTGGGTCTTCTACGTGTTTCTTTGGCCCGCCTCCCGAGTGGCACTGGAGTGTGCGGGCTGCCGAGTCGGGACATGCTTCACACGAGCTTTCGCAAGCACAGCAGGCGCCAGGCAGACAACCGAGTCGCATACATCTGAGTCGTATATTTCAACGCGCCGTCTCGGCTGCCCGCTTCTTTCCTGCTGCTTGCCGCCAGCATACGAACCCGGCCATACCCGTGCATTCCAGACAGACGTCTCAGAGGTGAGGTTGCAGACACAAAGCCCAGCGACCAAGACGGCGGCCAGCACACCCCCCCGCACCACCACGCAAGGCTGCTGCAGCCACCCCACCACCACGATCCACGACCCACGATCCATCCCAGAGAGACCCCGGAGACCTCAACACCCGGACACCCTGAGACCCCAGGACCCCCCAGGACCCCCAGGAGACGACGGGAACACGAGATGTCGCGAGAGGTCGACCCCGCCATCCTCTCCTTCACGCACCTCAAGCAGCACCCGCGGCAGGATGAGGCGCTGCACCTGCTCCGGCGCGTGGCCAGCATGGTCAAGCCGCTGATGCGCGCCCGGGGGTGGACCGTCGGCTCGCTGTCCGAGATGCTCCCGGACCAGGCCAACCTGCTGGGCCTCAACGTCAACCGCGGCGAGAAAATCCTCCTGCGCCTGCGCGAGCCCTACGACCGCACCATCTTCCTGCCCTTTGAGAAGATCGTCGACACCATGCTGCACGAGCTGTCCCACATCGTCCACGGGCCGCACGACGCAAAGTTCCACGCCCTGTGGGACCAGCTGCGCGACGAGCTCGACGGCCTGATCATGAAGGGCTACACGGGCGAGGGCTTCCTCGGCAAGGGCCAGCGCCTGGGCGGCGGGGGCGGCTACGGCGTGCCCCCGCACGAGGCCTGCCGCCTGGCCCGCGCCGAGGCCGAGCGGCGTCGGCAGCAGCCCCCCCCGTCACGCGGCCACCGGCTTGGCGGCAACGGCCCCGCCCCGTCCTCGGGCCCGGGCATCCGCAACGCCATCCTCGACTCCCTTGACC